>Ga0181407_1000002_pt1 | contig 100638 bp, 157 predicted proteins | sample 30SPOviralmetaG_FD_130136 | JGI IMG/M metagenome (GOLD analysis project Ga0181407, IMG submission 130136) | Marine viral communities from the oligotrophic San Pedro Time Series (SPOT) site, San Pedro Channel, CA, USA - 30 SPOT_SRF_2012-01-26 | ecosystem: Environmental > Aquatic > Marine >...
GTAATACTAGTTTAAGTGCTTGGGCAAAGATATATAACACTGCTAACGACGGCTCAGGCTCCGGTTTAGATGCTGATTTACTTGATGGCATTGACAGCACCTACTTTAATCGTGGCGACAATGCCTATGGAGTAATGGTCGGCACCAGTGGCTGGAACATGAATGACCTGTTCACGAATAGAAACCGTGCTGGCTTCTTCGATGTTTGGTCTGGTAGTAATTTCCCACCTGGTACATCTCATGTTCATGGTATGCAAGTTAGACATAATTCAAGCGGCCATTATGGGTGGCAGTTAGCAGGTCAATATAACCAAGCAGGAAAATTATACCACAGACAAGTTTCAAATAACTCTTGGGGAAGTTGGTCTACAATGTGGTCCTCTGGTAACGATGGTTCAGGCTCAGGTTTAGATGCAGATACTGTTGACGGTATTCAAGGGGCTTCATTTATTAGAGGTGATTCTAGTACCACTTTTTCAAATAATAATGTAACATATCAAAGAGGAGAGTTTACAACTGGTACCTCTGGACAGAATAACAGTCGCCAAGCAGGAGAATTAGCTTATAGTTATGGTTATCAATTCGGAGGTGCATGGACTAGCCCATTCCCTGATTTAATATTAGGTTTTCATACTGGTGTTAGAATTGGCGGTTATTACTCATACGGTGGTACTCGATTCTATAATGACCACCCTAGCAGAACATCAACTATGTTATTTAGTGTTGGTAATGGTGATGCTCATGTAAGAGCAAATAATAATGTCTATGCTTATACTTCAGACAAAAGACTAAAAGAAAACTTTAGACCTATTGAAAATGCAGTTGATAAAGTAAAAGCAATAGGTGGATTTATATTTGATTGGCGTAAAGATATGATGGAGAAACACGATTTTACTCCTGACCAGCAAAGTGATGATGCAGGCTTGATAGCGCAAGAAGTACAAAAAGTAATGCCTGCTGCAATCAAACGAGCACCTTTTGACCATGACATAACTAAACCGAATCAAAGTAAATCAGGAGAAGAGTTCTTAACAGTGCAGTATGAAAAAATGGTACCGTTACTAGTCGAAGCAATAAAAGAACAACAGAAACAAATAGATGAATTGAAAAAATTATTGGAGAATAAATAATGAAATATTATAAAACAACTTTATTCAATCAAGGGCCACCTATTAATATGGAAGATACCGAAGTGGTATATTTGGAATCAACTGACCCTGCTGAATTATTAACCACAGCTTTAGATACTCATTCTAAACCTGTAAAAGAATGGGAAGAAGTAACAAAAGACGTTTACGACAGTAATGTCGAGTAAAAAACTATTATAAATAGATACAGAGGAATTAACCTCATGCTAAATTATTAGGAGAAAAATAATGGCAATTACATATAATATCGCGGATGCGTATACTGGAAAAAGAACCACGTCTATGCCAGATCCAGATAACGATGGTGAAACAATTGAGACTGAAGTTGATGTAACTGATGTTGAAGTAGTATTTACTGACGATTCATACTCACCTAACAAAACTCATACACGCACAGTTAATGTTTGTTTTAATGCTGAAGGCAATTACGACAACACTGCTACATTAGCTAGGGTTGAAGAAGTTATGGCTGGAGTAGAACACAAAATGGCGCTTGGCGTTATTGCTTAATAGAGGACTAAAAAATGGCAAAACCTAACTCAAGAACAACATTAATTGATTATTGTTTAAGATCATTAGGTGCGCCTGTTATTGAAATTAATGTAGATGAAGATCAAATTGAAGATAGAATCGATGAAGCTTTTCAATTTTACAATACATTTCATGCAGATGCCATTGAAAAGGTCTTTTTAAAACATCAAGTAACTGGAAGCACCTTAGCTTTATCAGCATCTGTTGCTGAGAATTTTACGGTAGGTGAAACCATTACCGGTGGAACATCTGGAGCTACGGCTATAGTTCATAACACTACTGCAGGTTCAAACTTAGTATATGATTCACTAGGTAATCCTAATTTGCCTTTCCAGGCTAATGAAGTAGTAACTGGAGGTACTTCTAGTACAACCGGAACCATATCTTCTATTACTTTAGGAGATATAGAAAATGGCTATCTTCCTACTCCAGACTTGGTTAAACAAGTAACGAGAGTATTTCCATTTAATGAGAATCACACTACTGACATGTTTAGTATTGATTACCAATTACATTTAAATGATATATATTCATTAGGATTCATGGGGAACTTATCAGAATACTATATGACACAATCTTGGTTATCGCTATTAGATTTAATAGTTGATACAGACGATAAACATATAGATTTTAATGTCCATAGAAACAATCTAAGAATAGATATGAATTGGAAAACTGAAGTTGTTATTGGTTCATACATTATAGTAGAATGCCAAAGAGTTTTAGATCCAGACGCATACACTGATGTATATAACGATTACTTTCTTAAACGATATGCCACAGCATTAATTAAAATGCAATGGGGTATTAACCTATCAAAGTTTGAAGGAATGGTAATGCCAGGTGGCGTTACATTTAACGGACGACAAATCTTAGAAGACGCCAAAGAAGAAATAAAAGAATTAACAGAAGAAGCTCGCTTGGTCTGGGAAGATCCAATCGACTTTATGACAGGATAAATAAATGCCAAGAAGCGTTTACTTTTCTCAGGCTGTAAAAACTGAGCAGAATTTATACGAAGACTTGATCATAGAGTCTCTTAAGATATATGGTCAGGATGTCTATTACTTGCCTAGAACAATGCTTAATAGAGATGATATATTAGGCGAAGATAGTGCATCAAAATTTGATGATGCGTATATGATTGAAGCTTATATTGAAAATGCAGAAGGGTTTGAAGGTTCAGGGGATTTATATTCTAAATTTGGATTAGAAATTAGAGACGAAGCTAATTTTATTATCTCTAAAAGGCAGTGGGAAAAACTTATCGGTTTTTATCAAACAAACGATGTTAATCCTACACCAGAATCTGGTGATCTTTTATTCTTACCAATGACAAACAAGTTCTTTGAAATTATGTTTGTCGAACATGAACAACCTTTCTATCAATTATCAAATTTACCAGTTTATAAACTACAATGTAGCCTATACGAATATAGTGATGATGATTTTGAAACAGATGTTGTTGCTATTGATACAGTTCAAGCTAAGAACTCATACGTACAGACAATGACAGTATCTTTAACTGGTGGTAATCACTTTGAAGTTGGAGAGACAGTATCGCAGATAATATCAACTGGTCCTACAGTAACAGTAACTGGCGAAATACAAACTATTATTAAAACTTCAGATATTGCTGCTGATATTAGCGTAAGTAATATCGGGGTAACTGGTTCGGAAGGTCAAGGGAAGAACTTCTTGGTATCTCCTACATTAGGTTTGGTTGGAGGAACTAGTAGTAACACATGCTATATAACAGACATTGTTACTATAGGCGATAAAGACGATGCTAATACATTTGCATCAGATGGCCAAGCAGAAAATGTACACTTTGAAATTGAAGGTGATAACTTTATAGACTTTACCGAATCTAATCCATTCGGCGATCCATCGGAGACTTATTAATGTTTGGAGATCATTTCTATCATGCTACATTGCGAAAATCAGTAGCAGTATTCGGAACTATATTTAATAATATAGGTATTGTTAGAAAGAAAAGTGATGGTAGTGTTATTAATCAAGTTAAAGTTCCATTAGCATACGGACCTAAACAAAAGTTTTTAGCTAGATTAGATGCTGACACTATGAACGACGCATCCTTTGCAATTAAACTTCCTAGGATGTCATTTGAAATAACTGGATTAGATCAAGATTTAACGTCGAAGTTAAATAAAAGAGCTCAGATTAGTGAGAACCATGCAAGTGATTCTACCAGAAAGAAAACTGTTAAACAACAAACCACATATTCAATTGGAATGCAATTGAATGTTATGGCTAAAAACCAAGACGACGGTTTACAAATTATAGAACAAATACTTCCGTATTTTCAGCCAGAATACACTGTTACAATTAAACCTATTGATGGTTGGACTACATATAAAGAAGATGTACCTATTACGCTAACAAGTGTTGCTATAAATGATGAATACGAAGGTGATTTTGCTAGCCGTAGGGTATTAACATACACCTTAGACTTTACAATGAAAATGAGATTCTTTGGACCAACACAGAATCAGTCAATTATTAAAGAAATTGATATAGACTTTTTTGACAAAGATAACACAGGCCAATTTTTAGAAGGAATTAACTTAGCAGTAAATCCTAAAACTGCTAGTGAATCAGATAATCATACTATAACAACAACATATGATTATTTAAATGTTCCAGATAGTTTTGTATTATCATTAACTAATATATCAGACACGTTTCTTATAGGAGAAACTATTACAGGAACATCATCAGCATCTACTGCTGAAATAACCGCTATAAGTGGTTCTACAATTACAGTTGACACAACAACTGGTTACTTTTTTGAGGATGAGACTATTACTGGATCTGCAGATAACGTAACTGCTACTATTTCTAGTTATACATAAATACTATTATGAAGAAAGATAAAATGATGGATAGTTTGGCAAAAAATTTACCTCAGAAATCTGAGAATAAATTACCAGCAAAAGATCAGATTGATACTAAAGATATTAAAGATGATTATGAATTTTCCAGAAAAACTTATAAAGATTTAATTAATACAGGGATGTTATCTCTAGATTCACTTGCACAATTAGCTCAAGAATCTGAACATCCTAGAGCATTTGAGGTATTATCTAAGGCTATTAAAGATATCGGTGATACTACTGATAAACTAATGGTACTACAGAAAAGTAAAAAAGATTTGGTCGATAAAAAAGGACCATCCCGTGAAGTGACAAACAATAACTTATTTGTTGGAAGCAGTTCTGATTTACAAAGATTATTATTAAAACAAGATGAAAGTAAAATTATAAATGAGCCAAATAAAGAATAACGAATTCGGCTATTTAGGTAATCCTAATGTAAAGCGAGACGGAGTTGAGTCAGAGTTTAGTATTGACGAAATTCACGAGTATAAAAAATGCATGCAGAATCCAGCATACTTTGCAAAAACATATGCTAAGGTTATATCACTTGATAAAGGTTTAGTATCATTTGACTTATGGCCATATCAAGAGGATATGTTCGACCACTTCCATAAAAACCGATTTTCTATTGTTTTAGCATGTCGACAAAGTGGTAAATCTATATCATCAGTTATATTTTTACTTTGGTTTGCTTGTTTTCACCCAGAAAAAACCATTGCTATATTAGCCAACAAAGGTGCAGTTGCTAGAGAGATGTTAGCACGTATTACTTTAGCTTTAGAAAATTTACCCTTCTTTTTACAGCCTGGCTGTAAGGCTTTAAATAAAGGATCTATTGAATTTAGCAATAACTCTAAAATTATTGCTGCAGCAACCTCTGGTTCTTCTATTCGTGGTCTTTCTATTAACCTATTGTTTTTAGATGAGTTTGCTTTTGTAGAGAACGATGCACAGTTTTATACATCTACATATCCAGTAGTATCATCGGGTAAAGATACTAAAATTATTATAACATCTACTGCAAACGGTGTAGGTAATGTGTATCATAAGCTATGGGAAGGTGCTGCAACTAATACAAATGAATTTAAACCTTTTAGAGTTGACTGGTGGGATGTACCAGGAAGGGACGAAGAATGGAAAGAGCAAACAATTGCTAATACTTCATCTCTTCAGTTTGATCAAGAGTTTGGTAACTCATTTCATGGTCGAGGAAACACTCTTATTCCGGCCAATGAGCTATTAGCACAAAAGGCTTTAGATCCAATATCGTTTACTGAAAATATATTTGTATATGAAAATCCAGTAGAAAATCATCAGTATATAATGACAGTTGATGTTGCTAAGGGAAGAGGCTTAGACTATTCTACGTTTACAATTATAGATGTATCAGTAGATCCATTTAAACAAGTGTGTGTATTTAGAGATAATAACATATCACCAATACTATTTCCCGATCTTATATACAAATGGGCTAATCATTATAACGAAGCATATACTATTATTGAAAGTAATGACCAAGGTGCAGTAGTCTGTAATGGTTTATATTATGATTTAGAATATGAAAACATGTACGTTGAGTCAATGGTAAAACGTAATGCTCTTGGTGCTACAATGACCAAACGATTAAAACGAATAGGTTGCTCAGCAGTAAAGGATCTAATTATGGAGAAAAAGCTTCATATTATAGATGCTAATACTATTATTGAAATGAGTACATTTGTAAATAGAGGATCATCATGGGAAGCTTCAGGTAATAACCATGATGATTTAATGATGAATTTAGTATTGTTTTCTTGGTTTACTACTACTGATATATTTCATGGTATAACTGATATAGACATGAAAACACTTTTATATAAAGAGCAACTTCAGGCTATACAAGATGATATGTTACCATTTGGTGTATTTAGTAATGATGAAAATAGCACTAAGGAAGTTGATAATGAGGGTAATGTTTGGATGGAAGTTAACAAACACCAAGGGCTTTATTAGAATGTTAAAACATATAAATAACTATGATTGAATATAACCGTATTATGAGAACATATTAACTAACTCAAATTAAGAGGATAAAGCGATGGCATTTCAAGTATCACCAGGCGTCCAGGTCAAAGAAATTGACGCAACGGGCGTTGTTCCTGCCGTATCAACCAGTATTGGTGGATTCGCAGGGTCATTTAATTGGGGTCCAGTTGACGAAGTAATCACGGTAGGTTCAGAAAAGAATCTAGCTGAAATATTTGGTCAACCAACAGATTCCAATACCGCTAACTACTTTTTAACTGCTGCTGGATTTTTAAAATACGGCAGATCATTAAAGGTTGTTAGAGCAACCAGCGGTCATTTAAACGCGACTTCTGGTACATCAGGAGTACTAATTAAAAATAGTACTGATTATGAAACTAACCATAACGATGGTGCACCTGCTGCAGGTAACACTAACGCTATGGGAGGCTGGGCTGCAAAATACCCTGGCACACTAGGTAACAGCCTTAAGGTTGAACTTTGTGGACCATTAGGATTTGCAACCTGGGATTATAAAGGTAGCTTCGATTCAGCACCTGGAACATCAAATTACGCGGCAGACGTGCTAGGTAAAACTAGTGCATTGGACGAAGTCCATGTTGCTGTAATTGATACAACAGGCTTATGGAGCGGAACACCAAACACAGTTTTAGAAACTTTCCCATTCGTAAGTGTGGGATCAGACGCTAAAGCAGACGACGGCACAACTAACTATTACGTAGATGTTATTAATAACAGATCAAGCTACGTTTGGTGGTTAGCGCATCCAACTATTTCTAACTCAAACATTGGAGCACCTATTGCTTCAACAGCAGCATACGTAGTTGGTAACGTAGTACAAAAAAGATCATTAGCAGGTGGAGCTGACGATAACGCACCAACAACTGGTGAAATATCAACAGCATACGATCTTTTAGCAGACGGAGAAACAGTAGATGTTAATTTACTATTTGCTTATCCAGATGCCAGTGGAGCAACAATTGCTAATAAATTAGTTGCTATGGCTGCAGCAAGAAAAGACTGTATGGCTTTTGTTTCACCTCCTGTTGTTTCAACAGCAGGTATTGCACCAGGTACTGCATTAACTAATGTAACTACATGGGTCGGAACAGTAACTAAGAGTTCATACGGATCAGCAGATTCAGGTGCTTTATATGTGTACGATAAGTACAATGATAAGTATCGTTGGATCGGAGGCGCAGGCCACATTGCTGGACTATGTGCAGGTACTGATTTAGCAGCGGATGCTTGGTTCTCACCAGCTGGTTCGACTAGAGGTCAACTACTAGGTGTTACCAAATTAGCATTTAACCCTAATCTAGCACAAAGAGATGAGTTGTATAAGGCTAAGGTCAACCCACTCGTATCTTTCCCTGGAGAAGGAACAATTTTATTCGGAGATAAAACTTTATCACCTAAACCTTCAGCATTCGACAGAATTAACGTTAGACGTTTATTCATCGTATTGGAGAAAGCAATTTCTACAGCTGCTAAGGGACAACTCTTTGAGTTCAATGATGAATTCACCAGAGCACAATTTAGGAATTTGGTTGAACCATTCCTAAGGGATGTAAAAGGCCGAAGAGGAGTTACAGACTTTAAAGTAATCTGTGACGAAACAAATAATACAGGACAAGTAATTGATTCTAATAGTTTTGTAGCTGATATCTTTATCAAGCCATCAAGATCTATTAACTTCATTACCTTGAACTTTATAGCAACTAGAACAGGCGTCGATTTTTCAGAAATCGCCGGCTCTAATTAAGGAGAAGTATAATGGCAATTTTAGGTATAGATGATTTTAAATCTAAGCTGACAGGCGGTGGTGCAAGACCTAACTTGTTTAAGGCTACAGTAAACTTCCCTAGCTATGCTCAGGGAAATGTGGAATTAACTTCATTCTTGTGTAAAGCAGTAGCTATCCCATCTTCTGTAATCGCTCCCATTGAAGTAAATTTCAGAGGAAGAAAGATGTCAGTAGCAGGAGATAGAGCATTTGAACCAGTTACATTAACTGTTATCAATGATGCTGCATTTGAAGTTAGAAATAGCTTTGAAAGATGGATGAATGGAATTAATCAGCACAACGCAAATACTGGATTATCAAACCCAACTGATTATCAGTCGGATGTAATAATCGAGCAATTGAATAAGGCTGGAGAAACTGTAAAAACTTATAACGTAAGAGGATGTTATCCTACTAACTTATCTGCAATTGATTTAAACTATGACTCTGAGAATGCAATCGAAGAGTTCACAGTTGAGATGCAGGTGACTTATTGGGAATCTGACACTACTTCTTAGTCGTATAAATAATAATATGGCAGGGACAATTGCGTCCCTGTCAATATTGTAAAGGTATAAACTATGGCAGAATTGTTCGGATTTGAGATTAATAGAAAAGGTAAAGAGCCTATTAGGCCTTCTTTTGTTCCTGATACAGAAGCAGAAGGTACTGGTGTAATTAGCACAGGTGGTCACTTTGGCCAATACCTTGATATTGATGGAGATAAAGTAAAAAATGAAAATGAGCTCATATTTAAGTATAGAGACATTTCCGTTCAGCCTGAATGCGATGCTGCTATTGACGATATTGTAAACGAGGCTATTACTGGAGACTTTAATGCAGCTCCAGTGGCAATTGTGTTAGACAGATTAAAAATATCTGATAACATTAAGAAGAATATAAGAAAAGAATTTGATAATGTTTTAGAGCTGTTAAACTTTAATAGCACTGGACATGATATATTTAGAAAATGGTATGTAGATGGTAGATTACCATATCATATGATTATAGATGATAAAAACCCTAAGGCTGGTTTAAAAGAATTAAGATATATTGATCCTACTAAAATTAGAAAGATTAAAGAGATTGAAGAAGAAACTGATCCTAAGACGGGTGCAAAGTTAATTAAAAAATCTCATGAATATTTCATGTTTCAAGATGTACATATGGATAGAGCAAATCAGGGACTTAAAATTCATCCTGATTCTATAGCATACTGCACGTCAGGTATGTTAGATCCAAGCCGTAAAAGAATTTTATCGCATTTACAAAAAGCTATTAAGCCTGTAAATCAATTAAGGATGATGGAAGACTCATTAGTTATTTACAGAATATCTAGGGCTCCTGAACGAAGAATTTTTTATATTGATGTAGGTAATTTACCTAAGGGTAAGGCTGAAGAGTACTTACAGAACATCATGAATAAGTATCGTAATAAATTAGTATATGATGCTAAGACTGGTGATGTAAAAGACGACAGAAAACATATGTCAATGTTAGAGGATTTCTTTTTACCAAGAAGAGAAGGTGGTAGAGGTACTGAAATATCTACACTTCCAGGTGGAGAAAACCTAGGGCAAATAGATGATATAATCTATTTCCAAAAGAAATTATATAAAGCTTTAAATGTTCCTATGAACAGGTTAGAGCAAGAAGCACAATTTAGCTTAGGTAGAGCTACTGAGATAAGTAGAGACGAAGTTAAATTTAAGAAGTTTATTGATAGAATAAGAAAAAGATTTTCTGATATTTTCATGCAAGTATTAAAAACACAGCTTTTGTTAAAGGGTGTTATTACTAAAGAAGATTGGAAAAACTGGAAAGAATATATAGCATTTAATTACATTGAGGATAATTACTTCAGTGAATTAAAAGAATCCGAAATCATTCGTGAAAGATTTGAAATGTTAGCTACACTTGATGAATATGTAGGTAAATATGTATCACACGAATGGGTAAGAAAAAATATTCTTAGACAAGATGATGACGAAATCGAGGCACTTAGAACGCAAATGGATGCAGAAAAAGATGCTGGAGATGACGATGACCTTGATCTTGACTTATAAAAACTTATAAATATATAAACAAGAGGAACTGAAATGAGTAGTATAGAATCATTAATTGATAATTTAAAAGGTAACGATAATGTTAAAGCTAGTGATAACTTTAATAGCATTATGGCTGATAAATTAAAAGATGCACTCGATGCAAAAAAAATCGACTTAGCATCAACAATGACCGATCGAGCTTCTGAAGCTGAAGAGTCATAAAGGAACAACTATGAAGTTAATATCTGAATATACCGATAGCAATATCGAATGTTATACAGAAGCTACCAAAAGTGGTGGCAAACAGCACGTCATTGAAGGTGTGTTTATGCAGGCCGATCAAAAGAATAGAAACGGTCGCATATATGAAAAACAAATTTTAGAGGCTGCGGTAGAAAAATACGTAGTCGAACAGGTGAAAAGTGGACGAGCAGTAGGGGAATTAAATCACCCTGAAGGTCCAACAATTAACCTGGATAAAGTTTCACATAAGATTACAGATCTCAAATTTGAAGGAAGTAATGTTATTGGAAAAGCATCAATTCTTAAAACCCCTATGGGACAAATCGTTGAAGGTTTGCTCGAAGGTGTTGTTAAGCTTGGTGTATCAAGTCGTGGTATGGGTAGTCTTGTACAGAAGAATGGTACTAGTTACGTGGGCAAGGATTTTATGCTTGCAACTGTAGATATAGTCCAGGACCCTTCCGCTCCAGAGGCATTTGTCAATGGAATTATGGAAGGTGTTGATTGGATATGGAATAACGGTATCTTAACTGCACAAGAAATTGAATCAATTGAGACTGAAATAAAGCGTACTCCTAAGAAGCATTTAGCTGAAGCAGAGATCAAAGCGTTTAAAAATTTCCTCTCTAAACTTTAATTCTTAATAGGAGAATATAAAATGTCATTAGAAGACGCAATTAAATCCACTGCTGTTGCAGAGGAAGAGGCTGTGTTAGACATCTCTGAAGATGCTGAGCTAGATTCTGAAGAAGAGCTCGTTGAAAACGAAGTTGGAAACGAGGAAGAAGCTTTAGATGAAGTAGTAGCCGAAGCAAAGGTTGAAGAAGACGAAGATGAAGACAAAAAAGACGAAGAAAAAGTCGAAGAGTCTGCACCTGTAGTCCCTAAAACTAAAGCTGGTGTTATTAACGCTGCATTGGAGATGTTTAAAAAGGCCAAAAAAGAAGACGCGCAAAAGCTATATGCTAAATTGACAAAAGTAGAAGAATCAGAAGACGATGGAACAGTTGATAAAGCTGTTGACACCGTTGCTAAAGATAAGAAAGCACCTAAAGCTAAGCTAGAGGCTGCTGACTATTCTGAAGATTTGGATATCTTAGTAGCTGAAGAAGCTACATTGTCAGATGGATTCCGTGTTAAAGCTGGTGCAATTTTTGAAGCTGCTTACGCAAGTAAAGTAGGTGCTGAAATTGATAGGCTAGAAGGCGAATACGCGCAAAATCTTGAAGAAGAAGTCGCTGATATTCAGAGCTCACTCGTAGAAAAGGTAGATTCATACCTTAACTATGTTGTTGAAAACTGGATGAAAGAAAATGAAGTAGCAGTAGAGACTGGACTAAGGTCTGAAATCGCTGAAGACTTTATGAGTGCACTTCAGGTAGTATTCAAGGAACATTACATTGAAGTTCCAGAAGGTAAAGTTGATCTAGTAGATGAGTTATCATCACAGGTTGCTGAGCTAGAGGAATCACTCAATAAAACCACAGAAGAAAATATTCGTTTATATGAGTCAACTCAATCTTTAGAAAGAGCTGAAATCGTAAGAAGACATTCTTCAGGCTTGGCTGAAACTGAAGCTGAGAAGTTATCATCATTGGTAGAAGACATTGAATTCGATAACGCTGAATCTTTCGAAATGAAAGTATCAGTTGTTAAAGAGTCATACTTCAAGCAAGATGTTACTGAATCAGTTGACGAAGTAAATGCTGCAATTGGAAATCAAGAAGCTGACGAAGTTCAGTCTATCTCTAATTCAATGGCTGCTTACACTCAAGCTATAACTAAATCTATTAAATAAAACATAAACCTAAGGGGAAATAAAAAATGTTTAACGCAGATAAAAATCTAGTAGAGAAATGGACTCCTGTCCTTGATCACGAAGATGCTCCAAGCATCGGTGACAAGCACAAGAGAGCTGTTACTGCTAGACTCTTGGAAAACCAAGAAATCGCACTACAAGAAAACAGAGCTCATTCTGATTTTCAACTTAATGAAACAGCAGCTAACGCTACTGGTTCTGGTATTAGTAACTTTGATCCAGTATTGATCTCTCTTGTAAGACGTGCAATGCCTAACCTTATCGCATACGATATCGCAGGCGTACAACCAATGAACGGACCTACTGGTCTAATCTTCGCAATGAAGTCAAGATACAGCACTCAAGGTGGTGCTGAAGCTTTACATAACGAAGCTGATACTGATTTCTCAGGAACTGGTACACATCAAGCTGATCCTACTGGATTGGTCGGTGTAGCTGATTCTGGAGACGCAGGTACTTCTATCGCTGATGAAGCTGATACTGTATCTACTTTCGGTTCTGGTATCACTACAGCTAATGCAGAAGCTAAAGGTACAGCTGTACCCGGTTCAGCTATTTCAAGTGCTAACCAGTTTGGCCAAATGGCTTTCTCAATCGAAAAGGCTCAAGTACTAGCTAACTCAAGAGCTCTTAAAGCTGAATACACTATGGAACTTGCTCAAGATCTTAAAGCAATCCACGGTCTAGACGCTGAAGGCGAATTAGCTAATATTCTTTCTTCTGAAATCCTTGCGGAAATCAACAGAGAGATGGTTAGAACTATTCTTACTAAAGCTAAAATCGGTGCACTTCAAGCAAGTGTTGCACTTAAAGGTGTATTTAACGTTAATACTGATTCTGACGGAAGATGGATGGTTGAGAGATTTAAAGGTCTCATCATGCAACTCGAAAGAGAAGCTAACGTAATCGCTAAAGAAACAAGAAGAGGAAAAGGTAATTTTGTACTTTGTTCTTCTGATGTTGCTTCAGCACTAGCAGCAGCTGGTCTTTTAGACTACACTCCTGCTCTTTCAGCCGACTTAAACGTTGACGATACTGGTAATACTTTTGCTGGTGTTCTTAACGGTAGAATGAAAGTATATATCGATCCTTATGCTACTGCCGACTTTGCTTGTGTAGGTTACAGAGGTTCAAATCCATACGACGCAGGTATCTTCTATTGCCCATACGTTCCTTTAACTATGGTTAAAGCGATTGGCGAGAATGACTTCCAGCCAAGAATTGGATTCAAAACTAGATATGGAATGCAGCAGAACCCATTCGTGGGAACAGCTACAGGTGCGGGTACTAACCGTGTCAACCCATATTTCAGAATCTTTAGAGTAGACGGAATTATGGTGTAAACCGTAATTAGTTAATTCTAATTCTGATGGAGAGGGGTCTTAGGATCCCTCTTTTTTTGTCTGAGTTCTATGCTAAAAGACTTATAAATAGTATTAGGAGATTATTATATGGCTACACTAACTTCAAATAAAAACTATTTAAGTCCTGTTGGGTTTAAATTTACTATTGACAATCAATTGTACCCTAATTTAGAATACTTTTGTACTGCAGTATCTTTACCATCAATTAGTATTGCTGAAGCACCAATGCCTTTCAGAGGAGCTAATGTAGGATTTACTGGAGACAGAATTACATTCGATGATTTAACTATTAAGTTTAATATTACTGAAGATATGGATAACTATAAGGAAACTTTTGATTGGATTCATAATATAGTTAATGTTGGAGAGCAATTTAAATCTGATGCCATTTTAAGTATATTAACCTCACACAATAACGTAAGTAAAACTATTAGGTTCTCAGATGTTTTTCCTATTAGCTTAAGTGGTGTTGAATTTACAACAGGTGCCACTGAAATTGAGTACTTACAAGCAGACGTAACTTTTAAATATACCTCGTTTGAATTTATATAATAACTACTATCATATATAGTAGTATAGGAAATTAATTATGTTAGATATTGAAAAAATATTAGAAATGTGGAAGAAAGACTCAAACATTGATGAAATGCAACTTGACGAATCTTCTAAAGACTCAGCAAAACTCCACGCAAAATACCTCGAATTTGTAACACATAATCGTTTAGATCTTAAGAAAAGAGAAATGGAATTTAAGGTCTTACTTAAAGATAAATGGTTACACTATAATGGAAAAATGTCCAAAGAAGATATCGACGATAGAGGTTGGGATTATGATCCATTAAATGGATTAAAGGTATTAAAAGGGGATATGGATTATTACTATGATTCAGATCCTGATATTCAAAAAGCTCAAGCTCGTATTGAGTATCTTAAAACCACTGCAGATACATTAAAAGAAATTTTAGATAATGTTAAGTGGAGACATCAAACTATTAAAAATATGATTGAGTGGAGAAAGTTTACTAGTGGTATTTAAATGGACATAGTGACAGTTAAGAAACTTAACGAAACCTTTATACAGATACTAACTGATCCTGGTATCGAGCAAGAGTTAACAGAACACTTCTGTTTTTACGTTCCAGGGTATAAATTCATGCCAGCGTATAAAAATAGGATGTGGGACGGTAAAATACGCTTGTACGATCTTAGGCGTAAGACATTGTATGGTGGATTGTTCCAATACCTCAATGAATTCTGTGAAGTTAGGGACTATACCCTGAAGATAGAGGAAGATGAGTACTATTCAAGGCCTGATATTGAACAAATTATTGATATTGAAGGGTTTATGAGTGAATTACGGCCTAGCGTGAACGGTAAGGGTATTATCCCCCATGACTATCAACTTACGGCACTCTCGCTCTTGCTTTCAAAAACTAAAAGCCTTCTACTATCACCAACGGCTTCTGGAAAGAGTTTGATTATATATTTAGCTGTTAGATATTACCTAGAGACGTATGATAACAAAGTCCTTTTAGTAGTACCAACGACGTCACTTGTCGAACAGATGTATTCTGACTTTAACGACTATTCTCAACTTGAGGATTGGAATGTAGAAGATAACTGCCATAGAATATACTCAGGTAAAGAAAAATATAATATAAAACCTAGGGTTATTATTACCACATGGCAATCAATATATAAGATGCATCATGAATGGTTTGAACAATACGGTATGGTTATAGGAGATGAAGCACATTCCTTTAAAGCTAAGTCATTAACATCAATACTAGAAAAATGTACTGAAGCTAAATACAGAGTAGGTACTACAGGAACCCTTGATGGTACATTAACTCATCAGTTAGTTTTAGAAGGTTTGTTTGGACCTGTGCACAAGGTTACAACAACCAAAGAGTTAATGGATAAGAATACATTAGCACAGTTAGAGATTCAGGTATTGCTTTTAAAGTATGCTGACGAGTATTGTAAACTTGTAAAGAAAATGAAATATCATGATGAGCTAGATTTTATTGTAAAGTACGAACCACGGAATAACTTTATTAGTAATTTAGCTTTAGACCAAGATGGAAACACACTTATATTATTTCAGTTTGTAGAGAAGCATGGTAAACCATTGCATTCGCTTTTACAGGATAAGATAAGTAAACTACCTCGTTCCGAGGAAAGGAAATTATTTTATGTCTCAGGAGAAACCGATGTCGATACTAGGGAGAAGATTAGATCAATCACAGAGCAACAAGATAACGCAATTATTGTTGCTTCCATGGGTACTTTTTCTACTGGGATTAATATTAAGCGTCTTCATAATATCGTATTTGCTTCACCGAGTAAGTCTCAAATTAGGGTTTTACAAAGCATAGGAAGAGGGCTAAGGAAGAGCGCAGATGGTATAAATACTAAAGTGTACGATATTGCAGATGACCTACATTGGAAGAACAAGAAGAATTACACATTAGAACATGCAGGTGTACGAATTAGCATATATAGTAAAGAGAAGTTTAATTATAAAATATTTGAGATAAAAATTTAATGGATATATCGGTAAGACAATTTAAATTATACAGTGGTGAAGACATCATCGCTTTGGTTAACAAAGTTGATGGTGAAAATTACGTTGTCGAAAGACCATTTAAACTTATTCAAAATTTAGTAGGTCAATACCAATTAACACCATGGTTCCAATTTTCGGACCAAACCCTATTTAAAATACTACGATCGAGAATTATACATTCAGCAGAAATTAGTGCAGAAATAAGAGAAGCCTATATTAGTATAGCTTCACAGAAAAGAACTTTGGAGACGCCTGTCGGCGATTCGGACTCTGAAGGTTTAGAAGAATATGTCAGAATGTTAAGAGACATCGATCCTACCAGCGATATGGAGGAACCATCAGTTGATGATGAACCAAAGGAACGAACAATACATTAGCTTTATATTACCCTCCCTCGGAACCACTCTATTATTATACCACGTTTTCTGTAATTTGTACAGGACTTTCTGCAATAAAAGGCAATTAAAATGATATATAAACCTGATCAAAATGAGATGATGTTTTGCGACTATAGAATACATCGAAAGAATAAAGCATTAGTAATCGATAAAGATCTTAACATTCAAAAGTTTTTTAACTTTAATGATGGGGACACCCTACGCGTTAGCGTTAATGAAACAGACGATGGATTAATGCAAACAACATTCACAAAACTATGTACAAATGAATGATTTTATGGTATAATAGTACCTATACAACATTAATAATGGAGATTTAACTATGGCAGATCCAAAGCAAAAGCCACACTATATTAATAACAAAGAATTTTCACTCGCTGTAGTTGAGTATGTTACTAATAAAAATAAGTTGGAAGAAGAAGGTAAAGAAACCCCTAAGGTTACTAACTATATTGCCTCTTGCTTCTTAAAAATATCAGAAGGTTTATCCCACAGACCAAACTTTGTAAGATACACATACAGAGAAGAAATGGTTATGGATGCAGTAGAAAATTGTTTAAAGGCTATTTCTAATTACAATATTGAAACAGCAACAAGAACTGGAAAGCCAAATGCGTTTTCTTACTTTACTCAAATTTGTTACTTTGCGTTTATTCGTAGAATTACAAAGGAGAAAAAACAACAAGATATTAAATTTAGGTTTATTGAAAGAATGGGTATTGAAGATTTTGCTCAAATGGGAATGGATGATGCAGGTGCACAACAAACCATGGAGTATGTCGATACACTAAGACAAAGAATTGCTAAGGTTAAAACTTCTGATGAAAAGATTAAGAAATTTGCTAAAGCAGAAAAGGATTTAGAAAAACTAGAATTGTTTATGGTATAATATGAAAGTAGCTATTTTAAATGACACACATTGTGGTGTAAGAAATTCATCAGATATATTTTTAAACTATCAAAGAAGATTTTACGAGGAAGTATTCTTTCCTTACTTAAAAGAACATGATATTAAACAAATACTTCACTTAGGCGATTATTACGAACATCGTAAATTTGTTAACTTTAAAGCTCTTAACCAAAACCGTAGAGACTTTTTAGAACCAATGCGAGATGCTGGTATTACTATGGATATTATACCTGGTAATCATGATGTGTATTTTAAGAATACCAATGAGCTTTGTTCTCTAAAAGAATTACTAGGTTATTTTACATCTAATGTTAATATTATTATGAAACCTAAAGTATTGGATTATGCTGGTTGTGGTGTTGCTGCAATTCCATGGATTAACAATTCTAACTATGCTGAATACACAAAGTTTCTTAAGAACTGTAAAGCTTCTATAGTAGGAGCACATCTTGAGTTAAAAGGTTTTGATATGATGGCAGGTATATCTAATCCTCACGGTATGGAGTCTGATATATTCCAAAGATTTGAGCTAGTGTTATCAGGACATTTCCATACAAAATCATCTAGAGGACCAATTCATTATCTCGGTTCACAGTTTGAATTTACTTGGGCAGATGTTGATGATCCAAAATATTTTCACATATTAGATACAGAAACCAGAGAGATTACACCTGTACGAAATCCTATTACAATGTTTAAAAAGTTTGTGTATGACGATGAAACTCATGATTATTCTGATATTGATATGGAACAATTTAAAGAAAAATTTGTTAAGATTATAGTATTAAATAAAAACAATCTATACATGTTTGATAAATTTATCGATAAGTTACAATCTATTGAAACATACGAATTAAAAATAGCAGAAAACTTTGAGGAATTTTTAGGAGATAGTGTTGAGGACGATAAAGTTTCCCTTGAAGATACTACTGTTCTACTAGATTCATATGTTGAAGCAGTCGACACTGAACTAGATAAAGATCATTTAAAAGTTGAATTGAGAAAGCTTTATACCGAAGCTCAGAACCTAGAGGTCGTATGATAAATTTTAAATATGTTAAGTGGAAAAACTTTTTGTCCACTGGAAATGAATTTACAAAAATACAATTAGATAAAACACCATCTACTCTTATAGTAGGATCAAACGGAGCAGGTAAATCTACATTACTAGATGCATTATCATATTCTCTATTTGGTAAAGCACATAGAGATATTAAGAAAGATCAATTAGTTAATTCTATTAATAAAAAGGGTACTGAAGTAGAAGTTGAATTTGAAATTGGTGGAGTTGATTTCAAAGTCAGAAGAACTATTAAACCTACTAAGTTTGAGATATTCCAAAATGGTAAAATAATTAATCAAGCAGCAAATGCTAGAGATTATCAAAAGTTTTTAGAACAAAATATACTTAAATTAAATCATAAATCGTTTCACCAGGTAGTAGTACTAGGTAGCAGTTCCTTTATTCCTTTTATGCAATTACCACCATGGTCGCGTAGAGCAGTCATTGAAGATTTATTAGACATTAACATTTTTAGTAAGATGAATGGTCTATTAAAGGAAAGGAATTCTAAAATTAAGGATGAACTAATAGATTTAGATCATAACTTAGAATTAGTAAAGTCTAAAATACAAAGCCAAACTAAATATATTAAAGATCTTCAAGGTATTAATCAAGATATGATTGATGCTAAGTATGCTACGATGAAAGAGCATAAAACAGAAATCCAAGGATATGTTAGTAAGTCTGCAGAGCTTGGTGAAAATTTATCTACGAATCTAGAAGAAATTAACAGATCATATTCAGTTACTGATTCTGATATCAGACAGCTTCAAAGAAAAGAACATGAACTAACTGATAAAATAAAAGGTATGGTCAAAGAAGCTAGATTTTATGAAGACAACGATCATTGCCCTACATGCGATCATGACCTAGAGGATAGTTTTAAAGAAACTAAACTTACTCAAATTAAAGAAGAAGCTAATAAAATCCAAAACGAAATGTCTAAGGTTGTGAAACAGATTAGCTTCCTAGAAAAAGAAGCAACTCTTGCTAAAAAGACACTAGAGCATTTACTGAAAAAACAAAATCAAATAACCACGAATAACGAAGCTGTAAGTTTACTACAAAAAGAAATTGATAAAATCCAAAAAGACATTAGAAGTCTTAATGGCCAATCAGGTGATATAACTACAGCAAAGACTGACCTATCAGATCAAAGAGAAAAGAAAGATAGTATGACAGAAAAGAAATTGTCATATGTAGAAGAAAGAACATACAACGAAGTTATAGGTGAAATGCTTAAAGATACTGGAATTAAAACCAAAGTTATTAAGCAGTATTTACCTGTAATGAATAGATTCATAAATCAATATTTACAAGTATTGGATTTCTTTGTAGCTTTTCATTTAGACGAAGCATTTAACGAAACCATTAGGAGTCGTCATAGGGATGCATTTAACTATTCATCGTTCTCAGAAGGTGAAAAACAAAGAATCGATTTAGCATTATTGTTCACATGGAGGATGATTGCTAAAATGAAAAATTCAGCAGCCACTAATCTACTAGTTTTAGATGAGACATTCGACTCATCACTAGATCTTGATGGTATTGATAACCTCACCAAAATCCTAAATACTCTAGAGGAAGGAACCAATGTGTTTATTATATCACATAAAGGAGATGTTTTAGAGAATAAATTTAGGTCCAAAATAGAGTTCTATAAGGACAGAAACTTTTCTAAAATAAAGTAATCTACATAAAAGTGCATAAAAGTTACATTTTTATCTACATAAAAGTGTAACATAGGCTAATTATTTTGCAAATAAATGCAGAAAACCCTGTACAATCCACCATCAGCCTGGTATAATAGTTATATAAATTAAGGAGATAAGGATTATGAAACAAGGTTTAATTTTACACCACATCGCTACAGGGATCATTCAAGAGGTTCCTTTAAACGGCAAAGAGATGCAATTGGCTATGGATAATGGCCCTACTATAAATGATAGCTGGGACTTAATGGTAGCTTCAGTAGCCTCTAGGTCAGACATTACAATCAACGACGGCAACTGGGATTTAGAAAAAATCGTGGTCGACGGCGTTTCAAGGGTAGCACATTAATGAATAATAGTTTAGCAAAACTTCTAGCAACAGAAAATATCACTGTCCAAGTTGGTAATTATAATACTGCTTGGTTTGATATTAAATCCAGAGTACTAGGTCTTCCAGATTGGAAAGACATGTCAAAGGACGTTGAGGATCTTTTTATAGGTCACGAAGTAGGGCATGCATTATTTACTCCGTACGAAGGCTGGCACGATAGCCCAGAAAAATTAGAAGGATGTCCTAGGTCATACATTAATGTAGTTGAAGACGCTAGGATTGAAAAAAACATTAAATCAAAATATCCTGGATTGGTTGGACCAATGGCAAGAGGATATACTTCATTAGTAGCTAAGGAATTCTTTGGTGATCTTACTGATATTGATTGGGATAATGTAAAACTCATTGATAAAATTAATCTTAAAGCCAAGATTGGTACATTACTAAATGTTCCAATGAACTCTGAGGAATCAGCATTATATAACGCTACAATGGTTACTGAATCATTCGAAGATGTTTTAAATGTTGTTAGAGATATTTTAGCTTATACTAAAGAAAACCAAGAAGAACTAATTCAAAAACCAGAGACGCTTCCAGATTTTGATGAAAGCGATACTGAAGAAAACGACGATCCTACTACTCAAGGTCATGATGATTTTGAGCAAACACCAAGTGAAGAACAAGAGGCTACTGAAGAGGAACCAAGAGACGGCGAGGAATCTAACGATTCTGAGGAACCAGGACAAGCGGAGAAAGCAGTAGCTTCGCCTTTACCAGAGCATAGTGATGAAGACGTATCTATTACAGATGAAATCTTTAGAGCAAAGGAAAAGGATTTAATACCTGAGGTATCAACTACATTCTATGCTAATGATGTTAAGGACGTTGCACCATTTGTTGTTCCATTTAAAGACTTAATGTCTAGAAGAAAAAAGGTATTAGAAGGTTTTAATCGCGAATACGAAGATGGAACTGTTAACAAAAAACAAATTCTTACAATGAATATGGAAGTAGAATTTAAAAAGTACTTAAGTAAAGTTAAGAAAGCGGTTCAGCCAGCAGTAAAAGAATTTGAGCAAAAGAAAGCTGCGCATCAATGGCAGTATGCTACTACAGCAAAAACTGGTAGAATTGATGTTAACAAATTACATTCATACAAAATATCAGAAGACATTTTTTCACAAACGACCAACCTAGCCAATTCTAAAAATCATGGAATGTTTATGTTAATCGATTATTCTGGATCGATGGCAGGTGTTTTAAGTAATGTACTAGATCAATTAGTTCATAGCATTATATTTTGTAAAACAGTTAATATACCGTTTGATGTATACGCATTTACAACTGGCGGAAATCACGATTATACTTCTTATAGAGATGGTGATTTTCAAATGGACAATTTATCAATGCCTCAGCTTATTCATTCAGATCTTAAAAAGAATGATTTTGAATTAGCTTTAAAATACCTTTATGCTAGAATGGAATGTGCTAGAGGACCTCATGATTATTCAATATACGATAGATGCGAAGAATGGGGATCAACACCTTTAAACCACGCACTAGTTTGTTCACACAAATTAATTAGAAAATTTAAAGCAATAAAAAATCTAGAGAAAGTTAACCTTATGTTAATTACAGATGGTGATACAAACAGATTAAGCATTATTGAAGATAGATCTCTTAGCGACAAGAAGCTTCCTACCACGAGCTCATACTATGGCTACGATGCAGAAATTAAAACTACTATTGACGGCAAAAAGCTAACACTAGCTGGAAGAGGCGTTAATGGTACTAAAAGTCTTTTACAAAATCTTAAGAAAAGATACGGAGTTAATGTTATAGGATTTTATATTGCTGATTCTAGAAGCGATCTAAATAGTGCTATATTCTCAAGTTATAGAGATCAAAATAAAGATGCTAATGATTGGGACACTAGTTTTGATAAGCATAAGAAAACAAAGTTAAAGGAAAGAAACAAAAACAAATGTATCGAGTACAAAAACAGTAAAGGCTACGATAATCTCTACATTGTATTGGACAAAGAGTTTAATACCGACGAGGACGAATTCGAAGCAACTTCTGATCAAACTAAAAGCCAAATAACAAGAGCATTTAAAAAGTACAGCTCAAGTAAAAAGGTCAATAAGAGTTTGATGACTAAATTTGGCCAAGCAGTAGCATAGTGATACTTAGGCTAATTATTTTGCAAATAAATGCAAATAACCCTGTACACTATGCAGTAACTATGGTATAATAGTTATATAAATTGATAAGGAACTATATTATGAACGTAAATACAAATACAATACTAAAAAGCTTAATGGAAACATATCCAGATAGCACTGTCTTTAAAAAGGCAGAAATCGTATCTATAGCAAATTCGCTAGGATTTAAAAAGAGTGATTATTCACCTCTAACGTCAACTGATAACAGGACTGATGTCAGAGGTCAATACGATCTTTCAGCTGTTATTATTCCAATGAGGGAATCTAATACAATGGCTAAAACATCACCAACAGTAGTTGGAATGCAATCAATAGTAAATGAAGAGAAAACGTTTGCTTCAGTTGATCCTACATTCGTACCATGGGGTGCATATTCAGACGTCGTTAAAGTCGTTAAATCTGAAATGTTCTATCCCATCTATGTGTCAGGTCTAAGCGGTAATGGTAAAACCTTTATGGTCGAACAAGCATGTGCTAAAGAAGGCAGAGAGTTTATCAGAGTGCAAATTAATCCAGAGACAGATGAAGACGATTTAATTGGCGGATTTAGATTAATCAATGGCGAAACAGTTTTCTCCAAAGGTCCAGTTCTAAAAGCTATGGAAAACGGAGCTATACTTCTTCTAGATGAAATTGATAGAGCTACAAATAAAATTATGTGCCTTCAAGGAATCTTAGAAGGTAAACCAGTTTTAGTTAAAAAAACTGGAGAGGTAGTAACACCTTCTAGTGGCTTCAATGTAATAGCAACTGCTAACACAAAGGGTAAAGGGTCAGACGATGGAAGATTCACAGCTGCCTCAATTATCGACGATGCGTTCTTGGAAAGATTTACTATCTCAATAGATCAAGCATTTCCATCAGTATCAGTTGAAAAGAAAATTGTTAATAACCACATGAAAAAATTTGGAGAAGTCGACACAGACTTTGCTGATAACTTAGTGGGATGGGCAGACATCATCAGAAAAACTTTCTACGATGATGGAGTCGATGAGGTTATTTCAACAAGAAGGTTGTGTCATATTGCACAAACATTCTCAATCTTTAAAGATAAAATGAAATCAATCGATTTATGTATCTCAAGGTTTGATGATGACACAAAAGCTGCATTCCTAGATCTCTACAGTAAGGTCGATGCAGGTATAGAAACAATTACTGACGAGGATTATAATGGCGAAACAGCTTAACTACAAATTTAACGAAGGAGCTCTAATCAAAGAGCTTCAAGCGTATATCGATTCTACGTACGATGCACATTATGGGCAAGGGGGATTACAATCCTCTGAGGTTATAGTGGATCGTGGACATGGTCTAGGATTCTTCCTAGGTAATGTCGATAAATACAATGCAAGGTACGGGAAAAAGGGTGATGTGAAAGACCACCGAAAGGATCTTATGAAAGTATTGCATTACGCATTACTTGCTCTCTATGAGCATGATAGGATTAATTCAAACTAACTATGTACATTATACTAAAAGTATGGTATAATATACTATTAATTAAAAAGGTAATATTATGAATATAACAAACGATACTCTCAAGGTATTGAAAAACTTTGCTACCATTAATCCTAACATTGTGATTAAACCTGGTGGTCAACTAAAAACAATCTCTGAAGCTAAAAACATTATGGCTGTCGCTGATGGCACTGATGATTTTCCTACAGAGTTTGGAATCTACGATCTTAATGAATTCCTATCTGTTTCAAATTTGGTGCAAGATCCAAACTTTGATTTCCAAGATAAAAACGTTAAGATTACTTCAGGTGGTAACACTGTAACATATTTCTTTTCAGAACCAGAGATCTTAACATCTCCTTCTAAAGAAATTACAATGCCAGACACTGAAGTTGGAATTTCCATTACACAGGAAGTTTTATCGCAGGTTCGTAAAGCAGCTGCTGTACTTGGACATACTGAAATGTCTATTAAAGGCAGTGGCGGTAAAGTAACGCTATCAGTAGTTGATAGTTCAGATGCTACTGCTAACTCATTTGATATTGAGCTCAATGACAATAACGATTGTACTGAAGAGTTTAATTTCATCGTAAATATTAATAATCTAAAATTGATCGAAGGTGATTACTTTGTGAATATCAGTTCTAAACTAATTTCACAGTGGACATGTTCATCAATGGCAGTTAAATATTTTATCGCTTTAGAGAAAGCGTCAACATTCGGCGTATAAATATAATGGTATATTATATACGCAATAGGAATTCTCATAATAACTATGAGGATATAGTGTAAGATGCGGATAACCGGTCTTACAAATTATAGTCTAACTTTGATCAAAGGAGAAACAAAATGACTAATCAAGTAGAAACTCAAGCTGGTGAGGAACAAGAACCAGTACAACTAAGTCTTCAGGACATCTCAACTTTTGTACAGATTATCGATATCTGTTCTAAAAGAGGTGGCTTTGAAGGTCAAGAAATGGAAGCAGTCGGCGGTCTTAGAAATAGAACCGTTCAGTTTCTAAACCAAGCAGCAGAAGCTCAAGGCGAAAAGGCTCCAGAAGGTATGGTACCATCTGAAGGCGATCCCGATGTAACTGTTGATACTGGCGAAGACGACGCTTAGTTGAAAGATTAGCCTATTGCGGAGGTGGCTCCTCCGTATTTTATTAATTTTATTATGAAGGATTTATTATGGATCGCAATGAAACATCACGCTTAATCGAAGCACTAAAAAAAGGTTCTGTTACAGTAACCTTTCAAAAAATTGACTCAGACGAAATTAGAGTCATGCCATGTACTCTCAACCCCACAGTTCTAAAAGCTAATGGAGTTCAATCTATTATCGAAAACGTCGATCCTAGTACGGATCATATTGCTGCTTGGTCTCTTGACAAAGACGCATGGAGATCGTTTAGATTAGATACTGTTCTTGGTTGGGAGGTACTATAATGCAAGAATTTCTTTGGGTAGAGAAATATCGTCCACAAACAATTAAAGATACAATTTTACCAAATTCAATCAAGAAAACTTTTGAAGATATTGTTAAAGGGGGTGACTTACACAATATGCTTCTTACCGGCTCAGCCGGCCTTGGTAAAACTACTGTCGCTAAAGCTTTGTGCAACGAGTTGTCATTAGATTATATTATAATTAATGGCTCCGAAGAGGGTAACATTGATACTCTCAGAGGTAAAATCAAGCAGTTTGCTTCATCGGTATCATTACAAGGTGGCTATAAAGTAGTTATCCTTGATGAAGCAGACTACTTGAACCCACAATCAACACAACCAGCTTTGCGTGGATTCATCGAAGAATTCTCAGGAAACTGTAGGTTTATACTAACATGCAATTTCAAAAACAGAATTATCGATCCACTTCATTCTCGATGTACAACCATTGAGTTTAATGTACCTAAAAAGTCAATGCCAAAACTCTGCGTTCAATTCCTTCACCGCTGTGAAGTTATTCTAAATCAGGAAAATATTGATTACGATCGTACTGTTGTTGCAGAACTTATTACTAAACACATGCCTGATTGGCGTAAAGTGTTGAATGAGTTACAGCGATATAGTACCAGTGGAACAATTGATACTGGAATACTTGTAACGCTTTCTGATGCATCTATTAGTGATTTAATGGAACATCTAAAACTTAAAAACTTTAAGCTTATGCGACAATGGGTTGCAGACAATATTGATACAGAACCAGCTTCACTCTTTCGTAAAGTTTACGATAACATGAATGAATATGTTGATCCTCAAAGTATACCGCAACTGGTACTTATTTTGGCAGATTACCAATACAAAAATTCATTTGTTGCTGATCATGAGTTGAATATGGTCGCATGCTTAACTGAGATAATGGCTGGAGTTAAATTCAAATGACACCATTCGATTATCTAAAAGCAATCAATAATTCTAAAAAGAATATTATTGTAGACGACTTATCGGAAAATGAGTATAACGCTTTTATGGTAAATAGAGGGTTATCGTTTTTCCCTGATACTGTTCTTATGGCTAATGAAATGAATATATCACATCATTTAGATAGTAAGCTTCAATTCGATTTTCTTATAAATATTATTAAGAAAAAGAGTAGATTTACTAAATGGTCCAAAAAGACTAATATAGAAAATCTTGAAGTAATTAAACAATATTATGGATATAGCAATGAAAAAGCTAGATCTGTTTTATCATTATTCAGCAATGACGAAATTGCTGATTTGAATCAAAGGATTAGTAAAGGTGGAAGAACTAAATAATAACCCAATACAAAATTGGACACCTGGTTCGATGCTCGAAGTATCACTCAATGAACCAGACGATTTTCTAAAAGTAAGAGAAACACTAACCAGAATTGGAGTGGCTTCTCGCAAAGAAAGCAAACTATATCAATCGTGTCATATTCTGCATAAGCAGGGTAGATACTTTATTGTACATTTTAAAGAATTATTTCTATTAGATGGAAAACCATCCAATCTATTAGAGAACGATATTCAGCGACGCAACACAATTGCAACGCTGTTATCAGATTGGGGATTGGTCACTATGATTGAACCTAATCTGTTTAAGGACGTAGCACCTTTGAGACAAATCAAAGTGATACCACACAAAGATAAAGCTCTTTGGGAATTATGTCCAAAATATAACATAGGAAACACAAACTAACTTCCTAAGTTGTATAAATAAACTTGGATGCCGAATAATCGGGTCCATATATTAATCTTGCTTTAAATAGGAGAAACTAAAATGGTAAGAAATGCAATGAACGTGCCGCGTTCCCTCTTTATTGGATTTGATCCAATATTAAATGAACTTGAAAGAATCCACCAAGCTGGAAGATCTCAAGATAATTATCCCCCACACAACGTTGTGAAGATCGATGACGATAATTTCAATATCGAACTTGCAGTTGCTGGATTTTCTGAAGATGATATTTCATTGGAAGTAAAGGATGGTATTCTTTTAATAAAAGGTCAACACAATGAAGATGATGATCGTGAATATGCACATAAGGGTATCTCATCCCGCAAATTCGAGAAGTCCTTCCGACTCTCAGAATTTGTCGTAATAGACGGGGCTGATCTAGTGAACGGAATACTTGTGGTTAACGCCAGAGTTGAGGTTCCAGAAGAGAGGCGTCCTAGGAAGATCGAAATCGGGTCTGCTGGGGCATCAAAGAAGAAGGAATTTATTCAAGAATAGATTCCGGTGAGCAGCGAAAACTCAGTGGATTGTTTAACAATTTACTGGAGTCAAATCATGGGTTACATACGTAAACACAAGGATGGCATTAGGACTGGATTCGAATTATTGTTTATTATGGCTGGTATACTAGCAGTATCACCAATCATAATTTATCTACAATTGAATTCATATTAATGACTAAGCTTAGTCGGGGGAGTCATCTCCCCCTACTTTTTTCATTTTACATGTGTACATGTGCAGTAAAGTATGGTATAATAGACTATATTATCAAAGGTGAATGAATGAATTTTTATACTAATGTCGGCCGATATGGCAATATGCTACTCTATCGTGGTATCGAAAACGGTAATCGAGTAAGCAGAAAAGTAAAATACAAACCAACCTTGTACGTTGCTACAAGTAAACCTACAGATTGGAAAGCGTTGGATGGAACTCCAGTTGCACCAGTCACACAATTCGAATCTATGCGTGATGCTAAAGATTGGATTAGTTTAAACAAAGAAGTTTCAGGACGAAAAATATACGGAAACAACCGTTATATTTCTACGTTTATAAACGAAAAGTTTCCAGGCGATATTGAATTTGATCGTAACGCAATTAATGTTACTACAATCGATATCGAAGTCGCATCAGACGACGGGTTTCCTGAACCAGATGTAGCTTCAAAAGAAGTTACTGCTATCTGTATTAAAAACAATATTGACAATACTTATTACGTATGGGCATTAAGAGATTACGATGTAAATCAATCTATTATGCAAACAAATCGTGTCGTGTATAAAAAGTGCGATACTGAAGGCCAACTACTTTTGGACTTTATAACACATTGGTCATCACCAACGCATTGTCCAGATGTTGTTACAGGTTGGAACTCAAGATTTTTTGATATTCCATACCTTGTAAACAGAATTAATAATTTACTAGGTTCTGACTGGGTTAAAAAGTTATCACCTTGGGGATTAATTGATTCACGAGATGTTACTATCATGGCTCGTAAACAAACAGCATACGAAATTGCTGGAATATCTCAACTCGACTATATGGAACTATTCAAGAAGTTTGGTTATTCATACGGTGCACAAGAATCATATTCACTTAATCATATATCACACGTTGTTCTAGGCGAAAAGAAACTTTCTTACGAAGAACACTCAAGTTTATTTAGTTTATACTTAAACGATCATCAAAAGTTTATTGACTATAATATTAAAGATGTTGAATTGGTCGATAGGATCGAAGATAAACTTGGTCTTATTACCCTTGCTTTAACGATGGCTTATCGCGGTGGTGTTAACTACGGCGATACATTTGGAACTACAGCGATATGGGATTCTATTATTTACAGGGATCTTTCAACACAAAAGATTGCAGTTCCATTCCAAGAGGATAAAGTAAAAACACCATATCCTGGCGGATATGTTAAAGATCCACAAGTTGGAATAAACGATTGGGTAGTATCTTTTGATTTAAACTCACTATATCCATCCTTAATTATGCAATACAATATGTCGCCAGAAACAATAGCATCTGGTGAATTATCTGATTATGACGTCGATAGTATTCTTAAAAACCACACAATTGTAAATAACAGAGGTAAAGCTGTAAGTGCAAATGGCCAATATTTTAATATCGACAAAAAGGGTATCTTACCTAAGATCATCGAACAGATGTATGGCGAAAGAGTTCAAATTAAAAAGGCTATGATTAAAGCACAAAAGGAATTACAGAAGGTAGATAAAAATGATAAACAAGAAGTCTATAGAATTGAAAGGGATATTGCAATCAATGAAAACAGGCAAATGTCTATTAAAATTCTTCTTAATTCTCTTTATGGTGCTCTTGGCAACAAATACTTCAGATTCTTCGATCAACGAATTGCCGAAGGAATTACACTTTCCGGACAACTTACAATACGATGGGCTGAAGAAGCCATCAATACATATCTCAATAAAGTGCTCAAAACGAAAAAAGATTACGTCTTGGCTATCGACACCGATTCAGTGTATGTATGTTTAAACGACCTAGTTAAAGCAGTTAACCCTAGTAATCCTATTGATTTTCTAGACACAGTCTGTAGAGAAAAGCTAGAACCTGTCCTTGAAGAAGCATATAAAAAGTTATATGGTATCATGGGTGGTATCGAAAACAAAATGGTCATGGGACGAGAAGTAATTGCTGATCGTGGTCTTTGGACAGCAAAGAAACGATACATTCTTAATGTGCATGATAACGAAGGTGTACGATATGCAGAACCTAAACTAAAAATTATGGGTATTGAAGCTATTAAATCTTCTACACCTGCACCATGTCGAGAAGCACTAAAAGAAATATTCAAAGTTATTATGCATTCATCTGAATCTGATGTACAAAAATCTATTGAGCATTTCAGACAATACTTCAGAACACTAGAACCAAACGATATTGCATTCCCTAGGGGTATAACCAATCTTACTTCGTTCCAAGACAGAAACACTATTTACAGAAAAGGTACTCCGATACATGCTCGTGGCGGAATACTTTACAACAAATTAATCGATGATCTATCGCTAGGTAAGCGATATAACAAAATCAATAACGGCGAAAAGATTAAATTCATTTATCTTAGAACGCCTAATCCTATAAAGGAAAATGTTATATCATTCCTAGATTATCTTCCAACAGAGTTTGGATTGAATAAATATATTGATCACGAAACCCAATTTCAAAAAACTTTCCTAGATCCTATCGAACCAATACTCGATGCGATTGGTTGGTCTTCAAAAGAGGTATCTACGCTAGATGAGTTTTTTGGATAAACACTGTACATTTAATATAAAATATGGTATAATAGTACCAAAGGAAAATACTTATGAAAGATGAATATAAATTAATACGACTATCTTCTGGTGAAGAAGTAGTTGGTAAAGTTACACAAAATGAAGAATCAGTTACCATTACAGATGGTTATTCTTTGATTCCAGCAGGTGAAGGTAAAATTGGCTTCATGCCATTTATGGCTTATACGAAGGCAGCAGAGGGAATTACTATTCCAAATAGTTTTATTCTATTTACTGTAGAACCAGTTGATGAACTAGTAGATCAAGTTAAAGCTATGAGCAGTCCTATTCAGGTGCCAGAAAAGCAAGGGATTATTACAAATGTCTAAGAACTGGGTAGAAGATATTCACTTAATGCAAAGCAAATATCTTACTAGGCAATGGGTTGAAAACAATCCTGAGAAACTAAAAAAGTTTCTTGAGTTTAGAGTTGATTTTTTGAAAGAAGAACTAATGGAAACAACAGCTGCGGTTACTAATAATGACCCAGAAGAAATTGTAGATGGTTTAATTGATCTATGTGTTGTTGCTATTGGTACACTCGATGCTTTTGGCGTTGATCCCTATAAAGCCTGGGATGCTGTACTAGAAGCTAATATGAACAAAGAAGTAGGACAAAAGCCAAGTAGGCCAAATCCACTAGGAGTTCCAGACCTAATTAAACCTGAAGGTTGGACCGCTCCATCACACGCAGGCAATCATGGTAAGTTTAACGATATTTAACAGTATATACGATAATAAAACTGATAAAAACATTACATATAAATCCTTTGACGATTTTGAAAAAGTGTTGTATCAGTTATCGGAAAGTACAAAATATCCAACTAAAAAGTCAGCACCACTAATATCTCCAGCAACTTATGTACCGGAGACAACTCGTGCAAACGATAATGTTCTTAGTTGGGGTGGCTTTGGAATCGTAGATGTAGATGATTATATTGGAAGTATCGATGATATTTCTGAAGTGTATAGCGAATACAAATACGTATGTTATTCCACTGCTAGCTCGACTAAAGAACACCCTAAGTTTCGTTTAGTATTTCCACTAACAAGAGCTATAAATAAAGATGAAATCAAACATTTTTGGTATGCATTAAATAAAGAGATAGGAGATATCGCAGATGCCCAAACAAAAGACCTCAGCAGAATGTATTACGTCCCAGCTAAATATAAAGGATCTTACAATTTCATATTCTCACACGATGGATCTACCATGGACCCAGCAAAGCTTATGGGAAAACACAGATACGTCGTACCAAATGAATCGTTTTTCGATAAGTTACCTGAAGCTATTAAAAGGGGTCTTATACAACATCGACAAGCAAAACTCGATAACACTAACTTTTCATGGACAGGATATCAAGACTGTCCTTTTATAAACAAAAAACAAATTGAAGAATACAAAACTTTATCAGGTGCTGGTTGGTATTACAAACTATATCAGATAATGGTTTCAATAGCAGGTAACGCAATGTCCAAGGGTTATCCAATAACATCTAAGGAAATTGAGTATATCATTAGAGATCTTGATGCAGACACTGGAAATTGGTATGCAAAAAGACCAATTCATAAAGAAGCTGAAAGAGCTATTGAATTTATTTTTAAAAACAACATATAGGATTATATTATGGAACAATTTTTTCACAAACATATTATTAAAATAACAGCTATCATTTGCCTACCTCTATGGATAGCTTTTCTTTGTTCTAAAGTACAAGCTGATAACCATAACTATTCTTGGCACGGCCATACTATTGAATTAAATCCAGAACTACAAGAAGCACAATATTGTATGGCAAAAAACATTTATTTTGAAGCTGGTAATCAACCCGTTGCTGGTAAAATTGCAGTAGCACAAGTAGTACAAAATAGAGTTATGAATCAAAGTTATCCAAATAATATTTGTGACGTTGTATACCAAGCAAAATGGAAAGAAAATTGGAAAGGCACTCTTATGCCAATTAGACATATGTGTCAATTTAGCTGGTTCTGTGATGGTAAGTCAGATGACCCAGTCGATAGTGCAACATGGATGTTTTCTTTATTAGTTGCTGACTCTGTTATGAATGGAGAGTATGGCGATATTACCGAAGGGGCAACTCACTACCATGCAGACTCAGTATATCCTTATTGGGCTGAGTCATTAAATCAAACGGTTATAATCAACAATCACATGTTTTATAAATAAATAATAGGAGAATAATTATGAAAATGATTGGAACAAACGTCTTAGTAACAGAGACAGCAAAGGAAGATACTACTGCAGGTGGTATCATTTTAACAGCAGACACGACTAAAGGGTCTAAACCCGCACTAGTACTTTTAGTAGGACCAGATGTAGTTGATGTAGCCAAAGGAGATAGAGTATATCTTTCTTGGCCTGAAGCTATGCCGGTAGATGTAGAAGGAAAGGCAGGTGCAATAATCGATATGGAACATATCAAGGCAGTAGTGTAATGTATACATACAGTGTAAAGGTAACAAGAATAGTAGACGGAGATACGGTCGACGTAGATATCGACTTAGGTTTTGGTATGTCTTATAGAAAACAGAGAGTTCGTATGATGGGTATTGATACTCCAGAATCCAGAACTAGAAATTTAGAAGAAAAGTTCTATGGTAAAGCAAGTAAAGCTCATCTTGTAGAAAAACTTAAAGATCAAAAGGTTAAATTAGTATCACATGATAAAGGTAAATTTGGTAGAATCCTTGGTGAATTATTTATTGGAGACAATCCAGTAAGTGTTAATCAGCAAATGATTGATGAGTTCCATGCAGTACCATATTTTGGTCAATCTAAGGATGATACTGAACAAGGACACTTGTGGAATAAGCAAGCTCTAAATGAGCAAGGTATTATATATCAACCAAAATAATCAAAAAAAGTGTGTACAATTGAACAAAACTATGGTATAATAGTACTATAAACAGAAAGGTTATATTATGAAAGAATCACTAAAAGTATTACAAGAATGTGCCGAACTTCAGGCAAAGAAAAGTAATGACTATCAAAATCCAAACTCCAGGATTAAACAAGCAGATTACTACCCTCGTGGTGTAGCTTCAATCCTGGACATTATCCATGCTAAAACTCTCAGAATGTTCTCAGTTCTAGAAGCTATGGAATCAGATCCTGACTACAACCCAAACTTTGAATCACTAGAAGACTCTGGTAAAGATTTAATTAACTATGCTTCATTTATGGTTGCATATATGAGAGGTGGTATCGACGGCCAATCAGAAGACAATGACTTTTTAAATAGGAACAAAAATGAATCTTGAAATCGACCAACTAAGAACTTATTTTCACAACGAACTTCGTAATGAAAGATTTACTGTAGACAGAAATGGCAGTAAAACAATCGAGTTAATTGGTGCTTCGTTTTATGCTGATGAACCAGCTATATTTGGTGTTCCAAACAAAGCTTACATTGATGCAGAACTAAATTGGTATAACAGCCAATCTACAAACATTAATGATATCTATTTGGATAGCGATAAAGAACCACCTGCAGCATGGAAGATGACTGCTAATGAACATGGCGAAATCAATTCAAACTATGGTCATTTAATTTATTCAGACAAATACGGTGCACAATTTGATATGGCACTATCTGAATTGTTACAAAACCCAGATTCGCGTAGAGCATCAATGATCTATACAAGACCAAGTATATGGTGTGAATATAACGAAAATGGTAAAAACGATTTTATATGTACAAACTCTGTTACATATTATATCCGTGAAGGTAAACTCGATTGTGTTGTACAAATGCGATCTAATGATGTTATCTTTGGTTATCGTAATGATTATGCATGGCAGAAAGCAGTACTTGATGATATGGCGTATATGCTAAAAGTATTTCCAGGTGATATTGTTTGGCAAGTACAAAACTTACATGTGTACGAAAGACATTTTAATTTGGTAAACCGATGAGCAATAAATGGGAATTCCCGAAGTTTGAAGCGATGAGCAATAAATGGGACAATAGATACTTAAACCTAGCTAGGGAAGTTTCAACTTGGTCAAAAGATCCAAGTACTCAAGTAGGTGCAGTTGCTATTGGAGAAAAGGGACAAGTATTAGCACAAGGCTATAATGGTTTCCCTAGAGGTGTTAATGATTCACTTGAAAGATACAACGATAAAGAAGTAAAATATCGCTATGTAGTTCATGCAGAAATGAATTGTATCTATAATGCTACATTTACTGGAGCATCTCTAAACAACGCTACAATGTATGTTTGGGGTTTACCAGTTTGTAATGAATGTGCAAAGGGATTAGCTCAAGTTGGAGTTAAGAGGGTAGTATCACCTAAGACAGTTGCAGATGTACCAGACAAATGGAAGATATCAGCAATTAACACGGTTGATTTATTAAAGGAGGTTGGTATAACGTATGACTTCATTTAATGAACAGTTACTGTATAAGAAAAACAGAAGAAATCCTAAGTTTAAAGATTACACTAAAGAAGATTTAGAAAATCATATCGAAAGCTTTCAAAAAGATTTACATAAATTACATATATTAAATGCACCAGAATCAATAAAACTAAATAAACAGAACATGCTTGGTGAAATTGTAAAAGAATATAAAGTACGATACGATAAAGGCGAATTTCAATACACAGGAGAAATCTCAAAGGATGAGTGATTATAGCGAAGAAGAATTAGCTAATTCAAAAAGAATTTTTAAATCGGCAACACCAAAGTATACTTTAGATTGGTATATAAAATGGATAGCTTCAGTTGTAGTTTTAGCTGCAATGTCTTTACGAGGTGTCGAAGGATTTCAATTATGGGACTTAGGACTTAGTATCATAGGAATATTTCTATGGTTGATAGTATCGGTCTTATGGAAAGATAGAGCACTTATTTTATTAAATGGTGCTGGATTATTTTTACTAATTAAAAATTTAGTAATGCATTTAGTGAACGGAGGATAAATGGAACACTTAATTATACCTACATTAGGTAGGATGGACAAACAAAGAACTTACAATAACTTACCAGAAAAGTATCAAAAACTAGTAAAGTTTATAGTTCAAGATCATGAGTACGCTCCTATGAGAGAGCGATATGGTGATGCTGTAGTAAAACTACCTAAGGAAATTTCTAGGCTATCGCCAACACGGCAATGGATTTGGGATGAGTTTTATGGAACAAGGCACATGGTTTTAGACGATGACTTTGAGTACTTTAAATATAAAGGGCCAGCACCTGAAGGTATGGACACTAAATGGGAAACCAAGGATATGACAGAAGAAGAGTTTGACGATGCTTTTGCTACATTCGATAAATGGATAAAAGAAGAAAAGATTTATCACGGTGGATTCTCAACATCATGGGTTGTACCAGATCTAAAGTATTGGCCTCACCAAAATAACGTAAGGATTATGACTAACTGTTATTTTGATTCTAAAAATTTACCAAGAAATCTTATATGGGATAGGTTAGAAACCTCTCAAGATTTTGATGCTAATCTTCAATTGCTTACTCAAGGGTTTGCAAATAGGATTACCACAAGGTATCGTGTTAGCGTAACAGCGACTAACACTGCAGGTGGTTGTTCAAATTATAGAACAATCGAATTAAGTAATAAAGTGCATCAGCAGTTAGCTGAAATTTATCCAGATTACGTTGCTCTAAAAAGTAAGGTATTGGCTAATGGACCATGGAAAGGACAAGACAGAATTACTTGTCATATTAGCTGGTCAAAAGCTTATAAAGATGCAATTAAAAAACAACAAGAATCAAGTTTGGAGACATTTTTCGGATGAAACACGCAGGTATAGTACCACTAATTGGTGGTGAAATTTTGGCATCAGCAGATGCTTATGGAACAGACCCAGAATATTTAATGACATATTCTGGATTTATGGCTAATGAAACGCACCTTTTAAATTATTATAAGGAACAAGGGAAGGATATTCCATATCATATTTTAGATGAAACTTCTGAAAAAATGGAAAATGTGGACATTGTCTCTTCAGTTTGTCCATGTGCTGGATTAAGTACTTACCATAACTCACATGGTGAACAGAACGAAAACAACCAGTGGATGGAAAAATCATCTGAATACGTTTTAAAGGAAGTTAAACCAAAGGTATTATGGGGAGAGAATGCTCCAGGATTATCTGGAAAGATTGGTAAATTTATGAGAGAAAAGCTCTATAAAATTGGCCAAGATAATGGTTATAACTTTTCGATTTATTTAACTAAAAGTTTACAGCATGGTAATCCACAATATCGTAAAAGAACATTCTTTTTCTTTTGGAAGAAAGATGAATTTAACGATAGGATCCCATTGTTTAACTATTATAATAAAGAAAGACCATTGATTCAAGATCTAATTAAAGGTGTTAACACTAACTTTCAAACACAAGTTTTAAACCAAAAGACACCTTCGCAGGATGATCCATATTATAAGTATACCCTAGAAGTTGAATCTAAATGTACTCATGCTGAATTTGTTGAAAGGCATTCCCATGAAGAAAAATCTATTAATGTAGAATCTAGGTTAATGAAACTAGGTCATGATCATCTTAAACTTGCTGAATGGATGGATCAATATCCTCAGTTTGAAAGAGAAGCTGCAAAGGCTAGACGTAAAGCAGGTAAAATTGCATCAGGCGGTGGAATCATGCTTAGAGGTACAATTATTCCAATTAATTATATTGGAGCATTTGTTGTGCATTTACCTAAGGTTATTGCTCATCCAACTGAAGATAGATACTTAAATGTTGCTGAAGGTAAAGCTATTATGGGATTACCCTTAGATATGGAAGTACTAGATGTAGAAAAGAACTACAATCATATTTGCCAAAATGTTCCATTTGCAACAGCAAGGGATATGGCAGTAGAAGTTAAAGCAGTATTAGAAGGTAAAAGAGATAGTGTTGAAACAAGTTACTTATTTCAAAACAATTTAAACAGAAGTTATGATTATAAAAGAGAAGAAAATAGTTTGGAGGCATTTTTATGATGAGAATATTATTAACAGGAAGCAAAAGTGGACCAAGGAAGGGTTTTATTGGAAGCAGATTTGCTAAAAAGTATGGTGATCAATATGAGATTGTAGAGTACACTGCAGATATTAGAAATGCAGAAGGTATTATTGTAAGCGATTTTGATTTCGTAATACACCTTGCAGCTTTGGCTGGAGTTCGAAGATCACATGAAATTCCACAAGAATATTGGAAAACTAATGTAGAAGCATCTAAGTATATTTTTGAAGCATGCGAAAAGGCTAATGTTCCAATCATATATGCTTCATCATCAAGTGTTTATGAATGGTGGTTATCACCTTATGCTGCTACAAAATATGCTATGGAAGCTATAGCACCTAAGAATTCTATTGGATTAAGATTCCATACGGTGTATGGTCCTGATAGCAGAGAAGATATGTTATACGATGCGCTTTTAAGAAAAGATCCAAAGTTAACATACCTAACTAATCACACTAGAGATTGGACTCATGTTGATGACGTATGCAGTGCAATAGATATTTGCATAACATACTTTGATATGATAGTTCACAATAAAGCAATTGATGTCGGTAATGGTAAACCTGTTACAGTAAAAGAAATGGCTGATAAAGTTTGGCCAGAGAATAATTTACCACTAAAAGAAGTTACTGGTGAACGACAAGATACATGTGCTGATCCAACAATTTTAACTAAATTTGGTTGGGTTGCAAACCACCATGTATTAGAAGATGATTATAAAACGCAAACAATGAAACAATTAGACTTAAACTGGGATGGTAATATATAATGAGATTAGCAATTATAGGGCATGGTTTTGTAGGTAAAGCAGTTGATTATGGATTTAGTAATCAGCAAGTAGAAAAAAGAATTTTAGATCCAAAGTATGCTCATACTGATAATGATCAATACAAATTAAAAGATTGGAAACCTGATTTAATTTTCGTGTGTGTTCCTACACCTATGGGCGATGATGGTAATATCAATAGCAGTATTTTAAAATCTGTAATGGATAATCTTGATGAATGCTTAAAGGAAACACTAATTGTTATTAAATCAACTGTTACACCAAATGTAATAGCTGAATACAAATTTTGGAATAACGTTGTGTATAATCCAGAATTTTTAACAGAAAAGTCTGCATGTGAACAATTTGTAAATCCTGAGTTTCATATCTTTGGTGGAGACATATATAATACTAAAAGGTTAGAAGAATTCTACGAAAAATATAGTTTATGTACACCATGCCCATCTTATCATATGAACCATGAAGAAGCTTCTTTGGTTAAATACACAATCAATTCATTCCTAGCAACTAAGATTACATTCTTTAATCAGCTCTACGATCTATGTAGAACTAACGGCGATGTCAATTTCAATACTATTATTAAAGCAGTTGGTGCTGATAATAGAATTGCACCTTCGCATACTAAGGTTCCAGGATTTGATGGAAAGCAAGGATACGGTGGTGCATGTTTTCCTAAAGATACTTTGGCTTTTGCAAAGTTCAGCGATGAGCTTTCTCTTTTGGCCAAAGCAATTGAGATAAACAATACGTATAGATCTCAATATGAAAGAGACGAAAGAGAAAAAGAACAAAATATTCAATTTAACCATGTACAATTAAACCAAAATATGGTATAATAGACTATATTAAACAAGGAGAACTATGCCAAGTGTAGATTTAAGACCTCGTAAGAGGCACCCAAAAGATAAAAGGCCAGCATCAGAAATGCCATTTGATGTTGCTCTTAGAAAATTCAGAAAGGCAGTTGAAAGAGCTGGAACTCTTCAAGATGTAAGACGAAAAGAGTTTTACGAAAAACCAACAGCCAAAAAGAAAAGGAAAAAAGCAGAAGCTTTAGCCAGATGGCGCAAAAAAGAACGCTCAATGCAATTAAGACCTGAACGTGGTCGAGGAGGAAAATAATGGGCATAATGGATAAACTTAAAAAGAACTCTAGAATTAAAGGTACAGATACTCTAGAAAAATCAATATACTTTGGTGAAAAGGATATAGTTTCAACTAGTGTACCAATGATAAACGTCGCACTTTCAGGAGATGTCGATGGTGGTTTATCATCTGGTCTAACAGTTTTAGCAGGTCCAAGTAAACATTTTAAAACCTCGTTTGCGTTATTGATGGCTGGAGCATATATGAAAGAACATGAAGATGCAGTTATGCTATTTTATGATTCTGAATTTGGTTCACCACAATCTTACTTTGAATCCTTTGGAATTGATGTTTCAAGGGTATTACACACACCAATCACAGACGTAGAGCAACTAAAGTTTGATTTAGTTAACCAATTAGATACGATTGAAAGAGATGATAAAGTTATTGTCGTAATCGATTCTATTGGTAACCTAGCTTCTAAGAAAGAATTAGAAGATGCATTAAACGAAAAATCAGTTGCTGATATGTCAAGAGCTAAAGCACTAAAGGGATTATTCAGAATGGTCACTCCTTATCTGACTATGAAGAATATCCCTTTACTTGCTGTTAATCATACATACCAAGAAATTGGATTGTTTCCTAAAGCAGTTGTATCAGGTGGTACTGGAATCTACTATTCAGCTGATAACATTTGGATTATTGGTAGAAGGCAGAACAAAAAAGGATCCGAAGTTAAAGGATATGACTTTGTTGTTAATGTTGAAAAATCAAGGTTTGTAAAAGAAAAATCTAAGATTCCAATTAGTGTAACATGGGAAGGTGGTATTTCAGAATACAGTGGCTTACTCGATGTAGCTCTAGCTGGAAATTATGTTGCTAAACCAAGCAATGGTTGGTACTGTAGAGTTGATAGAGAAACAGGTGAGTTGTTAGATCCAAAGGTAAGAGAAAAAGATACTCTTGATCAAGAATTTTGGACTCCAATTTTTGAAGGAACTGATTTTAAGAAATTTATTAAAGGCCATTATCAAATAGGCCAGAAGCCATTAATTGCAATGGACGAAGATTTCACTGTACTTTCAGAGGAAGATGATGTATAATATATCAGATAGCGATTTTACATTAGTAGAAAATCCTGAATCAGATTTCTACGGAGTAAAGCTTTTAACCGGAAAGTACAAAGACGTTACAGTTGTTTATGGAAAGGTTTCAATAAAAGAAGATGAAGCACTTGATATTGGAACCTTAGAGTTTACTTGGACCTGTATTGATCCAGCTGAATTTAATGATAAAGAACTTAATAAAAACGAAGAGTTTAACAATCATTTAGGCGACGTACTTACATATATTATATCTGATTCATTGGAAAAAAAGAAGGGACAAATTGGACATATCAACGCAAATACCGACACAAGTACTCAATCATCTACTTAATGATGAGTCATTCTGCCGTAGGGTAATACCATTTTTAAAGAAGGAATATTTTGAAGGCGAACATCGAGTAGTATTTGATCTTATAGTAGATTTTGTAAGTACACACAATAAACTACCTACAAGTAAAATATTGGAAATTGAATTAACTGGTGTGCAAGCACCAGATGATTTACTTAATAGATCATCACACTTAATCACAGAAATTAAAGAAAGATCTGACATTGAAACAGAATGGCTAATTAAAGAGTCAGAAAAGTGGTGTCAAGAAAAAGCAATCTATGGTGCAATCATGGATTCTATTCAAATCATCGATGGTAAAAAGCCAGAGTTACAAGCAGGTGCAATACCTGATATTTTATCTCAAGCATTAGGCGTATCATTCGATCAAGATATTGGCCACGATTATATTGATAATTCAGAAGAGCGTTATGATTTCTATAACAAAGTCGAAGAGCGTATACCATTTGATTTAGATTACTTTAATAAAATTACCAAAGGTGGTTTACCAAAGAAAAGTTTAAACATATGTCTTGCTGGTACTGGTGTAGGTAAATCACTCTTTATGTGTCACTGTTCAGCTGCAAATATTTCTGAAGGAAAGAACGTATTGTACATTACAATGGAAATGGCTGAAGAAAGAATTGCTGAAAGGGTCGATGCTAATTTAATGAATTTTCCAATAGAACAATTAGATACTTTACCACAGAATGTGTTTAATCAAAAGATTGAAAAGATTGCAAAGGGACATGTTGGTAAATTAATTGTAAAGGAATATCCCACAGGTGCAGCTCATGTTGGCCATTTTAGAGCATTATTAAACGAATTAAAGCTTAAAAAGAACTTTAGTCCCGATATAATCTATATTGATTATTTGAATATTTGTGCCTCTTCTCGTATGAAAGGCCTTGGTGGAAACATAAATACTTATTCATACATTAAAGCAATTGCTGAAGAGCTGAGAGGCTTAGCAGTAGAGTTTAATGTACCAATCGTGAGTGCGACTCAAACCACGAGATCTGGCTTCAGTAATACTGATGTTGGATTAGAAGATACTTCGGAATCGTTTGGTCTACCGGCAACGGCTGATTTAATGTTTGCGTTAATATCTACAGAGGAGCTTGAAGAGTTAGGACAAATACTCGTTAAGCAATTGAAAAATCGTTATAATGATCCAACAAAGTATAAACGCTTTGTTATTGGGGTCGATAGATCTCGTATGAAACTTTATGACGTAGAAGAGGAAGCACAAACTGATATTATGTCAGATATGGTTCCTGATAAACCAATAAACAAATTCGGAGAATCTGAAGGCAAGGATTTTTCAGAGTTTAAAATATAGAGGAAAATATATGTTAAATACAATTAAAACTTACGTAAGTGCAAGACTTGGGGAAAGAACTACTTGGGACGGAACTACACTATGTGTTGTTTGTGGATCAGTAATCCTATTCGGCGGAGTTGCTAAATTACTAGCATGGGCTGGATTTGCATGGGGTGTATATACTTTAGTTAAGAAAGAATCTTAAGGAAATAAAACATGAACGTGAGTCTTATATCATATTCGCAACCCTCAGAGGACCTCGCCCCGACAACGGGCGAGGATCTTCTTCAATTAGTTTCATACTGTGCTCGAGTGTCCAATCCTGGAAACCAAACAAGTCATGAAACATCAGAAAAACTTGTTAAGTATTTAATTAAAAATCAACATTGGTCTCCATTAGAAATGGTATCAGTTTGTATGGAAATTAATACTACACGAGATATCGCACGACAAATTTTAAGACACAGATCTTTTTCATTCCAAGAATTTTCTCAAAGGTATGCTGATCCTACTAAGGATTTAGAATTTACCACCAGAGAAGCTAGGATGCAAGATACTAAAAATAGACAGAATTCTATTGAATTAAACCAAGAAGATTCTATTAATTATGTTTGGGAATCGTACCAAGAAGTAATAATCGAAAGGTGCAGACAAGCATATGATTGGGCTATTGAAGCTGGTATTGCAAAAGAGCAGGCCAGAGCAGTATTACCAGAAGGATTAACTATGAGTAGGATGTACGTTAATGGTACTCTTAGATCATGGATTCACTATATTCAATTGAGGTCAGCACACGGCACTCAAAAAGAACATATAGAGATTGCTAAAATTTGTGGTGAAGTTATATCAAAAGTGTTCCCTTATAACGAAATAGTATAAAGATATACTCTTCGGAGTGATACTTAGGCTAATTATTTTGCAAATAAATGCAGAAAACCCTGTACAATTGTGTCTGGTCCTGGTATAATATACTTATATTAAATGATAAGGAATCAAATTATGAAGAACAAATTTCACGAACAGAACGTTAGCGAACTAGCTAGTTACCTAACTAAGATTAAAGCTGACTATCACAGATATCAAGATAGATGTCTTGATGGCGATGATAGAATCAAAGATCAAATGTTCGATGAATTTTGTGAAGGCTTATCTTACACAGTAGGAAGAAACTATATTAAAATTAGTGCTGGGCATTCAACCCATTCATTCATTGTGGCTAAACCTACTAAAGGATTTAAAGAAGGTGATATATTAATGGCTAAATCATGGAAAGCACCGGCCACAAACTTCGCAAGAGGAAATATCTTCGAAGATTATACAATCAGATGGACAGGAGCGGTATAATGAATTTAGAACAATCAATCAAACTATTAGCTGAACAAGCAATCGTAGACGGAAAGCAAGTACTTACAGAAGATCAGATAAGATCTATGGTAGGTGCACCAACGCTGGAAGAATCAATAAAATGTGTATGCGGAAAGGATTTATCGGAAAACGGTGATGACTGCTATGATCACATGACGCACGGAGTATAATATGAATAACAGTAACTCACACGTAATGACAGCATACACAGCCTCAGCTGGAGATATGCTAGAACTTCAAACAGTTAGAAATACAATTAAAGCTATTAACAAAATGGCTAAAGAAACCGACAGGATGAATGAATATCGATTTAATAGTGGATGGTCATCAACGCCACCTAGTAAATCAATTAGGTATAGAGTTAAGTGTCAAGGAAGAGGACCAAGAACAAAACACGCAATAGCTGATGGTAGACATCCTAGAGCGTATGATCAGTCTCTTCCACTAAGACATGCAGAAAGGATGGATGTTTATGTCTACAAAGTATAAGGCTTTAAAAGAAATAACTAATTGGGATGACGTAGGATATAAAGTTCCTAATCATACATATATCTTAAACGAACATGGCCAATGTGTTGGCTTTAAAGCTACTGGAACTAAAAAATATACTCAATTTAAATCACCTATGAAACAATTTTCAAAGTCTCGTAGAAAGTTTATTGAGCTCAAACCAGTAGAAAAGTACATGAGGACTGGATAATGGATAGTTGGAAAGTAGTAGCAGTTGATGAACATAACGATTTAGTAGCAGAATATCTTTTTGCTATTAAAGAAGATGCAGTAATGTTCTATGAAGACATGACTAATAAAGGTTATGAATGTGTATGTTTTAGAGTTGATGTATAATGGAAATATATTTCATACTTACATTTGTTATACTTGGAGTAGGATACACATCTTATAAGATTGGAGTACGTGAAGGCTCTGAACGAATGATTGATAAACTTCATGAAATTGGTGTTATTACATACGACGAAAAGGGAAGAATTAAACCAAATCCATTTTTCGGCGACTAATAACTTATAAATAGAATTGTATTTATACAGGAGAGTTTATGAAGAAGTTCATACATAGTTTTAAAGATGGATTTACTGAAATTAAAGAAGGCGTTGCCTTAGATAAAAATGAGCTACAGAAACCAAATAGTAATACTGGTGAAGCTAGAATAGATATTCTTAGAAAGCTTATTAAAAATCGTGATCCACTTCAATTAAAAAAAGGCGGTACAGCAATTGTAACCGATATTGAAGACGCTCTCCAAAAATTAAACGCATTCGAGCAAGCACCATCAAACATTTCATTTGTTTTTGGCGATAAGATGATTCCATTATCTCAACTTAAAAAGTCAGAGGTATTTGGTGGAGGAGTTTCTGGGGCAGGGTCTGGTACTAAAGATACTGCTAGGAATGAATCCCATCAAGCTGTAATGTGCCAAGCAATGCTTGACCATGGGTTACAGGCTGAAGAATTTTTTACTCATGATATTCTTAAAGCAGCATACGGAAAAGTAAAAGTAGATGTCGATCTAAAAACTATACTTTCCTCGCCAGATGCTTGGGTATCATCATCATACAACATTGCAAAAATGCTAGTTAAGGAAGGTTATATTAATAAAAGTATGACATTCCATAGAGGCGATGCTAAGATGATTAAAATATATGCACTTAAAAATCAAGCATATAAGAATAATGGATTTAAACCTTTAAAGGACGATAAATGGAACCCAGGCGATATGTGGGCGTTATCAACAGATTTTAACGTTGATAAAGAATTACCAACATCATCAGTTGGAGCTTTAAATAAAGCAATATTAAAACATTTTAATGATAGAAGATTAGTTGGTATATCACTTAAAGGTCCAATGTTAAAGTTCCCTACACCATTAAAAGAATATAATAACGAATATCCACCTGACACAGATAACCATAAACTAAAAAAGGTTGCCTTAGAATCCAACAGAGGAAACTTTTGGTCATCAAAGAGTGCAACTATTGAGTACGATACAGGTGCATTAAACCTTAAGGATAACGCTAATGGTGAAGCAGTAAAGGCTGAAATCAAAGGCAGTAAAGCAAGAGGCGGTGGATTATCATGGGGTGTTATTCAAGAATTTATAAAAAGAGAAACTGGTAAAATAATTCCTGATCATGCTAAGGGTGTTAAAAAAATAGCACAGAAGATTAAAAAGGGTGATAAAAGATCTATTAAAATATTCTATACAATGTTTAAACACTTTTATCCAAACGTTACTGATAAAGAATTTTATGCAGAATTAGATCAAAAAGATTGGTTCTGGGTATCTGCTAAACTTGGTTCATTATACGTATGTTACTATATTGATACTAACACTGGAAGAAAAGCTAATGCCGTTGTAACGCAATTTGTAAATTACGCTGGATCTGCAACACTAGATTCAAGTACATACGTTAAATTAGGAAAATAGAATGAAATCATTTAAACAAAACTTATCCGAAGCCGCAGGTAAGAACACTCATATGACACATATTGAGGATCTTATTTTAGACGGTGGAGTTAAGGGAGCACGCCAAGCAATCCTTGCCCTAAGATCACTAAGGGATATGTTAAGCGGTAGCGCTAAATCAGCTGTAGACGTTACTGTTAAATGGGACGGTGCTCCCGCCGTATTTGCTGGAATTGATCCAGGAGATGGCCAGTTCTTTGTTGCTAAAAAAGGTATATTTAATGCAAATCCTAAAGTATATAAATCACATGCTGATATTGATGCTGATACTTCAGGTGATTTATCTACAAAATTAAAATTAGCCTATGACACTTTCAAAGATCTTGGAATAACTAATGTTATACAAGGTGATTTTATGTTTGATAAAGGCGATTTAAAAACAGAAAATATTGGTGGCGTAAAACATATAACGTTCCATCCAAATACAATTGTATATGCAGTACCTGTTGGTAGTCAACTTGCTAAAGATATTACATCTGCAAAAGTTGGAGTAGTATGGCATACGGTTTATACCGGTGCTACATTTGAAACAATGTCAGCTGAGTTTGGAAAGGAAATAGTACCTAAACTAAAGCCATCAAAAAATGTTTGGATGGTCGATGCAACACTTCCTGATATGTCAGGTACAGCAACATTTACAGCGAAGGAAACTGAACAAGTAACTTCTCATTTATCTCAAGCAGGTAAAACATTTAAACAAATATCAGGTTCTACATTAAAAGAAATAGAATCTAATAAGGAATTAAACCTTGTGATTAATACATTTAATAACACAAAGGTAAGAGCTAACGAAAGAATTAAAGATACTAAAAGACATGTAGCAGAATTAATTGTTTGGGTTAATAATAGATACCAAAAAGAAATTGATAAAAGATCATCTCAAAAAGGTAAAGACGCTCAAATTAATAAAAGAGATGAATTATTAAAGTTTTTTAGTAAATCTAATCAAAAAAACTTAGAAAAAGTGTTTAATTTACAGAATAATGTGGTGGATGCAAAATTAATTATTATAAATAAACTAAATGGTCTTAACAATATAGGAACGTTCCTTAAGACTAAAACCGGATTTAAAGCAACCAACCCAGAAGGTTTTGTTGCAATAGATCGTATGGAAGGTGGCGCGGTCAAGTTGGTTGACAGATTAGAATTTTCAACCAATAACTTTGACCCAAATATTATAAAAGGCTGGCAGAATCCAGGCTAATGGGATACTTACCGAGGAAATATGGAAACTTTTAAAGAGTTCACATCAAAAAACGAAGCTTTGTCTATTGCTACTCGTAATAAGATGAAAGCTGCAGCTCGAAAAAACAAAGCTAAGATTATGCTTGGTAAAAAGAAAGCTGCCAAAAAACTAGCCTCCCCTGAACAGCTTAAGAAACGAGCTGAAAAACAAGCCAAAAACCTAATAATTAAAAAGATTTTAAAGAACAAAACTAAAGCTGATTTAGGATTTGCTCAAAGGGCTTCACTTGAAAAACAAGTAGCCAAAAAACAAGGTGCAATTAAAAAGATTGCTAAAAAACTGTTTCCTTCTGTTAAACAAGCAGATAGAGATAAGTTAAAAAAACAAAAAGCTGAACAATCAGTATTAGATAGAATGGGGAAGTGATGGAGATTAAGTCGTTTAAAAGTTATTTAGTAGAAGATACAAAGGATATTACTTTTGTGTTTGGTAGGTTTAATCCACCAACTACTGGACATGAATTACTATTTGATAAATTAAAGAAAGTATCAAAGGGTTCATATAGAATTTACGCATCTCAATCGCAAGATGCAAATAAAAATCCATTTGATTTTAAAACAAAAGTTAAGATATTAAGAAAGATGTTTCCTAAACATGCACGAAGTGTTATGGCAGATAAGGGAATACGAACAGCTATGGACGTAGCAGTATCGTTATACGATCAAGGTTACACTAAAGTTTCTATGGTTGCAGGAGATGATCGAGTTAAAGAATTTGAAATACTGTTAAATAAATATAACGGCGTTGACGCAAGACATGGATTCTATCAATTTGAAGGTGGAATAAAAGTTATTTCAGCTGGACAAAGAGATCCAGATTCAGATGATGTATCTGGAATGTCAGCTTCTAAAATGAGAAAAGCAGCTAAGGACAACGATCTTAGTTCATTTTCTAAAGGTGTTCCATCAAGCTATAAGGATGTACAAGGCCTATTTAATATGTTACGAAAGGCTATGGGATTGAAAGAATCTAATAATTTTAGACAACATATTCAATTAGATCCAGTGTCAGAAACAAGAGAAGAATATATTGACGGAACTTTATTTGAGGTAGGAGATACAGTAACTGTAAAAGAAACAAATGAACAAGGTAGTATTAAAATGCTTGGTTCTAACTATGTTACTATTCAACTTGAATCTGGAACTAAAAGAGTATGGCTTGACGATATTGCACTAGCTGAAAACTGTGGCGGAGTTGGAGAAGACAAAGTTACACAAAAGTACGCAAAGGTAACACCAGGCGAAGAAGTTCCTAAGAAGAAAAAGAAGAAAAACGGAAAAAAACAATTATCATTTAGGGATTTTAAAGATGAACTTTAAACAATTAAGATCTAAATTATTAGAAGGAACGATGGAATTCGGTATATTTTCTGATAACCCAGATGAGGCTGAAAAGATTGCACAGCAACTTGTAATGTTCATGAGAAAAAGCAAGGATATAGTAGTAGGAGACGATAAATCACAAGCCTATTTAGATACTATTGCAGGGTTTATTTACGATGATGAACTGTTAGACGATTTACATCCAGAAACTGGAAAGGTTGGTAAGGATGCAAACGATATTGTCGTAGCAAGATTAAAACAATTAGGAGTTAATATACACTAATGAAAACATTTAAAGAATTAAGAGATAAGCTAGTAAAGGAAATATCTCCAGCTTTAGCTACTAGATACAGAGATAAAGCTTTAAAGGATAGACAAAAATTACCAGGAGCTTCTGATTTAGGAATTTCTAGTAGAGATGCTCGTAAAGTAAAAAACAGAATTAAAGGTAGTAATAGAGCTTTAGATAGAGCTTATGGAAGAGGCGCTAGTTCAAGGCCTAAAGGTCAAAACGCAAAATACTACGATAGAGACTTTAAAGGAACAAAAAAATAAAATGAAAGATTTTAAAGCATTTTTTAATGAAGCTGAAGATAAAGATATTGGCGATCGTAAAGGAAGTCAACCTAAAGCTTATTATGCTAAGGATGCTAAAGGCGATGAAATGGCTAAGTCTACTAAGCAAAAGAGAGCAGCTCATTTTAAGAAAAAATCTAGTAAGCCAGCTCCAGGCGATAAATCTGCAGAAACAAAACCTTCACAGCATACTAAGAAATTTAAAGATATGTTTGGTGAAGCTTCAGCACCTGACAAAGCACTTAAAGATAAAGCAGATAAGTCTGGAATGCCATTAGGTATATTAAGGCAAGTATTTAATAGAGGAGTTGCAGCTTGGAAAACAGGACACAGACCTGGAACAACTGCAGTACAATGGGGATTAGCAAGAGTTAATTCATTCGTAACAAAATCCAGTGGAACCTGGGGTAAAGCCGATGCCGATTTGGCTAAAAAAGTAAGAGGATAAAATGAAAACATTTAAAGAATTAAGAGAAAATAGTCAACTCAATGAAAAGGGGTGGGCACCTGAATCTCCTGAAGCATTTGCTAAAACTATGAAAGATAAAAAACTCCAAAAGGATATCGCAAAGTTTTTTGATACTGACAGACATGAATTTATGTCAGTAAAGGACGCAGAAAAGAAATTTCCTTACATGATAAAATACATGAAGAATTCTGAGTTTTTAAAAATAAACAAACAAAAGCTAACTGATAAAAATTTAATGACGGTTGCTATAACAATGTCAGACGATTAATATGAAAACTTTTAAGGAACAATCTAATCTTGACGAAGCACCATTAGTGATGTCCGATATGGATATGATTGATACGTTGTTTAATAAAATAAAAAATGATATGCTGAAAGCCAAAAGAAAAAACCAAGGTGAAAAAAACTGGCCAGCGTTACAGCAATTAGCAAAAATGGCTGGATATGGTATTACTAAAGCTGGGCAAGCTAAAGATAAATCATTTAGGTACGATCTTAAAAAATGAAAACATTTAAAGAGCTTAGAGAAAAGAAAAGCGAATCCTGGGAAGCAGGATATAAAAGAAGAGTCGTAAAAACAACTAAGCCTGAGCACAAAGAAAAAGGTTATGAGTGGAGAATTAAAGGTAAAGAAAAAGACCATTTATCTATTAAGTTATATAAGACTAAACCATCACAATCAGAATTTAATAAGCAAATGAAAAGAGTTGCAGGTCATGAGTTCGGTGGATAGTTTTAAAGAACATTATAATATTATGGAAGGTATTAATGATCCTTCTATTTTTAAAGCAGTATTCCTAGCAGGTGGTCCAGGTTCTGGAAAATCATTTGTTGTAGGTAAAACATCATTAGCATCATTAGGGTTTAAAATTATAAACTCAGATACTAATTATGAAAATTCTCTTAAAAAGGCTGGGCTTACAATGGACGCAGAAGATATATTTTCTGCACAAGGGCAAGCATTAAGAGACAAAGCTAAGGCTATTACTGGTAAACAGTTAACCCTAGCTTTAAAGGGAAGATTAGGAGTAGTTATAGATGGAACTGGTAAAGATTACGCTAAAATAAAAGATAATGTTGATCAGTTTAGAGCTGTAGGATATGCTGTACATATGATATTTGTTAATACTGATTTAGAAACTGCATTAGCACGAAATAAAAGCAGAGATAGAGTATTACCAGATGAGCATGTAGAAAAAATGTGGAAATCAGTACAGAAAAACATTGGTAAATTCCAAGGGCTTTTTCGTAATAGAATGACAGTAATAGATAACTCAACAGATGCAGATATTAACACATCTACTTTAGAAGCTTATAAGGATATACAACAGTGGGCTAAGAAACCACCAGAAAATTCATTAGCAGTTAAGTGGATAAAAGGACAAAAAAAATGAATAAAGAAGAAGTAAAAATAAGAGATAAAATTGTATCATCATTTAACAGTAAATGGAAATACAGAAAGGATAAAACTCAGTACGGTATGGCTGATGCATGGAAAATTATATATTCTGAAGATGCAGAAGGTAAATTCGTAGGAGACTGTGAAGATTATTCTTTATCTATTCTTTATAGATTATGTGGTGAAAGCCATTTAAAAATGTGGTGGATGTTATTAACACACCAAGCCGGTATATGTTGTGTAGGACCAAGCAAATGGAAAATGTCCCATGCTGTTTTAAGATATAAAGGTGAATACGTTGATAATTGGACTAAGAAATTTGGTGGTAAAGCCGCTATCGAAAAAAATCATACCTTTCATATTTTTTACGGATATGGCTGGGCATATTTTACTGCTACTAAAATGATTATAAGTAAAGTAGTAAGAACTATTAAAGGAAACTAAAATGAAACTATTTAAAGCAATTCGCGAAAACTACGCACAAGACCTAGATCTTGCCCAGAAAAATGTAGCAAGACTTTCTAAGAAAGAAACAGGTCAAGATCAAAAAGATTATCAAGCAGTAGCTCGTGCTCTTAATCAAGGCAACCTTGGTGCAGTTAAAAAGGTAATCAAAAGTATTTCAACAAAAGAAATTCAAGCTGATATATTAAATATACTTGTAGGTTATAACGACTTAATTGCTAAAATGTATCCTAAAGCAGTAGATAAAAACGGTAATCTTAAATCTGGCCTGAATGTAGATAAGCTGATTAAAGAAGAAACAGTTGAAGAAGGTAAGAAAATTCAAGACATAGTTCGTAAACACAAAAGAGAACTTCAGAAAGCACAAAAAAGTGGTAACCTAGAGCTATCTAAGAAAGCAGAAGACGAACTCAGTAATTGGGCAAGTTCCAGTGGTGAGATTCGTGGAGACGATGAAGACGAATTCATTGACTGGTTAGATAGTAACCTTGACGATTTAGTTAAAGGTAAAATTAAAGAAGACGTTAATGAAGCTAAACCACCGAAGATGAAAAGTTTATCAATATACGGTTCTGAAATTTCTGGTTTAAAGCGTTCTAATGGAAGTAAACTGAGTACATATACCGCTAAACCTGTAATAATTAAAGGTAAGTTAGGATTTAAAGTTACTGATGATAGTGGTTCATTTGAAACACTTGACCTTAAAAAATTCGCGAAGATGTACGGATAATGCATAAATTTTTAGAGCACATCGATGAAAGATTTGGACTATACGAAGGTAGGAATGTTCCATTAGAGCAACCTATGATCGAGGCTCCTGAGCCAGCACTTAATAAACCAAGCAGAAGCTCAGGCCCAAAGAAATATGTTGTATATGTTAAGAATCCAAAAACTGGAAACGTAAAGAAAATTAATTTTGGCGACGAAAAGGGAGGTTTAACCTCTAAAATAAACGATAGAGATGCTGCAAGAAACTTTGCATCTCGTCATAACTGCGATACTAAAACGGATAAACTATCACCAGGATACTGGTCATGTAGATTACCAAAGTATGCAAAGGACTTGGGGCTTAAAGGTGGTGGAGACTATTTTTGGTAATCCATATATCGATAGTGTATTAAACAGTACTACTATCGAAAGATCGTTCTTCTTAGATAAAGAAGATGCAGAATATGTTTGGCACTCAGATAAAGAGTTAAGAGAAGTAGAAGTATTAAACGGTGAAGGATGGCAATTTCAATACGAAAATTGTTTACCTTGGCTGATAGAAAAGGGAATGGTATTTTATATACCATTAGGAGAAAGACACAGACTAATAAAAGGTAAAACTACCTTACATTGTAGGATTATAAAACATGCCAAATAGCAACACCGCATCTCAACAAAGAGCTGAAGCTGCTTTAAGACTAGATAGAATAGAAGAAAAAATTGATAGAATGTCTGAAGCAATTATTGCACTTGCTAGAGCTGAAGAAAAGATTCAAACACTTACGTCATTTTCTAAACAGCAATCAGAGCAGATTGTTTTACTTATAAATAGAATAGACAAAGTGGAAAGCATCGTAGTAAACAATGCAAATACAATTAATATAATTAATAAAATATTTTGGATAGTAATGGCTGCAGCTGCAACCACTATTACCGGAATGTTAATAATGCAATAAAATAGGAGAAAATATGAAATTGCAAGATAAAGAAACTCTAAGCGTTGCAGCAGCAGTCCAGAACGTATTAGAAGGTAAAAAGCCTGCAGTTAAGGAAGAACCAAAGTATCCACATGCGATGTATCATCCTGAAACTGGCAAAGAAGAAACTGCGAAAAACGAAGAAGAGCATAAAGCTTTATCTGCTAAGGGTTATACACATGAGAAGAACGAATCTCCTGAAGAGCCAAAAGCACGAGGCGAAAAAGATTTTAAAGCTAAACATGTAGTTAAGAAATCTGGTGCAAAATCTGATGGTTCAGTAGTAAAAGAAGATGTTGACGCACTTCATGAAGAAGCTATTGAAATGGATAAAGAACTTTCTGAAGGTTTTTCCCCATCTCAAGTTAAAGCTGCTATCAAAATTGCTTCTAAAATGGGCGGTAATATGACAGGTGCTGTTAAAAAAATCGAAGCCATGAAAAAAGGTCTTTCTGATGAAAAGGAAGTTAAGGATGCATTACGCTTAGCTAACGAAGGAACAATGTCAGAAGAAGAAAAATCTGCAAAGCAAAAGAAGTACCAAGCTTTCTTTGATAAAGCACTTAAAAAGTTTGGTGTTAAATCACCTGCTGAACTCGAAGGCGACAAGAAAAAAGAATTCTTCGATTATATCGATAAGAATTATGAAGCTGACGATGAAGAAGATGAAATCGTATCAGAAGGTAAGGTTACAGTTGATGTTGACTGGATTGGCGATACCAAAGTAACTAAAGATGCTGAAAAGAAATTTAAAGTAAAAATTAAAGTAGATACCAGAAAAGGTACTGCTGATGTAACTGGTGATCATAAGCAAGTTGTTAAAATGTTAATGGATCCAGACGTATACGGATTAGATAAAGGTGACATTGAAGACATGTTCCCAGGCCTTATGAAAGGTAAATTAGAATCTGTCCAAGAAGATGTTAGAGATATGAAAAACTATGATGATAGAAATCGTAGAGGCTTCGAAGCTAGAGCAAGTATTGAAGTAGTTAAAGGTAATAGCTCTAATAAATTTGATGATGACTTTGGATTTAATAAAGCTGAAATGACAGTTATGGATAAAGTAATTAGTAAAATTAAGAAAATGCATGTAACTAGCTTTGATGGTGGTTCATCTGGCCCTGCATCTTTAGAATTTTACGGTGATGAAGCTGCTTTAACTAAGTTTCTTGCTGATAGAAATGTACAAAAGATTGTTAAAAAATATAAGGCTAAGGTATACGGACCGACTTTAAACAAATAATTGATTATAAATAACTATATGATGAAATTATTTGATAAACTAACTAGTAGGAATTTTAAGCTATTTGCTGCTAACCATTATAATAACCCTGAATGTATTTCGGTGGATGAATTTATAGAGGATGTAAGTAGATTTAAATACTTAAAAAGATTATTAAAGAGGTATGAGCAATCAGGTGATTTACAGGAGAGATTAATCCTAAATCACCTGATTGTAATATACAATGTGTTTGGCATTGAAGCTGCTGATAGAATGGTTTGGTTCAAAGTGAACGAAGCACACTATCCAGCATTGAAAACCTTTTTAGTATTTTTGCATTTTATAAAAGAAAACGATAAGGTAGAAATACCTATGGACACTAATATAGTGGAAAGGTTAAGAAATATATGAGAACTGTATTAAATAAACGAAACGAAATAAACGAAGGTTTATTGTCTCGTGGTGCAGATATGGTTTATGCTATTAGATTTCTTAAACTTTTAGTAACGCCATTTAAAAAGACAGAAGCTTTTAAACAAGGCCTTGTTGACGAAAATGGATATAGAACAGAAATACCAATTGAAACTAATGATCAAAGATCAGCATTTACAATATTTCATAGATTGGTATTTAATGTTAAGAAATTAATGGCTAAGGTCCCATTTGGTAAAACCAGATTAGCATCTTATGCCGCAGCTTTATTCCTTGTTAAAGAACATACTGGAATATCAAGTGAAAGATTAAAAAGTATATTAATAGAATCTGGAGAAACGGATTTAGATACTATTAATGAAAGTGCTTGGTTTGAGAATAATAATAAACTAAATAAAGGCACTTATATATTAGTTAACGATATAGCATCACCAGATACTGCTGAGTTTATCGCTAAAAAGAACACAAAGGTAATAGTATCAGAAGTGACAGAACCAGCTGATACACTATTCAATATAAATATATACAAGGTTAAACACTTAAATACCAAACAATTTGTATATGTAACAAATATGGATATAAAAAGATGAAATATAAAAGTTTTAAACAATGGGAAGATGCTGCTGCTAATTCCGTAGCAAGTGGCGGAGTCGATATGGCTCCAAACGCTATGGGTAAAAAAGCACTTCTAAAAAGAAAGAAAAAATCTGAAGGTAAATACGACGGCCGTACCAGAGAAGGTAGAAAATTCGTAGAAAGAATGTTAGCAAAGAGGTTGGCCAGAGAAGCTAAAAAAATAGAGAAATAATATTATGTCGAAAATTTTGATGGGAATTATAGGAGCTATGGGACTTATAGGGTTTATGTATTATAATTTCTCTGTAGTACCTATGAAGACTAAACTAGAAGAACAATCCAAAGTAATTATAGCACAAGACCTAAGAGACCAAGAACAAAAGGCTACAATCGAAGCCATTCAAAATAATCTTCAAAAAACTTCACAAGAGTTAACAGGATTACAAGTTAGAAATCAAGCATACGAAACAGAAATGAATGAGTATATGGATATATTCAGACGTCATAATCTGTCTAAATTGGCTAGTGCCAAACCTGGTATGATTGAGAAAAGAGCAAACACTAGAACAAAGGAGGCATTCGATGCGATTGAAGCAGATAGTCAGCGTATTAGCACTCTTAACGATTAGTGGTTGTTCACTACTTCAACAAGCCCCAAGGGAAGTTGAAATAATAACAAAACCAGTTCAGATAGATATTGTTCAGCCAGTAATGCCTAGAGCAATAGACTTAAAAGAACCTAAATGGTATGTAGTTTCAGATACCAAGATAATAGAAAATTGTCTAAAAGATCCTGAAACTAAAAAATCAAACTGTAAATTAGGTAGAGAAGATTTATACCCAGAAGGATATACATACCTTGATAAATTTATAGATGATATAAAGAAAAACCATGGCGGTGATATTGTATTTGTTGCTATGACTGTTGATGATTATGAGTTAATGTCTTATAATACTCAAGAAATAAGAAGATATATTAATCAGCTCGGTGAGGTGATAGTTTACTATAGAAATGTAACAATAGGTGATGAAGATGCTGGAGCAGTGGAAATTAAAGTGGAGAAAGAAAATGAGTAGAATGAAAGATGATATGACGGTATGGGAAAGAGCAGAGATAGCAGCCAAGCTATCAGCAATTGCTTATATGAACCCCAAACCAGCAGAAACCGCATGTAAGAAATTAGGTTTTTCTTCAGGTAAACTAATCAGTAATGGCGGTGCAGAAGTACTTATTGCTAAAGACCGTAATGACCTATGGTTTGCATTCAGAGGAACAGAACCATCTAAACTAAATGATGTTATGGCCGATTTAAAAATTGTTAAAAATACTGCTAAAGCTGGTGGTAAAGTACATGGCGGATTTCAACAAGAAGTTGACGATGTATGGATGGAAATCGTAAAAGAATTAGAGCATAATGATCAATTAAAAGTAAGAAAAGATGTATATATTACTGGTCATAGCTTAGGTGCTGCAATGGCCACAATTAGTGCTACGCGTTATCAGCCTGAAGAACTCTTCACCTTTGGATCACCAAGGGTAGGTGGTAAACACTTTATTAAAAATATTAAATGTCCACATTACAGATTTATGAATAATAACGATATCGTATGTAGAATTCCACCAGCATGGTTAGGATTTAGACATCATGGCGAGATGATTTATTTTAATAGATTTGGAGATAAGCAACTTAAGCCAACATGGACAGATTTCTTTTATGGAATTGGTCAGTCATGGAAAAGATTTAAATTCTTTGATGGCGTAGTAGACCATGGAATGCCAAACTATGTTAAAGCAATTAAAAAGCTTTCAAAGGAAAAGTAATGTATTTTTTACTAATATTATCACTTAAATCCATTTTAAGTTCTATTATAGGTTCTTCATTCTATAACTGGTTCCAAGGAACAAAAGGTGGTATATGGTTCCAAAAACAAGTCGATAGATTTATGGCACATGTCGCAGATAAATACGATTTAGAATTAGCAAAAAAGGATGCTAAATTTAGAAAACAATATCCACTTATAGCTGAAAGGCTTGATTATGTAGAAAGCGTTGCACATTGCAAATGCGGTATTGAAGAGTTCGACGGTTATAAACCTCTTATATCTCGAATTGAAGAAATTGAAAGAAGACTCAAAATAAAAAAATAACACAAACCAGTGTACATTTGTTGAGTTTTATGGTATAATAGATATATTAAATGAAACACAAATATGAACGGGATAAACATTATGGATATAAATGTCACTAAGAGGGACGGCTCTCTCCAAAGCTTTGATTTAGAAAAAGTACATAAGGTACTAGAGTGGGCTGTAGAAGATATTTCAGGAGTATCACAATCTGAAATAGAACTAAAATCTAATATTCAATTGTATGATAAGATACCTGCATACGATATACACGAACTACTCATTAAGAGTGCATCTGAATTAATCTCTGAGCATACGCCGAATTATCAATTTGTAGCGGCTCGATTAATCAATTATAAATTACGAAAAGAAGTTTATGGTCAGTATGAACCATGGTCTCTTGCGCGCATCATCATTGAAAATATTTCACGTGGAGTATACGATGGTGGGATTATGCAAAGTTATACTCGTGATGAAATAGATCAGTTAGATTCATACATAAAACATGATAGAGATGATCTATTTACATATGCTGGAATGGAACAGTTCCGTGGTAAATACCTAGTACAAGATAGAAAAGAAAAGGTTTATTACGAAACACCGCAAATGCTGTATATGATGGTTGCAGCAACTCTATTCTCAAACTACTCAAAAGAAACTCGAATGAAATTCGTGAAGGATTATTATGATGCAATTAGTCAATTTTATATATCACTCCCTACTCCGATTATGGCAGGAGTACGTACTCCAACCCGTCAGTTTTCAAGTTGTGTGCTTATCGAATCTGGTGATAGTCTCGATTCTATTAATGCTACTGCAACCTCCATTGTAAAATATATAAGTAAGAAAGCAGGTATTGGAATCGGTGCTGGCTCTATTAGAGCTAACGGTGCTAAAGTAGGTGATGGTTCAGTTGTTCATACTGGACTTATTCCATTCTTAAAATATTTTCAATCGGCAGTTAAATCATGCTCTCAAGGCGGTGTTCGTGGTGGTGCAGCAACTGTATATCTACCAATATGGCACTATGAATTTGAGGACTTAGTAGTACTTAAAAATAATAAAGGAACTGAAGAAGGTCGTGTAAGACACATGGATTATGCGTTCCAATTAAATAAGTTAATGTATGAAAGACTATTAACAGGTGGTAATATAACGTTCTTTGATCCTAACGATGTTCCAGGATTGTATGAATCGTTCTTTGATGACCAAGAAAAATTTAAAGAGTTATACGAAAAATACGAAAGAGCATATTCTGTACGTAAAAAATCTTTACCAGCACTCGAAGTATTTCAACAGCTATTAACTGAAAGAAAAGATACTGGAAGAATTTATGTAATGAATGTTGACCATGCAAATGATCATGGTGCATTTAAACCAGATAGAGCACCAATTAGAATGAGTAATTTATGCTGTGAAATTGATTTACCGACAAAGCCATTGGAATCATATGATGACGATGAAGGTGAAATTTCACTATGCACATTATCAGCAATTAATTGGGGTTTAATTAACCATCCTGGCGAATTTAAAAAGTACTGTGAATTAGCAGTAAGAGGTTTAGATGAATTATTGGATTATCAAGCATATCCAATTCCAGCTGCAGAAAAATCTACAATGGCTCGAAGACCATTAGGTATTGGTATTATAAACCTAGCTTATTTCTTAGCAAAAAGAGGATTAAAATACGATGAATCGGCATTTAAGGTTGTAGATGAATATGCTGAATCTTGGTCGTATTATCTTATTAGAGCTTCATCAAAACTAGCCAGAGAAAAAGGTAAAATATCTGCAATTGATGACACAAAATACGGCTCTGGAGTACTTCCAATTGATACATATAAAGGTGCAGTAGATAATTTAATAGAGCATAAAGAACGCGTACCTTGGAAGCAATTAAGAACTCACTTAAAGGAACATGGTATTAGAAACAGTACTCTCATGGCATTAATGCCAGCCGAAACATCTGCACAGATTAGTAATAGCACTAATGGTATTGAACCACCTAGAGCACTCGTATCTTATAAACAATCTAAGGACGGTGTATTAGCTCAGGTTGTTCCAGGATACCACCATTTAAAAAATAAATATGATTTATTGTGGGATCAAGAAGGAACCGATGGATATCTCAAGATATGCGCAATCCTTCAAAAGTATATTGATCAGGGTATTAGTGTTAATACTTCTTACAATCCAGAAAAGTTTGAAGACAATAAAATTCCTATGTCATTAATGATACAGGACCTTGTTAATGCATACAAATTTGGATTAAAACAACTCTACTATTTTAACACTCATGATGGTGCAGGAGAAATGAAAGACGATGACCATCACCCATACGATAGTGGAACAACTGAAACCCAGTCAGTAATTATTGACGATGACGATTGCGAAAGCTGTAAAATATAAAGGATATATAAATGGCAATACTGAAAAAAAATAAAAAATCTCATTTAGCAAAAAACATGTTTTTAGATGAAGCAGTGGATATACAAAGATTCGACGTTTTAAAATATCCACAAATAGATAAAATTACAGAAAAACAACTTGGATTCTTTTGGAGGCCCGAAGAGGTAGATATTTCAAAAGATAAAAAGGATTTTGAAGGATTAACTGAACACGAAAAACACATTTTTACAAGTAATCTTAAAAGACAAATTCTTTTAGATTCTGTTCAAGGTAGAGCACCAAACCTAGCATTTTTACCAATTGCAAGTTTACCAGAAATTGAAAACTGGATTGAAACTTGGAGCTTCTTTGAAACAATCCATAGTAGATCATATACACATATTATACGAAATGTTTATGCGGATCCTTCATTGGTTTTTGATAGTATGCTTAATGTTAAAGAAATATTGGATTGTGGTAACGATATCGCTAAGTATTATGACGATTTAATCGATTGTAATGCAGGTCCAACAAATAAACTTGACCATAAAAGAGCACTATATATGTGCTTAATGTCAGCTAATGCTTTAGAAGGCATTAGGTTTTATGTGTCATTTGCATGTTCTTGGGCATTTGCTGAACTTAAAAAAATGGAAGGTAATGCAAAGATCATTAAGTTTATCGCTAGAGACGAAAATACACATTTGGCAGGTACAACAGTTTTAATTAAAAATCTATTAAAAGAAGATAAAGATTATATTAAAATTGCGAAGGAAATGGAAGAAGATGTAATTAAATTATTTACTAATGTTATTGAACAAGAAAAACAATGGGCACATTACCTATTTAGAGATGGCTCTATGATTGGTCTTAACGAAAATATTTTAGGTAATTATATTGAATGGATTGGTTGTAAGAGAATGAGAGCATTAGGTTTAACATGCCCTTACACTGTTCCTAAAATAAACCCATTACCATGGACTGAGAAATGGATTGGTGGTGGAAACGTACAAGTAGCTCCACAGGAAACCGAAATTAGTTCATATGTAACTGGTGGTGTTAAACAAGATGTTGATCAAAAGGCATTATCAGGATTGAGCCTATGATGCATATACCATGGTTTACAAGACCTGAAAAAGTTTTACAAGTAGTAAACTTAGCACCAAGTGAATCTTGGATAGAAAAATTAACAGAAATACATCCTATGAAACAAATCTTCTGGGCATCAATAATTCAATTTATTGTGTTCGGTTTTATGTTATTTTCATTTTGGATGATTAACGGAGTAGTAAATTGAATATAGAAATTTGGGGTAAAGAGCCATGCCCATTTTGCACAATGGCAAAAAATTTATGTGAATCTAAAGGATTAGAATTTACGTATAAACACTACGGAATAGATTTTAGTAGAAACGAAATGTTAGATACATTTCCAGCTGCAAGAACATTTCCTCAAATTATTGTTAACGAAGAAAAAATTGGTGGGTATGATAACTTAAAGGCTCTGTTAGAATGTCAACCACAATAATAGAATGTAGTATTTGTTTTCATGCTTCTGAAATTTATTATGAAATTGATGAAGACGACAACCCAGACCTACTACCAAAGCATTGTCCATTTTGTGGTTATAAAGAACCAGAAGAAGACGATGAAGAAGATTGGGACGATATAGACGATACATAAATATAATTATGGAATGGTTATATGAAGGTAAAGTGTTTGTCCCACCAGAGAACTTTAGTTCTGATGATTACTATGGTTTCGTTTATGAAATAACAAATCGTTGTAATGGAAAAAAGTATATAGGAAAGAAGTTTTTCTGGAGTCAGAAAACATTACCTAAAACAAAAAGTAGAAAACGTAGAAAGAAAATATTAATAGAATCTGATTGGAGAAAGTATTTTGGATCGAATAAAATTTTATGTGAAGAAGTTAAAACTCAAGGCGAAGATATTTTCTATAGAAATATATTATATCTATGCAAAACTAAGGGTGAATGTGCTTACCTGGAAGCGAAAGAACAATTTGATAAAGAAGTACTAATGAGCGATACATATTATAATGGTATTATAAATGTAAGACTTGGCGGAAATGCAGTAAAAGGGCTAAAATAACACTGTACAATTAATGGAATATATGGTATAATAACACTATGAAAGCAGAAAAAAGTAATGTAATTCAGTTTCCAACAGAACGTAGAAAAGCTGAAGTAGAAGAAGAAAGAATGGACATCATGCTTCAAAACGAAGATGATGCTATTAATGTCTCACATTATATAATGGATCTAATACAATCAGCATTAGATGAATTATCAGTAGAATATCCAGATCTTAACATTGATATGGCAGATACTGATGACGTTAACTATAAAGATTTTATGGTTATTCTAAATATGCTGGTTAGTTTATTTTTCAGAAGAGCTGGAATGGATCATATCTTACACGAAGATTTAGAGTCATCCTATGAAAAATTAGCTGCTTTAGTTGCTTTCAGACTAGAGGATTACCAATTAACAGTAGAGGACATTGACGACGAAGATGATATTACTTGATTATAGCCAAATCGCACTATCAAATATTATAGTGCAAAAACTAAATGATGAAAAAATGATTAGACATATGATACTAAACAGTATTAGAATGTATAATAAAAAATACCGAGCAGAATACGGACAAATGGTTATTTGTGCTGATGGTATGAATACCTGGAGAAAAAGTTTTTTTCCAGAATATAAAGCTCATAGAAAAAAGAAGAGAGCAGAAACTGATTCAACTATGGATTGGAATGAAGTATTTAGAATTTTAAATTTAGTTAGAGAAGAACTTAAAGATAATTTTCCATATAAAGTAGTACATATGGAAGGTGCAGAAGCTGATGATATTATTGGTGCTTTAGTACAAAATACTCAAGAGTTTGGCAATCATGAACCAGTAATGATTATATCTTCTGATAAAGATTTTATACAATTACACAAATATTCAAATGTGAAACAGTTTTCACCAATTCAAAAGAAAGCTGTTTCAGATAAAAATCCTAGGACATATTGTTTTGAACATATATGTCGTGGCGACAAGGGCGATGGTATACCAAATATACTATCACCTGATAACTCTTTTGTTGATGAAATTAGGCAATCGCCAATGACACAAAAGAAAATAGCTTATTGGTTAGAAAACTCCGATAAGTTACAGGAAGTGATGACAACTGAGGAATTCAGAAATTACCAAAGGAATAAGAAACTTATTGATTTGGAAGAAATCCCGGTTGATCTATCTCAAACTATTATAAATAATTTTGTAGAGCAAAAGCCAGCTATGCGAATGAAAGTTTTAAACTATCTAATTAAAAACAGATTGAAGAATCTGGTTGAATGTGCGGAGGAATTTTACAATGGCTAATTTATTAATCTCTGAGGTATTAGCTAATACCGGTAAAAAAAGAGGAAAAGCTGAGAAGCAAAAATATCTAAAAGACAACTATTCAGTTGCCTTAATTACAGTACTTAAAGGAGCTTGGGATCCCATTGTAGAATGGAATCTTCCTGAGGGTGTGCCACCTTACACAAAGGACGATGCACCTATAGGACATAGTTCTAGTAATCTGCATTTAGAGCAGAAAAGATTACCTTACTTTGTTAAAGGTCATCCCTTAGCAAAGGGATTACCAAACAGTAAGGTAGAAAAAATGTTTATCGACATGTTAGAATCAGTACATCCTGACGAAGCCGATATTCTTATTGCAATGAAGGACAAGGCGTTCACCGGTAAATTCGGTGGTGTTACTAAAAAAATGGTAGCAGAAGTTTGGCCTGACCTATTTAGTGATATGGTGTTAGATGACGCTATTATTGATAAAGCAATCTAATTAAAATTAACTTAACAGGAGAACCCAATACCTATATTATGTTTTTTTAAATTTTAACTAACCAACAAGGAGAATCCATGCACGAGATTCATCGATTGAGGCGAGATATCATTGAAACTAAACATTATAGAATGAGATTAATTAAAAAAGGCAAAGAAGTTCTGGCATATAAAATGGCTAAAAAAGTATTATATATGGAAAAGAATCTTCAAGACCTTGAACAGGTATATATGGGGAGGTAACCATGGGGTTAACCTCACTCGTGGGGTTAACTTTTACTAAAAACATGTGTACATGTGCAGTAAAGTATGGTATAATGGTATTATATTACAAACAGGTTATATTATGAATATATTTATCTTAAATGATGATCCAGTGAAAGCAGCACAAGACCAGTGCGATAAACATGTGGTGAAAATGATTGTAGAATCAGCTCAAATGCTTTCTACAGTACATCGTATGCTTGATGGCGTAATGGAACGTAGGCCATCAAAGTCTGGTTCCATGTTACAATACTTTAAACTCAATGACGAAAGAGAAGACATTCTATATAAAGCATGTCATTTTAATCATCCATCTACCGTATGGACTAGAGAATCAGTGCATAATTACAAATGGCATTATGAACATTTTGTAGCCTTATGTGATGAGTATACATACAGATATGGTAAAATACATGCGACAGATACAAAGCTCAGAGGTGAGTTATATGACACACCAGATAATATTCCTCAAATACCAATGACACCGTTTAAATTAGCAATGGCTTCATTTCCGGAATGTATATCAGAATGTCCAATTACATCATATCGTAAATTTTACGAAACAAAACAACATAGGTTCAACATGGCTTGGACTAAACGAGAAGTACCGGAGTGGTTTAATTATGCCAATGTATGATTTTAAAAATTTAGAAACTGGTGAAGTAGAAACTAAAATGATGTCAATTGCTGACATGCAAGAATATGTTAAGGATCCAAATATTCAGCAGGTTATATCTCCATCTCATATAGGTTATGAAGGAAATAAATCTATATTAACAAGAGCTGGAGGTGGTTGGAAAGAAGTTCAAGATAGAATTAAAAGTGGATTACCACCACAGGATAGGGATAAAATTAAAACGCAATGAATAAGAAGCCATCAAAACTTAGAATTGAGCATTTAGCTAAATTAGAACCACTAACAGAAAACCAAAAACTAGCATTTGATTCATTTGCTTCTGGTAATCATATGTGCTTAGATGGTTCAGCAGGTACAGGTAAAACTTTTATATCACTATATCTTGCACTAGAAGCTGTCTTAAAGAAAGAATACAGTAAGGTTATTATTGTTCGTTCTGCAGTTCCTACAAGGGATATGGGATTTCTACCAGGAACACAAGAAGAAAAAGAAGATGCATACACTGCACCTTATAAAGCTATTGTTAATGATTTATTTCAAGATAACGATGGATGGTCCAAAATGGTCCAAAATAAAAATATAGAGTTTCTTACAACTTCGTTTATAAGAGGATTAACTATTAAGAATGCAATTGTAATAGTTGATGAATCTCAAAACTGTAATTACCATGAGCTATGTTCAGTAATCACAAGATTAGGTGAAGACTGCCGATTTATAATGTCAGGTGATTATTACCAATCCGATTTTACAAGAAATGGTGATAAAGACGGAATTAAAGAATTTATTAACATTATTCAAAACATGAAATATTTTGATCATATCGAATTTTCATGGGAAGATATCGTACGAAGCGGATTCGTAAGAGACTTTATTATGACAAAGGAATTATATGAAAATGGGAAACTTTAAACATGAACCAATTGATCTTGGCTATACAGACCTTACTGCACAATCTACTGGCTCTGGGCGAGAATACGCCGATCCTGATAATAATCGCTATCCTAGTGTTACAACAGTACTTTCAATATTAAGCGAAGATCATATTCGTGCTTGGAGAGCTCGTGTTGGTGAAGAAGAAGCCAATAGGATATCACGAAGAGCTTCTACAAGAGGCACAAAAGTACATGCTGTACTAGAGAAATACGTAGATAACGATAAAGATTATTTAGATGGTGCAAATCCAATTGTTACTTCTAATTTTCTTGAAGTTAAAAAGATTTTAGATGAAAGGCTAAGCTTGGTTTATGCACAAGAAGCAGCACTATATTCTAAACACTTAGGATTGGCTGGAAGGGTCGATTGTGTTGGTGTATGGGATGGTAAAAATTCTATTATAGATTATAAAACAGCAGCCAAACATAAACGAAAAGAATGGTGTGAAAACTATTTTATTCAAGAAACTGCATATGCTATTATGTGGGAAGAAAGAACAGGAATGCCAATCACTCAATTGGTAACTGTAATCGCAGGAGACGAAGGCGCACAAGTTTTTGTTGAACATCGCGATAATTGGAGCAATAAGTTATTAGAGACAATTGCTGAATACAAAAAACGTAAGATTTTCGGGAGATAATATGAAAAACTTTAGAGATCAGATGGTAAAAACATCGATGGAATACATGCAAGCTCAGGCTGCAAAACATAAGATGAATGCAGATATTATTTTAAGCAATCAAGTATCAGTTGGTGAACATTCAGACCAAATGGAAACACTTGAAAAAGAGCTTGGTTTAATGGCTGAATACATCGACAAATACGAAGTTTTGGAAAACTATTTTAAATAATGTTAAAGTGGTTACAAAATTATGAATCAAAGGGCCACGTAGGTATTACATGTGGTGCCTTTGATTTACTTCATGCAGGACACATTACAATGTTGGCTGAAGCTAAAAATGAATGCGATTATTTAGTAGTAGCATTACAGTGTGATCCTACACTTGATAGACCAGAAAAAAACAAACCTGTTCAATCCATAGTTGAACGTCAATTACAAGTTGCTGCAGTTAGGTATGTAGACGATGTAATTATCTATAATACAGAAGAAGAGTTAAAAGATATATTTCTATCACTTCCAATCGATGTAAGAATTATTGGATCTGATTACCTTAATAAAGACTTTACAGGTAAAAATATATGTGAAGAAAGAAACATTCGTATAGTTTATAACACTAGAGATCACTCTTTTTCTTCTACGTCCTTACGCGAAAGGATCAAAAAACAAGAGAAATAATGCAGAAAACCCTGTACAAATATGTATAATAATGGTATAATATACATATTAAATAAACAAATAAAGAAAGATGAAAACGATGAAAGAAAATATAATTTTAGTAGATTGCGATGGAGTACTATGTGATTGGGAATACTCATTTACGCAGTGGATGAACCATAAGGGTTATCCAACAAGTGATTACACACAATACAATGTTGCTAAAAGATTTAATTTAACACCAGAGTTTAGTAAAAAGTGTGTTCAAGAATTTAATGAATCAGCAGCAATTGCTTTTTTACCACCTTTAAGAGATGCTGTTTATTACATGAAAAGACTTAATATGTTACATGGTTATAGATTCCATTGTATTACATCTTTAAGTGATAATAAATACGCTCAAAGATTAAGAACTCAAAATCTTGAATTACTTTTTGGTAAAGAGTTATTCGACGATTACATTTATCTACCTTGTGGTGCTGATAAAGATAAAGAGCTTAAAAGGTATGAAGGTACAGAATGCTTTTGGGTAGAAGACAAAGTAGAGAATGCAGAAGTTGGAAAGGGATTTGGTCTTAATTCAATTCTTGTAGCTCATGAACATAACGCTTATTATGAAGGAGATATTCCAAGGTATTGGAAGTGGAAAGACATATATAAGCATATAACTGGAGAAGTATAATGCCAATAAAATTTAAAGAATCAGTGAAGAATAGAGATGGATCAGTCCAAAACTTTTACATGAAATCAACCCCACTTGCGGAATTGAAAGAAGCGTTAGATAGACAACATACGCCTAATAAGAAGAAACAAAAAATACGCAATGAGTTGGTTAGGCGCGGTGCTTAAATATCTGTGGAAGATATGGGCTAAATCCCTGGGTGGGAAAGCAAGTAAAAATGATGATCGCCAAAACGATCATGTAGCGATTGCAAGGACAATAATTATCTTAATTTATATTATAACAAATTTGGTTATTATTTCTGGTGTGATACGTCATTGGTAATATGGCAGAATTTTCTGACTACCTTGTGCATCCTTCCAGATTTCATCATCCTGTGAAATTTCTTCCAGTATAATTTAATCATATAACTATTTATAAGACTTATGGCAACGAAAAACGAAATAACAGGCGACTCTATTAAAAGTAAGGGTCCAAGTAAAGCATATTCTGATAACTGGGAAGCTATCTTTGGTAAAAAGAAGAAAGACAAAAAGAAAGATCAGGATAAAAAAGAGGTGCAGCGCCCTTAGCTCAGCTGGATAGAGCAACAGCCTTCTAAGCTGTGGGTCCCAGGTTCGAATCCTGGAGGGTGCGCCAAAAATATATACTTAAATGTATATTAGAATATATAATTATTAACTAAAAAGGAAAGTGAAATGAGTAGTATTATTATACCATCGTCGGATGCAGACAAAAAACGTATCAGAGAAGCAATGCAAGAGATTAGTAACTCTTATATTAGAATGGAAAGTGAAAGGGCTTTTGTAAAAGAAGCTATTGAGGCATTGGAAGACGATGTTGAAATCCCAAAGAAAATTCTAAGGAAGATGTCAAAGGCTTTTCATAAGCAAAATATATCTGAAATTGTTACAGAAGTTGAGGATATTGAGGCATTAATGGAAGCTACTAAGTAAGAAATCTTATAAATAGTAGTATGATTAATTTTAATGGCTACATCACGGAAGAGATAGAAAAACGAGGAGTCACGGAAGTTGCTATATTGGCACTAGATGCTGATGAAGGAACTGCCGCTGACATAATCTCTAATGTTTGTGAGTTTAACGATGTTAAATGCACACTTATACACACCAACAAAGCATTCCTAGCGGATAGCGATGTAGAACTAAGGAAGGTTGAGATACATAATATTGATGGTGAAGGTAAACTTATATCTTTAGACATTGATAATACTATCATCTTTGTTAGGGCTGGTGCTGTAGGAACCTTAGTAGGGCAGGCATTAGTATCATCATTACAGACAGCTGGATTCTTTTTAATAAATGATTTAGAATCTATGTTATTATGTAATAATAAAATGGCAACAAGTATTGCACTACAAAGAAACAATGTGCAGATACCTAAAACAGCCATTTTAAACAATGAAGAATCTATTGATTTAGCTGTAAAAAGCGTTGGTGGTAAATATCCATTAATCATAAAAACACTTACAGGAACACAAGGTATTGGTGTATCTAAGGTAGAATCATATGATTCGTTAATCTCAGTATGCCAATCTTTATGGAAGTTTGAAGCACAGTTGTTATTACAAGAATATTTAGAAATGAAATCTGATATTAGAACACTTGTAATAAATGGCCATATTATGGCATCAGCTGAAAGAAAACAAACTAAAAAATCTAAAGACTTTAGAAAAAATGTTCATAGGGGTGCGGAAGCAATTCCATATAAACTATCTGAAGAGGAAGTAGAAGTAATACTAAATGCTGCTCGAGCAACTGGCGCATATTATTGTGGAGTTGATCATACAGTAGTTAATGGTGAAATATATGTTGTTGAAGTAAACGGTTCGCCTGGTGCTAAATCACACTTTATGGGTTATGATTTAGAAACTAATAAACCTACTAAACCTTTAACTGCTGAGAAAGCAATCGATTTAATGATTAAACATATATTAGAACCATACAATAGAAAAACTTGGTTTAGACAAGAAGCTGGATATATAGAAACAGTTCATATTGAAGGTTATAAACTACCGATTAGAGCTAAATTTGATACAGGTAATGGAACAGACGCTTCCATGTTACATGTTGATAAAGTAGAAGTAAAGAATAATAAAGTTTATTGGGAAAAGAATGGTCAAAAATTCGTTAACAAATACCTTGGTAAATCAGTAGGTGTTAGAGGTCCTAATAATAAAATTGAAAGAGCTAAGGTAGAACTTACAGTTAAATTTAATGGTAGATCATATAATGCATTTATTGGTTTAACTGTAGAAGACTCAGCAAGTGAAATGTTAGTTAATAGAGAATTAATGACACTTATGAGAATAGCAATTAATCCAAGCTTAAGGTTTGGTATTAGTGATTGGACAAGAAAGAACGATGAAACTGACGTTTAATAATAGAAATATAAAAGTTAGGAAGATAGTTCCAGTGCATGCTTTGACCAAAATCCAGGAAGATAAAACTAAGAAAATTCCTAGGAAAGAGAAGCATAAGCATATAAATAGTTACGAGGTATAAAAATGGCAGATATAAATTTAGATTTCGATTTTGGCTTTACAGCTGTTGATGAAAATGAATTAGAAGCAGTACAAAAAGTTACAACTGAGGCTTCTGATGCATCAGCTAGTTTACAAGAAACCGAAGAAAAACTAAATAAATTATATAACGCTATATTACCATTGTTAACAAATTTAAAGAAAAATCCTGAAAAGGAATATATTCTCTGGCCCAATCGAGTTGAGAAGATTGAGCAGTTTGAAGATTTAATTACGGGGATTATTAAGTAATGCCAATACCAAGTTCAAATATATCTATGGCTGCAATTAATACTGAAGTTACTAGTGTTGATAGTCATTCATTAAAAACATTGTCCGATAATGCTACATCTGGTTCTGATCCTAATGACGGCGCGCCGTATGGAATGTCAGAGTTTAGTGGTTATACACACGCTGTTCCATACCCAGCTGCTACATCAAGTCTTGTTCAGTTTGCAAGTGCTAGTGGTACTAGTTTGACAAGTTATAAGTTTAGCACAGGTAGCAGTATTCCACCAAATGCTGCTGCTCCTAAAGCTGGATTTACCGTTAGAGTATTTACTAATGCGTATGGATCATATTACTATGTAAAAGAAGCTTATAGTTCGTCAATTAGTCAATACCGTAAAAATTCTACAAATAACACGTTAACTACCACAGAGAAATTAATGTCTTATAACTCGAATACAATAAGTCAAATTAGTCATATTAAAATAAACTTTACTGCTTCTTTGCTCGCATCAGGGCCAAGCGGGTTTTTATCAAATGGATCTACTGGCTGGATAGCAACTTCTGGATCAAGCTTTTCGCATTCAGCTACGTTATATGTTCAAGCATCTGCAGAATGTTATAATACATCTATAAGAGAAGCAACTGGAAATGTTCAAATCTACCTTAGAGGTAGTGGTTTTCAAGATACTTTAGTTGCAGAGCACGATTATAGTGCAGAAGCACAAGCAACAGCAACGGCTTGTTTATAAGGGATAATATATGGCATTAACAACATCAGGAGCAATAGATTTAAACGCCATCCACGTTGAAGCGGGTGGAACTAGTGGTACATCAGTATCTATTAACGATGCTGATATTCGTGGATTAACTCCGGGCTCGGGTTATACAATACCTACAGGTTCTGGAACTGCAATTGAATTCGGTGATTTCTACGGCGCATCATCATTGTCTACAATGACTACTACTAACTATATGCGACAAGCATCTAGTGGTACTACAAATTTTGCTGGTTATTCAAATCACAGCCAGTCAGGCGGTATTGTATTTGGTGCGGGTGGGGGTTTTTATGTAAGATTAAGAAGAGCCGATCCTTATGTTTATTTAGAAATAAAAGAAATGTCCAGCTCCTATGGTTCAAATTGGTATAATACAAGCGGAACTGTTAGTGGATTGAGTACGACTTTTGTGAGCATGGGAAGATTTAATTTAACAGGCGTTACTTCCATTGCATTAGACTGGACTACTCCTACTGTAAGTGGTAGTTTTGCATCGGCAACAGTTGTTGGAAATACAGCAAGTGGAGGAACTTATGCTGCCTCGGATAACTCGTTTCAAACTGTAAGTAATAACCAATCAGTAGGATTGCAATTTAAAATAATGGTATCCGCTGAATGCTACTCAAGTCATGTTGCGAATGCTTATACATTTATTACTGCAAGAGCTAGAAAGTCTGGATATGCTGATGGCGCCTTAGGTAGTTATTTATTAAGAACACGTGGTCAAGCCACATCTACCGCTTGTTTCTAAGGAGAATTTAAAATGATAACATCTACATATACAGTTGAAAGAAATGAAGCGGGTGAAAGCACTTCTATTACGTGGAATTTTAAAAAATATTCCACAAGTACTATAGAGGTTCAAAGCCATGTTGTAGATGCTGATGGAAATACCGAAGAGTTTGAGGTATCAGTAGTTAATGAAAACGATCTAATCGATACATATACAAAAGTTTATAGTATACCTGAAGATCAAAGAACAACAGCAACACATGAAGAGCCACATGTTCATGAAAATGAAATGGCATTTCAAACTGCATACCAAACTTGGTGTGTATCTGCTGAATTAGAATATATTTAAAGGAAAATAATATGACTATACACATACATGTAAAAACAGACGTTGTAAGAGATGAATCTGATGTAACAAAATCAATTAATGTTACACTAGAAAAACATTCTGATACGAGTGAAATAAATGGCACATATATAAATGATGACGGAGATGAAAAATCTCATACATATCACGGTTATGTTGAAGATACTCTTCTTGCTACAAAGTCAATGGTGTTTACTATACCAGATGACGAACAGACAGATGTGCTTGTAGGTACCCATCCTCATAATGCTGAAAATGAATTAGCATACCTAGCGCTATTTAATAAATGGTGGGCTGGATTTAAAAGCTCAGATGAATTCCAAACAAAGCATTTGGAATTAGTAACAGGAGAATAAAATGTTTGCATTTATGAATAAAGAAGAAAAAACAGTAATTGACGTAAATCAATTAAGAGAACAATTAATTATAGACGAGGGACAGGTAAATGAAATTTATCATGATCACCTCGGTTATGCTACATTTGGCATTGGACACTTGGTACTTGAAGGAGACCCAGAACATGGGTTGGAGGTCGGTACTGCAGTGGCAGAGGATAGAGTCATTGAATGTTTTGCCAAGGATGTAGAAACAGTAATCGAGGATTGTAAAAAATTACACGACGGGTGGGATGGATATCCACAAGAAGTGAAACAAGTCATTGCGAACATGATGTTCAACATGGGACTTACGCGCTTAAGTAAATTTAAAAAACACAACGCAGCGCTGCAATGTGGTGATTGGCCGGTGGCGGCTATTGAAGGGAGAGATTCAAGATGGTACAAGCAAGTAACGAACAGAGCAGAACGACTTATGGGAAGACTAGAGGCCCTTTAAAGGTCGAATCTAGTATTCCGCAAGATAAACAAGAAAGTAAAGGTTGGTATTGGTGTCATGAAAAGCAAGGTCTTTTTAGATACTCAGACTGGCATAAATCAATAAATGAACTTAATTTAATAAGTTTATAATAGGAGAAAGAAATGGCAAGCACAATTAAACTTTTAGGGTCTCAGACCACTTTGGCTTCGGCCACTACAGTAGGAGAAGCGACGGTCGTTAGAGTATTAGCAACTTCAGCTGGAACTATAACTCAAAAAGCAGCAGCTGGTGGCGCCGTCTTAGGTACTATTCAGATGTTAGCTAATACAGAAATTGTATTGGCCAAAGCACCTGCTAATACTTTAGAAGGTGGTGCAGGGTTCAAAGTAGTTAAAATCGCTTACAGCAATTAAGTTAATGCCTGATGATAGATATAACCGAGATAGCGCATGAAAAACTCGTCGAAAAGACGCGCGAGGCTGGTAACAATATTATCAGAATTGGGCTACTTCCTGCTGGTTGCAACGGTTGGAAATACCAGTTTGTATTTGTTACTGACAGCGATGCAGACGACCACATAATAGATTATGGCGATTATATCTTAGTTGTTGAAACAGGCCAGCTTCATAACTTTATGAATATGACCCTTGATTATCAAACCGAGGGTCTAAATTCACAATTCAAATTTTTAAATCCAAATGAGGTCGCGTCCTGCGGCTGTGGACAATCAATATCGTTCTAAACACTTAATCTTATAAATAGATTATATGGAAGATTTGTTTACTTTAATTAAAGATGTAGGAGTGCCTATTGCGGCTGCAATATCATGCGGTGTCTTTGTATTTATTGTAATTAAACAAATATTTAGCGGTGTTTTAGATCAAATAAACACACTAACTATATTTACCAAATCTTTAGAAAACAGAGCTAGATCTATGAATAATGAAATTATTAAGGTTGATTTATTAGTGTCTAGTGCTTTAGAATTAACCCCACCTATCGACCGAGTGGCCAGATCCGAAAATTTTGTAGAGGATGGAAAAATCGATACAAGAAGAGACTAACGTATTATGGACATAGCTGGATTAATTATAGAATTCGGATTTGAAACAGTAGCGTTAGTAGGACTTGGTTATTTTGTGTTTTATGTATGGCAATTTGTTTCTAATGATTTAGAGCCAAAGCTTGAGGAAATGCATTTTGGTTTAATACGTTTAATAGACCAAGTTAGAATGCTTGATCAAGATATGATTAGATTACAAGAAAAGGTTAAAGTAGTACTAGAGTATAGAGAAAGACAGAAATTATTAGATATGGAAAAGAAAAATGAAGATTAGAAATATAGCATTAATAGGAATGGTAATATCATTTCCAGTATTTGCTGATGAAATTAAATTTGGATTTAAAAATCCATCGTTCAGTGGAGCTGGAACAGGAGCACATTATTTAACAATTGAGAACCAAGAACATTCTCGTAAAAAAGCAATTGAAGATGCTTTAGAGGCTGCAAGAAAAGCAGCAGAAAGAGAAGCTGAAAACTCTACAATGGCCAAGTTTATACGAAATTTGGAGAGTAGAATATACTCTCAGATGTCAAAACAATTAGTTGAATCTATGTTTAGTAATGATGGGTCAGTAAGATTTGGTTCATTTACATTAGAAGGTAATGTAGTAACATACGAAGTACTTACCAATGAAGACGGTACAGAATATATTAAAATGACTATTGTAGATTCAGATGGAACTACAACCGTTATTGAAATACCAGTAGGAACTGGTAATTTTGGGCAAGATCCGGATGTCGGTTAAGTATATATTAATATTATTGCTACTTAGTGGATGTGCTTCGGTGCCGCAGTGGAGCCCAAATCCACAAGATTGTAATGATTTAGAAGGAAAATACGATCAAGGTTTTAATAGACATCTGCAGATGGGTATACAGAAAACCATGGCTAGAAAGTATATCTGTGTCGATGAACCAACGGCTGTTAGGTTACCAGCATATGTAGATTTATTAAATTTACCTCCAGCAAAGGATAAACCAGTTGTTGCCGTATATAAGTTTGAAGATAAAACAGGACAAAGAAAATCAGTAGATAATATAGCATCGTTTTCTACTGCAGTTACCCAAGGTGGTACTGAATTATTAATAGATGCTCTCAAAACTGCAGGTGGCGGAACCTGGTTTAGAGTAGTAGAAAGACAAGGAATTGATAATCTAGTTCGGGAAAGACAAATAGTAAGGTCAACCCGAATAGATGTTGCTAAAGCCGAAGGGACTGAAGCACGAGGAGTTGGGCCTCTCTTATTCGCCGGAATGATTATAGAGGGAGGTATTATTGGTTATGATGCTAATATGGAAACAGGTGGTCGCGGCGCACGAACACTTGGTATAGGTTTTAGCAAAATGTATCGTAAAGACGTTGTTACAGTTTCTATTAGAGCAGTATCTGTATTAACGGGTGAAGTTTTGTTAAACGTCCAAAGTAAGAAATCGGTATTATCTTACGGAAGTGGAGGCGACTTGTTCAGATTTATAGAACAAGGAACTCAACTTGTAGAATACGAGGACGGAGTGGGTAATAATGAGTCGGTTACATATGCAGTTAGAGCTGCTATTGAAGCTGCAGTTTTGGAATTAATCTACCAGGGGCATGACCGTAACTTCTGGGATATAAACGAGGGTCATAGACATCCACATCAACATGATGGGGTGAACGAAAGACACTCAAATAACGAGGAAAACGAAAATGAATAAACTTTTAAGTATAGTTGTCTTAGGATTATTATCAACATCGTTTGTTTATGCTGCAGCTACTGATGATAACGAAATTAGAATAGATCAAACTGGTGACACTTTAATCTTATATATCGATCAAGTAGGTTTTGGTAACAAAATAGGACTCACCGATTACTCTGGAAGTCCTGCAGATATGACAATAGTAGGTTCGAGCTTAACATTTGATATTGATCAAATTGGTAATCAGAATTTAATCTACGGCCCATTGAAGCTAGACTCATCTTCTTTAACATTCAATTTAACTGGAGATTCAAATAAGGTAGATTGGGATATAGGTACAACAGGTAGTTCTGATACTACTAATTATGCATTTGCTGTTACTGGAGATAGTAATACATTTGATATAGACCAAGGTAAAGTTGGAGCAAGTGCTGAAAGATTAGATGCTGATTTGGTATTAATTGGTAACTCAAACATATTTGATATAGACTTTGAAACTGATGATATAACTTGGGACTTTGAGATTACTGGAGACGGTAATAATGTTAATACATTACAGAAAGATGGAGCACAAAAAATAACACTTGAATTAGTAGGTGATAGTGCAGATATTGATATTAATCAATTATCAGGTACATGTGCTGCTAGTGGCGGAGGTTGTGCAACTCCTAATGCAATTATAAATTTAGATATTACATCAGACAATGCTAAGATTCAGATCAACCAGAAAGATTCTGGTAGCGACTCTTAGTTTACTATTCATCACTGGAATCACTTATGCTGATTCCATTGGTGACATAGTAGAGTCAACTGGCATTGGCCAGATTGTTCGTAATAATGAACAAATAGTAGTAGCTAATGCATTAGCAATAGAGTTAAATGATGAAGCAAAAACTGGTAACGGAAGAATGCTTATTGAGTTTTTAGATAAGGCTCAATTATCTTTAAAGGAACATTCTGAAGTACTAATAGACGAAATATATTATGACCCTGATCCTTCACTCTCAAAAATGAGTATGAAGTTTACAATGGGAACAGCAAGATTCGCATCTGGAAGATTAGGATTAGTGAATAAAGCCAATATTGATATCAAGACTCCTACGGCCTCAATTGCCGTACGGGGAACCGATTTTACAACAACAGTAGATGAGTTAGGTAGAAGCCTAATCATATTACTACCAGATGAGAATGGTGACCCATCTGGTGAGATAGTAGTTTCTAATGAAGGCGGAGTAGTTACATTAAACGAAGCATATGCCGCAACAATGGTATCATCATTAGATTCATCACCAACACAGTCAATTGTAGTGAATGGTATCACACCTGCACTAATTGACAATATGTTTATTGTATCACCTCCACCGGCAGTCGCTGAAAGAATACAAGAAGAAATGGCCGATGAGGCGAACGAAGACCAAGGGCTATTAGATATAGATTTTTTAGAGTTTACAGAGTTAGAAGAAGATGAGTTAGAAGAAGATGAACTTGAAGATTTTACCGAACTGGATATTGATGAATTAAGTGTTGATTTTTTAGTAGATGTATTAAACGTTATAGATAATTCGGATGTTCTAAATACAATAGGTGAATTTAATGTCAAAGGTGCAAGTAAAGGATTTAATATTAAATCCCAATGGAATGTTTTTTTACAAGATGGCGATTTAGTATTGTATAGAAGCGTTAATGGTGTTATAAGTGTTAAAATAGGTGCAGCTGGTAATTTTGCATTAGAAGCTATAACTCCAACTTGGGATGGACTAATAACTGGAAACGAGGGTGATGATATCCTCATTTATATAAATCAGGTGAATTAAATGAAAGAATTAATATTTATTTTAGGTATGTTATTATTGCCAGCGATGTGTTTTGCAGATGATAATATTATTACTATGGAACAAACAGGTGATAATTTTGAGTTAACAATTGATCAAATTGGTTATAATAATGTAATCCAGCGATGGAGAACAAACGATACTGGTATTTTCGGAGCAAACAATAAAGTAACAATAAGGCAACAACATAATAAAGGCGGTTCATCAGATCAAAACGTAATCGAAATAAGACAAGTTGTTGGAGCAGGAAATAATTTGGCATTAGGCCAAGGATATCATGTTTCACCATCAGGAAGTTTTTCAATCGATAATGATGAGTACGGAGATACTTTTGCACATATTAATGTAACAGGAGACAATAATAATATAGCAATGGCACAAAGAACAAATGGTAGTTCTTCAGGCCATGAGTACTGGTTACATGTTGAAGGTGATGATAATGATATACATACTGTTCAAAGAGAAGGTGGAAGTCAGTTTATTAATTTAGATATTTTCAACGATAGTAATGAGGTTAGTCTTATTCAGAAGAATAGTGGCGATCATTATATGAGCGTTGTATTAGGTGGTTCTGACCCTACTGCAATTTCTGTAATGCAAAGTGGTTCGAATAATAACTCATATAGTATTACAAATTATTGTTATACTCCAGGCGGATGTAATGTATCGGTATTACAGCAATAATCGTCTTAGATTTGTTTGGTATAAGTATGGATTTCCAAATACCCATAAAGGCACATATATAGATATATACGTATGAAAATAGAATGCCCAGAAGAATATTACGAATGTCTTACCGAAGAAGAGTATGATGAAATATTAAGACTCTTTGAAGAAAATGAAATATCGGTTCCAGATTCAATACAAACAGAAAGCATAAGTGATGCACAAGCAGTTGCAGATTTTACATGGCAAGTATTATTTTTATCTCCATGGGAATTAGCATATATCGCATTACCTATGTCAGTTTTGGCCTTCTATGGTCTATCCATTTATGCAATATTTAAATGGGTTCAAAGAAAATTTAGCTAATGAAATACTTAACATCAATATGGACAACTATAATACTATCGCTTATTCTTATAACTATAAGATTAATAGACCCTAGCCCTGTTCAGCAGTTAAGATTAAACACTTTTGATCAATATATCTCTACAATTCCAGAAAAGAAATCAGATATAGTTCTACTGAATATAGGAGAAGAATCCTTAGGTCTATTAGGACAATACCCATTCCCTCGTCAAACCTATGCACAATTAATATCTGATCTAAGAAACGCTAATGCTGGCTTAATTGGATTTACACTAATGTTTCCAGAGGCTGATAGATTTGGTGGAGACGAGGTGTTTGCTTCTTGGGTAAACGATAATGGTATTATATTATCTCAAGATGCAGATGAAAGAGGAAGAAGCACTAAAGCACCTTATGTAGGTTCAGCAACATTTGGTACAGGTGATCCATTAGATTGGGCTATAAGATATAAAGGGTTGGTTACAAATATAACTGAAATAGAACAAGGTGCATGGGGTACTGGATTAATAAATGGCATGCCAGAAGTTGATGGATTAGTGCGTAGAATACCTCTATTAAGTCAAATTAATAAAGAACTATACCCATCGTTTGCACTAGAACTTCTTAGAGTATCTAATGAACGATTATCTTATACGGTAAAGGTTAACGAAGTGGGTATAGAAGAAATAATTATTAGGCCATTTAGAATTACTACAGATCCTAATGGGTCATTCTGGATTAACCATAATTATACCTTTACGGAAATAGAGGTCGGGACCAAGCTGCCTGATCTTCAGGGCCGAACAGTTCTAATTGGACTGACGGCGAAGGGATTAGCGGCTCAGATTCCAACTCCTGCTGGTCTTCAATCAGCTCATCATATTCAGGCTGCGTCCATCCAGTCAATAATGGATGAAATATCGATATCTCGTCCTCTCTGGGCGGATTTAATTGAAATCCTGGTAATGCTAATTGCTTCGGGACTCTTGGTCTATATTGTATATTACCGTTCGATTCGTTCATCAGCCATGCTCTTCGCTGGGCTTGCGATCTCGACCGGAGCTTCTGTTGCATACGTCTGGAATGAATGGGGAATTCTCCTTGATATTAGTTATTTTCTATTACTATATATAACAGTCTTTTCATCAGCTAGTTTTAATAACTTTTATAAACAATATATGTTAAGGCAACAAATTAAGAAACAGTTTGAGACATATTTAGATCCTAAACAAGTATACCTATTACAGAAAAATCCAGGCCTATTAAAGCTTGGTGGAGAGCGAAGACAGATGTCGTTCCTCTTTATGGATATTGTAGGATTTACTCCTATATCAGAACACTATAAAAATAAGAATGATCCAGAAGGATTAGTAGTATTAATTAACGAATTCCTTGATGCTATGACCAAAATAATTTTGAGCCATGGCGGAACCATAGACAAATATATGGGTGATTGTATTATGGCCTTTTGGAATGCTCCTTTGGAATGTGAAAGGCACGCCGAAATGGCAGTAAGGGCAGCAATAGATATAGAAAAGAAAACCGACGAGCTCAGAAAGAAATATAGTGAGCAGGGTTTACCCCCTATTAACGTCGGAACTGGTATTAATACGGGTGACTGTATTGTAGGTAATATGGGTAGTGAGTCTAGATTCGATTATTCGGTCATTGGAGACGCCGTAAACTTGGCCGCGAGATTAGAGGCCACAGCGGCCAGAAAGGAATATATCGATAATAAAACCATCATTTCTAGGGATACCTACGCCAGGTTACCCTCTAGCCTAAAATGCACAAAAATTGGCCAAATTACCGTAAAAGGTAAAAAGGACCTTATAACCATATATTCCCCCTCGTTATAACCTTATAACTAAAAAGTATAAAAAAACGGCAGAAAACCCTGTTCTTTTCGATCCAGCCATGATAGAATATACCTATATTAAATGATAAGGAAAGGGAATGGATCGAATCCACATGAAAAAGAGCGAAAAGCTCGGGTATTTCGACAGTAGGCCTACCTACGAAGATTGGGAAAAAATAGGATCTTTTAGGCGTCTCCACGTATACGTAGACCGTTCTATGGACGGTTTTATGGAAATAGAGGTAGTTGATCCAACTGTAACCCATGGAAGGTCACCACAACGGCTAAAAAGGGTTCTATATATCAATCTCTCAAGGACCAAATTTAAGGCCTGGCATGTAGATATCACCAAATTGGATAAATCTTATGCAGGTAGAGGGATAGCGGCTCAGGCATATCGCTATATAATCAAGAAGTTAGGAATCACTCTACAGGCCGGAGAATGCCAGAGTAAGGGTGGTCGTAAATTGTGGTATGATTTAGCACAAATTATGGACCTTCAGTTATTCGCCAAAAGTAAGGCTAGTAGGCGATACGAGGTCGGAATCGACTGTGAGAACCGTGAGGTGTGGTTACCAAATGGTAAGGAAGTGTACGATACAGAGAAGGAAATGTACGTATTCGCTACGGCGTTTTAGTTATAAAGAGTTATAAGGATATAACAAAAAAGTATAAAGAAACACTGTACATTTGGATCCAGCTATGATAGAATATACCTATATTAACCAATCAGGAAATCTATGATTTATTTACAGATTAATGGTCAAATAAAGAACAAAAAGTACATATACGGCTACTTAGAGAATCTATCTAGGTCGTTAAACATACACAGATTGAGATCTAAAGCGATTATCGTCAGGTTCAGTAAAGAGCTCGACGATGGTAACCAGGGTAATTGCTGGGGCGATCGTAAGGAAGGATATATAACCATCAACATAGCCAAAACCTGTGAAGGAGAACCTTACTCAACGGCTGAGATGATGCAAACTCTAGCTCATGAGATGGTTCATGCCAAACAATATTTACGAGGGGAACTCGACGGCTACAGTGGATCCTGGAAGGGTCGTAAACCACGTAACTATCAGTACCACAATCAACCCTGGGAAAAGGAAGCTTATGCCAGAGAAGAGTATCTATTTGGTACATGTTGGTAAAATTAATTGCAAATAAATGCAGAAAACACTGTACATTTAACCAAAAACTATGGTATAATATACATATAAATTAATCAAACAAGGAATATATTATGATTTTATGCGAAAAACTAAGCCCCGTCACTGGTAGAACTCACACCATGCGTATTAATGCTACTTTAGAGCAAATTGCTCTATGGGAGGATGGTACTCTCATTCAGGACGCAATGCCTGACGCCACAGTAGATCAGAGGGAGTTTTTAATCTCTGGTTGTACACCGGCATGCTGGGCGAGGATGTTTGGAACTGAGGACGAATCATAATGGCTTCGTCAATGGCTTACTGCGACTACATCGCACACACTATAATCAAACCTGGACTCGACAAAGATTGTGGCGAGTTTAATGGATTAATTGATAGTGTTGACAGAGTAAAGATGGATCTTCATAAAGAAGGTTGGATGCAAACAACCACGAAGACTATTGAATGCACTGACGTCAATGGAAAAAGCTACAGAATTACTGTAGAAGAAATTTAAAATGACTAAGAAACACATAAACAATATGATACAAGGGACCTTTAAAGTCTCTGGTTGTTCTTTGTTGTTTTTAGGCATGACAATGGCGTTAGGTATAAACACTAATCCCCACATGGAATTATATGCATATATTCTATTGTTTTTAGGTACTCTATTCATAATGATCCACAGCTTTAGGGCTAATGATCATATGTTTCTATTAGTTTCAAGTGCAGGGTTTGTATTGGTAGGTAACTCATTTTTAGACACAGAAACCGCAATGTTAATTGCAAATGATTATGGTATTGCACTAACTGAAGAACAAGGTTGGTTTGCCAAATATGGTAAAGTAATCGTAGAAGTAATAAAAAGTGTTGTTTAATTGCAAAATAAATGCAGAAAACACTGTACATTTACATGAAGACCTGGTACAATATACATATAAAATAAAACTTGATAAGGAAACTACATTATGAAAAAAACTATTATTAACGCAATCGATTCAATCACTTCAACTTCAGAAATGAACGAGGTTATTGAATTAATCAAAATTAAACAAAAACAATTACGTGCAGTAAAGGCACTTAATGTTAAAAACAGTATCAGCGTAGGAGCTCCAGTAATCGTTGACTCAAGATCAGGTGCTGAAAAAGGTATTGTTACTAAAATCAAACGTACTAAAGCAGTCGTTGAAATCAACGGTCGTCTTTGGAATTGTCCACTATCAATGTTAAAAGCGGTATAAGGAATATATAATGAAAGACACTAACAGACTCGCACTCATCAAAGCTGCAGCAGAAAAGGCTCGGGAAAAACGAGAGATCAAACGTGTAATACACACCATGGATCTTCGTAAAGCTCAAATTAAAGCCGAAACAAAAGCAGCTATGAAGTTGCACAAAAAGCTCACTAGGCAAGTATTGAAAGCTGGTGATAAAGCACCATCATCCTTCGAGTGTAATACACCAGAAAATATGTATTACAGCGAAGAAAACACTCAAAGCTATATCGCAGGATCTTCTTATATGGACGTATATAATGAGATGAAAAATGACTGGGATTAATAGAACAATCCAAAGAGTTATTGCTCTCAGAGAAGCACGAGATAGGGCACAAAATCCAGAGTTTAAAAAACTCTGGGATCAAAAGTTACGAGAGCTAATAAGAATAGCAGAATTAGGAAGGAGTTCATATGACACAGTACACTGATGCAGTAGAGTACCAAAGACGTAAAATGGCTGTAGAGTCATGGGCAGGTCAAGTTGAGTACATTTTAGGACAAGACGGATATGTCGAAAAGGCATATAACTCGGGATTGGTTACACGTGAATTCCGTGATGGAACTTTTGTAGTAGTATCAGAAGAAAAGCCAATGGCACAGCTGCTTATTGAAGCACCAGGAAATGTATAATGGCAGTAACTAATTTTTATGCAGGATCACTTAGATATGGACCTAATGGCAAAAAGCGTAAGACCAAATCCATGTCTAAGCCTAAAACAAAAACAATGGCCGACTTTGATTGGTCAACACCAAAACAAAATTCAGCAGTAAGGGAAACAAAACATTACCCTTCTGCACCATTAACTCCAGTAAACTATAAGGCAGAAGACCAAAGCTGGAAGCTTGAAGAAAGTAAAAAATTCACAATCGCACCGGCATATAATAAAGGTGCATATCAAGTCATACCAAAGGGTGACGTTAAACACATAGGGAAATAAAATGGAAGTAATATCAACTGTATTAACATTAGTAGGAGTAGTATTTTTCATATACTTATGCGCAGGTGCTGTCTTATTAATTCAAGACTCGGACGTAAAGCATAAAGTTCGTAAAGAACTAAGAGAAAAATATCCAGATTTAACAAGGGATGAAATTAGAGTACTAACATACATCAAACTAAAAGAAATGATGGAGACAACCAAGTGAAACATGAGTATATGCTATTAAGCTATTACCTCGGTGAAAAGAAATTTGCAAATCGTAAAGCAGAAGTTCTTAGAACTGTTGGTGGAAACCGCGCATTCGGAATTAGAATGCTAATTAACGATAACGCTCTAGGTATTGAATGGTACCCTGAACATACTGAAGAGTATGCTGCAAATGCAGCTGAAAACTATGTTCTTGGTATTAAGAACTATGAGCGACCAGAGAATTTAGATTGATCTACCTCGCCAATTTCTTATCCTTATCAGAGGTAGATCAATCTAACACTGTACATTTCATTGAAAGTATGGTATAATAGTTTATATTAGGAAAAGGAGTATATTATGGCTAAAACAAAACGTAGAGGACCTTCACTAGAGGATAAGTACTTAGGTGCAGAACCTAGTTATCATGGTCAAGAATTTAAATCAACAGAAGAAGTAAAAAGTGCTTATCATAAAGCATCTAATTATTTTAACTATTTTAATAACGCAAAAAGCAATGCACCTGCAGTATTAATATACGCAGAAAAGGAATTAGGTTATTCAAAGAGAGATATTCAAGCTCTTAAAAAGGTTGAAAACTGGAAGCTGAATCAGGGTATTGGCAATAACGTTAGGTGCCATAACGCAGGTATACCACTAGATAAAGTCAATCCTGACTCAAACATTTATGATAGGATTAAATTAAAGCTAGATGAACTTCTTAAAGAAGGTAAAAAACTAGTTGCTATACAAAAGGCTGAACCTGCTAAGGTTGTTATATCACCTGCAGAAAGAATGAAAACAAAAATTGCTCAAACTATTATGGGTGATTTTGATGAGATGGTCGTTGATAAATGGATGGAAGGAGAGTTTGATAATATTAAATTCCCTGCATATAGTTTATTAGCCACACATAAAATTAAAGGTGCAGGAATAAAGATGTTTAGAGAACGAATGGAATTTGAACTCGACTGCATCAGCGATGCATATAATAAGACATGCGAACAGGCTGAAGAAGCTTATTCACATATCACTAAAGGTAATAAGAAGAAAATGATTACCTTGCTCGAAAAGACTATTGAAGATATTGATAGACTTAAAGCTAACAATAAAACTGTTAAGATACCAAGGGCCAAAAAGCCAAAAGCGTCTGATCAGCAAGTGGCTAAACTTAAGTATAAACCATCTGATATCGATTATAAGTGCACATCACTTAATCCAGTAATGATACCAGGTAAGAGTATACTGTATGTATTTAATACTAAGACACGAGCTTTAACAATGTACATAACCGACTCTACTAAAGGATTTGAAGTTAAAGGTACATCAATTAAGAATTTTAATCCTGCACTAAGTAAACAGACAAAACTTAGAAAACCAGATGAGGTATTACCTCTTATTATAAACAAAACGATCATTCAGTCAAGAAAAGTCTGGGATACTTTTACTACAGTGATTAAAGAACCTAACGGTAGAATTAATGCAGACTGCATACTGTTAAAGGTGGGAGACATCAATGTATAATGATAGATCTTGAACAGAAAATAATGACTAAAAAACGATTCACTACAGCAGTTGAAACGTTAGTCGCAAAAAACAACATGAGTTATATAGACGCTATGACTTATGTAATAGAGGAAAGAGGAATGGACTATAGTAATATTAAGAGATTACTAAGTGATGCACTTAAGGCCAAATTAGAGGCCGAGGCATCAGGTCTAAACCTCATTGAAGCGGAGAAGGGAAATAAACTACCTATCTAGAATGAATGATCCATACGATGTTTATAAGTTATATCAGTCTTTAAAATTACACTTCGAGACAGATGGCTATGATGCTATAAAGTATAATTTTAAAACCTCAGTTAAACCTCAATCATTTTTTAAACGAAGAGACAAATTCTTCTTTGCCAAATTAGGTAAACACTACGGTAAAGATATCACTGAATATCTCATTGCAAACTTTGTTAATGATGTATCATACGTTGGTGATATGATTAATACCGATGGTGAAAGGAACTACCTTGAGCATAAAAGAATAAAAGAATCACTGCATCGTGTGTTTTCAATTGATATAAATACACTTGCAGAATATTCAGAGAGCAATGGTTTAACCTTTGATGATTTATTAATCGTTAAAGAGCATAATCAACCTCCTCTGATTATAACGCTTTGGATGCAAGAAGAGATATCGTTACAAACGGTAGTTATTCTTAACTCCTTAACGGGGTTTATGCAAGGTGCCAATAAGAGTATAACAGAAACCATTTCATGGCCTGGTATATTCCGAAAGGTTACCAAGTATCAACCCTTCGTAAAGTACGACTCTGGTAAATGTACAAATTTAATCAGAAAGTCCTTTACAAAACCATAGAAATATGGTATAATAGATCTATATTATGAATAACGTGGATAAAACAGAAAAGGTCTTAGACCTTAATACAACGCAATACGGAGAAATATTATGTCATTTGCAAACTTAAAGAGCTCACGAGGCTCGTCAATCGACAAACTCGTTAAAGCAGCTGAAGCTGTGTCATCACCAAAGTCAGAATCAAAGGGTTACGGCGACGATAGATTTTGGGCACCCCAAAGGGATAAAGCAGGTAATGGTTATGCCGTTATCAGGTTCCTACCTCAGAAAGAGGGAGAGGACTTACCTTGGGTACGATATTGGGATCATGGCTTTAAAGGCCCTACTGGTCTCTGGTATATCGAAAATTCTTTAACTTCTGTTGGTCAGCAAGATCCAGTTTCTGAAATGAATTCAGAGCTGTGGAATACTGGTCGAGATGAAGATAAAGCTACCGCTCGTGATAGAAAAAGACGTTTACATTATGTGTCAAACATTATGGTCGTGTCTGATCCATCTAACCCAGAGAATGAAGGTAAAGTATTCCTTTATAAATTTGGTAAGAAAATCTTTGATAAGATTATGGATGTTATGCAACCACAATTTGAAGATGAGCAACCAGTAAATCCATACGATTTCTGGGAAGGTGCGGATTTTAAAATTAAGATTCGTAAAGTAGAAGGTTGGGTAAACTATGATAAGTCAGAGTTTGCATCACCAGCTGCACTACACGGTGGAGATGAAGGAATGCTAGAGGATGTATACGGACAGTTACATTCATTAGGTGATTTCCTTGACGTTAAGAACTATAAAACATACGATGAGCTAAAAGCCAAGTTGAATAAAGTTCTTGGAGTTACTGCCGGAGCAACTGCTGAATCCTATATGGAAACAGCGCCATCAGTTACAACGAATGAGTTTGTACCTGAGGCTCCAGCCACTGAAGCACCTACAGCAGAAACGTCTTCTGATGATGAAGATACACTCAGCTATTTTGCTAAATTGGCAAACTCATAAAAAGATTCCTTATTAAGGAACGTTTTTTTAGGGACCTTCGGGTCCCTTTTTTTGTTTACTGATTGGCTAGGTTTAGATCTCTACGCTTTCTAGAACCTGTAGTATTACTGAATGAGGTTGTAGTAGTAGTTGTATTGGATTGGTTATTAACCTGTTGTACTACTATTTCTTTAGTATACTCTTCCTTAATAGTTTGGTTCTCAGTAGATGTGTCATTAAGTTGTTCACCTGTCATAACCTGAGGACCTGCTCCTTCGATTTGATCAGTTGGCTCTGGAATCCTATCACCTGTCTCTGGATCAAGGCCAGCAAATTCGTATACACTATCAGGGATAACGTTTGAAATAAGATTCATTGGATTATACCATGCACCTTCTCCCTTAGGGTCAGGTAGAATAAGTCTAAGTATGCTAGCATAAAACTTTTTCAATATATTACCTACACCACTAACCAACGATTTAAGTGCACCCATTGGATTACTAAATAGTGTTCCAAACCAATCTATAATACCAAATACTGCTTCTTTAATTTTATCAAAGAGTTTACCGATCATATCTTTAAAGGAAAAGCTTTTAAGAGCTTCAGCACTATCATCAAATCCAAACTTACCCATTAACCATGCAATACCATCTTTAAGTAAATCTAAAGGCATACCAATTAATCCTTGTAGTAGTCCACTGAATCCACCGAATATACCAGCCATGATCTTTTTACCAAGACCACCTTCTTGTTCTGTAAACCCTTTAATAGCACCTTTAACAGTATCGACAATACCCATTATAATTTGTATTGGTAAGAATAGTTTACCAATAACACTACCAAATGATTTAAAGGCAGTAAAGAATGTTTTGAATGTTGCTGTTATAGGCTTAAGGAATTTCTTTATAGGATCAAGTAGTTTAGCACCTTTGGAAATACCACCGACCGCGCCTTTAAATGATTTAAAAGCCTGTGAAATAGCTGCAAATCCTTTAGTAATACCAGTGAATTTACCTACTGCTTTAAGTGCTGTAACTCCTTTACCTAAGAGAGCACCTAACTTACCAAAGAATCCTAACTTACCAAATTGACCTACTGAAGTTCTAAATGTTTTTAAACCAGCAAATCCAGCCTTAAAGGCTTTAGGTATATCTTTAAAGAAGTTTTTAAATGTTTTAGCAGCAGCCCTAATGGAAGTTCTAATACCCTTTAATAGATTGGCTGTTTTAGGAAAGGCTTTGGCCAAAGAAGCACCGAGCTTGGTAAATCCAAGTTTAAGTACTTTAGTAAAACCACCAAGAATTAATTTAACATTACCTAATAGACCAGCTGCGATACCTACGCCTAATCCAATAAGTGCACCACCAATAGCAGCAATAAATCCACCTGCAGCTTGGCCGAAGCCATCGAATTTAATGTTTTCTGCTTTAGGAATAGTGTTATCGAATATACCTTCAAGGTAATCAAGCATTCTGCTAAAGATATTTCCAGATTCTCTATCGTTTTCTGCATCTTTACCTTTTTTAGCCAGGTCTGCATCTCTAACTTGATCTTGAATTTGTACACTCTTTTCAGAAGCAGCGGTTAAAGCCTCGGCAGCTGAAACTTGTTCAGCACTCATGTTTAACCCTACTTGTAACAATGCTTGTTGCTTAGCCGATTCATCCTTAATGGATTTATCAGTAGTGTCTTGAGTCTTATCAACTGCTTCTAGTTTTTTAACAACTTCGGTTAATAATCCTGGAACTGTTTTACCGGTATCTTCTGCCATTTTTTATTCCTATTTTTTAGCGTAAGCCTGTGCACCAAAGAACGCTGCAACAATACCTGCAACAGCTACAAAATATGTTGGAGCCATACTTCCAAGAGTTTTTTGTGCTTCATCTAATCCTGCTAATGATGCCAATACAACTGCAAATGGGTATAGTAACATACCACCTAGAGAGAACCATGCCATTTTTCTTTGAGCGTCTCTCATTGCATCTTGGTCTTCAAGCTCTTTACGCTTAAATTCTAAATACATTTCCTGTTCATTTGGTGTAACATATCCATCGCCATTTACATCAGCGGGATGATGGCCACTTTTCTTAATTTCTTCTTCCATTATCGGTTCCTTTTTTGTTGCTCTTTTTGCAACCTTTCGTTTTCTTCCTTAATATGTTCCTGTAGAAGAGCGACATATATCTCTCGTTCCCACGGTACCATATCGTCAAGTTCACTTAACCTATATCCGTGATGTTGCATCATCGCGAAGTTAGTTTTATAATGGTTTACTAAACTATCGTGAGAGAGGCTTATGTAAAAAAACTCTGCAGTCCTCTCAACTCGATTTCGTTCTTTTTATCGCACTTAATGCAATTAAATTCTATCGTATGTTTTAACACCGGTAGATTTTCAAAGAACCCTGTAAGTGCACCAAATTGCACATTGTTTAATCCATCTAAAAATTCTGTTAACGACTTATCCGTTTCATCCTTAGCTGGGTAAACTTTATCATCATCGTATATACCATCAATACAACTTTTAATTAATTTAAAAGCACCATCAACAGTTTCTAATTCTCCTTCTTTAAATTTCTCTAAATCAGCAGCCTTAGGGTAATTAAACTTAACACTAATTGTATCAGTTAATTCTACCATCTTATTAGTGTTAACCTCAGGTGGTTTTATATCACTTAAGTTAATTCTGTAGGGGTTTACTGTTCCACATTCACTACACTTAGAGTTGAGTGCTACTATTTCTCCTACAGATTTAGCTCTTAAATTTAAAAATAAACTTTCTATATCAAATATAGCTAGTTTTTCCATATCAATATCTTCAAGTACACATGCCTTAATTACATCTTTTACAGCTCTCATTACTTGTTGTTGATCGCTGGATTCTAATGCTATCATTAAAATCTTTTCTTCTTTAACCAAGTATGGTCTGTATTCTATAGTTTGTCCTGTGGATGGAACGATTGTTTCATACCTAGAACTATTCAGTTTTGGTAAAGCCATTATATATTTCTCCTAATATAAATTATAATCCAAGTGCAGCACCGACTCCAGATATAGCACTTGTTAACCCATCTTCTACAACATATTTATCGTATGAAAATGTCACGGTCAGTTTGTTTGGTGTATCAGCTGATTCGTTTGAAAGAGCAATACCTCCAATTGTTGTTGGAAATGCATTTTCCAACTTCACTCCATAAATAGGAATGTTTTGTTTGTTCAGCTGCTGTATTACAACATCTGTAACAATATCCTTTTTATAAGCAACTCTGTATGTTTCCAGGTCAATAATTGATTGACCCCATTTATCAAACAGGTTCTTAATATAATAATCGTTGGTAAGCAAGAATGTCATAGTGACCTCTTCTTGTATTACTGCATATGGTATCTTAACACTTTGCTTTTCTGCAATATGATCAAGTGTAGTTATCTGTGAGCTTGGTAGATTAACTGATTCTGCAAGGAGTGATATATCCCTAGGATCGTTTACAATGTTTGAAAGTCCACCACCAGAAGCCAATCCACCAATAAGAGTAGCAGGGTCACTATTTAAAAGAGATCCTTGTGGGGGTGTGAACATAACATTAAACCTATTGGCCTGTGATAATCCACCTTTTTTGCTTATTGTAGCTTTTAATTGATCAATTGACATATGTTATCCTGCGTATTGTTTCCTTGAGTATCTCCACACTGATTCTTTCTTAACTTTCATGAACTGTTCAGTTGGTAAGAATACTGCGATTTCCCACTCTGGCATTGGCACTCTTGACATCCTAGATGCAACATGGCCCATAAGGTAATGTTTATAACATGGTTGAAACTCTTTATATTTTGCAACACCAGTCAGTAATTTATACCTCATTTTGGTTAAACGACTACTGTCTGTCATTTTCTTTGGTGCTAATTCCATTAACTCATCAAGGAATTGAGCTCTTACTCTTGGTGAAAGATAGTGTAAGTTCAACCCATGAAATCCACCTTTAGCTGGTTGTACCATAATAGTTAGAGGGAATCTATCGTAATATGGTAGGGTTGCTTTGGTCTTAGGATCATAGAAGTACATCATCATATCGCCAATCTGTGGCTTTGTTGTAGGGTCTAAAGCTTTATCTTTAAGGACCGTCCTTGGTGATACATCTCCTAATTCTTTTACTTTACGTTCAAACCATTGACTCGATTTTTTGGTCCTTGCTTGAACTCCTGCTCTAAATGCACCTGTTTGTAATGTGTTAAATAAACTAGCCATAATACTATTTATATCAATTCTTCAGTAGTTTTATGCCTAAATTCTTTAAAGTGTCCTCAGTCCATACCTGAAATTTCCATCCTTTTCTTTGTGCAAACTTATCAGCTGCAGTCCATTTGGATGTATTTTTGATATAGGTCGTGACCTCGTTGATATACTTTTTGGTTTTTCTTTGTTTCTTAGGTGCAACAGTGTGTTTCTTTGGCTTTATTTCAACCAATATACATTCACCATTGTCCATTTCAATAAAGAGATCTATAAAGTATCGATGTAGTTTTTGATCTGTCTTGCACTTATAGGGTATAACAACCTCTTCACTGTTCCATTTTACTATTCTAGGATTGCTTTCACACCATTTCATGGCCTGTCGTTCCCACATAGAGCGATATGTTACCTTGGTTGAATCACCAACATACTTTGATTTGTTCTTTACTGTGTATTTACCCTTGTAAGCCATATAAATAGATATACCAAATAAGTTATTTACTACTATTTATACGGATAAAAACATGAAAATTTTAACGTTTCCAAAACATTTAAGAAAGCAGATTGATGACGGCACTGCAGCTCATATGTCTTTCCAGGTGTTTCCTAAAGATAATCCTGAAGGAGGTGCAAAGGTGCATCTCTATATGCCAACTGGTATATCAGTACCAGACTCTGCAGGTTACACATCAGTAGATCTTGGTGCAATTGGTGCTGCAAAATCTGCAGGTAGTGGAGAAGCTGAAATGACTGAAGCTGATGTTGCTATTGGTGGCCTTAATCTACTAAAGGGTAAAGGCGCTTCTGCAGAAGCTTTTTCAACAACTGCGGGATTAGAGAAAGGTATTGTATCTAATCCATTTACTAATATTGCGTTTCAATCTACAACTGTTCGTACATTTGCATTTACATTTAAATTAGTATCAGAATCTGCAGATGAAGCTGAAGAAGCACGACAGATTGAAAACTTTTTTAGAAAGAATCTATACCCTAAGAAGTTAGGAGTGTTTGCATTACAATATCCACCAACATTTAAGATTAGATTCTATACATCAGGTGCAGATGAATCTAAATTCTTACCACTTATTCAAGATTGTTATCTAGTAAATGCAACAACTTCATATAACGAAACTGCAAACATATTCCACGCAGATGGTGCACCGGTTGAAACATCCATTGCATTATCATTCCAGGAAACAAAGAACCTTACACGTGATGACCTATATGGTACAGGTGAAGGATACGATCAGGTACGAGGTAAATAATCATGTCATTCTTTAAACAATTTCCAACACAAAGCTATGATTTTAACCGTGATGGTATTATACAACAGGTAGTTGACATATATCGATCAGTTAGAATTGAAGGCTCAAGTATTGATAACCCTTCATTATACCTAAACTATAATATTAAAGATGGTGAAAGACCTGATATTGTATCTCAAAGGTTGTATAATACACCAGAATATTACTGGACATTCTTTATAATTAACGAAATGTTGCATGATGGGATGAGAGCATGGCCAATGAGCCGTAGTGTAATGGAAGATTACCTTGAAGAAGAATACAGCGGTATAGCAATTACAACAAACCCTGTTACAGTAACCAATACTGACCTTGGCGTTACAACATTCAGAGACTCACTTGCAGGTAGATTTAGATTAAATGAAACAATCACTGGCCAAGCGAACATACTAAATCGCGGTACAGGACAAAATCAGGCTGCTGTTCCAACAGGCACATTAGTTAAAAAAGATATTGACCTTAATCAATTAGTGTTAAAGGACGTAACAGGTACATTTTTTGGTGATCCTGACCTTCCATCTGGCAGGTCAGAAATAATTACTGGCAATCTTTCTAATGATAATGTCAACACCTTTAGAGTATATCCCTACAGAGATGCACCACATCACTGGCATTTAACCAATGATCCAGAGAAAAGGCCAACAGACAATAGTGTATATGTCAGCGGTGGTACATCTATAAACGATATTACATACCAATCTAATCAGTCATTTGTATTTGATTTAAACGAGAAAAGGTCAAGTATACGTGTCATATCGCCACAATATATCGATAGATTCGTAGAAGATTTTGAGACTATGATTAATGAGTAATCAACATTTTCTACAGCCAGGTACAAGTAAGAGTATTATACCCTCTTCATATCAGTTAAAGACTGCAACAATTGTATCAAATAGCGGTAAAGAGTTCAATATAATCGATCTTGTCGATTCATTTAAGGTCCTAGAATCACTCTATCAATCGTCTATTACGGTCAATCTAGTGATTGCAGATGGGGTTTCATTCCTTGAAGCTGCAAAGATAACAGGTAGCGAAGAGATTATATTAGGTGTAACGCATACTTCTTTAAACGATAATAAGAAAAAACAATTTAATTTCTCAGTGTTTATCTCTGAGATCTATAATCATTCCAAGCCTAAGCCAGGGTTACAAGTATATCAGATAGAAGCATTCTCTGAACACATGTACATTTCACATACAAAACGAATGGTTAAACCCTTTGGAGGAACACTTGCATCATCAATTAAAGAGTTAATGCGAGACGCTGGAGTGTCAAGAACTCATATTGTAGAGACAGATTCAAAGAGTACTGTTGAAGGTATATACCCTAGATTACATCCATTAGAGGCGATATCCTGGTTAATGCGTAATACATACGATAAAGGAACACCTTATTTCTTTTATGAGACTGCAAAAGATGGTGTCAGTCTACGTTCATATGCATCTTTGTTAAATGACGAAGTGTACGATACCTATAATCATTTTCCATACTTTAAATCGCAGATAGGAGATGAAGAGTATTATGAAGAAGCACGTAAAAAGATACAAAAGCTTTCATCTGATTTAGATCTATCGCAACTTGCAACACTGGCTTCCGGCGGTTATTCCTCTACATTAACAGATATTGATATTGCTACAAAGACAGTAACAACACATGTCATGAAGGCAGACGATAATGCAACACGTTTAAATGCACATCCTGTATATGCCGATGCATCTACATTTGGATCCGTATTATTAAAAGAAGCCACTGATTCACACCACCATTATGTATCATCTAATAGTAAAGCATTTGATTCAAATAACTATTCAAATACATCATCACCGACGTTATTGAATCAGCAGGCCACTCTACAAGGATTAGATACATTAACGCAACGGCTTCAACTCGCTGGCGATCTAAATCTGACAGTTGGTAGTATCATATACCTTGAGATTCCTCGTACACAAGATCCTAGTGAAATAAAAGGTAACATAAAGATGGATAAAATGCTTAGCGGTAGACACATTGTAACACAAATAGAACACTCCTTTGACGAAGAGTATCAAATGACCGTATATTGCAATAAAGATTCTTATATAATGGACATGAATGGAGAGACAGAGTAATGATTAGCCGTAAAGAAGATCAATTCATATCACCAAATAACAACTTTGTATGGTTTACAGGTATTGTAGAAGACGTAAGTGATCCATTATACATGAATAGAGTACGTGTTAGGTGCATTGGTTACCATACAATGGACAAGGGAGTATTACCTACAGATAAACTACCATGGGCTACAGTAATGATGCCTAATACGTCCTCTTCATATAAAGGGTTTGGTTCTAACCATGAGCTCATGGTCGAGTCTTGGGTTGTAGGTTTCTTTAGAGATGGTCCAAGTGCTCAAGATGCTGTTATATTAGGCTCAATTACATCTTCTACAGATGGAACAATTGACATACCAGTCGAGGCACAACTTAACCCTCCTACAAATAAAGTACACAAAACTGAAGCTGGTCATTTAGTAGAGTTTGATAATACTACTGGTGCTGAGCGGATTCATATACGGCATACGTCTGGAACATATATCCTTATGCATCCAAATGGAGACGTAGAACATAACAACAGTAATCATATAAAGATTACAACTGGAGATGACACTGTAACAATCAGTGGAAACTCAAACGTTACCATTAACGGCGATTGCAATCTTACAGTCGGTGGTAACTATGCTGCAGACGTCACTGGTAATATAGACCTTAATGCAGGTGGTAATGTTTCCATCACTGGTGCAAGGATTGATCTAAACTAATATGGCTGTTTCTATACAACAACCTCCAGCAGTAACAAGAGGAATACCATTTGATATTACAATTAGTATAACGTCTCCTGGAGATGCATCGAGTATCAATGTAACAAATGTATCGTTTCTTTCACGCGGTGAAGATGACAGTGGAGTGACACGACGTGTATATCCAAATATGATTAAGTTATTTGGTGAGTATAAAGATCTATATGACGATGACTATATTATATACATTCCAAAAGGATCGGCTACTCGATTTGTAGAAGGTTACGAAGATGAGAGTGGTGTTTATATTAAGCCAGTTGCTTTATCAGATGAAGAGTTTGAGGAACAAAAACTTAGGTTTCCAGCTTTGGTACAGCCAACAATTATAACTAGTCTTGAACAACTTCCTCCAGGCCAGGATCTTATTTTTGCAATGCAAGACGAGAGAGACAGCCTTTCTAAAATATATGACTTACAGATAGATTACAATGAAGTAGATGCAGAAGGTAATATAATAAGCAGGAATGTATTTACTGATGAGTTAATACATATTGTTAACACAAGTACTAAGCAGTTTCAAGAAGTATTACAGAACTATTTTGAAGGAACAAATCCACCTATTTCGTATTCTAATTCTATTCCAGCTGGAGACGTCAGTGCACCAGAGCGTGTTTTAGAAATAAAATCACAGTCTACATTTATAGATGAGGGAGAATCATTTGATATATCGCTATCGACAGATACCCCATATACAGAGACTACCCTGTTACCATACACTATTACTGGAATAAGTGAAGATGATATTGAAGGTCAATTGACTGGTAACTTTGAATTTGATTCAACAAAATCTTTAAGTACCATTACATTTACAACAGTCACAGACGCTTTATCAGAAGATGGACCTGAGACATTTTTACTTACATTAAATGATTATCCAGATCTGTCGGCCAGTGTCATTATAAATGATACATCGCAGAGCGCGGTAGTTCTATCTGAAGCTGGGGCTAATGCACCGGACAATACAATATTCATAGATAATACTGGTATACCATTATTTGATTCACAAGGCGTTAGAATAACTAGTAATAACATTAACTTTACTGCTGCGCAGATAACTACTAAATTAGGAACTATATAATTATGACAAAACTATATAACATAGTATTAAATCCTGGTCATGACCAGAGAGATTTATATTCACTTGTAAGTAATGTTAAGGATGAGCTTCTCTATTATCCTAAATTTTTCCAGGCAGACTGCACTGACGAACAGGTAAAAGCACTAGAAAATCATGAAGCTGTAAACTATTGTCTATGTGAAGATGATATTGAACATCCTGTGGACGCTGTATCAAAACAAATAAACTATATTAGAGAACACCAAAATACACACACAGTTGGAAGCTTTCCAGATGGAAAGCCTTTAGGTAACTGGGGTTTGATCAGACATCAGAGCCAAACAAACAACACATCGTTTAACACTGTTTCTAATTCTCAATACAATAATGCATACATTGGAGAAGGCGTTGATATTGTATTACAGATTGAAAGTGTATTAAAGTTTAATGATCCAGAATTTTTAACACTCGGCACAAGCAGAGTACAAAATTTTCAGTGGAATAGTTTATCTGGAATGCACAGTCTTTCTACAGTCAATTATGCACTCGATAGCACAACAGTTCCAGTAGACTCTCATGCAGAAGCAGTGGCATACATTACAGCAAGTAACACTTATGGTTGGGCCACTGGAGCTAAAATATATATTTGGCCAAGGAATCAAATGGGTGGATTTATGGCACTACATACTCATGCATGGCAGGCCATTAAATCGTTTCATCAAAATAAAGGAAACAGCAGACCAACTATAGTGGTAGATGCATATGAATGGGCCACGCCGACTGCTTGGGGCAGTGGTGCAAGTTCAGTTATATTTAGAGATCAGATATATTCGGAAATTGCACCTGCAGGCGCGCCTTTAACCTCAGCTGATAGACATCGCATATTTAATGGAGGTATAAATGCATATGGTAATAGTTCAAAACCTCCTGCTTTTCAAATGTATACCGTCCCAGGAGGAAGTAGTATGGATGCAAAAGCTCTGACTGCACAAAACAGAACTGATATTTTAAACCGTATTTCAGATCGAACGAATGCCATACATTACCCAGTTTACATAGAACCATTAGAAGATATGATTGAAGCAGGTGTCCATCATGTATCTGCTGCAGGTAATAATAGTGCAAAGATTGCGTTACCTGACAATATTGACCATAACAATGGAGTATTAGTATATAATAGAGAAAATCCTCCTGGAGTTGGATTGTTTCATGCATTATGTAGAGAAGGTCTTTCAATTGCGGGAGATACAATTGCAGTTGCATCATTAAGTACACAATTCGGTGTTGATTCTGGATTAAATAATAAAGAAACACTTTCAACATTTAGTAATAGAGGTGATCGTGTTGATGCATGTGCTGCAGGAGAAGGAATCTATATGGTCTTAGGAAAGAATGGAAAGTACGAAGCGAAAGGAACATCCTTTGCTTCACCTAATCTTGGAGGAATGGCTGCATGTGTATTAGGAAAGTATCCTACCACAACGCCAGCTCAACTAAGAAAGTATTTTCGTGATCATGCTGTTGGTACAGATACATTATATGATACAGGAACACAACCAATTCCATCATCTAACGTAGGAGATTCACCATACTATAGTGATACACTTGGATTAAGAGGTTACTCAGGTAAAATTGCATACCTAGATCCTAATCTTGCATTTAATCCTAGTACAATATCAGACACATCTATTACTTCTACAGAAACAGTATCTGCAGATAATAAGATAAACTACACAATTGCACAGATAAACACCAAACTAGGGAGTATATAATGGCCAATGATACACAGAAAGTAGCGCGCGTAGGGGATCCAGATCAAACACATTGTAGTGGACCAGTTAGAGCCATGGGTAGTTCTAACGTTTTTTGCAATGGTATACCAGTATCGCGACAGGGAGATAAGAATAGTATACATCTAAAACCTCCGCATGGTCCTTGTACACCTCATAGTGCAGCGATTGCAACTGGTTCTAGTACAGTATTCGCTAATGGTAAGGGTATAGGGAGAAAGAACGATGAGGTTGCAGACTGTACATCAGTAGCAGATGGATCAAGTAATGTCTTTGCAGGTTAGTGAATGCAACAATTGCAACGGTCAAAAAAACACTTGGAGGCCGGGTGGAAACGTTGATCCTAGGTTTACCTCGATAAGACAACAGAGTACCACATCGGATCATATAAGAGAATACCTTAGAGGCACCATGGAATATGTACATAACACTGTACAGAATAGTATACTTTATGGTATATAGAGAGGAATAAAGATGCGCGGAGTGTGTGATCTAATGAGACATGTACATAAAAGTACATTATATAAAGGTATAGAGAACATGTGTGTATACAGTAAAGGTATTAGTACTACCTCTGCCCCCCATAGAACCTATTATATTATACCATACTTTCGAGCAAATGTACAGTGTTTCCGGAGAATATATGAGGCATCTGTGTACGCATATTGGCCATTATATACTAGGGGAAATGCATGCAGGGGTGGCGGGGGGCTAGTACATGCATGTTCTTCGATATGAATCTGAGTTTTGCTTCGACATGCATTATATAAAAAAAATTTCTCGAGAAAAATTTGTCTCCAGAACCTTGTCAACTATAACTAAAAGGATATAAATAGATACATGGGAACAGTTAATAGACACAATTCAGGATTCGTTATATCAGATAGTGAGACCTCGGTACGTACCTCTCGTAAGAAAGGATGGGCTGACCTTGATCTATCTCTCTATATAAATGATAAAACAAAAGATCTTTATATACCACAGGATGAACAGGCAATACGTAATGCAGTAAAGAACTTATTGTTATCTAACTTCTATGATAGACCTTTTGCTCCTACACTTGGTGCAAATATGAGAGGGTTGTTATTTGAACCTGCTGATACGATAACAAAGATAGCATTAAAAGAGAATATAGAGAATGTGTTGAATATACATGAGGGAAGGATTGAAGTATATAATGTGTTTATTGATGATCTGGCAGATGATAACGCATATAGGATAACCGCACACTATAATATAAAGGAGTACGATATAGAACAAGAAGTTGAATTAGTACTTCGAAGACTAAGGTAAAGAATTATGGCAACAAATTTTAAAGTAACGGAATTAGATTTCGACCAAATTAAAAAGAATCTTAAGAACTATCTGAAGACACAGTCGACATTTAATGATTATGATTTCGAAGGAAGTGGTATGAGTGTACTCTTAGATGTATTAGCATATAATACACACTATAATGCAATGGCTGCTCACTTCAGTTTAAACGAGGCCTTTTTAGACTCAGCACA
>Ga0181407_1000003_pt1 | contig 94909 bp, 140 predicted proteins | sample 30SPOviralmetaG_FD_130136 | JGI IMG/M metagenome (GOLD analysis project Ga0181407, IMG submission 130136) | Marine viral communities from the oligotrophic San Pedro Time Series (SPOT) site, San Pedro Channel, CA, USA - 30 SPOT_SRF_2012-01-26 | ecosystem: Environmental > Aquatic > Marine >...
AGCTGCAGAAGCAGGAACACATTTTGTATACGGCTTTGGAGTAAAAGGTAAATACATTCCTGGTACTGCAAATCCTCATGTACTTGCTAAATTAAGAGGTAAAATACCAATTCCTGCTGATTTCGATAGAAATCGAAGTGAATTAAAAGAAGCATGGTCTTCATTAACTCCTAAACCTGGAGCAGATCATCCATTAGCTGATGGTAATTTACTACTTAATAACCAATTAAAAAATCCATCTAAAATATCAGCATATGATTTTGTAAAAAGTAAATCTAATGATACTATAGGAGATGGTGTAATAAAAGATTTTACTAAAACTGAAGATACTCCAACTGGAATAGCCCCTCAGAAAATAAGTAATGAGGTAAAAAAAGAAACTAGAATAGGATTATCTAAAAATAAAAGACTAGCAAAATATACTGATTCATATGTATCTTTCGATACTCAATTTAGTGATTTAAGAAACCTGTTAGAACCTACAACAGATCCAGCTACAGTAAAAGATCACATAAAATTTAAATTTAGTATAATTAACCCTGATGAAGACGATAATATAAATCTTTATTTTAGAGCATTTTTATCTAATTTTAGCGATAGCTATCAAGGATCTTGGAATAACACTAAATATTTAGGTAGAGCAGAAGATTTTTATACTTATCAAGGATTTAGTAGAACTATTAATTTAGGGTTTAAAGCAGCTGCTTTTAGTAGAAGAGAATTAGAACCCATATTTAAAAAATTAGTTATGCTTGCTTCTACTACTGCACCTACTTATTCTAATAATAACGGATTTATGAGAGGTACTTTAGTTACTACAACTGTTGGAGACTATATAGTAGATCAACCAGGATTTATAAGTTCAGTAGATTATTCTTGGCAAACTGATTATCCTTGGGAAGTAAAATTATCAGGTATTGAAGATTTTGGTGTACAGCAACTACCCCATGTATTAGACGTATCGTTATCGTTTACTCCTATTCATAGATTCTCAGTACAGACTGGACAGCTACACTATATAACTAATAAAGATGCTGGAGTAAACTTTTTAGATGGAGTTCCGATTAATGAACCAAAACCTGAGCCTTTTGATACTGATGCTGCTATGCTAAAATTAGGCGGAAAAGAAGCTGCTGCAGATTTTTCAAAATTTACTGGAGTACAGCAACCATCAGCACCGGATGATTTTTCTAGATTTTTAGGAAATTAATAAAATATGTTTAGACGATATAATAATATAAAAAAATTAGTTTCCGACGAAGGAAAAAATTACTATCTTAATCCTGTATATCCTGATATACCAGATAGTGAAGAGGATATATATGTCATAAGTACTGGCGGAGATAGATTTGATACTCTTGCATTACAATTTTATGGAGATTCCTCACTATGGTGGGTAATAGCTTCTGCAAATACATCTGTAAGAGATAGTTTAGTAGTAAGACCAGGCGTGCAGTTAAAAATACCTTTAAGTAAATCAAGGGTTTTAGATCTGTATAGAGCCGCAAATAATAATAGATAATGGCTGCACCTTTAATAGGAGCTCCTTTTAAACTTGAAGTACAAGAGCAGTTACAAGTACGTAGTCAAAAAAGAGCTTCTCAAAATTTAACGGATAGAGACTTAGCAGTTCAACACGGCAGTACCGGTTGGGCAAGAATATCTTCTGGAGTAATTATTGATGAAGAAACTGATCCAAAATTTAAAGCTGAAAATAATATACTTCAAGGCGGGATTTTAAATAAATTAAATAAAGGTTTTAATCAAACAGGAAAAGATTCATCATATACTAAAGACGGAGCTTTAGGGTTTAGACCTATACCAGGAGTAGATAGTATAGAAATAGTTACTCAAAATGATCAAGGTACTATCCGTAAAACTGATGTAGCTTTTAAAGTAAATAGTTTAGAGCAGTTAGAGATATTTGAAAGACTGTATTTAAGACCCGGGTATACTTTATTGTTAGAATATGGTCATAGTTCGTATTATGATAATAATAGAAACATCATTAATGATGTTCCATCAGTAATAGATTTTTTTAATACTAGTAAAAGGACTGATATAGCAAAAAAAATAGAAGAATTAAAACAATCTTCAGATTATAACTACGATGCTATATTAGGATTCTGTATGAATTTTCAATATTCTTTTAATATTGAGGGTGGGTATGATTGTACGTTTTATATTATAAGTGCCGGAGGTATTATAGACTCAATAAAAGCACTAACATCAGGAGAAATAAAAAATATAAAAGGACCTGATTCTTTATCATTCATAGATCAGGTAAGTGAATCCGCTGCAATGGCTCAAGGTCTACTTACAGGTAAAAAATCTGAGTCTTCGTCTATGGATAAAATTTCTACGGTTTTAGAAATTTTTAATAATATATACACTACTACAGGGCAAAGAGGTTCTCAAATTGATGAATTAAAAGGTAACTTTCCTATAGGTTTAGATAGAGGAGATAGACCGTACTATTTACACGATGTTAACACAGATATTAAAAACGGAAGCAAAAAAGTTTATATCACTTTTAGTAGTTTTTTCAAAATACTTAACAATACGGTCAATATGTATGTAAATGGAAAAACTAATGCTCTAGTAAAGTTTGGTTATAATGATGAAGAATCAAAGATTCGAGTTAATAGCCCATTTTTGACTTACGATGATCATATATCATCTAATCCTCATGTTTGTTTATTAAAAAAGAAACCAAATAATAAAAGATTAGATTTTGGAGCTGGTGTAGATGAAAAAGAATTTCCAAGAGCTTCATTTTTAGGTAATCAACTTTATAGTGATATTTTATTAGACGTTAATTTTTTAATTAGAACGTTAAGTGATCTATCAGATGCTCCTGAAGAAGATAGAACAATAGTTGACTATGTAAAAAATATCTTTAAAAAAATTCAACCTGCTTTAGGGGGAATAAACGAATTTGATTTTCATTACCTTGAAAATTATGAAACAAAAGATACATTTGAACCTGCAACTTTATTTATAGTAGATAGAAAAACTACTCCAACATCAAAAGATATAAGAAGGAATATATTACCATGTTATGGCAAAGGAGGATTATTATCTAATATTAGTGTTACTTCTAAAATAAGTAATGATATCATGAATATGATGGCTATTGCTGCACAAAAATCTGCTACTGACATTGATAATAAAGGCTTGCCATTATTTTCTTTTAATGCAGGGTTGACTGATAGATTTAAAGGTGATCTTAAAGCACAAGATCAAAAATCTACTGAAGAAAGCGGTAAAGAGTATAAAGATAAAATAAGTAAAATAGAGGAAGTAGTTGAAAGTTTTGTTGGAGGTAGATCTTTTAGTAAATCAGATGGAGATAGTTTAGAACAGATTCATAACTTTATAAGCAAACAAGATATACAATTGGCAACAAACCCTAACCCTGGAATACTTCCATTCGAACTTTCTTTTACTATGCAGGGAATAGCAGGTTTACTTATAGGTCAAGGATTTAAATTACAAGATGGTATACTTCCTGGTTATATAAATGATACTGCTGGATTTATAATAAAAAGTATAAATCATTCTATTCAAAGTAATTCTTGGACTACTGATATAACTGCGTATATGTGTATTTGTGAACCTGACCCTAAAAGAGTAGTTAAAACTTTTAACACAGTAAATTTAAAAAGTAGTATTAAAAGTAAGGTAGAAAACTTTAAAGATAAAACAGCATAATATGTACCTACCTAAATCCATGCGAAAAAAGTTACCGCCAGGTTTCGATCTAGATTTTGACCTTAACAAAATTATAGATAAGCTTTTGAATAAGGTATTTGGTGTGGTGGATAAAACGTTGGGTATTGGGGGTGCTGGAAGTAAAAAATCTGGAGTACCTGGAGTTACGTTGAGCAATAAAGATGTCGAAGTATTTACTACCAGAAATCTTCAAGTATTTGCAATGAATAAAGAAGATTTGGAAAAAGGTGATTTTGATAAAGCAGTATTCGTATCAAATGAAGTACCAATAGAAGAAGATTCTGAACCAGTAATAGTAAGATTCAGACCAAGACCACTTTTAGAAGATTATAAAAGAGGAACTATCGATAGATATTTTTTATTTGATATTAGAAATAGTGAAATAATAGAAGTAAGCCAGGATGATTATGTAGAATTTAGATCTTTAAGATATAAAAGATCATTCGTTATTTCATGGTATATTTTCGGTAAAGCAGATGATTTTCAAATAAAAAAATATATCTACCCTGGAGTTAGAAATAACAACATAGATGTACTAGCTCAAGCTGAATCTACCATACCCGGTATAAGTGATTATTTAGAAGATAAAATAGAATATCTTTTAGAAAGCTTAGACGATTACTCAGGAGATCCTGAGATAGTAAATTTACCTGAACCTGAAGAAGATTTAAATGATAAAGCTGAGGAAATAGAAGATTTAGGATTTGGTTCTAACACATTAGAATTACCTCAACTTCCTAAATTAGATTTAGATTTTGCAGATGATTTAGCTGGGGACTTTACAGCTGCTGATGAAATACTGGGCAACGTATCAGCATCTATAGAAGATCTGCTTGCTGAACAAGATCAGGTAACTGCTGAACAAGAATCTTTAAAGAATGAAGAAGAAGGTAGACTAAGGAAAATTGAAGAAGAACAGGAACAGCAAAAACGCAAAAATGCATTTAATGAGATACTTAATGATATGTCCGGTCAAGAAGGCAAATGGGTTCAAAATATTGTAGAAATGAGCTCAGGTGCTAAAAATAAAAGGAAAAAAAGAAGATTAGATCAAAGAAGAGATGAAGAAAAAGCAGTTCTTTTATTTAGAAGTTTATTTCATCAATTTAAATGGAAAAACGATAAAGATGAACCATACAAATTTACTCCTAAAGAAATGGTAGGATGGGTTAATGATTCTAAGTTGAATACTCGAATGAGATTAAGATTAACATCCAAAGCACTGTATGCTCAATGGACTAGAGATAATAAAACTTATTCAGGTAGAACGACTCTTAAAAGAATAACTCAAGCTAATATACAAAGAGAACTCGATATACCTGATCCTTCAAATAACTACGATGCTATAGAACTATCTGGTAGTGAACGTAGAGCTGCTTTAGCTTTATTAAGAGGTAGAGATAACAGAAAACCTGAATTAAGATCAATTATTATAAAAATATGGAAAGAACAAAAACTCGTTTATAGAGATAATGTAGGAACTTATCCCGAGGAAACCTCGGATATTAGAAACGATGTTTTAGATAGATTTAATGCTTATCGAAGACTTAATTCTTCAAATCAAACTGGTAGGTATAGTCAAAGAGCAGGAGCTGCTACTGCAGGAAGTCGAAACAATAGAGTTATAGAAGCTCCTCAATACAGAGATAATAGAGGAAATCGAAACAGAAACCTTAGAGCTACATAAAAGTTTGATAGCTATATAATTTTTCTTATATTATAAAAAAGGTTATAAGTGTTTTATATAGTAGAGCAAGAAGAAAAATTAATTAGTCTAGAGAAACTAGCTAGATTAGGAGTTTATGTAGATATTATACCTACTAATAACTACTTTCACCCTAAACTTAGCTCTACTGTTGCAATCTACCTTAGACTTTTAGGTTCTGACCATGGGTATATTATTCCTATTAATCATAGCGAAGGTTTAAACGTATCAAAAGATCGTGTCTATGCTATTTTAAAAAAAGCAAGTAAGCTATATACTTTAAATAAAAAAGAACTACTCTACCACTTTAACTTACAGGATGCTATAGATATATCACTACTTTACTCTATGGTAAAATTTGATAGATTAGAATTTACCTCGGAAAGTAATGCTTTAAATTACTTTTATAGTAAATTTAAAAGTTTTGATAAAGTAAATCAGTTAATTCCAATTTCAAAACTTTATGAAATAAGTTCAAAAAAATATGATCAAGTTAAAGAAGTTATAGGATACAGTATTCCAGAAGGATTTAATTTCTACAATAAAACCGCTACTAATGTATTTTACTTATTAGAGCAATCAGGTTTGGGAGTTTTCTACGATAACTATATTGAAATGTTCAATCCTAATAACCCTTTATACAACACTATAGATAATTCAGTATTAACTTTATACAATTTATATAATGCTACCTCCAGACCAACTAATGCTTTTAATAGCGTTAATTTCGCTGCTATTCCTAAGTCTCAACAACATAGAAAAAGCTTCAGACCTCAAAACGACTACTTTATTGAGTTTGATTTTGACGGTTATCACTTGCGTTTACTTTGTGATCAGATTGATTATGCGCTAACTAATGAGTCTGCTCATAAACAGTTAGCTAAACAGTACTTTAACAAAGAAGAAATTACAGAAGAAGAATATGATAAAGCAAAACAGATTAACTTTCATGCAATTTACGGAAAAATCCCGGAGAAATACGCTTTTCTCGAAGTGTTTACAAAAATCGATGAATTTATCAAAGGTCTATGGACCGAATACGAAACTAACGGAAGAGTCTTGGCGCCAATTAGTAATAAACCGTTCACTAAAGCGTTAAAAGACATGAATCCTCAAAAGTTAATGAACTATATCATGCAATCGTTAGAGACTTCAAGAAATATTCTTATATTAAAAGAAGTACTAAGGTATCTACAGAATAAAAAGACTAATATAGTTTTATATACTTACGATGCGTTATTATTTGATTTTGATAAAGAAGACGGTAAAGAAACCTTGGAAGAAATTAAAGAGATCCTAGAAGAAGATGGAAAATACCCAGTTAAATTTAAATACTCAAAAGATCTGTGTTTATAAACAGTAAAGATATTTATATATGATACAAGAAGCTATCGTAAAAGGTTTCGATTATGATATCGATCCCATTTATTTAAATGAAGATATGAGCAATAAACTTTTCTGTACCTTTGCTACTCAAGATACTTTAGATTCAGTCCTTGAGCAAGTCAAAGAAAGGTATAAAATCATATATAACAAAATCTTTGTTCTTTATTCAAAAAGCCAAGATGAGTATATATGTACTTATAATGTGGATTTCGGCAATGTAGGGTCTTTTTTAGAAAATACTATTTTAGTACACCGTAAAAAAGAATCAAATACTCTCTATACGATTAATGCACTTAATACATTAATAAAAGAACTAAATGGAGGTGTTCTAGATACTTCTTATAGAATAAACTGGTTAGATTACCGCAACTGTATACTACTTACAAAAGGGCCAGAACTTAAAAGAGTAAACACTAAACTTTACAAGATAATAGAGTTGGAGAACTAAAAAATAGTTCTTATATTATAATAAACGTTATAAATAAATTAGTTATATGGATTTAAATGCTATACGCGCAAAGCTGGATACGTTAAATAATAGCGGCCAGCAAAGAGAGAAAACAGATTATTCAAAAATATTTTGGAAACCTGAACTAGGTAAGCAAACCGTACGTATCGTACCTTCTGCTTATGATCCTACTTTTCCGTTTAAGGAATTAAAATTTCACTACGGAGTAGGAAAGTACCCGATGGTAGCCTTATCAAACTTTGGTAAGCAAGACCCAATCGAAGAGTTCGTTAAAGAACTAAGAAAAACTAACGATAAAGATAATTGGTCTCTATCAGGTAAACTTAACCCTAAAACCAGAGTTTTTGCTCCTGTTGTTGTAAGAGGAGAAGAAGATAAAGGTGTAAGACTATGGGGCTTTGGTATTACTATCTATAAAGCATTACTTGCTTTAGCAGAAGATGAAGATATCGGAGACTTCACAGACGTTATTAACGGATGGGATATGGTGGTAGAACAAGTACAAGGTAATCCTTACCCTGAGACTACTGTTCGTATTAAACCTAAACAAACTCCTTTATCTGATAATAATGATTTAGTCGATACATGGATTAAGACTCAACCTAATCCTACTGAAGTTCATACTGAGTATGATTACGACTTTATTAAAAAACAACTACAAAGTTATTTAAACCCTGGAGCTGAGGAGACTAGTACTCCTACTGCAGGTGCTGAAACTAAGCCAGAAAGCACAAGTCCTCAAAAAACAGACTTTACTTTGGAAACAGCTACGGCTGGCAACCAAGACACAGTTAGTAAATTTGATGACTTATTTAATGAATAATGGCGAAAAATAAAGAAGTACAACAAAAAGCGACCGCTGCTGTACGCAAGTCGTTTAATTTAGGTAATTTTAAGAAAAAGAAAGGTTTTGCTAATGCTTCTGTAAAGTTTAAGGAGCAAGGGTGGATACCACTCTCTAAAGCTTTTCAAGATATTACTTCCCTACCCGGTATTCCTACCGGTCATATCACTCTCTTGCGTGGACATAGTGATACGGGCAAAACAACTGCCCTGATAGAAGCTGCGGTGAATGCTCAAAAACAGGGCATTCTCCCAGTCTTTATTGTTACTGAGATGAAATGGTCTTGGGAACATGCTAAAGAGATGGGTCTAGAGTTTAAGGAAGTAACTGATGCTAATGGTACTGTTATTGACTACGAAGGTCATTTCTTATACGCAGACAGAGGTCAACTTAATACTATTGAAGAGGTAGCGGTTTATATTGCCGATCTTATGGACGAACAAGCTAAAGGTAACTTACCTTACGATATGTGTTTCTTCTGGGATAGTATCGGTTCAGTACCTTGCGATTTATCAGTACGTTCTAATAAGAATAACAACGAATGGAATGCAGGTGCTATGTCTACTCAGTTCGGTAATAATCTTAATCAGAAGATTCTATTATCTAGAAAAGAGAACTCACCCTATACTAATACGTTAGTAGCTATTAATAAAGTATGGACTATGAAACCTGAATCGCCTATGGGTCAACCTAAGCTTCAGAACAAAGGTGGAATGTCTATGTGGTATGATGCTACTTTAGTAGTTACTTTCGGTAACATAACTAATCCAGGTACATCTAAGATTAAAGCTATTAAAGCTGGTATGCAGGTAGAGTTTGCTAAACGTACTAACGTTCAAGTAGAGAAGAATCATATCGGCGGAGTACAGTCAAGAGGTAGAATAGTAATGACACCTCATGGTTTTATAGCTGATGATAAGAGAGATATAGATAAATATAAAGATGCCCATAAAGATCATTGGTTAAAATTAGTTGGCTCAGTAGACTTCGATTTAATTGAAGAAGGAGATTTAGAGGAAACCCCGATTACTCCTAATATTCTTGATTAATGCCGTACGATAAAATTCTAAAGAATTTAAAGGAGACCCCACCCCGAGCCCTTAATGATCATATTTTGATCGTTGATGCGATGAATACCTTAATAAGGTCTTTTTCACTGCTCAAAGCGATGAACCCATCAGGTGCCCATATAGGGGGCCTGGTAGGGTTTCTTCGTTCTTTAGGGTATATAACTCGGATATTTGATCCTACTAGGGTGGTTATAGTATGGGACGGTAAAGGAGGATCTTCAAATAGAAAAAATATAGACCCTAACTATAAAGCACAGCGTGCTACTAGTAGAATTACCCATTGGGGGCTATATGATAATAAAGAAGAAGAAACCGAAGCTTTAATAGGACAATTATTTAGAACTCAAGACTACTTAGAATGCTTACCAGTACAACAATTGACTATGGAAAAGTTAGAAGCTGATGATATAATGGCTTATCTAGCTAAAAGAGCATCTAATGCGGGTAAAAAAGTTACTATAGTCTCTTCTGATAAAGATTTTTTACAGTTAGTAGATGACAATATAGAAATATATGCTCCGGTCAAGAAAAAAACTTTTACAAAAAATAATATATTTGAAGAAATAAAAGTACTACCTACAAACTTCAACCTAGTAAAAGCATTACTAGGAGATAATTCTGATAATTTACCAGGAGTCAAAGGATTAGGTATAAAAACTGTAGTAGCAGAGTTTCCTAAATTACTAACTGAAAAAACAGACTTAGATTATATATTTAAAGTTGCAGAAGAAAAATTAGAAGGTAAAAAGATATTTGCAAAAATCATACACAGCTGGGATAGAGTAGAGACTAATTTTAAATTGATGGATCTACATGATACTTCTTTAGATGATAAAGAAATAAAATATGTAGAAGATATTTTTAAAAGCAATATACCTAAATTACAGACAGGAGTATTTTTATCTCTATTAGACCAAGATAAAATAGAAGGTATTACCAAAAATACAGAAGGTTGGTTAGAAAATTTTAGAGGGTTAACTACAGTAAAATGAATTATAAGTCATTAATTTTAGGATTGATATTATTTCTTGTGGCACAGTCACTTGCATGGTTTCAAACAAACGGTCAGTTTTTAAGTTCATGGGTAAAGGATCATCCTATACTTGTTTCAGGCCTTATGGGTATTCCCGTAGGAGCATCGTATATATTTGGTACTACTTATATTGTAGAATTTTTTAACGGACAACTATGGCCGTCTAGAATTATTGCTTTTGCTACCGGTATATTTAGTTTTTATATTCTGACTTTAATTTTTATGAAAGAAGGAATAAATATTAAAACTGGTACTATATTAGTTCTGGCATCAATGATTATAATTTTACAGGTCTTTTGGAAGTATGAATAAAGCTATAATAGTTAGCGGATATTTTAACCCTCTGCATAAAGGTCATATTGAATTATTTGAAATATCTAAAGCTATAGGGGATATGCTTATAGTTATTGTAAACTCTGATTTACAGAGATTTTTAAAAGGAAGTAAGGAATTTCAGCTTGAACAAGAAAGGTTAGAAATAATCAAAGCTATAAAATATGTAGACTGGGCTATGATTTCTATAGACAAAGACAAAACTCAGAATGAAAGCATTGAAGAGGTTTACGAAATTTATAAAGATACTCATAAATTAGCATTTGCTAATGGAGGAGACCAAAATAATGATACTATCCCTGAGTCTAAAGTTTGTAGGAAATTAGGTATAGAATTAATAGAAGGTTTAGGAAATAAAATGCAATCAAGCAGTTGGTTATTAGATAAAAAATAATTATATTATAACAAAGGTTTTAAATGACATTAAAGAGTTTACAGCAGTACGGCAAGGGGTTTCAATTAAAGGTTTTAGGATCGTTACTTACTGATAAAAAGTTTCTTCTAAACGTAAGAGACGTGTTACATGATCATTACTTCGACGCCGATTCTCATAAATGGATAATCAACCAGATTTGTGAATACTTTGACAAATACCACACTAACGTTACTATGGATGTTCTTAAAGTTGAACTTCAAAAGTTAGAAAATGAAGTACTTCAAGTAGCTTTAAAAGAAGAGTTAAGAAACTCCTATCAAGCTACACAAGACGATTTAGAATATGTACAGGAAGAGTTTCAAACTTTCTGTAAGAATCAAGAAATGAAAAACGCTATACTTAACTCAGCCGATCTACTTAAAGAAGGAGACTTCGATGGTATTAGAAATCAGGTGGAAAAAGCTATGAAGGCAGGTATGGACAAAAATATGGGACATGAATATAATAAAGATATTGAAACTAGGTATAGAGTTAATTACCGTCCTACCATTCCTTCTCCTTGGCCTATTCTTAATGATGGTATTCAAGGTGGGTTCGGTCCTGGCGATCTGGGTATTGTTTTTGGTAACCCTGGTGGCGGTAAGTCATGGTGTATGGTTGCTATTGCTGCTCATGCTGTCTCTCTTGGTTATAAAGTTAATTACTATACGCTCGAGCTCGGAGAGGACTATGTGGGTAAAAGATTTGACTGCTACTTTACAGGATACTCTATTGATGAGGTTAATAAACACCGTAAGGAAGTCCAAACGTATGTAGATAATCTTAAAGGTAAATTAATAGTTAAAGAATACCCTCCTAAAGGAGCTACAGTTAATACTATTAAATCTCATATACAGAAATGTATGGATATGGAGCATAAACCTGATTTAGTAGTTATAGATTACGTAGATTATTTAAGGGCTCCTTCAAGAGGAAAAACTTTTGAAAGAAAAGACGAAATAGATGATGTGTTTATAGCTACTAAAGGATTAGCTAAAGAATTAAAAATACCAGTATTAACTCCTTCTCAGGTAAATAGAATGGGGGCTAGGGATAATGTTATTGAGGGGGATAAAGCAGCAGGTAGTTACGATAAAATGATGGTAGCAGATATTTGTTTATCTCTATCTCGTCAGAAGGAAGATAAAGTTCTTGGAACTGGAAGAGTACACGTTATGAAGAATCGTTACGGACAAGATGGAATGACTTATAACGTAAAAATGGATACTAATAATGGACATATTGAATTCGATGGTAAGGCAGATCCTGCAGACTTATTAGAGGAAACTAATAAACCTAAGTTTAATTTGTCACGTGAAACTTTATCCAAATTAATATGATTTTTTTCGGCTGAATGTTGAATATATATCATATTTATTATCGGCCCGAAGGATACTATCCAACGGGTGTTTTTGTCTAAAATATTAAAATATATAAGTATATAATATGAGTTTATTAGAAGAAAGAGTTGTGTACAAACCCTTCGAGTACCCCAAAGCATACGATTACTGGTTAAAACAACAACAAGCACACTGGTTGCATACAGAAGTTCCTATGGCACAAGACGTCACGGATTGGAAATCAAATATGAAACCTCACGAAAAAAATGTAGTAGGTCAAATTTTAAAAGGATTTGCGCAAACTGAAACTATAGTTAATGACTACTGGTCAACTTTAGTTACTAAATGGTTTAGGAAGCCGGAAGTTATAATGATGGGGACTACATTAGGGTCAAGTGAAACTATACATGCTGAAGCTTATTCATTGTTAAATGAGCAGCTAGGATTAGATGATTTTAGTGAGTTTTTAGAAGACGAAGCTACTATGGCTAAAATAGAAGCTTTGATGAACGTTAGAGATAATCACGATGGTACAGCTAACTGGCATGAAAGAGCTAAATCATTGGCTATATTCTCAGCATTTACAGAAGGAGTTAATTTATTTAGTTCTTTTGCAGTTTTATTATCTTATAAAATGAGAAACTTACTTAAAGGAGTAGGACAGATAGTAGAATGGTCTGTAAGAGATGAAAGTTTACATTCAGAAGCAGGATGTTGGTTATTTAGAACTCTTATGAAAGAACACCCAGAGTTCAAAACTAAAAAATTAATTAAGGAAATCGAGGAAGCAGCTCTTTTAGCTTCACAGTTAGAGTTTGATTTTATAGATAAAGTATTTGAAATGGGAGATCTTGAAAATTTAAGTAAAGAAGAATTAAAGAATTTTATTCGTCATAGAGTTAATACAAAAATGGCTGATTTAGGATTAAGCCCTATCATACCAGCTGATGAGATAGATAAAGGAGCATTAAAAACTATGAAATGGTTTGACGCAGTTATAGCTGGTAAGCAACAAACCGATTTCTTTGCAAATAGAGTTACTAACTATAGTAAGGGGCACATTGATTGGTCCGCTGCTTTTTAAATAGAAAGTTATGTCAGTAGTAGTAGATACCAGCAACTGGGAAGCTGGTAAGGATTACCCAGAATGGATGAACGAAGTTTCGATAGCAACTATCTCTAAAGGATATCTGTTATCTGACGAAACTCCTAAAAAAGCATATAGAAGAGTTGCTGATAGAATAGCACATAGATTAGATCGACCCGATTTAGCGAATAAATTTTTTCGTTATATGTGGAAAGGTTGGTTGAACTTAGCCTCGCCTGTACTTTCAAATACAGGAACCGATAGAGGATTGCCCATCTCTTGTTTTGGAATTGATACCCCTGATTCTATAAGAGGAATCGGCCTTACTAACGCAGAGTTAATGAGGCTGACTTCCCTCGGTGGTGGAGTAGGTGTAGGGTTATCTAAAGTTAGAGGTAGAGGTAATAAAATAGGTAAAGATGATATGGGTCAATCTGAAGGTATAGTACCTTGGGCTAAGATATACGACTCAACTATAATTGCTACTAATCAAGGAGCAGTAAGAAGAGGAGCAGCATCTGTAAACCTAGACATTAATCACCCAGATATCCATGAATTCCTAGAAATAAGACGCCCTAAAGGAGATCCTAATAGACAGTGTCTTAACCTTCATCAATGCGTTGTAGTGGATGATATCTTTATGCAAAAACTAGAGCATAGAGACGCTGAGGCAATGGAATTATGGGTAAAAATTTTAAAATCTAGAGTAGAAACAGGAGAACCTTACGTTATGTATAAGGATAATGTTAATAATGCTAATCCTCCTGCATATAAAAAGAACAATCTAGAAGTTTCGATGACGAATATATGTTCGGAAATAACTCTTCATACAGATGAAGAGCATAGTTTTATTTGTTGTTTATCAAGTGTTAATTTAACTAAATGGGATGAATGGAAAAACACGGATCTTGTCGAAACCGCCATATACTTTTTAGACGGTGTATTAGAAGAATTTTTATCAAAAACTTCTGGAAGGGATTCACTAATAAGAGCTCACAGATCCGCTAAAAAAGGTAGAGCTATTGGTTTAGGAGTACTTGGATGGCATACTTTTTTACAGAATGAAAGAATACCTTTTAATTCTATAAGAGCTACATCGTTAACTCATCAAATTTTTTCTCAAATTCGTACTCAAGCAGAAAATGCTTCAAGACAGCTTGCTGATGAATATGGAGAACCAGTATGGTGTAAAGGAACCGGTATGAGAAATACACATTTACTTGCAATAGCTCCTACAGTTTCTAATTCTACGATATCAGGAGGAGTATCCGCAGGTATCGAACCAGTACCAGCTAATGTTTATACATTTAATTCAGCAAAAGGTACTTTTATTAGAAAAAATCCTGCATTAGTTGATTATCTTGAAGAAAAAGGTGCTAATACTGAAGAAGTATGGGATGAAATAATGAGAGATAGAGGTTCTATAGCTAATTTACCTGAAGATGTAATGCCTGCTGAAGATAAACCAATATTTTTAACGTTTGCAGAAATAAATCAATTACAATTAGTCGAACAAGCAGCAGCGAGACAAAAATACATAGATCAAACTCAATCTTTAAATTTAGCTTTTGACCCCACCGACAGTCCAAAGTTTATAAACGAAGTTCACCAAACTGCTTGGAGATTAGGAATAAAAACCTTATATTATTTAAGGACCGACTCTGTCATCAATGGAGATATAGGTAGTAGAACATCTACCGATTGTCTTTCTTGTGATGGATAAAATTAATTTTAGTTATGGCAAAAAGAGATACAATTTTTATCTCTATAGCAAGTTATAGAGACAAAGAACTACTACCAACTATTGAAGACTGTTTAGAGCAGGCTGAATACCCCGATAGATTAAGATTTGGAATATGCTGGCAGCATAGTAAAGAAGATCTGTGGGACAATTTAGATTTATATAAAAATGATAAAAGATTTCATATAGTTGATGTAGACTATAAAGACTCTAAAGGAGCATGCTGGGCTAGACATCAGATTCAAAAGTTTTATGATGACGAAACTTACTCTTTACAGCTAGATTCTCATCATAGATTTATTGAGAAATGGGATGAGGAATGTATTAAGATGTACAAACTTGCAATTAAACAAGGATACCCTAAACCTTTACTAACTACTTATTTAGGTTCTTATTTTCCAGATAAAGATCCAAAGGATAGAGAAAAAAATGTATGGTACTTATGTTTTGATAGAATAGCTCCAGAAGGACCTCTTCATACTAAACCACATACATTAAATGAATGGGAAACATTAGAAGGACCTATACCTCATAGATTTTTCTCAGGTCATTTTGCTTTTACTGACGGTAAGTTTCAAGAAACCGTCTTATATGATCCAGCTCTTTATTTTCATGGTGAAGAAATTACTATGGCGGTAAGAGCTTATACTCATGGTTATGATTTACTTTGCCCCCATAAACCTCTAGCCTATCATTATTATGAAAGAAATGACGGAGTTAAGCATTGGTCTGATCACGATTTTGATTTGCGAGATAAAGTCTCATTTTCTAGAGTAAGAACTTTACTAGGAGTAGGAAAACCTAAATGTAGGCCGTGTGTATTGAAGCAATTAGAACCATATGCTTTAGGAAAAGAAAGAACTATAGTGGACTATGAACAATATGCAGGAATAGATTTTACTACTAAAAGAATACAAAAGCATACTTTAGATCATTTTTATCCTCCTAACCCAACTAACTTTGAGACAGTTGATGGATATGGCGATTCGTTTTTACATTACAATAAGTATATAGTGGACGTTCATTCGTCTCATTTTAATGAAGATGATTATGAATTTTGTGTATTATCTTTCGAAGGTGAAGAACCTGAAGATGTTATTTTTAGAGAAGACATAAAAGGTAAAAACTTATTAGATTTAATAGAAAATGCAAAAGGAGGTTTTTTACAAATTGAAAAAGACTTTTACGGTAGAGAACCATATAAACTAATTGTATGGCCTTACAGTAAAAAAAATGGTTATGTTGAAAGATTTGAACATATTTTTCCTCGGTAATAATGAGCAAAAATTCTATCATATTTTTACATTTACCAGCATATAGAGAACCTGAGCTTTTACCTACTATAAAAGATGCTCTTTCTCAAGCTAAATATCCGCAAAGATTACATTTTGGTATCTGCAGGCAGTATGAACCTTCTGACGGATTTGACGATTTAACTGAATATAAAAAGAATCCTAACTTTCATATACATGAAATGCTCGCTAAAGACGCTCAAGGTTTACCTTATGCAAGAGCTATAATAAATGAAAAGTTATTAACTAATCAAGATTACGTACTACAATTAGATTCACATCATAGGTTTGTGAAAGATTGGGATGAGACGTTAATTAATATGCATGAAGGGTTAGAAAAGAAAGGCTATAGACCTATACTTACCGGATACTTACCAGAATACAAGCCCTTTGAAGAACCTGAAGGAAGAGCAGATTGCCCATGGTTGAGTATACCTAATTGTTTCTATCCTCACGGTACTATTTTTATTCAACCTACTAAATTAGAAGGATGGGAAGATTTAACTGAACCTGTACCTTCTCGTTTTATTTGTGGTCATTTTGCTTTTGCTAGAAATAAATGGGCCAAAGAAATTAAACATGACCCAGATTTATATTTTTCTGGAGAAGAGATTAATTTAACTGTTCGAAGTTTTACTCACGGATATGATCTATTTCATCCTCATAGATTAGTTATATGGCATGCTACTATGAGAGAAGAACGGGATGGTATTTTAGTATGGGATGACCAAGCAAAGGCTGGTAATGAAATGTACTGGAAAAAGCAAGATTCTGGTAGAGCAAAGATAAGACAATTATTTAGAGTAGAAGATAATGGATTTGATTTAACTGGGTATGATTTAGGTAAAGAACGTACATTTAGAGACTATGAGATATATGCTGGTTTACATTTTAAAAACAGAGCAATGCAGCAACATACTTTGGATATGAAGTATCCTCCTAATCCTATTATAGGAGAAAATGAAGAAGAGTGGGAAGAATCTTTTTCGAAATCTCATTATCATTTAGTTAATATAGATCCTAATTTTTTCAGTAAAAAAGATTATGATTTTATATTAGTAGCTTTTGACGATAAAAATGGAAAAAGTATCGAAAGTATATTTATAGATGATAGCAGGTTATCAAAGTTTTTAGAAAATGGAACTCCTATTCACTTCGAACAAACCTTTATGAGCGTAGAGCAACCAACTAGGGTAGTATACTGGGCACATAGCAAGAGTGAAGGATGGGCAGAAAGGCAAGAATTTGAGTATAAATAATGAAGTATATACTCTACCATAATCATAATGCAACTATGTTTCAGTCTACTGTTTTGGATAGAGTGGCTAATACTATTATAGAGAAGTATCCGGAACATGAATTCGAGATTATTGATCCTCATCCTAAATATGAGAAGTTATACCCAAATTGCGGACCAGGATGTAAATACAGCAATCATCATTATCTTTATATACTTAACCCAGATACAGGTAAATACTTTCTATTTTCTTTTTGGGATAGGTTAGAAGATATAGTTAATATCGACCCTACTGTTACTGGTTGGGATACTGAGAATATAGTTGAAATATTTACCTCATGTGGAGTAACTGATTTATTTTGTCACCAATTAATTCCATCCTTAGACGAAGCATACACTCCCTGGTGTTATACTTATAATAATCCTCGATTACATGAAAGTTTAGATACATATAAAAGTATGGCTAAAAAATTTATTCCCAGTAAACCTTCTTTTAATGGTTCAGTCTATTCCTTTAGAGAATACCTTACTAAAGACAGTAGATTTAATGTAAGTTCAGATATTCTCGAAGAAGAAAAATATTATACTTGGTTAGCTTCTAATAAAATAAATTTTAATATAAATGGCGCTGGAGAGGTATGTCATAGAGATATGGAAATACTAGCTGTAAAATCAGCTCTTTTTAGAGAAAAACTTAATAGTAAATTCCATAACAACTTGATACCTGATTACCATTACATAAGCGTAGACTGTAGTGATTTAAAGCGTACTGAGCAATACGAGGGTTTATATAAAGCCAAAGCTGATAGAATTTTAGATAGATATAATGAAGTTATAAAAGATCCTGAATATTTAGAGTTTGTTGCTGATAATGGACACCAATGGTGGTTGGATAACAGTAAGATAGATAGTATAGCTAATATTTCAAAAAAATTAATTAATATAGATAAGTTAGATGAATGATTTTTATATTCTCGGTATTAATGGTTCCCATAATGGCGGTATTACAGTTGCCAAAAACGATAAGGTAGTTTTAACATTAGAGTTTGAACGTTTATTTAATGAAAAAAATGTAGGGTTAGCCCAATATAAAACAATCAAAGGCTCAGATATAGTCTTTATGATGAAGTATATTTCTAAATATATTTTAAATTATTTTGGAATTAAAAAATTTAATAAGATAGTAGCATTAAATACAGGAGTAAATTTTGGTCAAGGACAAGACCAAGAAACTTATATAGCTGAGAATTATATACCAGCCGACGAGTATATTTACGGTCATCACCATGCTGCTCATGCATTTAATGTTCTTTATACTTCTCCTCATGATAAGGCGTTGATAGTCTCATTTGATGGAGGGGGAAACGATGGATTTTTTAATGTATATTTAGGAGATAAGAAAAATAAAATAAGTGATAAGTACGATCATATAGACTTATTAGAAACAGTTAAACATCCAAATGCCGGGAGTCCTCATGTATTTTTAGACTTAGGTTTACCTTATGCATCTTTCGGAGAAGTTTTACAAGATATAAGAAGAGAAGGAGACTTATCTAACGGTATACTTGTATACCCAGGTAAAATTATGGGATTAGCTTCGTATGGTGAAGTTAGAAAAGAATGGTTAGATAGATTTATTCAGTACTATATTGGTAATGTACATCAAGGTAATAGTTATGTAGATCACATGAAAAATTTATTTGATGATTTAAAAATAGAACATAACGATACCCTTTTTCACAACCGATATGAAGAAGATAGACTTTCAGGCAAAGTAGCATACGATATTGCTGCTACTTCTCAAAAAGCATTTGAAGAAGCATTTTTAGTATTTGCTAAACCTTGGATGGAACGTTATAATGATATACCTATGTGTCTAGCGGGAGGATGTGGATTAAATATTATACTCAACACTAGACTTAAAGAAGAATTTGGTAGAGAAGTATTTGTAGGACCTGCTCCTAGTGATTGCGGAATTAGTACAGGACTATGCTTACAAGAGTTAAAACCTAAAATACCTGCTGATATTACTTATGCTGGATTACCTTTATTAGACCCTAATTCTGTTTTTGAACATATTAACGACCACTGGTGGTTTACAAGTCACGATGTAGATGAAGGTGATATAGTAGATAGTTTAGCAAAAGGAGAAATTATTGGACTTATAAAAGGCAACTCTGAACATGGACCTAGAGCTTTAGGAAATAGAAGTATATTATGTAATCCTTCTATTAAGAAAATGAAAGATATACTCAATGAAAAAGTTAAAAATAGAGAGTTTTATAGGCCTTTTGCCCCTGTTGTAAGATTAGAAGATGTTTCAGAGTATTTTGAATTTGAAGGAGAGTCAAGATGGATGACTTTTTGTCCTAAGGTAAGAACAGAATGGAGAGAAAAATTAGCAGCTATTACCCACGTTGATGGTACTGCTAGAATTCAAACTATTACTAGAGAGCAAAATACTTTCTTATACGATTTAATTTCTAAATTTAAAGATAAAACAGGCATTGGAGTTTTATTAAATACTTCATTTAATATAGCTGGTAAACCTATTACTAATACTGTTAAAGACGCAATGACTTTATTTAGAGATACAGAACTAGATAAACTGATAATTAACGACATATACTTTAAAAAATGCCAAAAAACGTTACTATAGTATCAGGGTTATGGAATATAGGTAGAGACGAAAGAAATTTCGAAAGCCATTATTTATCTAAATTCGAAGAGTTTTTACAGATAGATGCTAATATGATACTTTTCTTACCTAAAGAATTAGAAGAGTTTGTGTGGAAGCATAGAAAACCTGAAAATACTTTTATAAAAATTACTGAGTTAGAAGATTTAAAAACTAATTTATATGCTCCTCATTGGGATAAGACACAAGGTATAAGAACTAGCAAAGAATGGTTAAACATAACTGGAGAAGGAGGATGGTTAACTACAAGCCCACAAGCTACTTTAGAATACTATAACCCAGTAGTAATGTCTAAAATGTTTATGCTTCATGATGCTAGTCTTTACAATAATTTTAATACCGAGTATTTTTATTGGTTAGATGCAGGAATAACTAATACTGTTCCAAAAACTCATTTAGTCGAAAATAAAGTTTTAGATAAAGTAGCAGACTATACTGATAATTTTTTATTTTTATCGTGGCCCTATCTTAATGGAGATGAAATTCACGGATTTAAATGGAATGATATCAACCGATTTGCAGGTGCAGAAGTAGACATTGTATGTAGAGGAGGGTTTTTTGGAGGACATAAAGAAGCAATAAGTGAAGCAAATTCAACTTATTATTCTTACTTGAGTGATAGCTTGAGTGAAGGTCTAATGGGTACTGAAGAAAGTATTTTTGCTATAATGGCCGTTTCTGAACCAGCAAGATATAGGAGATATCAACTAGATGATAATGGATTAATTTTAAAATTTACTCAAGCAATTTTAGATGATAATGTAAAATTAGTTCCTATAGAAAGTAACGTTAAACCTGAAATAATAATTAGTCAAAAACAACTTGACAGCATAAAAACTAATTTATATATACTTACTTTTAATTTTCCAGAACAACTCCTTCATACTATTGAATCAATGAAAAAAACTCCTGAATGGTTAGAAAAACCTTTCAAGGTATTATTAGACAATTCTATTGATAAAAATGCTCAAGAAGAAAATAAAAAAATTGCTGATGAATATAATTTCGAGTATATCTGGTTAGAAGGTAATAAAGGAATATGTGGAGGAAGACAAGCAGCAGCTGAACACTTCGATAAATCAGATGCCGATTATTATTTTTTCTTTGAAGATGATATGACTTCTAACCCTCCTGAATTAGAAGGAAAATTCTGTAGAAATGGTTTAAGAAAATATATTCCTAATTTGTATACTTTACTACATAAAATAATGCTTACTGATAATTTAGATTTTTTAAAACTATCTTTTACAGAAGTATACTGGGATAATGATATTCAGACTAGTTGGTATAACGTACCTCAAGGTGTAAGAAATAAATTTTTTCCTGGTAATACTCAATTACCAAAAGGAGGAAAATCTAATAACGCTCCTAGAACTATTTTTAACAATATAAAAAATATAGATGGGTTAACTTATATAGATGGTGAAGTAACTTATACTAATTGGCCTATGATTATGTCAAAAGAAGGTAATAAAAAAGTTTTTTTAGAAATAAAATGGCAACATCCTTATGAACAGACTTGGATGTCTCATGTATTTCAGAAACAAAAAGAAGATTATATTAAAGCAGGAGTACTATTAGCTTCACCTATTTGGCATGATAGAATAAAGTACTATAAACCTGAAGAAAGAAGAGAAAATGCAGGTTAAAAAGTTGGGATTTAGCGGTACTTTTCTTATATTATAGTATAATAATAAACATATGTCAAAATCTTCTACTAAACAAAAAGTAATACAATTAAAAGAGTGGTTAAAAGCTATGAAATTCGGAGGCAACGATTCTAAAAAACCACGCAAATTTTCAAAAGCGGATCATTATAAAAAAGTAAACAATAGATATGGCGGCAAAAAAGATAATTAAATTTTATGCTTCATGGTGTGGGCCATGCAAAGTTTATAGCAAAACGTGGGATAAAACTATCCCTAGCTATTCAGATCAAGTAGATTTTTTAGATATTGATATAGATAAAGATACTTCTGGATTAGCTAATAAATATAAAGTAGATACTGTACCAACTACTATTCTTATAAGAGAAGACGGTTCTAGTAAAGCGCTAGAAGGAAGATTAAACCAAACAGAATTAACTGAACTAATACTATCATAATGTTAAGAAATCCTAATTCAATACCTGCAACTGATACTATAATAGAAGATCCTGTTATGGAACCTTTTTTTATTACCCGTTCTCCTAATAATGGATATACAGTATATGAAAGAGTAATCAAAGGAGAAAAAGATACTGAATATATTAAAAATATAAGCTACCCTTCAAACTTTGGTAACGCATTAAGAACTATAGCTAGAGAAAAACTAAACGTAGAAGGTAAAACTTACGATTTAAAAAGTTATGTTGATCGTTGGGAATCTGTAAAAGAATCCTTAACTTCAATATTAGAATAGCGTTAGCCTATACGCTCAATAATACCTGGCAAAATTTAATTATTATATAAAATGGCGAAAAATGTCGTAGTTAGTCTTTCAGGAGGGATGGACTCCTCAACTCTATTACTTAGATGTTTATCTGAGTATGATAATGTAACTGCTTTATCTTTTGATTATGGTCAGAAGCATAGAGTAGAGCTCGAAAGAGCTCAATCATTAGTAGATTATTTAAATGCTAATGGTCAGAATATTAAATATCAAGTTATTAAACTTGACGGATTAGTTAATCTTCTTAACTCAGCATTAGTAACTGGAGGAGATGATGTACCGGAAGGTCATTATGAAGAAGATAATATGAAAGCTACTGTAGTACCCAATAGAAATAAAATATTTGCTTCTATAGTTCAAGCAGTTGCTTTGTCTGAAGCTAATGCAAATGGTTTAGAGACTGATATTGCTCTAGGTATACATGCAGGAGATCATGCAATATATCCAGACTGTAGACAGGAGTTTAGAGATGCTGATGATTATGCCTTTAGATTAGGTAACTGGGATGCAGATAAAGTAAATTATGCTACTCCTTACTTAGATACTGATAAACTTGGAATTTTAAAAGATGGACAAAGATTGGTTAACGAGCTCGGAATTGAGTTTGATGAAGTTTACAAACGTACTAATACTTCTTACAAGCCCTATCCTAGCGGTAATAGCGACTATAAATCAGCATCATCTGTTGAAAGGATTGAAGCATTCATCAACTTGGGTGTGGATGACCCTGTACAATATGAGGATGAAACTGGAGAAGTTGAATATAGTGTTGCGAAAGCACATGTCGAAAAACTATTAGCACAATATGCGTAAGTTTTTACTTTTTATATCATTAGTAGTATCTTCTCTTACCTTCGGGCAAGAGGGGGTACCCTATGATGCACTAGGTGCATGGTATAACTTAGATGGGGAAGTATTGGTAATTAGTAGAAAGGCTGAGAAAGTAGTATTTGTAAGAAAAAGTGCAACTAAAGTATTAGCCACTGGTGAAATTACAATGGATAACGGAGATATGCATATTAATAGATATGATACTGAAGATGCATATAGATTAGGTTTATTTATTGGTAACGAAACGATGGTTATTAATAAACCAAACTCAGTTAGAGCATGGCTTTGGACTAGAATACAGTGAAGTTAGTATGGACTTATAGCGATAGATTTAAAAAAGGAAGTTGGAATAAAAATACTTTAGCTTCTCATAAATATATACAGTTTTTATTTAAAAAATCTATTAAAGAAGCTCCGAGTTTATACGAAAAGGTAGTATTTACAGACGTATACAATTTTCCTCTTTTTCAAGACTTAAATGTAAAGCTGATACCAGCTCCTAAAAAAGAATTTATTTTTTTAGACGATTTAAAGTTTGACGCCGCTGAGACTATCGACGGTGAATTTATTATTACCGATGGTGATCTTTTTATTAAAAAAGAATTAAAGGTACCCTCTGATTTTAAAATAGGTTTTGAATGTAAACTAGAATGCGAAAATACTTTTAAAATGAAACTCTTAATGCAAAAAGAGGGTATAGATAATGAATTAAACTATTGGAAAGGAAAAAGTAAATTTATTAATAATTTAGGTTTGATGTACTTTAATGACGATTCTTTAAAAAATAAACTCATCAAAGAATATAGAAATACTCAATTATTTTTTTCCTCATTTATAGATAAAAAATATAAAATAAATAAAAGGGAAGTTCTATTTGGCTCAGCCGGGTGTTGTATGTTTACTTATCAATTTTTAGATAGTATAGATATTACTCCTTTTTATTTTTTAGATAATAATTTTAATAACTTTGATCATTTAGGAGGACCTAGAAAGTTGGAATTATTAGATCAGTTTAGTAACTTAAAAGATACCCGTCCTTTTATATGAAAGAAGTTACCGTCGTATTAACAAGCTGTGGTAGATTAGACTTACTAACTAGAACTATAGAAAGTTTTAACAAATTTAATACTTACCCTATAACTAAGTTTTTATTAATAGATGATAGTGGAGATAAAAAATTTAAAGAAGAAGCAAATAAAATTTTAAGTTCATTATTAAAAGAGTATGATTATAGTTTAATTTTTAATAAAAAAAGACAAGGTCAAATAAAAAGTATAGATTATGCTTATAATTTAGTTGAGACCCAGTATATTTTTCACTTGGAGGACGATTGGAAATTTTACCAGTCATATTTCATAGAACATTCATTTAAATTGATGGATGTAGACTCTAAATTGATTACAGTCTGGTTAAGAGAACTAAATGATACTATGGATCACCCAGTAGGAAAAGACTATAAGTTTGTTACTTATTTAGAAGATAATCAACCGCTTTTTGTTAGCAAATTCTTTTATCTCGAAGATTTTAAAGGGTGGTCTGGTTTTACTTTTAATCCTGGACTGCGTAGATATAAAGATTATAAAACTATAAGTCCTTTTACTAAACATATATCAGATAAATTAGTTAATATTCCGGAATCTCTTTTAGAAATAGAACTTGCAATAAGTAAAAAATATGGAGACTTAGGATTCAAAGCTGCTATTTTTGAGAATGGTTATGTAAGACATATAGGATGGGAAAATACTACTAAATTAAAATCAACAATATAACATTAACAATGTTACATCAGAAAGTTTTATTTAATTCATTAGAGATTGATAAAATACGAGGGTATGTTACTAACTTGCAAGATAGAGTAATCGGTACATACCATCCTGATGTTAACGATGCAATTCACGATCCGCAAGGAGGACATAATTTAGCTGAACATCTACCATGGACTTCAGATATTAAATACGATTGGATTAATAAAAGGATAATGGATTGGGTTAATGAGTTAAATTTACCAATCGTAAGTTTAGGATGGGAATTTATTATTCAAAAATATACAAAAGGATTAGAATTTAAGCCGCATATAGATGATGTACTTTCTAAGGATAAAAAAACCATAAAGAGAGCAAGACATTATACAGTCCTAATACAATTTAGTTCAACAGATGAGTATAAAGGAGGAGAATTATGGGTACACGATGAAAATGATATTAAAATAAGTCAAGAAATTGGAAATGTAACTATATTTAGTCAAGGTAAACTACATTGGGTAACTCCTATAACTTTAGGAGAGCGATGGAGTTGCACTATTTTTATAGAAGCTAATTCACTTAAGAAAAAAACTATATAATATGATATACTGGTTTATAGGCCAACCTGGATCTGGCAAAACAGTTTTAGCTGATAAGTTAAAAGAAGAAGTTTTACCTCACGCTTATAGAATAGATGGCGATGAGATGAGACTGCTATTTGATAACAAAGATTATTCTATGAAAGGCAGAATAGCTAATATAGATGCAGCTCAGAAAATAGCACTTTATTTACATAATCAAGGCAAAGACGTTATTGTATCATTAGTAACTCCTTATTTAGACCAAAGAGAAGAGTTTAAAGACGGTAAATGGTTTATGTGGGAGTTTTACTGTTATTATGATAAAAGCTATAAAACTAGAGGAAGAGAACATTATCACGTTTTAAATTTTCAAAAACCTATAATAGATTATTTAGAAGTAGATACTACTTTAGACAGCGAAGATGAATCATTAAAAAAAATAAAAAAATATATTGGATAAGAAAAACACATACTTCGTTGATATTGACGGAACGATATTTATATATAGAAAGTTTGAAACCTATGAAACTTCTGAAGCCCAGGTTATTAAGAGTACTAAACAGTACTTACAGCAGGTTAATGACGAAGGTCATATGATTATACTTACTACAGCTCGTCCGGAATATTTAAGAGAGCATACTGAACATGAATTAGCTAAAAATGGTGTACCTTACCACAAATTAATAATGCAAATTGAAAGAGGACCTAGATATCTTATAAATGATATGGACCCTAAAAAACCTGGCGATCGAGCAATTGCAATAAATGTAAAAAGAGATGAAGGCATATAGTTTATTTATAGGAAGGTGGCAACCATGGCATGAAGGCCATAGATGGTTGATCGACCAAAGATTAAAAGAAGGTAAGAACGTATGGGTAGCTATTAGAGATGTAGAACCTAACGAAAAACAGCCTTGGACTCCTCATGAAGTTCTTATGAACCTATCTGAAGAGTTAAAAGACCTTTTAGAAGAAGGTAGAATAAAAATCACAATAGTACCAGATATCGAATCTATTAATTACGGTAGAGGTGTGGGTTATGAAGTTATAGAGCATGTACCCCCTCAAGATATAAAAGAAATATCTGCTACTAAAATTAGAGAACAGATGAGAAAAAATGGCACAATTATTAACAGAGAATAATGATAGGTACTTTTGATAAATTTATTTTGTCTGAACCTGAATGTAGAAAAATTAAAAATCTTTATGAATCTAAAATTTTTTTACAGGAGAGTAATATTAGAAAGCAAAAAAACTATCATGAAATAGATACTAATTCATGGCTATATAACTTAATAGATGATTTTATTAAAAAAAATATAGGTAAAAAGTATTCTCTATTAGAAAGAGTTACTATATTGAAGTATGAACAAGGGGACTTTTTTTTAAAACATACGGACGGTATATGGAATAATACTCTATCCAAAGAACTTCCATTTCATTTTTACGGGGGTGTAGAATTAAGTGAGAAAAAAGAGTTTGAAGGTGGAGAATTTTTTATAAAAGACAAAAAAGTAGACTATCTTAAAGGTAGATTATATACTCACGGTTTTGATGATTCTCATGGAGTAGAAGAAGTAAAAAAAGGTAAAAGATGGAGCTTACATTTTTTAATCACTGACTATAAAACTAAGCATTTAATTTAATAATATGAGTAGTATAAAAAAAACGTTAGTAAAAACTTTTATATGGAGAATTATAGCTACTTCAATTACTATATTTACAGGATGGGCAGTTTCAGGTGATTGGAAATTTGGATTAGCAGTAGGAAGTATAGACACGGTATTAAAAACCATAGGATACTTCAGTTACGAAAGAATCTGGATAAAATTTTACAAATGATTAAATTAGGGATATCAGCTTTTTACCACGACTCGGCTGCTGCACTAATTATAGATAATAAAGTAGTAGCTGCTGCAGAAGAAGAGAGATTTACAGGGATTAAACATGATAGTAGTTTTCCTAAAAATGCTATACGATATGTACTTTCAGAAGCTGGTAAAACTATTTATGATATAAATGAGGTATATTGGTATGAAAATCCAGAAAAAAAAGATAGCAGAGTCCGCACTACGTTTGCTAAAAAACCCTTCAAAACGTTTTTTCTTAACAGGAAGTATAAAAAATTCAAAAAGTCCCAAAATCCGAAAGATATTCTCGAATCTATGGGCTACACCGGCAAAATCTATTTTAACGATCATCATGATAGTCACGCTGCTTACTCTTATTACACTAGTGATTATAGTAATTCAGCAATACTCACTGTCGACGGTGTTGGAGAGTGGGAAACAACTACTATCTCCCACGGTAGAGGTAATAAAATAGAGAAAAAAATATCTATAGATTTTCCTAACTCTTTAGGAATGCTATATTCAACTATTACTGCATATTTAGGATTTAAACCTAATGAAGGTGAATATAAAGTAATGGGACTTGCTCCATACGGTGATAGTAGAGTATATTTTACTGAATTATTATCTGTGTTTGAAAATACTTCTAACAAATTTACTATAAATCAAAAATACTTTACCTGGGAATATTCAGATAAGATAATGTTTAACAGACGTTTATGCAAATTACTTAATTTACCCCCTAGACTCCCTGAAGAAAAAGTTACTCAAGATCATAAAAATTTAGCTGCAGCTTTACAAAAACTTTACGAATATCAATTTTTAAAGTTAGTAAAAACAGCTAAAAATATTACAGGTTCTGATAACTTATGCATATCAGGAGGTTGTGCTTATAATGGTAAAGCTAACAGTTTAGCATATAAGTTTTTTAAGTCAATTTATATACCTTTTGCTCCTTCAGATGCAGGGTCAGCAATAGGAGCTTGTTTAAATAGTAAAATAAAAATTGATCCATACTTAGGACCTGAATTTTCAGATAAAGTTGTTAAGAGTGTAGTTAATAAGTATAAACCAAATCTTTATATTTTTAAACTTAATGAAAATGCTCTTATTAATAAGGTTGCTAAATTAATAAATGGTGGGAATATAATTGCATGGTTCCAAGGCAGGATGGAGTTCGGAGCAAGAGCTTTAGGCAATAGAAGTATACTAGCTAACCCTAGAGATCCATCAATGAGAGAAAAATTAAATTTAGTTATAAAGAAAAGAGAAGGATTTCGACCCTTTGCCCCTGCTATTACTGAAGAAAGATTTTATCAATTTTTTGATTCTGAAGAGATATCACCATATATGTCTAAAGTAATGAAAAGTAAAACTAAACTTATTCCTTCGGCTACCCATATAGATAATACATGTAGAGTTCAGACAGTTTCAAAAAAGCAAAACGAAAAATTTCATAAACTTATTACTCAAATTGGAAGTCAATCAGGAATACCTGTAGTTTTAAATACATCATTTAATCTTAAAGATCAGACTATAACATTAACTCCTGAACAAGCTATTAAGAGATATTTAAATTCAAATATAGACTTTTTAGTAATCAATAACTTTTTAATACAAAAAAAATGAAAATAATAAAATGGATAAAGTCTAAAATTGCTGAATATAAAAGAAATAAAATATATAAAAAAAAGCTAGCTGAATTAAAAAAGAGAGATCCTTTTACTTATAAAAATTTTTAAGTATGAATAGCTTAGATAATGATTATCAGAAACTTCTTAGAAGAGTTCTTGCTGTGGGTGTAAATAAAACCGATAGAACAGGCACTGGTACTAAATCTATATTCGGATCATCAATCAGACATGATATGTCAGAAGGCTTTCCTATCTTAACCACTAAGAAGGTTGCTTTCAAGACTATGGTTACTGAGTTAAAATGGTTCCTTAGAGGAGATACTAATATAAAGTACCTTCAAGATAACAATTGCAAGATATGGGATGGTGATTACGAAAAGTCTGGTAGAACAGATGGAGATTTAGGACCTATCTACGGTAAGCAATGGAGAGATATAAACGGTATTGATCAGCTAGAGAACCTTATTACAGGTATTATTAGTAATCCAGATGGTAGAAGACATTTAGTTGATAGTTGGAATGTAGAAGATTTAGATAAGATGACTCTTCCTCCTTGCCATTATTCATTCCAATGTTATGTAGCAGATGGTAAGCTCTCTCTTATGTGGAATCAAAGAAGTGCTGACCTATTCTTAGGAGTACCGTTTAATATTAGTAGTTACGGTCTGTTACTGTTATTACTATGTAAAGAGACTAGATTAGAGCCTGGAGAGTTGATAGGAAACTTTGGTGATGTTCATCTATATTCTAATCATTTAGATCAAGCAGAGGAACAAATAGGTAGATATTCTTACGACCTTCCGGAAGCTAAGCTTAGTTGCTATGATATATATAGAGGAGATTTCGATGTAGAACTTATTAATTATGAATCTCACCCTATAATCAAAGCATCTTTATCAAATTAAAAGTTGGCTATTAAAATATTTTTTATTATATTTATTAATATGACTATAGTGTCGTAGCACCACTTTAAAAACACGAAAAATGGTAAATTTAAATTTAAAAGAAATCGAGGATGACCTCTATGACGTTGATTCTCGCAAATTAAGGAACGAAGAGTATCTCTACAGTAGACGTTCTAAAGCTAAAAGTCCTTCACAACCTACAAATCACCCAGATGCTAAAAAGCATCAAATAGTATCTTTTATTAAGTCTGGAGTTAGAATAGCAGGGTACGTATTATTAGCTGCCGATATGTTGGTAGCCTGCGCAGTAGTTCTTATATTATCAGAAGTAGTAGGTATCTACGAAGAACTGGTATAATGGGAAAATTTACATCAACGAAAGTATTTGACGGTTTCTCGACTGTATTCCGTCAATGGAAAGCCGAAACTACTCACTGTAGGTATTTACATGGGTATGGTATATCATTTAAATTATGGTTTGAAGGAGATTTGGATGAACGTAACTGGGTATGGGACTTCGGAGGTATGAAAAGAGCTAAAGGTACTATAGACGGTATGTCTCCTAAAGCATGGTTTGATTACATGTTTGATCATACTTTTGTAGTAGCCGAAGATGATCCTTTTAAAGAATCTTTTCTTAAAATGAATGAAGCAGGTGTAGCTCAAGTAAGAATAGTACCTGCTACAGGAGCTGAAAGATTTTCTCAATTTATTTACGATAAAGTAAATCCCTTTATAAAAGAAGAAACTCAAGGTAGAGTAAAAATATCAAAAGTAGAATTTAGAGAACACGGTAAAAACTCAGCAATATATGAGCCTAGGTAGAATAGAAGACTACAATAAAAATTTACCAATAGTAGAAGTATATACTGCAGTACAATCGGAAGGTTCAAGACAAGGTTTTCCTACTATTGTTATTAGAACTACTGGTTGCACTCATAGGTGTTACTTCGGTGAAGGTGGCTGGTGTGATAGCTGGTATACAAGTATTCATCCAGAAAAAGGTAAGTTTAATTTTAATGACATTATTAAAGCATATGATGATAATCCTCATATATCAGAAATGATGTTAACTGGTGGTTCTCCTACTATGCATGGTAAACTTGTAAATGAACTTACACATTTTGCTAATGAAAGAGATATCTTTATTACAATAGAGAATGAAGGTAGTCATTTTTTACCTACTGACTATCCTATAGATTTACTTTCTATTAGTCCTAAGTTTAGTAACTCTATTCCTCAACTAGGAGTAGAAACTCCTCAAGGTAAGATTGTAGATGAAAAAATGATTAAACAGCATAATAAGTTTAGACTTAATAAAGATGCTATAAAAAAGTCAATAGAGTATCATAAGGATTATCATATTAAACCTGTATTAGATAAAGATTTAAGGATTTATGGTGAAGTTTATAAATTCTTAGAAGAGTTAGAGATACCTAATGAAAAAGTTTGGTGTATGCCTGCAGGTGATGATAGAGAATCTTTAATGGAAAGCTACCCAGTTGTTATGGACTTTGTTAGAGATAAAGGATATAGATTTACTGGTAGAGCACATATTATGGCGTTTAATACTGAAAGAGAAGTATAAATGGAAGATACGTGGAACGAAATAGAAGAGCATCTATCAGTTATACACGGTAATTTAGGTATATGCTGTCAGGAGTATTGCGATGCCCCTAATGCAATATACAGTTTAGAAAAATTAACAGAATTATTAATAAAAATTAGAGAAAAAGATGGCACAATACACGGTGATTAAAATGCTTAAGAAGGAATTCGAAGCAAACAGAGAAAAAGCTTTACTCACACTAGAGTTACTAACTCAACATCCTGCTGGTATTGGTGATCACTCTACAGAGGATTTCTATAAAAATGCAACTGAAGCTATTGTAGCTTTGGCCGAGGCTGAAGACGTATTAGAGACCATAGAAAGACATTTTGCAGAATGAAACTACCAGTAATAAGAAAATTAAGTGAGTTCTCGTTAACTGAAATCAATAACTCAATTAAGTTATTAGAATCTATAACAGATTCAAGAGGAATTACTGAAAATGAGCTTGATGCATTAGGAGAAATTTTATCTAATCTTTATGGAGCTCAAAACGTAAGAGAGTCTGTAATGAGAGGTTTAAAAAGAACTGATGCATTAAATAATTTTATGAAACGTGTAACATCAGTAGGTAAATGAGTTATATTTTAGGTAAACCATGTGAAGCAACTTGTGATACTGCCTGTGTAGCAGTTTGCCCAGTTGACTGTATACATGGTCCTATAGATATTGATGGAGCAGGTCAAGAAGTATCAGGTATGGAAATAGGTCCTACCGATATGCTTTACATCAATCCAGACGAATGTATTGACTGTGGAGCTTGTTTGCCGGAATGTCCAGTTGAAGCTATTTATGATAGTGAAGAAGAGGCTATTGAAAAAGATGGTACTGACACATACGTAAAGAGAAATTATAACTTTTTTGGCTTACAATATAATGTATAAGTATAAAGCAAAATTAGTAAGGGTTGTAGACGGCGACACTGCCGATGTTATGATAGACCTTGGGTTTAACGTTTGGACTAAACAAAGATTAAGGTTCAAAGGAGTTGATACTTGGGAAAAAAGAACTCGAGATAAAGAAGAAAAAATAAGAGGTCTAGCTGCTACTGCATTTACTACAGAATATTTAGAAAAAAATAATGGACTGTTTACTATTCAATCATATGGAGTGGGTAAGTATGGAAGAGTATTAGCAGAAATTTTTATAGAAGGAGAAAAGAAATCTCTAAATGAGTTATTATTAGAAAATGGCCACGCTTATGTCTACGATGGTGGCAAGAAAAAAGTATTTCAAGGATGACAAAACCAGAAATAGTTCAACTTATAGAAGAAAAGCTACAAAAAGTTGAATGTTCGAATTCATTTCCTTACATTATTGATGAAAGGATATGGACAACTACTGTAGCCTAAAATGTTATGTTAATGTTTAACCTTAATTTAATCTAAATCAACGAAAATGAGAAAACTCGTTACAGTGCTGTTAATGTTTTTAGCAGTTGGAGCTTACGCTCAAGAAACGAGTACTGATTCTAAGACCATCTTAGATGTAAACTTAGAAGAAGTTGTTGTATCGTCTAGAGTTATTGATGTCGCAAAAGAAAGAGAGACACCAATTGCAGTTAGTACGATCTCAGCACAAGAAGTACTCCTTAAAGTAGGAAACCAAGAGTTTCCAGAAATTATGAACAAGACACCTGGAGTGTATGCTACTAAACAAGGAGGAGGATACGGTGATAGTCGTATTTCTTTAAGAGGTTTCGATCAGCGTAATACTTCTTTCCTTATTAACGGTCAACCCGTTAATGATATGGAAAATGGTTGGGTTTATTGGTCAAACTGGCAAGGATTGACAGACGTGACGTCTAGCATCCAAATCCAACGTGGTCTTGGTGCCACATCGTTAGCAGTTCCTTCAGTCGGTGGAACTGTTTCTATTTTCACTAAGAGTGCAGAGAAAGCTCAAGGTGGGTCTATTACTCAAATGGTAGGTAACGACGGTTACATTAAAACAACCGCTCTTTACAATACTGGAGTAAATGACAAAGGATGGTCTTCTTCTTATTTATTGACTAAATGGTCTGGTAACGGATATATTTACAATACTTCAGGAGCTGGTTGGACTTATTTTGCATCTGTTGGTTACACACCAGAAGGTTCAAAACATAGCCTAAACTTATCAGTTTTAGGTGCTGGACAATGGCATCATCAAAGAGATGTTTGGGTATCTATTAGAGATTACCAGAACTTTGGTAAAGCCGGTATTGATCAGAGATGGAATACTAACGGTGGAACGTTAAATGGTAGTGAGTATAACTTACGTAGAAACTTCTACAATAAACCTCTTGCTACTCTAAACTGGGATTGGGATATTTCAGAAAACGTTCAATTAAATACATCTGTATACGGTTCAGCCGGAAGAGGTGGAGGAACAGGTCCTAGAGGTAGAAACTATTATGAAGGATCTATCGATATGTTACCTTTCCGTAAGGATCTAACAGAACACTACCTAGAAGATGGTAAAGGAACTAGAAATGCTGATGGTACTATTAACTATGACGCAGTAGTTGCTCATAACTCACAATACGAAGTAGGGTCTCATAATGATAAAGATTACGCTAGAAACGTATTAGTACGAAGAGCATCTATGAACTCTCATAACTGGATTGGAGCTATCTCTAAGCTTAATATCCAGAAAGGTAGTATGAGATATTCATTAGGATTAGATCTTAGGGATTACACAGGTTATCACTACAGAGCAATGAATGATCTATTAGGTCTTAATCAATATGCTTCTACTGGTAACCAAAACTTAAGTACTCAACTATATAATTCATCTGATTTAATATCAGCTAACCCATTTAGAGGTACTAATATTGGAGATGATGAAGCAAAGATTGCTTATTATAATATTGGATTTGTAAAGTGGGCAGGATTTAACGGATTAGTAGAATATGCTGGTGATAAGATTACTGCAGTACTACAGGCCGGAGCATCTAACCAACAATTCCAAAGAGAGGATAGATTTGCAAACGTAGATAATCCTATTTCAGATAAAGCTAACTTAGGTGGTGGATATCTTAAAGGAGGATTAAACTATAACTTTACTGAAAAATCTAACGTATTTGTAAACGCTGGATTTATTGACCGTCAGCCTTTATTTGACGCAGTATTCCCTAACTTTGGAAATGACGTTAATCCAGACCTACAAAATGAACGTATCGAATCATTTGAGATTGGGTATGGTTATATAGGTAAGAGATTAAGACTAAATGTTAATGCATATAACACTAACTGGGGTAATAGATTTGTTTCTAGAAGTTTATCTAACCAACAAGGTGTAGATGGTACAGCTCAGTTTAGAAATATTGATGTAACACATAAAGGTTTCGAAGCTGAAGGTACTTACACAGTAGGAGGTACTAAGCTTAGAGGTATGCTATCTATTGGGGATTGGACTTATACTAAAGACTTTGAAGCAGAGTTATTTGATGAGAATCAACAATCTATCGGTACTGGTAAACTTTACTTAAAAGGAGCTAAAGTAGGAGATGCTGCACAAACTACAGCATTATTAGGTATTGATCAGAAGATTGGGTCGAACATTAGAGTTGATCTAGATTACAGATTTGTAGATAACCTATACGCTGACTATAGTATTACTGATTCAGCTTTTACTTCTCCTGATAATGATGGAGCGTTAAAACTACCTTCATTCGGTTTATTAGATTTAGGAGCTACATTTTATGCTAATAATGGATGGTCGTTAAGAGCGAATATTAATAACTTATTAGATGAAACTTATATTGCAGAGTCTAATAGTAATATTCATACAGATGCTGATTCCACTACTTGGAACGGTGTTGATGTTAGAAATAGTGTTTGGTTCGGCTTCGGTAGAACTTGGAACGTTTCTCTCAAATATAAATTTTAATTAAAGGGGCTTCGGCCCCTTTTTTTTTCTTATATGGATTGGGATATAGTATTTACGTTTATAATAGTAGGAACGGTTTTATTCTTCTATCAATTTGGACAAGATATTTTTGAGAAAAGTAAAATGTTCAAACGTCATAAAGCTAAAGGAGAAGATAGATGGAAATGGGCAACTACCCCGCCTTATTTTACTTTTAAAAAAATTTTATATTGGGTATTTCTAGCTATAGTTTTAACAGTTACCCTATACTTAGGGTTTAAAATAGAAACAGAATTTTAAATGAAAAAATTAAATTTTGCAGATTGGGTAGGAATGGGTTTTATTATTATAATGATAATAGTATTTCTTCTTATACCTTCTCCCGCCAAAGCAGATTGGGGTAAAACAGGACATAGGGTTATAGGACAAATAGCACAAGATAACTTAACTCCCAAAGCCCAAAAAGAAATATCAGATTTACTATACGGCGAAACATTAGCTACAGTTAGTACATGGGCAGACGAGATTAGATCTGACTCTTCTTATGACAGTTACAAAGTATGGCATTACGTTAATATGCCTTTAGATAAAAAATATGAAGAAGTAGAACATACTCAAGACAATGTAGTTATAGGTATTCAAAAATGTATAGCAGTTTTAAAAGATAATTCAGCAAGTAAAGAAGAAAAAATTTTTCATTTACGATTTTTAGTACATTTAGTTGGTGATATTCATCAACCTTTACACGTAGGTAGAGCAGAAGACTACGGCGGAAATAAAATATATGTAGAGTTTTTTAAAGACGGAACTAATATACATAGAGTATGGGATACCGATATGATTGAAAACTTTAATATGAGTTATACTGAAATATCCGAATATCTACAGTCATATAAAAAACAAGATTTTGCTCAAGGAGACGCAATATGCTGGGCGAACGAATCTCAACAAATAGTTAAGAAAGTTTATGAAATAGAAGTTGGAGAACAGCTTTCATATTCTTATATTTACAGTAACTTCTATATAGTAAAAGATAGGTTATATAGAGCAGGTATCAGATTAGCTAATTTATTAAACTCAATATATGTCTAAAGAACTACTTTACAAGATTTTCGTTGTCTTCATCGGTACAGGTTGCATGATGGTCGGACCATTTTTCGTTAACTTCCTACTAGGTAAAATATTATCTGTTATTGGGTTAGCATTACTAACAGTTCAAACTCAAAGAACTAAATCTTATAATCTATCTCTACTTAATGTAGTAGGTATATGCGGTTACCTATATAGCATCTTTACTCAATGAGCAAGTTAATTAATTTATTTGGAGGCCCCGGAATAGGAAAAAGTGGAATTGCAGCAGGTTTAACATATGAATTAAAAAGGAAGCATATAAGTTGTAACAACCCTTATGAGTTCCCTAAAAAACTGGCATGGGATAAAAACTATCCAGCTATACAAGATCAGTTATATGTATTTGCTAATCAACATAGAGGTATAGCAGAGTGTTACAATAAAGTAGACTATATTATCATTGACTCTCCCGTAATGTTTTCTACTATCTATCATAGCTACTATACAAAAGGATACCCAGCAGAAAACTATGGACAATCGTTTCATAATATGGTAGTTGATCTTCATAATACTTACGATAATCTTAACATACTACTAAAGAGATCGAATACAGAGATTAATGAAGCAGAAAGATTTCAAGATCTTAAACAATCTATAGAGATTGATGAATTATGTAAAGCTAAGTTAGAGGAACATAATTTACCGTACGTTGAAATAGAGGTAAATGATGATACAGTAAATGAAATATTAAAATTGTTATAATGGAAAAAAATAAGTTATATTTAAGTTGGAAATGGGTAGACGATCAAATTAATAAAATAGGAGATAAACTTGAAAGTATAGATTTAGAATTTGTATCTGGTATACCCAGAGGAGGATTAATACCTGCAGTTATGATGTCACATGCATACGGTATTAAGTATATTAGCTACTCTTCAGCTAAAATGCTACCATTAGAATTAAGAAAGAAAACCATAGTAATAGATGATATATCAGATACTGGGTTGACTATGTCTGAAGCTGATAAATTAAAATTTATTACATCTAGTCTCACCACAAGAGTAGGTACTAAAACGTTGCCTAGGCTTACGGGTGAATTGATAAGTGACGATCGCTGGTTAGTATTTCCTTGGGAAACTTTAGATAGTATTCCTGTTCAAGATTATTTGATGAATTCATAATGAATAATGAAAAATGCTGTAGTAGTTGTTGATATTAAACAGAAAGGCATACATTCTCTTTTACAGTATAACATAAATGCACTTAAACAATATAGTCAACGAACCAGATCTGAATTAATTATTATCAGTTCTAAAATACTTGACCAGAAGTATAATCTTCATAAACAAGCTCCATATCCGTATCTTAGGTTTGAAAAAAATCAAATTTACCGTCTTTTCAAAGAATATGATCGAATATTAAGATTGGACAGTGATACTATGATAATGCAGAACTGCCCTAATTATTTTGATTTAGATCCTAAGAATATGTATGTCACAAGAGAAGATGTTGGAAGTAGAAAAGAACCTAGGTTAAGACAAATAAAAACTATACAATCACAACTGGGTACTGTAGAAGGCTGGAATAGTTTCTACTTTAATAGCGGTGTCATATTAGCTTCTAGCATACATAAAGAAGCATTTAATTTAGATAATGTTGACCTGTCAAAAGTAAAAGGTGGACTTCAAGAACAAACGGTTCTTAACTGGCTTACTTTTAAATTAAAATTAAGTATCGTAGATTTAGGTCCTTATTTTAATTTTATTGAATTTTTTGAAACTGAAAATTTCGGTTTAAGAAAAAACTCCAATATAATACATTATGCTGGTAAAACAAACGATAAAAAAGTAAAAGATTTAAAAAGAGATATAACCAACTTTAACAGTAAAAATAAAGAATTAATTTAAAGTGGATAAAAAATCAATTCTTATTGTTGGCGTTCATAGATCCGGTACAACCTTTTTAGGTGGCAAACTTGGGAAACAAATAGGAAAGTTTATATCGGAACCTTGGAACTCTTGGGTTCATATTGATTCCTACAAAGCTAGTACCTATCCTATCGATAGTTATATCAGTAAATCTGATACTGTTATTAAAACTTTTCCTGATCAATTACCTATTAATTATACAGGGAGTAAGTTAGATTGGTTATTAGAGGTAGTAGAGTATATAGGGGTAAGTAGGACTATATTAATTAGTAGAAAAAACTTCAAGGAGCATCTAACAAGTTACACAAACCTAATGTACAGAGTATATAAGCATAGACAGTTTTATAAACATACTGGAATATTCGACTCCAGCCTAAAACTACCCGTTCATTCTGAATGGAGAGAAGAAGATATTCCAGAATGGTATTTAAATCTTAAGGACGAGGAGAAAAAAAATAAGAATGACCTTACTAAAAATAGAGATTTGCTATTTAATCTTTCTACTACAATTGATAAGAAAATAACTTGGTATGAGGATTTATTTGGTGGGGATCGAGAAAAATCTCTAGAGATTATCAAGTCGTGGAATTTTAATATTAACGAAAATAAACTTAATACTGACCTAAATCCTAAGTACAAAAAAAAGAAATCTAATCGAACTGAAATAATATGAATCAAAATATAAAAAAAATATTTTTAGTTTGTAGTTTTAAATTTTATTCTTATATTAATAATAATGAGTCGTAGAACCTCAATAAAAACAAAAGTAAATGCCTAAAAAATTTATAGAAGGAACTGAATTAGTTCGTGCCGGTTTTGCTAACGGTATATCAAGTCAACTAGCAAAGAAACAACAAACTGAAGGACCTGAAGCAAGGTTAGATTCAGAAGAAAAACAAGTTATAATAGAAAATGCTGCTAAAGCATATGGAGACTTCTTAACTGCTCTAGGATGTAATTATAAAGAAGATCCTAACTCTTCAGATACTCCAATGAGAGTAGCAAAAGCATACGTTAACGATTTATGGGCTGGAAGATATAGTCCACTAGACCGTATTACAGCATTTCCATCAGACGGTTATGACGGTATAGTTCAAGAGAGTAACATACCTGTAACGTCTATGTGTTCTCACCACCATCAAGCTATTAGAGGTACAGTAAGTATTGCTTATATAGCATCTCAAGATGGTAAAGTAGTAGGTTTATCTAAACTAAATAGAATAGTAGAGCAGTTCGGTAGAAGAGGTGCTATACAAGAACAGCTGACTGTAGCTATACATAATGCTGTAGATAAGATATGTGAAGGTAACTTAGGAGTAGCAGTACAAGTGAATGCAACTCATGCATGTGTATCATGTAGAGGAGTAAAGCATCATAGTGCTTCAATGCAAACAGCTAAACTTACAGGTGCTTTCTTAGATGAAGATTCTGCTAAAGCAGAGTTCTACAAGAATATAGAATTAGCAAGTATATGCAAACATTAATATTATGAAAGGTAAACAATTATCACTATTTCCAGAAGAAGCAGATAACGTATGGGTTAACGATTACGTACCGTTTGTATCTGAAGTAGAAACATTTAACGAAACATTTAACAAACCGAACAACTATGAACCAACCATCCCATCTGAAAAAGAGTGGAAATTCGTTTATAACTTTATCCTCGAAGAACTCGAAGAATATAGAGAAGCTTGCGAACGAGGCGACATTGTGGAAGTTCTGGACGCTTTGTGCGACATTGCTTATGTTTCCATTGGGAACGGGACTATGTTACATGGCCTTAAAAATAAGATATGGCCGGCATATCAAGAGGTACAAGCTTCAAATATGTCGAAAGCTTGTTCGACTGAAGAAGAGGCCATACAGAGTGTCAGCAAAAGAAGTAAGGAACAAGGTGAGGCCTGTCATTTTGAGAAGGTTGCGGAGGGACGGTACATTGTCTATCGTACAAGAGACAGAAAAGTAATGAAGAGTAATAATTACTTTAGACCAGACTTACAGCAGTTCTTTAGCGGTGATGATATTGTAAGAACAAGACCCCAACAACATTCAGGAATATGATTAAAATAGAAGATTTTAAAAAAGAATTTAACGGAGAATTTTACGTACCCCTCTCTATCGCTAACCAAGCAGTTAAAGAAGCTTACCAAAGCAATAAAGAGTATAATCAAATGAACAATAAGTTAGAAGATCTTAATAAACAATTAAATGATGCTATGAAAGAAATAGGAGAAGGGTTTAAAGATATGAAAAATTTAAAGTTATAATGTATGATTAAAATAGCTCATGAAGCTCCTATAGATATTTTTGACGAAGTTCAAAGGTTAACTGATTACGATTACGCTTTAGTTCATTTATTAGAGCAAAATGGTAGATATAGAGATACGTTTGAAAGAGCAGTTAAAAGAGGTAGAGAAGTTATTTTAGATAACTCTATTTTTGAGTTAGAAGAAGCATTTGAAGCTGATAGATTTGCATTATGGGTTGAAAGATTAAAACCTACTTGGTATATAGTTCCAGATGCATTGGAGAATGCTGAAAAGACTATGGAACAAGCACTTGATTGGGTTAAAAGTTATAAAAGTATACCTGGGAAAAAAATAGGTGTTGTTCAAGGTAAAAACTATCACGAGATTGTAGCTTGTTATAAGTTTATGGACACTAGAGATATTGATATGATAGCTATTTCATTCGATTATTCGTATTATAGTGATTCTATTCCTCATCCTAACAAGTATGTTAGCTGGATGCTAGGACGTGTTAAGCTACTAGGAGATTTAGAGAGAGACGGTATAATTAATAAAGATAAACCTCATCACTTACTAGGTTGTGGATTACCTCAAGAATTTAGTTTTTATAAAAATGCTAACTATAAATGGCTCTACTCTTTAGATACTTCTAACCCAGTAGTCCACGGTCTAAAAGGTATAGAGTATGACAGAGAAGGACTTTGGTCTAAAGAATCTCAAAAGTTACATGAATTAATTAATGTACCTATAGAAGAGATTGATATTGAGAAAGTAACTAGTAATATAGAGAAGTTTAGATGGCTAACAAATGGATAACATTCTTCAGTCAAACTGGAGCTGAGATAGCTGATTTATCTGAAAATATTGGAAGATGGCCTGATATTATTATTACTAATAGTAGACCAGACCACTTAAGAACTATAGATCCTAGAATAGTAGAATACGGTTATACTGAAGTACCTAATAAACCTACAGTAAGTGATTTAGATGCTGTATTACAAGATAATGCTGTTATAACATTACATGGTTGGTTGAGGATAATGCCTGAAGTAATATGTAATAAGTATTTGATTTATAATGGTCATCCTGGACTTATTACTAAATATCCTGAACTTAAGGGTAAAGATCCTCAAGTAAAAGCTCATAAACTTGGACATGAAGTAGCAGGTGCAGTTATACATAAAGTAACAGCAGGAGTAGATGAAGGTAGGATTATTATGGAGGAATATTTCAATGCTACTCAGTTGGATCTTGATAGTTTATTTCGTATATTAAGAGATAGATCATTGTATATGTGGTCTAATCTACTTAAACAGGTTTTATGATAAAAAGAATAGCTTTAGTTGGAGCAAGTAGTACTGGTAAGACTACTGTTTTTGAATTACTTAAGAATAAATTACCTAAGTATGAGTTCGTAAACGAATCTACTCGTAATGTAGCTAAGTACGGATTTCCTATTAATGAGTTTGGTACTGATGCTACTCAACTTGCTATTAGTAGCTTTCATTTAGAAGCTTTACTTAAACCTTATAATCTTATTCTAGATAGATGTTATATGGATCTTATAGTCTATACTAATCATATGGATGTTGATGATTCTACTAAAGATTATATAGAAGAGACTTGGCATAGAGTAAAAGGAGAGTATACTCATTATATTTATTTTCCTATTGAATTTGAATCTGTAGATGATGGAGTAAGAAGTGTTAATGAGGATTGGAGAAAAGATATAGATAATGAATTTAAAAAGTATCTTGAGACTGTAAGAAAGCCTTACTTAACTATAACTGGTTCTCCTATGCAAAGGGTTAACCAAATATTAGAGTTTATAAAATGAGAGTATGTAATGTCTGTCATGAAGAAAAGAGAGATGTTAAATATAAACATGAAAGTAAAAAAACATGTATTAAATGCGAAACCAGATGGTGGAGAGTATTCCTCAGAGCTTTAGTTAAGGAACGTAGACTTACACCTATAGAGAGAATAGCTAATAGAGCAGGGTATATGGGATCAGCTTTTATTATGATGTCTCCTTACTTATTAAAATACGATAATATAGGAGCATACACATATGTTCTAGGAGCCTTACTTACCATACCTCAAGTATGGATTGCAAAGCAATGGAATATAGTAGCATTGAATATTAACCTTTTAGTCGGGTATGGACTATACATAATTAATTCTTAAATATGAGTGAAGTTAAAAATTATGAAGCAGTAAAAGAAATTGCTTCTAAACATTTAGGTAAAGTAGGCGGTGATGGTTATAGTGATCAATACAACGCTGAATTATTAGTTAAAATACCTCGAGTATTAAATCGAGAGGGGTATGGATTAACCGGTAAAGAATTTAAAGGTGTTGATACCTGGAACGCCTATGAAGTATCAGCTATAACTACTAAAGGTCAACCCGTTGCTGGGATGTTAAAAATAGTTTGTCCTTCTGATAGTGAATATCATGTAGAGTCAAAATCTATTAAACTATACCTTAATTCATTTAATATGACTGAGATTGGAGATACAGCAGCTGATTGTATTACCGGCATAGAAGCTAGAGTAAAAAGAGATTTAGATGAGTTATTGGAAACTATTACTACCATAAGCTTTTATGCTTCAGAATTTGAAACTGAACCTCTTTCTTTTGCTAATGATTATAAAGATCTAGGTGAGGAAGTTAACTTAGATTTGATAGACTTTACTGCATTTAAGTCAGATGCTACTCAATTAGAGGTAAAAGAAGAAGAAGGTGAAATAAAATTTAGATCTAATCTATTAAGGTCTAACTGTAGAGTAACTAATCAGCCGGATTGGGGAGATGTATTTATTTATATGAAAGGAAGTAAATTACCTGTAGCTGATTCGTTAGCTAAATATATAGTAAGTCATAGGACAGTTAGTCATTTTCATGAGGAGATATGCGAAATGATATTTGCTCATCTAAGTGAAAGATTTGAACCTGAGCAATTAATGGTGTCGTGTTTGTATACTCGTAGAGGAGGAATAGATATTAATCCTATTAGAGCTACTCATAGTTATTTAATACCAGAGTTTTTTACTAACCCCGATTTTACTATTAGAAAAACTTTAAGACAGTAATGAATAAGTTTACATCAACCTACATAGTTTCATTATTAGCTATAATTTTAATATGGAATATAAGCCCAGATATCGATAACGAACCTATGTTGATGGAACAAATCTCAGAAAACGAAAGAGTTGCAGAATCTATAGTACAGTACATTCAAGCTCCAAAAGGATTTTTTGGATACATTAATGAGATACTTACAACTGTAATAGGTGTAGTGAACATAATAACATTTGGTTATCAAATGAAAGATAGAAAAAGAAAAACATTAAGACAGTAATGATAGAAAAAGTAGAAGCATACATAATACAGCATTATAAAAGAATGTATGGTGATAAACCTCTAATTATTGAAGAATTCGATTCTCATTTTACAGTTAAGTCAAATAAGGATGAATCTCCTCTTATATTAGGCAAAAGTATAGTATAATGGCTGAAAAAGAAATATTAGAACAAAACGAACTTATAGCAGAAAGAGTTCCTCCAGGAGACAATTGGAAGTTAGTTATAGACCAAACTAATACTATCGAAGGGTTAGTAATGGCATTAACGATGTATATGCGTAAAACTAAATTTAAAGGTCACTATAGATTAGAACCTTTAAATGGTAAGTTATATGCTATTATAACTGAAGAAATTGAAATCGAAGAACCTGAACCAATGAAATTCGATTTATATGGAGAGTACTAATGCAAATATCGCTCAAAAAATATGCGCATAAATACGAATATCTTAAATTAGAGTTGGAAGAAACTCAACAAAAGGTTACTGATTATACTAAGTTATGGAATACTGAAATAGGTAAGTTTTATTTAGATCAAAAAATCACAGCCTGGGAAAATACAGATACTGGAGAAATAAGATTTAATAACCCTAAAAATAAGAGCAAAAAAATTAAACCTGAAAAGTTAAAAAAACTCTATAGAACTCTTTCATCTATTACTCACCCAGATAAAGGAGGTTCAGAAGAAGAATTTTATTTAGTAAAAACTGATTACGAATCAGGAGATTTTATAGGATTACTTAAACATGCTGATAGTAAGAATATTAATGTAGATTTAGACGAACAAGATATTTTTCTTTTTGAGGAAACCTGTAATGATATTGAAAGTGAAATTGAAGAAAATAAAAAATCTACTGTATGGAAATATTTTAACGGAGATCTACTTCAAAAAAAAGCTATTTTAAAAGGAATAGAAAAAGAATTTAAATTTACTTTTGAACAAAAAGATTATGATAAAATACTTAATTTAGTAGGTTAACAGAGAAAATATTCTTATATTTATTTTTATAAAAGGTTATATATGCAGTTAGAAAAAAAGTACTATACCGTCCAAGACTCAGAGACGTTAAAGTTAATGTTCCAACACATTGAAGAGTCAGATACTCTAGCAGTCGATACTGAAACGACTGGTCTTAACCCTCGTAAGGATAAAATTATTGGATGGTCTATATCAGGAGATGAAGGTATTGGCTTTTATCTACCTACTCTAGTATGGAACTTCGAGCAAGGTACTTTAGACTTACAGACTATTGATGGTACTTCAACTGAAGTATTATCTAAAAACTTACTTAAGATGTTATTAGGTAAGAAGCTAGTATTTCACAACGCTTCGTTTGATGTTCAGTTTATAAAAAACTATTTCGGAGTTAATCTACTACCTGATGTTTGGGTCGATACTGGACTACTTGTTCATACAGTTTATGAAGAAGGAGCATTTGGATTTGGTAATCCATTTGGTTTGAAATCTATTGCTATAATGAATCAAGAAGCATTAGGTTTAGATGTTGAGAAAGCTGCTAACGAAGAACAAGTTGAACTAAAAGAAAGTATAAAACGAAATGGTGGAAGCGTTACTAAAGAGAGTTTTGAAATATATAAAGCAGATTTGGATATCCTTTCTAAATATGCTAGTGCTGATACTGACCTCACACTTCGCATTTGTAATCTATATCTGGCTAAACTTAAGGAAGAAGGATTAGAAGATTTCTTTTTCAAAGATGAAGTTATGCCTATCTATCGTGAGGTTACCGTTCCTATGGAAGCTCATGGTGTAGACTTAGATACTGAATTAATAGAGAAGATACATGGAGAGATTGTAGAAGATCAGAAAAAGAATAAAGAGATAGTAATGAAGTCTCTCTTAGCTATACCTGAAGTTAAAGAATGGGTAGTAGCTACGTCTATTGAAGCATACCCTTTTTCCCATAAAGGTAATTGGGCTCAGAGATTAGTACAAAGGTATTCTTTACCTTTACCTAAATCTGAAAAAACTGGTAAGTATTCTCTTACTGCAAAGTATATTAATGAACTAGAAGAATCAAACGTCAAGCAATTCCTACTAACCGGGGACCATACCCTTATTGAAGACGTTGAAAAATATAGAATCTCTATGTCTCTTTGGAAAGAATCTAATGATGGAGATTATATCAATATACAATCTAAAAAGCACTTGGGTGAAATAGTCTTCGGTTACATGGGAATTCAACCTAAAGTATCAGGTGCTAATACTAAGTCCGGTAGAGATAAGTTCGATATGAAAATGGTTGAAGAGTTAGCGAAAACGTATCCCTGGGCAGAGAATCTTAGAGTCTATAATAAGTTACTTAAGATTAAATCTACTTACGTAGACAGGTTTAGAGACCGTCAGGAAGATGGTAGATATTACTTCTACTTTAAACAAAATGGTACTGTATCTGGTAGATATGGTTCTGACGCTCAACAGCTACCTAAACCTCTTGAAGAAGGAGAAGATGCTCCTGTGATTATGAAGTACGTTAATATTGTTAGACGTTTCTTGGTTGCCGGAAATGGTAGGAAGGTTATTGATGCAGATTACGAATCGTTAGAGCCTCACTGCTTTGCTTCAGTAACAGGAGATAAAAAACTACAAGAGATCTTTAATAATGGATGGGACTTTTATTCTACTGTTGCTATACAGACTGAAAAGCTAGAAGGAGTATCAGCAGATAAAAAAGCTGATAACTATCTAAAGAAACTTGATCCTGTTAAACGTAATAAAGCTAAGGCATACTCATTAGGTATTGCTTATGGTATGGAAGCTTATGCTCTTAAAATGTCTCTTAACGTAGATCAAAAGACTGCTGAAGGATTAGTAAAAGGTTACTTAGATGGGTTTCCTCAACTCAAGGAATGGAGAGAAAGATCAAGAGAACAAGTCAAAGCTAATGGTAGAATACAGAACTATGTAGGACGTATTCGTCACTTACCTAAAGTTCAAAGACTCTATGATAAGTTTGAAGATCGTATGATGGATTGGAGATTTAGAAAAGAGTTAGAGACTAGGATACCTCCTAAATATATTAAGAAAGACGGTGAGATAGTTAAGACTGTATCTCCTAGGGATCAAGTAACTCAAGCATATAGAGATTACCGTAACGGACTTAATAACTGTCTTAACTTTCAGTTACAATCATTAGCAGCAGCGGTAGTTAACAGGGCTGCATTAAAGATAAACTTGAAAGCTAAAGAGTTAGGTATAGATGCTCTATGTCAAGCACAAGTACATGACCAGTTGATTATAAACGTAGATGAGAAAGATGCAGAAATGTTTGCTCCTTACGTACAAGAGATAATGGAGAATACTACTAAGTTACCTGGAGTAACTTTGAAAGCACCTCCTGAGATAGCTAATAACTGGGCAGAAGGACATTAACTTTAAAAATGAATATAAAATTAATTTGTTGCATAGGGCTAGATTATGACTTAAATTTAGTTCCTCATTTTAGTAAACATTATTCTCAATATAATATAGATTCGTTTCATTTTATATTAAATAAAAAAGATGAATTTAATACTACTGATTATAAAAAGTACTTCACCAACTTAATTTCAAATGGAGTAACGTTTCATAGCTGGGTAGGAGAATTTAATACTGTAGATAAGATTAATAAATTTAATAAAGTAATAGAAAGCTCCTCTGAATCTCATATTCTATTAGCAGATGTTGACGAATTTCAAATACATAAAGGAGGAATTTATAAGGACTATGTATGGGGAAATTTAATTGATAGAGTACCTAATAATAACTTAACAAAAAAAGTAACTAATAGAGATTTAAATAAACAGTTTCCTTTAAAAAGTAATTTAACTAATTGGGATAATACTATTAAACCTTGTGTATTTCCTTCTTCGGAAAGATTGCAAACATCCCATTATATTACCACCCCGTATAATAATGAAGATACTATAGAAGTTAACCATTACCGATGGACTAACACAAGATTACAAAAATCTAAAGATAGATATCGTATTTATTCTAGACTTAATAAAGAAGGTAAACGATGGCCATCTGGTCATAAATTTGACTCACAAGACAGTTTACATGTTATTAGTAAACTACAACCTAAGTCTATTATATGAATCAAATAACCTCTGTACTTACCGTAGTTGAAAGACCCGAATACTTAAATACTCAAATAGACTGTATAAAAAATCAAAGTATAAACTCAGATATATTCATAGTTTGGAGGAATAAACAGCAATATGATCTTAAATACCCAGCTATACTATATTTTAATGAATCTAGTCATTTTAATTCATTATATGGTAGATTTTATAATTCTTTACATATTAAAACTCCTTATGTGTTTATTTGCGACGACGATTTATTACCCGGCAAAAAATATTTAGAAAGATGTATAGAATTTAGTAAATCTAAAAACGATAAAGTAGTTATATCTTCATATGGTATGAAATTTAAAGAAGGAGAAAAAAAATATAATGTTAATAAAAGAATAAATCATAATACCTTTCCAAAAGTTCCTGTTAAAGTTGATATGGGAGGTCAAGGATGGTTTATGAAAACCGAATTACTTAAACTCTTTACTTCTTACCCTTATCTTTTAGATGATTCAGGAGAAGATATACATTTTTCATTTTGTTTGTTTAAAAATAGTATAGATATTTTTGTATTGGATAAAGATATTGATAATAAAGATACATGGCAAGATACTTGCAGAGGATCAAGAGGTAATGATGAAAAAGCTCAATGGAAAAATACTACTCATAAAATAGTAAGAGATAAACTTATAGATAAGTATACGTCTTTAGGTTGGAAATTTAACATAAATAAGTCTTTTTTGTAGTTGTCTATTAATTATTTTTTTCGTATATTTATAATAAAGAAGATCGACCTCAGAGCGAACTTAATTTTTTTTAACCCGAGTAGCTTAGGCACTCACAAATATAAATGATATGAATACATTTTTAACAGAACGTAATCCGTTCGACATTTTAGTAAGGAATTTCTTCCAAGACGCAGGAGCATACAGACCTCTTGCAGAATCCAAATTACCCCACCCAGTAGATATTTACGAAAGAGACAACGGTCTAGGACTAGACATAGCTTGTACCGGAATCTCAAAAGAAGATATTGAAATTCTTATTGAGGGTAATATAATCAGAGTTAATTACGATAAACCTAAAGAGGATGATTTAGGCGAATATATCCATAGAGGTATCGCTAAAAGATCATTTAACCTAGGTTGGAAAATTGATAGTAGATTTAATCTATCTAAAGCAACAGCCGAATTTAAAAACGGACTGTTACAAATAGTTATACCTTATGCTAAAGGTTCAGAAACAAAAACTTTGAAAATTAGCTAAATAAACCAGCTCTGAGGTTTGCTCTTCTATTAATTTATCTTATATTAATTAAAAACGTTATATAAATGGCAAAAAATATTAGACCGACTAATGACCGTATATTAGTCAAGCCTATCGATGAAGGTGAAAAGACTTACGGTTCTATAGTTATTCCCGATATGGGTAAAGAAAAACCAGAAATGGGAGAAGTATTAGATGTAGGACCAGGAAGGCAATCTGAACTGGATCCTTCTAAATTAATAAGTGTGAGGTCTTGTAAAAAAGGAGATATAGTTCTTCTACCTAAAATAGGGACTCTTCGAATAGACTTTGAAGGAGAAGAATATTATATAGTACAAGACAAAGAAATATTAGCAGTTGTAGAACAAGAATAGTTATGAGCAAAAAAATTACATTTTCCGATTTAGCTAGAAATAATTTAGCTACCGGAGTAAACAAATTAGCAGATGCAGTTAGTGCTACCTTAGGTCCTGCTGGACGTAATGTTATATTAGAACAAGATATGGGTATGCCTACATCTACAAAAGATGGTGTTACAGTTGCTAAATCAATTGAACTTAAAGATAAAGTAGAAAACTTAGGAGCTCAAATAGTAAAACAAGCTTCTATTAAAACTGGAGATCAAGCAGGAGATGGAACTACTACCTCTACATTACTTGCTCAATCTATCCTTAACGAAGGATTAAATAAAATACAAGCAGGTTCAAACGTTGTAGATATCAAAAGAGGTATAGATAAAGCAGTAAAAGATGTTACTGAATTTTTAAGAAAAGAATCTAAAGAAGTTACGGATGAAGAACAGCTCAAGCAGATTGCCACTATTTCAGCTAATAATGATACAGAAGTAGGTGAGTTAATTTATACTGCAATGGATAAAGTTGGACGTGACGGAGTAGTAACTATAGAAGAATCTAAGACAGGAGAAACATATCTTGAAACAGTAGAAGGTATGCAATTCAATCGCGGTTATAAGTCTCCTTACTTCGTTACTGATAATAACTCAATGCAAGCTGTTCTTCAAGATCCGTTAATATTAATTACCGACAAAAGATTAAATGCTATTAAGGAGTTACTTCCTATCTTAGAAGGTGCCTCTCAACAGAGTAAGTCACTATTAGTAATAGCAGATGATATAGACGGAGAGGCACTCTCTACTATGGTAGTTAATAAGATGAGAGGTATTTTACCTATAGTTGCTGTTAAAGCTCCTGAGTTTGGTGATAGGAAGAAAGCAATGTTAGAAGATATTGCTATACTAACTGGGGGAACGGTTATATCTTCCGAAAAAGGAATGAGACTAGATAAGTTTGATCCTAGCTGGTTAGGTAAAGCTAATAAAGTTACTGTAGGTAGAGATTCTACTACTATTATAGATGCCAAAGGAGATGAAGATAAAATAGCTACTCGTATAGATGATATTAAAAATCAAGTAGATAATTCTAATTCACCTTACGAAAAAGAAAAACTTCAAGAAAGATTAGCTTCATTCATAGGAGGAGTTGCCATAGTACATGTAGGAGGCCATACTGAAGTAGAAATGAAAGAGAAAAAAGATAGAGTAGATGATGCACTTCACGCCACTCGTGCTGCTTTAGAAGAAGGTATCTTACCTGGTGGGGGTGTAGCTCTATTAAATGGATCTATGTTGTTAGTAGAGCAAATAGGAGACCTAGAAGGGGATCAACAAACTGGCTACGATATAATTATCTCAGCACTAGAGAGACCTTTCTATAAGATTTTGGAAAATGCTGGGTATACTAATGATGAAATAGGTGATATAGAACAAAGAGTTAAAGAAGAAGGATCTTTTTGGTTTGGGTATAATCCTAGAGAAGAAGATTTTTTTAATATGTTTAAGGAAGGTATAATTGATCCTACTAAAGTTACTAGATTAGCATTAGAAAATGCAGCATCAGTTGCTGGTACTTTATTAATTACTGAAGCAGTTGTTACTAAAAATAAAGATAAAAAAGAAGCACCAGCAGGAATAGATCCTAACATGCTCTTAGGATGATAACAGTAGAGCAGATATTTAAATTAGTTAAAGAGAATCCTAACGATATGGAGTTGGGTTCTAAAATTAGAGAATTATATTTTAAAAACAAAGAAAATGGATAAACAAGAATTATTTGAAGCAATCGCAACACAGTTTGCAATCTTAGAAGAAAACAATGAAGGAGCTACTAAAGCTTCACAAGCAAGAGCTCGTAAAGCAGCAGGAGAGATTAAGAAATTAATTACTCCCTACAAGAAAGCGAACATGGACGCTGTGAAGGGGTAGGGCGTTTCCTCCTCTCACGAAGTGCCACGCGCATTTTCAACTAAGCCCTGCCGGAAACGGTGGGGTTTTTTTTATATATTTATATTTACATTACAGATATAAGAGAAAAAATGAAGATAACTCATAGATTTAACCACTATACAGCTCATGAAGCTAATAAGACTCTTAAATGGGTACCTAACGATTTAGAAGAACTTTTTAAAGAAAGGCTAAAAAATGAACCTACAAATCCTAGTCTTAATTATTATTTAAAAAATCCTATAATTTATAAACTAAATAATTATGGATTTAGAAGTCCTGTTGATTATGTTGAAGGAATAGAAGGTAATGTATTTTTAGGGTGCAGCCATACTTTTGGTATAGGGCATCATCTGGAGAATACTTGGTCTTGGAAGCTTAATGAGTATGTTGGGGGTAATTTTATAAATTTATCAGTCGGTGGTACCGGTATCGGAACTGGGTTTCGCTTATTATATGGGATGAAGGATATAGTAAAGCCAAAAAATGTTTTTCTATTCTACCCTCATGTATATAGATATGAATATTTTGATCAGCGTTATCAAACTTGGGCTAATGTGTGTATCACTCAACTTTATAAAATAGAAACGAGAAATAAAAAATTTCTTTTAGAACAGAACAATGCTGAGATGTTTTATTATTTACATTATACTGCTATTAAAAATTTATGTTATGAATTAGACATTCCTCTCTATAATGTTACCGAGTTTAATAAGTTCTGGGAAGATCCAGATGAAAATTCTCCTTTACCGCTTTGTGCAAGAGATGATCACCCTAATCCCAAGTTTCATGTTAATGTTTTTGAAAAATTTAAACAAATTTATGATAATAAAATAAACATTTATAAAAGACCTGAAGAATTATGTGATTTAAAATATAACAAAGGACTAAAGCCAATTTTGTAATTCATTTAAAAGTTCGTATATTAATAGAACATTAAGGCAAGTTCAAGAGAACATTAAGAACTACCTATTTATTAATATAAAAACATCCAATATGAAGAGAGCGCTAATACTAGGCTTGCTGTTATTCGGGATGAATGCACAAGCCCATATCGGTAAAAGCGATAACAAACTGGAGCTACAAAAGAAAGCAGTTTATTTCGAGATTAAAGCTCAACTCGCGGCCGGTGTGATTACATTAGAAGAGGCACAACGCCTCTGGAAGATTAAAGTTAAACATTTAAGGAAAGAAGAGGCTATTTAAGCCTCTTTTTTTTTCTCATATTTATTATAAAGAGTTATGGGTATTCTAGAGGACTTAAGGTGGATAGATATACCACCTAGTAATCTGTTTATTATTTCCGGTATAATTGACTTTTCTCGTCCATCAGATCATTGGTATAAAGAGTTTCAAAAGAATAAGTCTTCAATAAGAAGTAGTAAATATATAAATAATTTAAAGCAACTTATATTACAAGGTACAAAAATTATTCTAGATTGTACAATGGAGGGTTCTTTAATCAAAGATGATATAAGAGAGTATATAGGAATACTCACCAAACACAGAGTTGACTTTAATAGTATTTTTTTAGCATTTAATAATTCATATTTATCTTCTAGTAATATTATTTCATACAGTGGATACAATATTAAATGTGTTTACTTTCCTCATTTTTTTATTTCTACTTTATTTGAATTTCAAAAACATATTAAACCTATGTCTTCAGATAATCCTTCATATGACTTTTTATGTCTTAATCGTAGAATGAGAATAGGAAAGTATTTACTACTTAAAGAACTTAAAGAAAGAAATTTGTTGGAAAAAACACTTTATACTTATGTAAAGACTCTTGTAGAATCTGATGTTGATGGTTCAGTTTCTAAAAATCAATTGGAAGGAGATAAAGAATATGGAGAGCATATTTCTGAAGACGATGAAAATTTTTTATATTGGCTTAATACAGACTGGTATTCTGATACAAAAGTAGATATAGTTAACGAAACATATTATTTAGAAGATGACCAATGTCATTTAACTGAAAAGATATTCAAACCTATGATGTTAGAAAAACCTTTTGTAGTTAATGGTACTAAAGGGTATTTGAAAGAACTTAAAAGATTAGGGTTTAAAACTTTTTCTGACGTTATCGATGAATCATATGATGATGCTAGTAATGAAATAAGATATAAATTAGTAGTAGACGCTGCAATTGAACTTGCTGGTAAATATAATACTGATAAAGTTAAACAGATATGTAAATACAATAAAAAACTTTTTTTCAATATTTCTCATAAAAAAGATATAGTAAAAAAATTATTTATTTCTCAATTAAAAACTGATGGACTACTTCAACCTAAACAGATATAAGTTTGTATATTGATTTTTTTTTCCTATATTAAGATATGGACGTTATAGAATATGGTGGGCTGTTAAATAAAGCATTTTGTGATTTACTTATAGAAAAAGCTAAACCTAAAATGTTCCAAGCCGATGTAATCGGTGAAACAAAAGATAATAGAATAGCTTCTAACTGTTGGTTTGATAATAATGAATTCCCAGAACTGCATCACCTTAAAGAATGGATTGCTGGTACAACTTCAACACCAATTGAAAATCAAGAAAACGGGACAGTTGTAAGGTATGATGTAGGAGGTAAATATGAAGCTCATTTTGATTACTTTGATAGTAGTGTTCCTGCTCAAGCTGAAGAATTTAAAAACGGCGGCAATAGAGTGTGGTCCTTTTTAGTATATTTAAATGATGACTATGAAGGGGGTAGTACTTTTTTTCCTGAACATGATTTAAATGTACAACCTGATATGGGGAAAGGAGTATTATGGAGAAATACTTTAGACGGAGCTTTATTAGAAGAATCAATACATGCAGGTAATCCTGTAACTAAAGGAACTAAATGGATTTTTATCACTTGGATACGAGAAAGTAAATTTTATAATGAAACCGAAAATCCCTAAATTATCGAATGAAGTATTACGTTCCATATGGGAAGCATCTAGGCATACAGTAGAAAAAAATAAGAAGAAATATACACGCAAAAATAAACATAAAAAAAATGAGTGATTCAATTAAAAAGTGGCATGAAATGCAAGAGGATAAACACTTAAGAGAGAAAGCAGAAATTAAAAAGAAAGCATATAGATTGCTAACTGAGTATGATGCTGAAACTATTCGAGTAGCTTCTAGAATTTTAAATGAAAAAGAATAAATATTGGCCTTTATCATCTAGAGTTAATAAATCGTTTAAAACATCCGGCTCAGACGATACAGGAATAAATACATATACTTATAATGAGTTAGGGTATCGAGGGGATTCTATATCTAAAAATATAGATATCTTATCTGTAGGTTGTTCTCATACTGAAGGCATAGGAGTTAATGATAATGAGACTTGGCCGCATTATGTAGCTGAAGCATTAAACATGACTCATATTAATATGGGCTTTACTGGTCGTTCTAATGACTATATTTCAAGAACAGTAACCTCTTATGTAAGACAGTTTAATCCTAAATATGTATTCGTTATGTACACATACCCCAGCCGTAGAGAGTACTGGACTGACGAAGGTCCTCAACCCTATGCTAGTCAACAGTGGGGATACTTTGAAGATAATCCCGATAAGTGGGATGCTTTTACAAAATTAAGTTCTGTTGAAAGTGACAAACATAACTTTATTAAGAATCATTTGATGGTTATGATGGCTTGTGAGTTAGCTAGTACTACTCTTATATGGAATGGTTCTTTTACTGGGTATGAATATAAAGATAGTAAAAGGTTTGACGGAGAGTATAATGTAGAATACGGTAAACATGCAACTGCAGAACAAAATAAAAAATACGCTACTAATCTAGTTGGATACCTGTAAGATTTTTCTTATATTTAATTATATGAATAAACTTCCTTACATTCCTAAAGAATCTCGTAAGTCGATAGAAAAAGAACTTAAGAAGAGGTATTTTAAAAAACCTTATGATAGGTTTATGTGGTGGAGAAGCTATACTCTTAAGAATAAACCTTTAAATAAAAAATCACCTTTCAGAGATAAAATACTAAATGGTGATTTCGATCATGGTCCTTACTTATGGGAAATAGAATTAGCTAAACATACTATCAACGAAAAATATTTAAATAGTATTACAAGTAATGGAGAACCTGATCATGGAGTCTTTACTGCTGAAACCTCAGTAGATAGAGCCAGAATAAAAAGGCTTAACGAGGATTATGAAAAAGATGAAAGAGGCAAATTAGAAGAGATAAAGAAAGGTTTTTTGTTAAATATAAAAATTAATTCTAAACAGTATGAAAAAGAAGTTACCAATACTGGAGCAAAAGATTTGATCACTTTCTACGATAGAATGTGCGATAGGTACGGTACATACTGGAAACCTTTATCTACTGTTAGTAAAACATAGATATTTATATATATTAACGTTAATTAAAAACAAATTTTAAATGAAGACAATTCTAATTATTGTACTGGTTTTAGCAGCGATTGCTGGAGCAGTATGGGTAGGTACGAAGTTTTTCGGACTTGCTAAAGATGACGACAAAGATGGTATTCCTGACGAGGTTGAGGATACTGTTAAAGAAGTCAAAAGAAGAGCTAAAAGAGTAAAAGAAGAGCTCGGAGATATTGCTGATGCAGCTAAAGATGTTATAGATCAAGCAGGCGATATAGGTGAAGCCGTAAAAGGTAAACCAAGAAAAGGACGTAAACCAAGAGCTAAAAAAGCTTCTAAGTAATGCAGGGTAATCCAAATGTCGATATATCACAAACTACTGCGGTTTTATGCGAAGAGTGCAACGGAACCTTCTTTGAACAAGCACTTGTTCTTAGGAGAGTCTCAGCCATTCTTACCGGAACAAGTAAGCCGGGATTTATTCCAATCCCAGTCTTTAAATGTTCTGAATGCGGACACGTCAACGGAGAATTTATCCCAAAGGAAGTTCAATCCCTTGACTGATACTCATTCAGGTTTACATGATTATGAATAACGGGGTCCAAGTGACCCTGTTTTTTTTGCCTATTTATTAAATGCAATTGCCAAAGTTCGGACAGTTTTCTTATGTCTAATTAAACTTTAAATCACATGAACATTTTGGAAACCGTTAGCTCTTGGGCTAACAAATTAACAGAAGTAGGAGTAAGTGTCATTGCTCTCGGTATAGTACTTGAAGTACTTTTCAAAGGAGCAGTAATTCCATTCTGGCCTGAAGTTTCAGTAATTGACAATGTAATGGGAATCATAGGTTCCCTAAGTAATGAAGGACTACTAGGTTTAGTAGGTGCTTTTGTACTTTATCATATTTTAAAGAAAAAAGCAGTTTAATAAATTAAGGGGCCTTCGGGCCCTTTTTTTTTGTTTCTTACTGTATTTTTTTACTTTTAATACCATATTTATTTACGAAGGTTTTATATAACTGTTTTACAATCGTCTTGTAAATGTTAACATAACGGTTGCGCAATAAATCGCAGTATATGAAACTTTTACTCTTTTTGTATAGTCTCCTATTAAGCTTAACTCTAGTAGCACAAGAAGTTAAGATAGGAAATGTAGAAAATAAGATCTTACTTGGCAACTTAGCCGGTAACAGAGATCTTGCGTTTGGAGTACAGAATGTACTTGAAGAAGTAATTCAAGACGCAGGATATGATCTTAATCCAAAGAGTTCTACTGAAATTACTGTCGATCTATTATTTTTTGACGTTAAAAAAAGTAACGTTCAACTAGCTGTATATAGTAAAAATACTGACGTATATACTATTATAGCAAGAGCTACTTTATTAAAAAAAGGTAAAAAGAAAAAACAGGTTACTGCTAAAGGCCAAGCTAAGTCTGTTTCGACTGCAACCTTAGTAGTAGATAAAGGAGGAAAATTTTCTCAAGCAAATGTTTCAACAGCAATAAAGAAATTATGTGAGCAATTGGTCACAAAATTAAAAATATGAATAGAATAAAACAATTTTTTCAAAAGATAGAAGACTTCTTAATGGAGCTCTACGGTATGGATAAGCATATGAAAAAAATCATATTGATTATTCTAATACCTTTCATTTCTTTTGGCCAAGATCTAGTATCATCTGAGGATGGTATTGATATTGATCTTGACTTTATAGGTACTACAGCAGGAAATGATAATTTATCTAAAGTACAAGTAAACGATACTATAATGGTAGGTATAGATTTGAATAACCTATCAGATTATGAAATAACTTATATACATGTAGATATAGAATACAATACAGCAGCATTTTCATTAGTAGATCAAGAATGGGATATACCAGATGGTGCTCAAGAATCATTATTTTCATGGACTAATACTAAATGGACCCCAGACCCAGACCACCCTGAAAGTAATTTATGGGCTCAGTGGAGCAATGGGGGAGGAAGTTATGGTCAGACAGATGGATGGAATGTAGATCACTGGCAGGCAGTATCTACCTCAGGGTTTGATGGTACTTATGTTACTATGTACTTTAAAGTTAAAGATGCAGACGTAGCAAATTTTGAAGAAGCCATAAATATAACAATGGCAAGAGCAGCTGATAATACTGGAGACCAAGAATACGTTTACCCTGTTGGATCAGTTTTAGCATATCCTAATCAATATATAGAATTTGAACCTCTAGAAGATTTAGATAGTAATATTTACGTTAGAGTTGATTTTAATGAAAATATAGATCCTACTAAAGTAAAATTAGTAGTAAAAGAAATAGTAGAAGAAGACGAAACTATAGTAGGTACTATGGTATTAGATCAAAACGGTGATGCTAATATTACAGAGTTCATTACAAAAAGCGATGTAGATTATGCATACGAGTTTGTATGGAATGGTACTGAGGAAGAATTACAAGACCTAAAAGATCAAATAGTAACTATATCAGATGTAGTAATAACATTAGAGGAAGCAGGAGAATTTGAGCATGGAGGAGTAGGAGAAGTATTTGGACCTATTCAATATATAACTGCTGATGTAGATCAGAATCAAGAAATAACTGGTCAAGATGCCTTTATGTTATTAGCTCATGTATTAGAAGAAAGTAATTTATATTCTGAATATGATACCTTCGACGAATTTGCAGCAGTAATACCTGCTAAATTTTATGATAGTGTTAGTGTAGAGACTTTATTTGATGATAACTTTGGAGAAGACGAAGAGGAACCTGATATCGATTTTAGTGAATCAACAATTGAATTAGAATTTAGATCAGCTATGTTCGGGGATGCTAACTTATCTCATTCAGTAGAACAAGATGATCAAGAAAATTTATCTTTATCTGCTAAAGGATATCAATACGGATTATCAGCTAGAGGTGAATCATTTATAGATGCTAACTATTCAGTTGCATTAGAGAGTGGTAATGTTGTTGCTACGTTGGAAGTACTATCTGACGATACATCAGCACTACAATTAAAATTAGATTATGATAATACTAGAATATTATTTAAAGAAGTAGTATTCGATACTGGCAATACAACTACTAATTTTGGTTCTGCTAAAAATGGTAGAGTAAATTTAGGTAGTATAAATTCAAATAGAGAAGCTATTCCTCGAAACTCTACTATAAAAGTAGTATTTGAAGGTAACGTTAGCTCTACAGTTGGATTAGTAAACATTTTTAACACTGACGCAGCAAGCATATCAGGATTACAACAAATATTAAGACTAAAATAATGAGCTATAATTTTCAGAAATGGTATTACTTTTGGTTGTTCGTTCTATTTTTAGCATGTGCTCGAGATGACGAATATATTACTTATAGTACTAATTACGATACAAGACTTGAGATAGCTGATCTCGAAGGATTACAATTTAAAAATAGTAACATTACTGATGGTACTAAATTTAATTTTAAGACTCAAACAGCTGGAGACTATACTTTAGAAATAAGAGATCATTTTAAAACTCTCATATCTAAAAGTATTATTACCGCACAAGTAGGAGATAACGTATTAAATTTTTATACGAAGGCGCTTCAAGACGGAGATTATTATATATCGATTCACAGTAAATTCAAAAAAGTCCAAGAGACTAAAATGACAATCCAATGAAAAAACTTATATTCGCAGTATTAAGTTTTATTTTAGTTGCGTGTTCTAATCAATCTATTGAAGACGGATTAGATGATTTAAATGCTAGACTAGTAGAACTAGAGCAAGAAATAGTCGCTTTTGATGCACAATCTTTACTAAGTGACATTAGTGAAATTGCTGATCAAGTAGCAGCTTTTGAAGCTCAAAATGAAGAAAACCAAGCTACTATTGCTGAAGTAATGGCTACGTTAGATTCGTTAAACTTACAGTTAGCTGAGATAAATGAAGCAATCGAGGCAGCTGGTACCATGGAGCAAATTCAAGCTATCAAAGTAAAATTGCAGGAAGTAAACGAAGGAATCGCTTTACTAGTATTTGCTTCAGATTATGATCTAGATGGGATTATAAATGGGTTAGATCAATGCCCTAATACTCCTATAACTGAAATAAGTCTGATAGATACTAACGGATGTGGTCCATCTGAAATAGACTAATTATGAATGACATTAAAAAAGCAATTATTGGAGTTATCACTCTAGCTATCACAACAGGAGGGGGATTATTGATTAAGAGCCTTTTTGAAGGAGATAAAGAAGAAGTAGTGAAAGAAGTAACTACCCCAGCTCCAACTAATGTCATTATTAATATACCTCAGCAAGAAGTAAAAAAAGATACCATCGTAAAGAAGGTATATGTTAAACCTAAACCCAAACTATCTGAAACTGAAAAAAGAAAGAAGAAGATAGATTGGTAGTTATATCGCAGTAAAAAAAAGAGACCGAAGGCGGCAACCCTCGATCTCCGGTAAATAAAATGAATTTAGTAACTTTTAAAACAAAAACAATGAACAATTACATTAACCCATTTCTTATAATTAAAGAAGAATTATCCGAAGCGACAACTATTTCGCAAAAAAGTTTAGTAATTTTTGTATCTTTATGGGCAGCAATGCTTTCTACATTAGTAGTTAGCGGTGTTACCTTTATAATTTATGAATTAATTACTAGTCCTTCAACATTTTCTAACGCAACTTGGGGTATTTTCGATACCCTTGGGTAAAAAAGTATTAGCTCTACTATTATTAGTAAGTAGCTATACCTCAGCTCAAGTTATTGGTAAGACAACCACAGAGGATTATCAAGCGGATTTCGAGAAAAGAACCTCAATTCTTTCGATCCCTGAATACAATGGTGATCCTGTACCAGTTGCATTACTCAATATAGGTGTTACAGAAGATGTATTAACTCAATACCCAGAACTCAGAGATAATAGAGTAGGCTTAGGTCTAACTAATATAACTGTAGCTTTCTTAGACGAAACATGGAGATTTGAGTTTGTAGAGACTAGAGATGCTATTAAAGACCGTATGGTAAAACAATACGAAGCATCTCAAAAAGGTTTTACAGCTAATCAGACAGATATCATGGGCAAGATTACTCTTGCTAAATACTTCATTTATGTAGAAGTGTATGACTATTCTGTATCTGAAGATGAAACGGTAAACTTAAAAGATGGAGTAAAAAATACTTTAGTAACTCGATTAGGTTTACAAATTAGAGCAGTAGATGCCGAATCAGGACTTTATATGACAGGTTCTGGATTAGGTAAAGCTGTTACTACTAGAGAACTTACCTTATCAAACTCAGACAACTTAGACGAAGTAAAGTTTAACGGATCTTCAATTGGTGTAACTACTAGAAAGGCTTTAGAGACTGCTGTAGCTAAGATTGTCAAAAGAATGATACGAAAGGGTATATTTGATCATTAAGTAGGTTATGAAAAAGTTACTACTAGTTTTATTTTTTACTGCGATGGGGATGTTCGAGGGTCATTCACAGGCCCTCGTTCAAACCTATGTTGATAGATGCACTGGGCAAGTAAGTGTCTTTAGTGTGCCTATGAACGGCAGTACTGTAGTAGCTTTTTACAATAGGTCTAGAGTATTTACTTCTCAAGATTTCCAAAATGGAACTCTTCAGGCTTGGTTGGAAGAGACCTATTTATGGTGGATAAGTCTTAGTCCTTGCTCCTCAACAACAACTGGAGCTCAAGCTACTCAACAGACTACTCAACAAACCACGCAACAGGCAACTCAGGCAGCTACTAATGCTGCCTCAACTGCTGCTGCTAATACGACAACTAATGTTCCATCTACCCCTGTTAGTCCTCCCCCAACTACTCAAACACCTCAACCTACTACTACAGCTCCAGATACTTCGAGTACGAATACTGCTGCTCAAAATACGACTGCTACCGGAGGAAATACTACTAGCCAAGGAAACAATACGTCAACATCCGCAGGATCTACAAACAGCCAAGGTAGTAACGAACCGAATACGAGCTCAAATAACTCTTCGTCTGGAACAGAAAATACAAGTACAGAAGCAACTACTGAAGCTTCTTCAACCGAAACATCAAACACTGAATCAGGATCTTCAGGAAGTGAGGGATCTACAACTGAAGAATCAACAACAGAATCAACTCAAGAAAGCTCATCAGAGTCAACATCAGAAGAATCCTCTACTGAAGAAGTAAGTACTGAGGAAAGTTCTACTGAAGAGACTACTACCGAAGAATCAACTGAAGAAACTTCTACCGAAGAATCTACAGAAGAATCTAGTTCAGAAGAAAGTACTGAAGAAAGTACTGAAGAAAGCTCTGAAGAAACTACTGAAGAAACTACCGAAGAAGAGTCTACAGAAGAATCAACTGAGGAGGAGTCTACAGAAGAAGAAACTGAAACAGAAGAAGCAGATGAAGAATCAAGTGAAGAAGAATCTGACGAGAGCTCAGAGGAGGAATCAGAAGAAGAGGATACTGAAGAAGAATCAGAATCCGATGAAGAGGAAGAAACTGAAGAAGAAGAGTCAGAAGAGGAAAGCAGCAACGAGGATGAAGAGGAAGACGATAAGAAGAAAAAGAAAAAGCGAAACCTTGCTCCTCCTATCGTTACAGCCAATGTACTATCTCAAGAAATGCCTACAGGAGGATTCTCTCAGGCAGCAATGTTTGGTGTAAGTCAATCTTCCTTAATGGGGACTGAAACTTATGGACTTAATGTTATGGTATATGATAACTTAAAGCAGTTTATGTTAAATGCTAACTACTCAAAAGTTCATATAAACAAAGAAGGAAGAGTGAGTAGAGTATATTCAGCATCATTAGGAGCTATGAAAATGTTTACTACCTATATGGGTATGATGAATCATAGCTGGACTTTCTTAGGACAAAAAGGATCAGTAGCAGGTATAGCAGTAGGTTCTAGTGTTACTATGTTAGATATTGATTCAATTAAAGGACAGTTGTATTTAGATACTATTCTATTAGGTTTTTCTTTAACTAGTTTTTATACTAAACCTTTACAGTATAGTCCTAAGCTTACTATAAGTCCTATGGTAGCAGTATCTTCTCCTTTTGTTCAATATGAAATGTTTACCAAAGAATCTATATGGAATAAGGACTTAATGGTAATAGCAGGAGCATCTTTTAGTTACAAACTTACTCAAAGGTTTGGTATTAACGTTGGAGCTAATATAATAGAATCTACAGCTCCTAATTTTCCTACTATGAAAACATTTACGATTGGCGGTAGATTAAGTTTCTGACTATTTATATGAATATAACTACTTATTATGGCAATAGAAGATCGTAAACTACAAAAACAAAAAAATACTAGCAGAAATAGATTTGTAATCACTTCTGTAGTATTATTAACTTTTCTACTAATAATGTTAGGCATAGGTTCAGCTATCTTAAAAGGAGGTGAACAACCAAACATTAATCAAGAGTGGAAAGAAATATTATTATTAGTACTAGGAGCATTTTTAGGTTCTTATTCTCGTATTATTGATTTCTGGTTTAACGGAAACGATATGAATATGGATGGAGTACCAGATGCAGCACCAGCTGAACCGTGTGACTGTGACGAACCAGATGACGAACTAGATAACTTATACTAATATGCCTATCAGACCAAAAGGAATAATAGTACACTCTATGAGTGAGTACTTAATGTGGAAAGGTAAGAAGCTATATGCTAAAGACTTTCTTAAAGAGTTAGGATTGAGTGTACATGGGTTTATTAAACCTGACGGTACATACGATAAAATGATCTCATCTCCAGGAAAAGCATTTCATGCAGGAAAATCTCTTCATGAAGGTGTATCTGGATTAAATTCTCACTATCTTGGTATAGAGTTATTAGTACCAGGAGTAAATGACTACGGATCTTTTAGTAAGAAAATCAATCAAAAAGGAACTTACTCTAAAGCTCAGTTTGATACAACAGTAGAGGTATTTAAGTATTGGATGAAACAGTATAACATACCTGTATCTAAAGTAGTTAGACATTCTGATTGCTCTGGTGATCATGTTAGGGGTAAAGGCAAAGGTAAAACTGATCCTGGCAGTGCTTTTAACTGGAAAGCTTTTCAACTAGCTTTAGTTGCGTAATAAATATTAAATTACTATATTAGTTAGATGAAACAATTTATCCCATATATAATAATAATAATACTTATATCAGTAATATATTGGGTATTTATAACACCTTCTATTAAGACTGATGTAGGAAAATACGAAGATCTTATAGATCAATTAGAAAAGAAAGTAGATTCGTTACATACTAAAAATAACTTTTTAATTGACGAAGCTGACTCCTTACAGACGAGAATAGAAGAATATGACCAAAAAATAGTAAAATTAAATTCTAGAATATATGTTATTAAAAAGCAGACTCAAAAACAGCTTGATGCTGTTGACCTTTTCGGTGATGATGAGTTGGAACAGTTTTTCGCAGACCGCTACAGACAGTACGCAGATTCAATTAATTAAACCTATAGCTAGGTTAGTTATAAAAGATCTAATACAGTTTGATGGTTTATCTAAAGAGATGCAAACCATGCAGACAATCTTAACTGAGACTAATAACAAACTTCTCACTCAAGGTACGTTAGTTACAAACTTAAAAACTCAGGTAGAAAACTACCAGAAAATTATTGATAAACAGGAAACTCAATTAGATACATCTGAAGAACTATCAGATCAGTTGCAGAAAGAGCTTAAAAGACAAGCTAGGACTCAAAAACTTTATAAAGTAGGTTCTATTGTTGGTGCAGCAGCACTAGGTTTATTAATTGTAAAATGATCAATAGAATAAAAAGAAATCTATTTCCGTTTATTATTGCACTCTCTGCATTATCAGTTAGTGCATCAGCTGCTTTCTATTCAGTAAGCGGGCTATCCAAACTGTTTGCTGGAGCTAGCTTTGAAGTTATAATAATGGCTGGTTCATTAGAGGTAGCTAAATTAGTTATAGCTTCTCTTCTTTATCAATACTGGGATACTATTAATAAGCTTCTCAGAGCGTATCTCTCTATTGCTGCCGTAGTATTAGTATTGATTACTAGTATGGGTATATACGGATTTTTAAGTGCAGCATATCAAGATACTTATAGACAGTTAACAGTAAAGAATAATCAAGTAGCATTTCTAGAACAAAAGACAGATTTTTATGGAAAGGATGTGGCAAGGTATGATGAGGAACTTGAAAGAATCTCTAATAACATTTCTACTCTATCTGGTGCGAAAGCGACCTCGATTCAAGTACGAGACACGACATCATCTACAGGCTTTAGATCAACAGTTAGTACTGCCGAACTTAGATTATCCCAAAGTCGTATTAATGTTGAAGAAGAAAATAGAGCATCTATTCAAGCAAAAAGAGAGCAAGTAGCTGATAGCCTTCAGAAATATCAGTTAGCTATATTAGATTTAGAAAACAATACAGATGTGGCAGGAGAGTTAGGGCCATTAGAGTATCTATCAGGCTTAACTGGAACTCCAATGGATAAGATAATAAATATTCTTTTATTAGTAATCATATTTGTATTTGATCCTTTAGCTATTTCATTAGTAGTCGCTGCAAACTTTGCTTTTGATCAGGCTAATAAGAAAAACTTGTACGGTGAAGTAGTATCTAAAAAAGATATTTTCGATGAACTTGATGAAGAAGATTATCCTCCTATATTCACTCCTCCTGTTACAGGCTCAGTTCCTGATGGAAAGGAATTCAACGTTGAGTATGATATAGTAGAACCAGAAGAAGACTGGAAGGTTGTAGATAGTGAAATTGATCCCAAACCAGTTAAGATAATTCAAAAAGGTCCATCAAGACATAGAGTCTTATTTGATGATGGACAGCAAAGAAGAGTAGATAAAGACGACAATATTATAAAATATTTGTAGGTAATCTCAGATATTTTTCGTATCTTTATTTAAATAAGTTATGCTATGAGTGCTAAAGAAATACTTAAAAAAGAATACCCTACAATATATAACGCCTACAAAGAGATAGTAGATGAACAGTTAGAACTGTTTGCAAAGAAGCATCTTGACTACGGTATGGGTAATGTAGCAGCTGGTACACAATTAGTAAATGAGGAAGAGAAAGAATTTGCTATGACAGGGTTATGGTATAGGTTATCAGATAAGATTAATAGGTGGAAAAATATTATACTTACTGGCCGAAAAACTCAAAACGAAACTCTCATTGATACTTTTCAAGATATTACTAATTATGGTATTATTAGTCAAATAGTATATAAAGATAAATGGAAAGACAATTGATGTGGGCAGAAAAATCATCATGTGCAGCCAATGCAATGAGGAGTTTGAAAACGGTTATGATTACCGCATGCACTGGGAGAAAAAACACTTTTATCCTTATATAGGACCAGCATCATTTGATTACGAAAGAGCAAAAAAAGACTTAAAAAGAGATTATGCCAAAGAAGATTTACCCAGAAGGTCAGAAGAAAAAAACTAATCCTTTAGTAAAGAATGTCTGGGAGAGTAAGATCAAACAATCTCCTAAGAATAATAAACATATTTCATATAGCTCTATCAGTACATTTAATAAATGTCCTAAGTTATGGGAGATGCAATACTTAAGAGGTCTAGTTCCTTTTAAGCAGAATATCTATACTTGCTTTGGTACTGCTATGCATGAGACTATGCAAACTTGGTTGGAAGTTATGTATCATGATAAAGTTAAAAATGCTAATGAACTTGATAAGCACAAATTATTATATGTAAATATGATTAAAGCTTATAAGCAAGGTAAAGCTCAAAATGGTCATAAGCATTTTTCTACTCAAGATGAACTTACTAAGTTTTGGATCGAAGGTAAACATATTTTAGACTTTTTGGAAAAGAAAAGAGGAGGTTACTTTAGTACTAAGTCTATGCAATTGGCTGGTATAGAGACGCTCTTATACCAAGAGATACGACCTGGCGTTATGTTTAAAGGACTTGTTGATTTAGTATTTTATCATCCTAATACTGATAGATGGACTATAATGGACATAAAGACTTCCACTTCAGGTTGGAGAGATAATCAAAAAAAGAATCCTAACTTAACTGCTCAGGTTATACTGTATAGAGAGTTTTTTGCAAAGCAATTTAATATTGATAAAGATAAAATAGATGTAGAGTTTTTTATTGTTAAGAGAAGAGTACCAGCTGATGCTGAATTTGCTTCTATGCAAAAAAGAGTTCAGCAGTTTAGCCCATCATCAGGACCTAGAAAAACTAAACAAGTTATGGAGTCTATGAACAGTATGATATCTGAGGTTTTAGATGAAGATGGAAACTATTTAGATAAAGATTATAAATGCTCTAATCCTTTTGGAAAATGTCAATACTGTTCTAGTTTTTAAATTAAAGCCTATTTATATATAAATATATAAGTATATATAGTTATGATAGTAAAACATGAAAAGCTTACTTCGGTTAAAATTACTCAACCTCTTTTCGATAAATTTAAAATGGCAGCTTTAGAAGATAATTTTTCTTTTAAAAAACTTGCTGATCGTGCCATTTTTCTTTATCTTACAGATATAGAGTTTAGAAAAAGAATCCATAACCAAAGTAATATTAAGATTAGAAAATGAGTAAATTAAAAGGTTATATCAAAAAGGAAAATAGAAAAAGAATCTTATTCCTTTGCGACGATATTAGAGTTCATTCAGGCATAGCTACTATGGCAAGAGAAATAGTATGCAATTCTGCTCATCACTTCAACTGGTTTAATTTAGGAGCTGCTATTCAACATCCTGATTTAGGTAAATTAATAGACATATCAGATGATATGAATAAAAGGTTAGATATTACCGATGCAGAGGTTAGAATACTACCTAATAATGGTTACGGTGATACTACTATAGTTCGTAGAATATTAAAAGAACAAGATATCGATGCAATATTAATTTTTACTGATCCTCGTTATTGGGTGTGGTTATTCGAAATAGAAAGAGAAATTAGAAGTAAAGTTCCTATTATTTGGTATAATATATGGGACGATTATCCTGCTCCTTTATACAATAAAGATTACTACAGATCAGTAGATACTTTGCTAGCTATATCTAAAGTAACAGAGAACATAAATAAGTTAGTTTTAAATGAATATGCTGATGATAAACTTATTAAGTATGTTCCTCATGGTATTGATGAAAAAGTATTTTATCCTATTAATTCTGAAGATAAAAACTTTAAGCAATTTAGAAAAGATACTCTTAAAGGTAACGATTACGAATTCGTAGCTTTTTTTAATTCAAGAAATATAAGTAGAAAACATCCTCATGATTTAGTATTAGGATATAGATTATTTTGTGATAAGATTGGGAAAGAAAAAGCTAAAAACTGTGGTTTAATAATGCACACCTCAGTTGTAGACCAACACGGTACTGATTTAAAAGCTCTTAAAGAGGCTTTGTGTGATCCTTCTTATGTTAATTTATTATTTTCTAGTTCTAAATTATCTGCTGCTCAACTAAACTGCTTGTATAATATTGCTGACGTAACAGTTCTTCCTTCATCTAACGAAGGATGGGGGTTATCACTTACTGAGTCAATGTTAGCAGGTACTATGATAGCAGCTAACGTTACAGGGGGTATGCAAGATCAGATGAGATTTAAAAACGATAAAGGAGAATGGATAGATTTCGATGCAGATTTTCCTTCTAATCATAGAGGTACATATAAAAAATGTGGGGAGTGGGCGATACCTATTTTTCCTTCTAATATAAGTTTACAAGGTTCTCCTAAGACTCCTTATATTTTTGACGATAGATGTACTCCAGAAGACATAGCAGAAGCTCTTTTTAAAAGCTATAGTATGAAACCATCAGATAGAAAACAAAAAGGTTTAAAAGGTAGAGAATGGGCTTTATCTAAAGAAGCTGGTTTTACTTCATCTAAAATGACTCAAGGTATAGTAGATGGAATAAACGAAACGATAGATAACTTTAATCCTAGATCTCCTTTTGATCTTATAGAAGCAACTGAAACTAAACCTAGGTACGTAGAGCATAAATTAACAGATTATTAAAATGAATTTAGTTTTTAACGGTTGTAGCTTTGTTAAAGGTAATGCTCTCAGGACGCATCACGATACTGGAGGACATGAAAATCTTTCTTGGGAAGAAAAAGAGCCATTTAACTTTACTACTTTATTATCTAATAAGTTAAATGGTAAACAAATTAATATTGCATCTGCAGGAGGATCAAATGATAGAATAATAAGATCAACGTATGAATGGATTAAGCAAAATCCTAATGAAGTTAAAGATAGTATATTTGTTATAGGTTTAACTGAAATATTAAGAAGCGAAAAGTTTTGTGCTAATACAAAAACTTATGTAAAATGGAGGTATACTACTTTTGCTAATAATGCTAGAAATTTTAAGAAAGAAGCATTAATGTTATTAGATACTAAATTTTATGAGTTTGTTAAGAAAAATTATTTAGAAGAAAAGGTATTAGAGTATGCTAAAATGGATCTACTTTTATTCTCTGATTTTGAAAATGAGTATAAAAAACTTAATCAACAGTTAGATATGCTTCAAGGTTATATAGATAATTTAGGAGGTAAACTATTAGTTTTTGCAGCTATGTTAGAACTTGAAAATACTTACTACAATAGAAATGAAGACTTTGCTACTGAAGGAGCATCTTTAGATACTTCTAACTTTAATTTTCTTACGTTTCCCGAACAAGGTTCTAATTGTTGGAGATCATATATTAAAAGTTATAATGCTAATTATCATGCTTATGATCACCCTGCAATAGATGATCAACCTGTATTAGTTGATATACTATTAAATTATATAAATAAAAATTTTAAATGAATAAAGATATAATGGTTATTAGCGCTCCTGTAGATACCTACTCAGGGTATGGAGCTAGAGCTAGAGATTTAATCAAAGCTATAATTAATTTAGACAGGTATGAGATAAAGATACTTTCTCAAAGATGGGGTAATACTAGATTCGGGTACTTAAAAGATCATAATGATACTGAGTTAAGTTCTAGAATAGTAGATAAGTTACAATCAAAACCAGATATATGGATACAAATTACTGTTCCTAATGAATTTCAACCTATGGGAAAATATAACATAGGAGTAACTGCTGGTATAGAAACTACTATATGTCATGGTAGTTGGTTAGAGGGTTGTAATAGAATGAATCTTGTAATTACTTCTTCACAACACAGCAAAAACGTATTCGAAAAAACTGTATTTGAAAAAATAAATAATCAAACTAAACAAAAAGAAGGAGATTTAAAAGTTACTACTCCTGTAGAAGTATTATTAGAAGGAGCTGATTTATCTAAATACTTTGTTACTAAAGTAAATTCTAATACAGAAATAGTTAAGTCAGTAGATTCTATTAAAGAATCATTTTGTTATCTATCTGTAGGACATTGGATGCAAGGTAATTTCGGGGAGGATAGAAAAAATATAGGTTATTTAATTAAAGCTTTTACTGAAGTATTTAAAAATAAAATGAAGAAACCTGCTTTAATACTTAAAACTCAAAAAGTAGGAAGCTCAATAATCGATCAAGAATATTTACTTAGACAGATAAATGCTATTAGAAGAGAGACTAAAGGAACATTACCTAAAATTTATATACTTCACGGAGAAATATCAGACTATGAAATGAATCAATTATATAATCATCCTAAAGTTAAAGCGATGGTTAGCTTTACAAAAGGAGAAGGTTTTGGAAGGCCATTACTTGAATTTAGTTTAACCGGTAAACCAATAGTAGCATCAGGATGGTCAGGACAAGTTGATTTTTTAGATAAAGATAAAGCTATTCTCATAGGAGGTTCATTAGAAAACGTTCATGAGTCAGCAAGTATGAAAGATATGATACTTACTGAAGCGAAATGGTTTAAACCTGATGATAATCAAGTAGGGCATGCTTTTAAAGAAACTTATAAGAATTATAAAAATTATATTCAACCTGCAAAATCTTTAGCTCATAGAAATAAAAAACTATTTAGCTTTGAAGCTATGGAAGAAATTATAAAGAGTTTATTTGATAAATATATTCCTGAATTTCCAAAGCAAGTGGAACTGAAACTTCCTTCTCTAAAATTACCTAAATTAGTAAAAAATGGATAACTTAATACAAAGCCCAGTCAGTGATAGTAATGCTTGTTATGTTACTGAACTAAACGATGGAATTACTTCTTATTTAGATTTCGGGAGTGGTTTTACTACTACTACTTTAATGATTGAAAAATCGCAACAAGTAGCTAATGCAATAGAATCATCACCAGAACTTTTTAAAGATATTAGGAAGATTGATAAAGATGGGTTAATATGGTTTCCTGCTACTATATCTATTCCTAATTCCGGAATGGTTTTTGCTGATGGTACTTCTAAAGATGACTGGAAATGGTCGGCTGTTAAATCTATTTCTCTTACAGAAGATGAAATTCAATCTGGTAAGTTTCCTGCTGGTCAGGCTACTAAAATGGATATGAATAATGCAAAAAGTTTTCCAAGAGAAAAAGGATTTATAGATGCTTTAGAGGAAATAGGATTCTTTGGTATTGATTTTACTAAACCAACAGTTAAATGAAAATAACCTTCGCTATAACAGTATGTAACGAACAATTTGAGATAATCAGGTTAGTTGAAATGATTTTAGCTAATAAAAGGACACAAGACGACATAGTGGTGTTGTATGATCAAACTAACGGTAATTCTGAAATACCTACTTGGTTAACAAAAAAATCTAATCTTCCTGGTTTTCAATTTTGGAGAGGAGCTTTTAAAGGTAACTTTGCTGATTGGAAAAATAAATTAACTGAGTACTGTTCTGGGGATTATATATTTCAGATAGATGCTGATGAATATCCTAATAAAGAATTATTTACTTATCTTCCTATGATATTAGAATCTAATCCTAACAATGAAGTTTATTTAGTTCCTAGAGTAAATACTGTAGAAGGTCTTACTGAAGGTCATACTAAAAAATGGGGATGGAATGTAAGTAATAAAGGTTGGATAAACTGGCCGGACTATCAATGGCGTATATGGAAAAATAAACCTGAGATCAAATGGAAAAATAAAGTACATGAAGTACTTACTGGTTTTAAAGCTTACGCTCCATTACCAGCGGAAGAAAAATTAGCATTGTATCATCCAAAGACGATTGACCGTCAAGAAATACAGAATAAATATTATGAATCTCTCATTAATTAATAACTATTTTGATCCTAAAACAGTATTAGATATAGGAGCGAATGTAGGGCAGTTTCATTCTAATGCTAAAAGCATTTGGCCAGAAAGCTATATTTTTTCTATAGAAGCTTCAGATGCTTGTGAACCATATTTAAATGAAATTACTAATGACTATCTTATTTGCCTATTGACTAAAGATGATACTAAGTATGAATTTTTTAGTCGCAAAAATGATCCAACCTGTACTGGTAATTCAATATATAGAGAACTAACTGAATTTTACTCTGACGATCAATTAGATGTAATTAAAAAGGACGGTATTAAACTTGACGATTTATTTACTAAAGATTCGATGTTTGATCTAATAAAAATTGACACCCAGGGATCAGAGCTAGATATTTTAGAAGGAGGAAAAGAATTATGCAAAAAAGCAAAAGGTATTCTGTTAGAAGTTTCGTTTAATGAATATAATTTAAATGCTCCTTTGGTAGATCAAGTACTTAAATATATGGATAATTTTAAGTTTAAACCTGCTATAGTTTTGGACATTCAGACTAATCATGGTTCACACCAAGAAGATATTTTATTTTTAAATGAAAGATAATTTACTTATAGGAGCTGTAAGCGGAAATTACGGTGTAGAAGATATTAAAACTTGGGTAGATACCTCAGAGTATGGCTTTAGTAGAACTCTTATAGTATTTAATGCTAAAGACAACAATGAATTACTTCCATATTTAGAATCTAAAAATATAAAATACATTCTTCCTACTTTCGATTTTTGGGGTAACGAAAAAGATTTTTTTGAACATCACACAGGTAAAATGAATTTGCAGAATAGCTTTGATCTTATACATAATATGAGATTTATGTATATTCATAAGTATCTACAAGAACAGAAGTATAATAAAGTATTAGTAACTGACGTAAAAGACGTTAAGTTTAATAGTGATCCTTTTACTATGCTTCCATCCGACAAGTTAGTAGCTACAGGAGAAGTTATAAAGTATAAAGATGATGAATGGAATATGCAGCATTTAATTTATAATATCGGTATATTTGGATTTGATTTTAAAGAAGAAGAAGTACTTAACGTAGGAGTTTTTGGAGGTTCAGCTGATTTAGTTAGAGATTTAAGCAGAGATATATTTTTACTATCCGCTGGTAAACCTAAAGTAGCTGATCAAACTTCATTTAATTACTTAGCTAGAACATTATATAAAGATAAGTTTATTTTTACCAGCATACATGATAAGATCGCTGTTCATCTTCAGGTTATAGTAAATGGGTTAGTTGAATTTGATTATAGTACTATTCCGTACTACCCAATAGTTCATCAATACGATAGAATAAAAGATGTATAGTATTATAATATCATATAGAGATAGAGAGTCACATTTAGAAATGCTTCTTCCTAGACTAGAAGAACTTTTTGATAGTAAAGACTATGAAATTATTATAGCTGAACAAGATAATAATGAAAAGTTTCAGAAGAATAGTTTATACAATTTAGCCGCAGTAAGAGCTAAAGGAGATATTTTTATATTTCATGATGTTGATTACTACCCTGTTGAAGATATTTCTTATGATACTAAAGTCGATGTTCCATTTTACCCAGTTGGTAAAGTTTTATTTTTAAATGAAAATAATCAACCGAGAAAAATTGAAGATATTCCTGCTGGGTATAGAAATTTTCACGTTACAGTAGGAGATCATTCAGGAGGGGTATTTGTTCTTTCAAAAGAATTATTTTTTAAAACTAATGGACTAAATCCTTTTTTCAAAGGTTGGGGTAAGGAAGATGATGCAACTAGAGATAGATTAAGATTTTTAGGATATAATTGGAAAAGAAATAACAAAGCTTTATTTTATGCTCTATACCATAAGGATAGTAAACCTGATGATAACGATAATGACTTTGTAAATAATAATAAACTCTATATGAATCTTACCTCAGATACTGAAGTAGGTTTAAATAATGTTAACGGTAAGGTAGAAGAGTTTGATATGCCTGATCATTCTAATGTAAGATGGTTAAAAATAAAAGATTTTGAATATAAAAGTTAATATTTCACCAGGAGAGTTATTAGATAAAATTTCTATTATAGAACTCAAACTTCTTAAAATAAACGATACAGCTAAACTTAATAATATTATGATTGAGTTTGAAGCTCTAAACCCTCAAGTAGTAGAATTATTAGAAAAATTTAAAGAACCTCTTAAACAAAAGTATTTGCATCTTTCAGAAGTTAATGAAACGTTATGGGATATAGAGGATGCTATTAGAGTAAAGGAAAAGAATAAAGAGTTTGATAGTAAATTTATAGAGCTTGCAAGATCAGTTTATAGACAAAATGATAAAAGAAGTATTATTAAAAAGTTTATAAATCAAATGACTGACTCTAGTTTAACAGAAGAAAAATCATATGAAGAATACTAAAGTTCTAGTAATTACTTATGGTTACTTTGGGGATATAGCTTTTGCGTCTTCTTTAGCTGAGTTTCTAAAAAAAGAATACGATACTGTTGATTACCTGATAGGGTTTCCTCAAATGAGAAAATTAATAAATAATAATCCTTTTATAAACAAAGTATTCGTACCTCCTAATCCAGGTCCAGCTCCTTCAACTAGCGTTGAATTTCAGTTAACGTATTCGAAAGTTATACAATTAGGTCCTTTATCGTTTACTAAACCTCCAGTGGTAGAATATAAACAGCAAGCAGGAATAAAGGATAAAAGCCCTGAATATAAACTTTATACCGATCCTGATTTGGATTCAGCTGTTCAGACTTTATTTACTGATTTGCCTAAAAATAAAAAAGTTATAGCTGTTATGAATAATTGGAAGGAGAAAACTTTTACTTTTACAGAAGAGCAATATAAAGCAGGAATAGATGTTCCAAATTTAGGTTATGGTGGGGCTCATAGAGATACAGATAAAATTATTTCGGTACTCTCAGATTATTTTACTATATTAACAGTAGGAGTAGATGGAAGCAATCAACATCAAACTGTTAATACTGATGATTACGATTCAAAATCTATTTTATTTGAAACTTCTATTATGAAATACTGTAATGCTTTTGTAGGTGCTGAAGGAGGTTTATGTAATTTAGCTGCAGGAGTTGGCACCAGTACCATTATTACAGGAGATTTTATACATCAACTGTATGGATGGAATGGAGTAATAAAAAAAATTAATGAGCCTAAATTAGGACCCGAAAATTATTTTAAAGAGGGTAAGCATAAAACATTAGACCCTTACCTATCAGATGAACAAGTTGTTGAACAAATAAAATTATTACTATGACTAAAAAATTAAATATACTTATTCCAATGGCTGGAGCTGGAAGTAGATTCCAAGAGGCAGGATATAATCTTCCTAAGCCATTGATAGATGTTAAAGGTAAACCTATGATTCAACACGTGGTCGAAAATATTGCTTTAGAAGGTAGATATATTTTTATAGTCCAAAAAGAACATTACGAAAAATATTCTTTAAAATATATTCTTAAATTAATTAAACCAGACTGTGAAATTATTATTACGGATGGATTAACTGAAGGAGCAGCATCAACTACTTTACTTGCTAAAGATTTAATAAATACAGATGATGCTTTATTGATAGCTAATTCTGATCAATGGATAGATTGGGCTCCTAATCATTTTTATGATTACGTTAACAGAAGAAATGCTGATGGAGCTATACTTTCTTTTATATCTAATTCTCCTAAACATAGTTACTCTAAAATAGAGAATGGTTATATAACTGAAGTAGCAGAAAAAAAAGTTATTAGTAATCATGCAACAGTAGGAATATACTATTGGAAAAAAGGAAGAGACTATATAGACTGTACTAATAATATGATAGAAAAAAACATAAGGTATAATAATGAATTTTATGTCTGCCCAGTTTATAATCAACTGATAGAAAAAGGTGGGATGGTTCTTCCATACGCTATACCACAGATGCACGGTATGGGAACTCCTGAAGAATTAAATAAATTTCTTAGTATAAATTAATGAATATATTTAAATTAGAATCTCAGATAAATAAAGATGAATATTTTATAGTGGAATACTATCTAGGTTCCTCTATTAATCTTAGAGAAGCATCATGGCAACTTGCTATAGGTCAAAGTGTCGGTAATCCTAACGTTCGTAATAGATGGGAAACTGATGAATTATTCGAAAAGTATTCATGTTTAATATTAGATACTGAAAAGAACTTAAGTCAAAAAAAAGAAGGTAAGGTTAAAATAGCTTTTCCTGTAATTAATATAGATTTTAAAACTGATGGTATTGCTCATTTGTTAGTTAACATTATGGGAGGTCAAATGGATATAGAATCAATTGATGTATGTCAAGTATTAAATATATACTTTCCTCAATCGGTTCATGATCTATTTTTAGGACCTAAATTTGGAATAGAAGGCATAAGAAAATTTACAGGAGTAAATAATAAACCTTTACTAGGTGCTATAGTTAAACCTAAAACTGGTATAAGTGCTAGTCTGCTCTTACAGATGGTAAAAGAATTAGTAGAAGGAGGAGTTAATTTTATTAAAGAGGATGAAATTATGTCTAACCCTTCTTTCTGTACTATAGAAGAAAGAGTTCCATTAATAATGGATTACTTGAAAGATAAAAATGTTATTTATTCTGTCTCTATCCATGCTGATCCTCATCAAGTACTAGAGAGAGTAAAACTTGTTCATAAGCTAGGAGGTAATAGCGTTCACGTTAATTTCTGGTGTGGAATGGGTATATATAAATCTATAAGAGAACTTGATCTTCCATTATTTGTACATTTTCAAAAAAGTGGAGATAAAATACTTACTAACCGTAAACATAATTACTATATTGAATGGAAAGTTATTAGTAAACTAGCAGGTATGATGGGAGTAGACTTTATTCATGCAGGTATGATAGGAGGGTACTATAAATGGGACGAAGACGAAGTATTAGATTCAGTAGACGAACTACATAAATATGGAGTAATGCCAGCTTTAAGTTGCGGGTTTCATCCTGGGCTAACTGATTTGGTTTGTAAAAAAGTTGGTAATGATTTTATGGCTAATGTTGGAGGAGCTATTCATGGACATCCCGAAGGTACTTTAGCAGGAGCTAAAGCAATGAGACAAAGCTTAGATAAAAAGTATGGAGTAGAATATTTTCAAGCTATATCTAAATGGGGTAAAGCATAATTATGAAAAAAATAGCATTATGCATCTCAGGACAGCCTAGATTTGTTGAGGAAGGTTATGAAAAAGTTTTAAAGCCATTTGTTTTAGATGGAAATGATGTAGATGTATTTATTCATAGTTGGATACCTGACGAAGAGCAAATAGGTAAACCTTATATTAATGCTGGAGGACATCCTATGGGAAAAGAAGTTGAAGAAGGTATATTTGATACTGTATCTAAACTTTATAATCCTACTCGAACTTTTTATGAGAAGCAAAGATTTTTTGAGTTCGGTAAATATGCTGAAAGAACTCTTCCTCATATAAGAAGTGATTACCTTTTTAGTATGTTTTATTCTATCTGGAAGTCTAATAATATTCTAAATGATTATATAATAGAAACTGGTATAGAATACGATTGGGTAGTTAGATCTAGATTTGATGTTCAGCTAAATAAGAAAATTGATTTTAATCTTAACGCTTCTTCTATCTTAGTTCCTTATGGGTGTTGGAGTGATGAAGGATTAGTAGATTGTTTTGCATATTCAAATAAATCTAATATGGATATATACTGCAATCTTTATAATAATATTGATTATATAATGCATTCTTCTGACATTGGTTTTTGTTGTGAATTTATTCTTAAACAATATTTAGATACTATGAAAATAGACGTTCAAGAACTATTCTGGCATTCTCTTTATAGATGAAAATAATATCACATAGAGGAAATTTATCAGGGCCTGATCCTAAACAAGAAAACAAACCATCTCAAATTATAAGTGCTATTGAAAAAGGATATGAAGTTGAAATAGATGTATGGTTTAAAGATAAAAAGTTTTATTTAGGACATGATGAACCTCAGTACGATTTTCCGTTTGAATTATTAGAAAAGTTTTATACTAAATTATGGGTTCATGCTAAATCTTTTGATACTTTAAATAAACTAAAAGATATAGATTATGATGGTAATTATTTAAATTATTTTTGGCATCAATCTGATGATTATGTTTTAACTTCTAAAGGATATATTTGGACTTTCCCTAATAAATTCTTATCTTATAATAGTATTTGTGTCAAACCAGAAATACAGACAGAAAAAGTTTTTTTAGACTGTGCAGGTATATGTACGGATTTTCCTATTAAGTATGAAAATAATTTATAGAATATCGGACGCAGGTTATAATAAAGTCAAACCCGATTTTATTACTAACGAAATATGTTTAAGGAATTTTGTAGATGTATTTCTTCCTAACGATTTTACTGTTATAGCTGATAATATATCTGAGGATACTAAAAAAATGATACTTGAGTATATTCCTGAAGATTGTATTGAATATGTAAAAGTAGGTCATGGAGCAGGTACTTTTAATCTAGCATTAGATAAAGCATTAACTTATAGTGATGAAGAAATAATTTACTTTATTGAGAATGATTATCTGCACACCCCAGATGCTAAAAAAATATTAAAAGAAGGTTTCGATATTGGAGCTTCTTTCGTATCTTTATATGATCATCCTGATAAGTATCTTTCTCCAGATAGAGGAGGTAATCCATACTGTCAAGGTGGAGCAGAAGATACTAGAGTGTATTTAACTAGTAACTCTCATTGGAAAATAACTAATAGTACTACTATGACTTTTGCCGCTAAGGTTAAAACTTTGAAAGAGACTGAAAGAACTTTAAGAGAATTTACTAATGGAACTCACCCTCATGATTTCCAAATGTTTCTTAAGCTAAGAGAGCAAAATCAATTATTAATAACCCCTATACCAGGTAAGTCTACTCATGGAGAAACTGCTTGGTTGTCACCACTAATAGATTGGAATAAATATGCATAACAAAACAATTTTAATTACCGGAGTAGCTGGATTATTAGGAAGCAGATTAGCCGAATATATAATCGAGAAGAAACCTGGTAATACCGTTATAGGTATAGATGACCTTTCAGGAGGATATAAAAGTAATATACCTAAAGAGGTCAAATTTTACAAAGCAAATACTTTTGATGATAAGATTAAAGATATATTTGAATTAGAGCAACCTGATATAGTATATCATTTTGCTGCTTATGCTGCTGAAGGTTTATCTCCCTTCATTCGTACTTTTAACTACGATAATAATTTAAAGAGTACTGCTTCTATAGTTAACGAATGTATTAAACATAACGTAGAAAGGTTAGTATTTACTTCTACTATGGCCGTTTACGGTAATGGATGGCAAGGTAAAAGACCTTTTGAAGAAATAGACCCTCCTCGTCCGATAGATCCATACGGTATTGCTAAGTATGCCTGCGAAATGGATATACAATGTGCCGGTGAACAGCATGAATTAGATTGGTGTATACTCAGACCTCACAACGTTTACGGACGTAATCAAAATATATGGGATAAATATAGGAACGTTTTAGGTATTTGGATGTATCAATATATGAATAATATACCTCTAACTATCTTTGGTGATGGTTCTCAAAGAAGAGCTTGGAGTAGTATAGATGATTGTTTAGAGCCAATGTGGAAGGCTGCATTTATTCCTAAAGCATCTAAAGAAATAATTAACCTAGGAGGTCCTGAGTTCACAACTATTAATGAAGCTTGTAGAGTAGTAAGAAATGTTATAGGTGGAGGAGATAAAGCTCTTATAGAAAAGATTGAGGTAGTATATGAAGAAGCTAGACATGAAGTCAAAAATGCTTACCCAACATGGAAGAAGTCTGAATTAATATTAGGTTTTGAACATACTACTTCTTTAGAAGACGGATTGACTGAGATGTGGAAATGGGCTCAGACTCAACCTAACAGAGAAAGATTTGTCTGGAAAAAATATGAATTAGAAAAAGGAATATATAATTTTTGGAAAAATGATAAGTCTAATAATACCAACTTACCGCAACCCGAAGTATCTGGATATTTGTCTTAAATCTGCCGTAGAAGGTCAGATTAACTATAAGGATAAGAACGAAATAATAGTAGTTGTAGATGGCTTTGTAGAAGAAAGCAAAGATGTCTTAGAGAAATACAAGGGAAAAGTTCAAGTACTTCCTCTAGAAGGTAATCTTGGTATGCAAATGGCTCTTAATTTAGGAGTTATGAATGCTACCAATGAACGAATAATGATTATTAATGATGATAATGTTCTATGTGTAGGTTGGGATTCTATATGGGCAGATATGTCTGAAGGAGAAGTAATAACTATAAATCAAATTGAACCTACAGGACCAGGTATATTTAATTTTCCTGTGAAAGATCTTGGAAAGACCCCAGAGGAGTTTGACTATGATGATTTTGTTCTTTATGAAACCAGTATAAGTTCTAACGAAGTATCAGATGATGGAGGTATATTTCCTTTTGCCATATTTAAAAAGAATTATATGATGGTAGGGGGATTTGATACTGTTTACCAATCACCTTTTATTTGTGACTGGGATTTCTTTCTTAAGTTAGAATTAGCTGGGTGTACTTTTACTAGAACACATAGTCAACATTTTTACCACTTTGGTTCTACTGCTACTAAGAACGGCAAAGAGGGAGAAGCTTTCAAAGCTACTGAAGCACCAGCTGCTGAAACTTATATTTATAAATGGGGAACACCTCCAGGTATTTATGAAAATAATTCTCATATACCTAAAGGTAAATTAATTAAAGGAATACAATTTTAAATGGAAAAGAAATACTTAATAGAATTTACTCATGCAGATGGGACTAAAGAAGAAGTAGAATTAGTTACTGATAGATTAAAATGGTCTATTGATCAGTGGTCTAGACATAGAGCTGTAGTAAGTCATAAAATTTTAGAAGAAGGAAGTTCTAACGCTAAAAATATGTTACTTGGATGATAGGAATAATAGGTCAAGGTTTTGTTGGTAATGCAGTATATCAAAAGTTTAAAAATTTCTATGAAGTTTTAACTTACGATTTAGATAAAGAAAAATCTAATTCAACTTTAGATGATTTAATATTTAGAAGTGAAACTATATTCGTATGTCTTCCAACTCCTATGAATAAGAATGGGTCTTGCGATACTACTATACTTGAACAATCTTTATATAACTTAGATCTAGTTGCAGACAATTTAGAGACTAAAAGAACTATTATAATTAAATCTACTATACCTCCAGGAACAACAGATAAATTTAATAAACAATACCCAGCTCTAAATATAGTATTTAATCCTGAATTTTTAACTGAAAGGAATGCTGTAAAAGATTTTGAAAATCAAAATAGGATAATAATTGGAGGACCAAGACCTGTAACTACAGAGGTTAAGACTATTTTTAGTAAAGTTTTTCCTAAATCACATATTATTAAGACTGATTCTTCTCATGCAGAAATGATAAAGTATATGACTAATACATTCTTAGCAACTAAAATATCTTTTGCTAATGAAATATATCAGCTATGTAGTAAATTAAATATAGATTACGATAAGGTAGTAGAGTACGCAACTTTAGACGATAGATTAGGTGAATCACATTGGGGAGTTCCAGGTCATGATGGAGACTTGGGATTTGGTGGCCATTGTTTCCCTAAGGATTTGGCAGCGTTACTCTACTTATCTTATCAATATAATACAACTAACGGAGTACTTAAAGCTACACAAGAAACAAACAATAAAGTTAGAAGCGATAGAGATTGGGAAAGAATGAAAGGAAGAGCTGTCTCCTAGCTATTTATAATGTAGTACCTATATTCTAATATACAATTATGAGTAATAAAATCGAACAATACGTAAAAAAGTTAATAAGCGAAGCTGCTAGAATTAAATTTGCTGGTCACACGTTTGTATTAAAAGTGGATACTAACGAAGATCCACAGAAGAAAGGAGTAAAGGTTCAGTTTCTCCCTACTCAATTCGGCTCTATTACTTCTACAGAGCAAAATGACATTGCTATAGAATTAGAAAAAAGACTATCGAAAGGATTAGAGCAATTCGATATGAAAGTTGAAAGAGATAGAAATCTCAAAGATAAGACTATTATAGGTTTCTTTATTTATATAGAATACTTTGATCGAATTATAAGAAAAGCTTTATCAGGAACTAATCCTGAATCTGAGTATCAACCTAACGATGCTAATGATAACAAAGAGGTATAATAAATGGCTTTATACGGTCTCTATTTCAAAGAAAAAAGTGAACGAGTATTTAAACGTACTAACATAGTTCCTGATGATCCTGAGGATAGAATTGAAGCTAATAGTCCAGTTGTAGCTCGTTTAAATTTTATTCGTAAGCTTAAATTACCTTTTAAACAATTTCAAAAACTTTATTCAGTAAGAAAAATAGCCTCTTTAGATTCTTTAGATATTAAGCAAAAAGATAATATACTTTTAGCTGCTGCTATAGAAGAAGCTACTGTTGTTGCTTCTTATGAGGATAGAAGGAAAATAAGAACTGAAGAAGCAGTAAATCGAAATAAAGGTTTAGCTACACAATTAGTAGTTAAGGATTTTAATCCTCATATGATGTATGATCCTGAGACTAGTGAAGGGATAATGGTTAAGACCTACGAAGATCATGTTAAATATAATGAACTTGGGTACACTCATGATAAACCAGTTATAAAAAGAATCCCAGAAGAAACAACGACAGTAAATTTGACTCCTATATCTGATGAAAAATTATCTAGAGATCAAGAATTAGAACGAAAGAGAATTGCTAATAGGAGTCCTAATAAAGATAAATTTAGAACTAAAGAAGATCAAAGAAAAAGAGCAGAGGAAAAGAAAAATGCCTTTTCCAAAGATACTAAATTTGGTCCTAGAAAAAGAATTAAATCTACAACAAGAACTATTCGACCTGATAAGCAAGAAGGACAACAAGAAGTAGATATAGTTCAAGAAGTCAGTACTGAAACTGTGGTAGAAGATCCAGGTAGAATATCTTACCCTTCAACAGGAGGTGGTTCAGTATCTGGAGGAGGATCCAGCGGCGGAGGCGGCGGTGGTTATTAGTTTTTTTTCTGAATAATTTTTCGTATATTTATAGATATGAAGCATAAAAATACAGTTAGAAGGGTATTTAATAATTACTTTAACCTTAGGGTTAGAATTAGTGCTAAGGAAGTAGATCAATCTATTATGAAAAAAAGTTTGTTTTTAAATATAATCAAAAAACTTAAAGAGATAGAAGAAAGAAGAGATTTTATGCAAGATGAAATTGGCATGGATATGACTACTTATGAAGATAAGTTTTTTCAAGTTATAGAAGATCTTTTTAAATTAAATTTTAATAAACCTCAGATAAGTTTAATCCAAGCATATATTTATGAGGCTACTAGACCTGATGATTGGGATGGTACTGTAACTTTAGAAGTAAGTAAGAGTAGTACTAAAACTTATGATCTTAAAACTCCAGAACAGCTTTGGTCTGTAGTACAACTTTTAGGTAAAGAATAGTTGTTTTTCTGAATAATTTTTCTTATATTTATATCTAATTAAAAAACGGTTATATGACTCAAACTATGCAAAGTATTCAAATGTTAAAATGTCCATCATGCGGTGAAATGACTCTACATCCTAAGAGAAAGGAAATGGGCTATCACGTATGTGTTCATTGTTCAACAGCTAAACCTGTAGTAGGTATAACTACTGTAGAAGGTTCTGGTGATCATACATACAACGATATTATTATTATGGATCAAGATAGAGCTAGGAAAATAGCACAAAAACAAGCTGAGCTATCAGGTAGAGTAGTGCACTTGGAAATGTTAGACTTAGATGTAGACGAAACTGCTGTATCTCAGTCAGTAAAAGAAAAAGTTAATAATGTATTAGAAGATGAAGAAACTCCTTTTAATACTTTTGATCCCAACGAAGAAAAACAAGGTATAGAAGGAATTGATTATTAATGCCTCGCCCTACTAAAATATTAACTAAAGAAGATATTATTAGAGCTCAAAAAGTAACGAGATCTAATATGGCTGCTGCTAGGTATCTGCATGTATCTTATAATCATTATAAGAAGTATGCTAAAATGTATAAGAATGATGAAGGTAAAACTTTATTACAGTCTCATATGAATCAAGCAGGAGAAGGAATTCCTAAATTTACTGTTGCAGGTGATAAAGAAGTACCGTTAGTAGATTTATTAGAAGGAAGAGTCCCAATTGAGCATTTCGATCCTAGAAAGATTAAAGCTAGATTATTAAGTGAAGGTAAATTAGTCGAAGTTTGTGATAAATGTGGCTTTGCTGAACGAAGAGTAGTTGATCAAAAAATACCTGTTATTCTTAATTTTAAAGATGGAAATAAAAAAAATTGGCATTTAGATAATCTCGAGTTTCTCTGCTATAATTGTTCGTTTTTGTATGCAGCATCACCTATTGAAGAAAAACGTGCAGAGGCAATGGAAGACTACGTGAGAACAAAAGATCAAGAACCTGATTGGGAATTGGATGAACATCATATTGAGCATCTTAAAGAACTAGGCTTATATAACGAGGAAAATCCTGGAGATGAATACATCTCTAGACTCTAAACCTATTTATACACATGGCAAAGAAAAAATTCGATAAATTTTCTACCTGGAAAAAGAAAAAGCCATTAGAAAGAAAGGTTGCAGACGATCTAGTTAAGCAGTCAGAGCTCAATGATAAATTAAGAGAAAAAAATATAGGTAAAGGTTTCCTAGACTTATTTTAATCAAAACATTTTTTTATGAGAAACTTATTATTAACTGTTGCAGTGTCTTTGCTATCTACTGTTGTGATGGCATTTACAATGTATAGTCGACAACAAGTAGAACCAATAGAAGAACCTCCGTCGAGGCCCTTGGCCTTGATAGATAATACCCCAAAGATAGAAGCACCAAAAGTAGTGCTTGTTATAAAAAATCACAATCAATTTTTAGAAGACTTAGGAATGAGAGAGTCTTCCGGAAAGTATAAAGCAGTCAATCAATTCGGTTACTTAGGTAAGTATCAGTTTGGTAGAAAGACTCTTAACGCATTAGGATATGATAACGTATCTAATAGAGAGTTTTTAGCTAATGCTTCTATTCAAGAAGAAGCTATGTATGCTTTATTAAGTCACAATAAACATATATTAAGAAAACAGATTGAAAAATTTCATGGGGAAACTATCAATGGAATATTTATAACTGAATCAGGTATATTAGCAGCAGCTCATTTAGCTGGTGCTGGTAACGTAAAGAAATTTTTTAGAAAAGGTTACGAATTCAAAGACGGTAACGGTACTAAAATGACTTCTTATATGATTAAATTTAGTGACTATAAGTTAGAGTTTTAAGTAATAGTAAATGATTATAAATCACAAGTATAAGTTTATTTTTTTTAAGAGTAAAAAAGTTGGCGGAACTAGTATGGAACTAGCTCTTGGTAAATTTACTACTGATAGTGATATAGTCACAAGAATAAGAAGTGAGGAAGAAGAAGCATTGAGAGATAATTTAGGTATTAATAATAAAAATGCTGGTAGTCTAGTAAATCATAGTACAGCTGCAGATTTATTAAAGTTTCTAGAAGCACCTCAATACAGAGATAAGGATATATTTAATTCTTATTTTAAATTTACTATTATTAGAGAACCAGTTGACCTTTTTATTAGTAAATACTTTTTTCAAAAGAACTCAGGCCCTAAAAATCCACCCCCAGACCATATTAATGAATGGGTTAAATTATTAAAGGAACGAAGATTATACGGTAAGAAAAATGTAAGTGATGAAAACTGGAATATATATTCTTTAGATAATAAACTCATTACTGACGATTATATTACATACAGTAAGGATTCAGGACCAGGATCTAAAATGTATGAAGACTGTTCAAGAATATCAGAAAAACTAAACTTTCCTGAAAATTTAGCAGATTTATTTTACAATACCAGAGCAAAAACTCAATATAGAGAAAAGGTCAAAGTAACTCTTTCTAAAGAATCTATAGATTTTATAGAAGAAGTTTCTAAACCTGAAAGAGAAGTTACTGGAATGAAAATAGCTCGCAAAGAATATGAGGGTACAATAACAAGGCCGTTTATATAAAATGAAAATAGATAGAGCTTTAATTATAAGAAGACTCCAAGTTCCTATTTCAATTGAGTATGCTGAAATGTGTGCTGCTTCATGCGAAGAGAATAATCTTCCTTATGAGTTTATAGATGCAGTTGAATTTCTATCTTGTGATGAAGCATTTAAATCTGTGGGTACATTTAGACAGAAGAAGTATGTAAATAAGGATGGGCATTGTAATGTGCATGCATCTCATATAAAATGCTGGAAACGTATTATAGAGTTAGATAAAGCTTGCATTATATTAGAACATGATGCTATTGTAAAAGGTGATGTAACAGATGTAGATATATTAGATAATACCATTACTACTTTTGGACATAGAGTAACAGAGTTAGATGAATATACTCCTCCTTCTCCTGCTATCGGGTTAATCGAAATAGAACGTTCATTCGGAGTACATGCTTGTGGACTTACTCCTACTACAGCTAATACTTTATGGCAAGCTACAAAAGATAAAGGTATATTTACAGGAGTAGATAACCTATTAATGATTCATAAATCTTCAGGCTTACCTCTCTTTGTATGTGAACCTCCTCAAGTTGTATGTTGGACTAGAGTCTCTACTATAGAGATTGAAAAAGGTAACTTTAAATCCAACACTACTAACTTTAATGAATCTTTTACAGACGGTTGGTTAAAAGGTTCTAATAAAAACGTAAAACAAATTATTTAGTAAAGTTTAAGTTGGAATTCTGATATTTTATTCTTATATTTATAGTATATAAAAATAAAGGTTATGGCAGAAAAAGGTGGACTAGAACAACAGAATCTTATTAACGAATATAACGTTGCAGGTTCTTTAGAAATTTTTATGGAAGGTGAATGGCGGAGAGTTACTTCGAAAGACTTTAGGTCATTTAATGGACCTCGTAAGATAACTCAACCTCAATATACTGAGTTAGGTAACGTAGATGTTCCCATGATGACTTATGAATACTTTGGCCCAGTTTATGCTTGGGGTACTAATAACGTAATAGATTATTCAGATACTGGCTCATTAGAGAAAGGTAAGGTATGGGATAAAGCTAGAAAAATATCTGAAAGCCGTGGTTAAATTACATTTTAAAAACCCAGAAGAATTTGAATCTCTTTTTAAATCTAGAGATATTAGAATTACTAATTCAGTTGTAAAAGGTATTAAAGAAGCTATGCAAAAAAATGCTCGTTCTGCAAAACTATTTGAATTAAGTTTTGAAGGAGCTGAATTGGCTTATGAAATAGCTCTTCCTCAAAAGGAATGGTTAGGAGCTTTAAAAACAAGTTTAGATCATTATCATAAAAATAATTTAGTTAATGAGCAGATTGATACTTGGGAATTATTAGAAGTAGTTAAAACTTGGTAAAAAACTAAGAGATATAGTTGCTAGTTACAATTTTTATTCTTATATTTATATTATATAAATTAAAAAGGTTATAATTATGAAAGATGTTATGTTAAGTTTTGGTAAAGGTTTAGATGGGTACCTAACCAAAGATCAGATTAGAAACTCCTCTCCATTAGTATTTGCAGATGCACCTACTAACCCAGATGTTAGTAGTAAATACTTGTTTGTTAACACTGAAACTATTATTGATGATCTAGATAAGTTAGGATGGTTACCAGTTCAAGCTGCTCAAAGAAAGAGCAGAAAAGAAGGAGGTACTATCTTTTCAAAGCATATGGTTGCTTTCCAGAATCCAGATATTAAGATTACTTCAGCTGATGGTGATGATGCTTACCCTAGAATACTTCTTACTAACTCTCATGATGGTATGCAATCGTTTAAATTCTCAGTAGGTATATTTAGACTAGTATGTAGTAACGGTTTAGTTGTTGCTGATGAGAAATTTAGTGACTTTAATATTAAGCATAAGGGGTATACTTTTACTGAACTTAGAAATGTAGTTAAGCAAGCAGTAGAAGATCTTCCTAATAGAGTTCAGGTAATGAATGATATGAAGAATAGAATCTTAACTGAAGAAGAGAAGAGAAAATTAGCTTTAGATGCTATGCTTATTAGAGCTGGAGTTAAAGAGCTTCAGTATGATGAAGAGACTATTACTGATATTTTAGATCCTAAAAGAGATGCTGATAAAGGAAATGACCTTTGGAGAGTCTTCAATGTTGTTCAAGAGAAGATTACTCAAGGAGACTTTCATGCTGCTTTAACTGGAGCTAAAGTACGTAAGGTACGTAAGATTAAATCCTTTGAGAAGGATATGAAAGTTAATAAAGAGTTGTTTAAGTTAGCTACAGCATTAGTTTAAAAGTTGGTAGTTACAAAGTTTTTTACTATATTATAGAATATTAATTATTAAAAATAGGTTATATTATGTATTCAATTGCAAACAAACTACCTAGTGTAGAATTTTTAAAAGAAAGATATGAAGTTGATCCTTCATCACCTTCAGGGTTAAGACACAAATTTGATGTTAGAAATCGTTCTGCATTAGCAGGAGACCGTGCTGGTTCTAGAAACGGTAATGGTTATTACCATATCAGGGTTAATGGTTCTTATACTAATACTTCTAGAATTATTTGGAAAATAATTAAAGGTAAAGACCCAGATCAAGTTATAGATCATATAGATGGTAATCCGGCAAACAATAGAATCTCTAACTTAAGAGATGTTACTCAAAGAGAGAATTCGTTAAACCGAAGAGATTTTAAATTAAGAAATACAAATGATAGAAGTTTTAAAACATATTTTAGGAATTTGTGGAGAGCATTGGCATCCTAATATTTGGACTGCCGCTGCTGCTTCACCTTTTATAGCAACTACTACTTACTGGATTAAATGTAAGTGTGGAGGATGGTTTAATCATAAAATAAATTGTAATGAAAGAAAAAGCTAAAGATTTTTTATTAAAATGGAATGCTATTATTATAGCATTTATTTGTCTTCTTTATTCGGTTGGGCTAGGCCTTTCCGGAAATACAGAAGAAGCTCAGTATTCGGCTCATTGGCCTGGTACTATTTTACTATTTAGTATAGCAATTAATCAGGTAATAAGACGGAGATGAGTTTTGCATTTTTTATAGTAGGTGCAGCTATTTTTAGTTTGTACGTATGGTTTACTCTTTGGATGATATTTGATCAAAATAAGAAGCAAAGAGAAGAGGGTAATGGTACTCAAGGCTATTATGAGCGTCATCAACCAGACTCGATAGATTTGGATGGTATGGGTGATCAAGGAAGAATCCCTTATCGTCCTCGAGTAAAGGCTGTAAAGAGAAAGAAAGGTAGCCAGAGTAGAATGAAGAACTATAATTGGAAGGATAAATAAAATGTGCTTAAGCGGAGCAATGTATGAACAAGATATGGAAGAAGAATTTAACGAAGAAGAATTCGATAGATGCGTAGTAACTGGTGAGTTAACCCCTTACCGTAAAACAGATCATATTGACTATAGAATGTTTTATGTTGAAGGTGTGGGTCAACTGTCAGAGAAAGCGTGGAGAGATATTTACGATAAATAAATTTTATATGAGTTTTTTAGCAGGTATATCATTTATGATACCTTTAGCGTTATTCACTGTTATACTTTTTTACTTAAGTAAATTTATACCTAAAGAAGGAGTTCAACTACCAGTATTTTTAATGATTGCAGGGGATGGAATATTAGTAGCGTTGTGGTATTTTGGATTAAAAGAAATAGTAGATACTTTAAAGGAATTTAGATTAGGCATAGGGCTATCTTTTGTATCAGCATCGTTTGGTAGATCGATTTATTTCATGCTTCAGAATAAGGAAGTATAGTTATTCTGAGCTATTTATAATAAAATTATATAATGAAAGGAACATTATTTTCAGCAGATTTTGTATTCGATTCGTCGAATAATGCTAGGTTATTAGAAATTAATACTGATACTTCTTTAACTACCCCCGGTAATGAAAATTTAGATTTTACAGATTTTGGCACTGTTTTATCAGATAGCTCTCTGGATACTCTTCATATTATCTTTAAGCCTTTTCACCAACTAATAGTAGATAAATTAGTAGATTTTGTAAATAATAATGTTTCAAACATTACTATAATAACATTTCAAGAAGAAGAAACATGTTCGCTTTATGTAGGTGCAGTTGAAGATGCTAGTAATAAGTTTATACTTAGAATGGCTTACGATGAAGCAGCTATATTAGATTCTGAATACGCTAAATCTGAAATAAAATTATATAGTTTATTCAATACTAATAGTGATTTAGATTCTTTACCTCCCTCTTATCATTCTTCTTCTGTTCACGGTATAATAGATACTATTTCTCAATCGTTTAATGACCCTAATATTCCTGACTTTGTTAAAAAAACTGAAAACGCATCTGGAGCTACTTTATTATCTATAGGATTCTTAAAAGCAGGTCTTCCGGAAACAGGATCAGATTATAGACTTAATACTTTAATAGAAGAACAAAAAAAAGAAGATGTATTAATATCTAATTTTTTACCCAACCTATCAGGTTCTTATACTACTTCAGTAAGATCTATGCAAATAGTATATGGTAATGATTTAGATTTATGTTTTGTTGGTGAACATCAACAAGTTTCTTTATTTGATATTCCTTCTTCTATTACTACTGGGAGTCTTGACGGTTCTGACAAAGTCTCTCACGAGGTCCATCAAAAACACAGACACGAATTTACAACGAATCATCCTAAGTATAAGGGAGGTTTAATTAAAACTACTAATATTCTCAGCTCATCAGGTGATGCGTTTAATATTCAAACACTTAACTCTGGATCTGATTACTTTTACCAATCTTACTTTGTATCTGGTTCTCCGGATACTGATGCTGTAACTGAACTTAACGATTGGTTTTACTCAGGATCTAACTTTCCTTCAGGTTCCTATTTGACTTCTTCTAATGTAATTTTAGTAGAAGAAAACCTTAATCCTGATTTAGACATATACAAATTAGAATTAGAATCTGGTGATACTTTCTTATTAGGAAGTGTATCTTTATTACCGGTATTAGATACTGGCTCTAATGTAATTACTTGGAAATCTACTGAAAAAGTTTTACCCGGTAATAAAGTATTTGACGAGAATAATACTTCCTATTCAGTAGTTTCTAATACTTATCAAATTTCAGATACTAATGGGGAATATGATCTTTATCAACCTAATATGGAAGTAATAGATACTTATATACTTAAAGGCTCTAGTATGAATTTATTAGTTCATAACCCCTTTGGAGCGGGTAGAGGAGGATGCTTTATTAAAGGTACTGAAATTACTTTACCTAACGGTGATAATAAAGCTATAGAAGATATAACTCAAGGTGAGGAAATATTAACTCACAATCATGATTCCGGATTAGACGAAGTAGGTGTAGTAGGTTTTATAGAAACTCTAGAAGCAAATAAAATAATTAAGATAACTACGGATGGTAAACATACAAAGGAAATTACCTGCACCCTTGAACATCCTTTTTATGCTAATGGTAAGTATATCCAAGCAGAATATTTAGAAGTTATGGATCTATTGCATACAAATTATGGTGAGGATGTATTTATAAGCAAAGTAGAAATTTTAGACGAAACTCATACAGTCTATAATTTAAGAGACGTATCTGATAACCATAACTTTTATGCTAACAACATATTAGTTCATAATAAATAAACTATGGCAATTTATAGAGAAAAAACTTCATTTGAAGTACAAAATAAACCAGTTCATCCTATTACTGCTGACCAGAAGACTAAAGTTCGTGCAATTGTTACAAATTTTATTACATACTTGAAAGCTTCTATTTAATTAAATGTTAAAGGTTATAGATAATTTTCTTTCAGAAGAAATTTGTAATAAAATTATAAAAGATAATTTATCCAATTTTAAACCTATTCCTGAACTACCTCATGTTAGAAGATGTACTTCTAAGTTTATAGAGGCCCCTAAAATTAGAGAAGAACTTATATTTATAGTTAACGAAATAAGAAAAGATCTTACTGTAGATTCTACTTTCGAATTTATTCAATACAGTAAAGATGACCATTTTGAATGGCATAACGACGTTAGATTAAATAATCCTAAAACCGAAACTATTTCAGCTATTATATTATTAAACAATAATTTTAAGGGGGGTGATTTGCTATATAGAGAAAATTTAAAGATAACTAAATCTAACATTAATGTTGGTTCTTTAATTATTTTTCCTTCTAAATTGCAACACAAAGTTAATAAAATTACAGAAGGTTTTAGATATAGTTTATGCTGCTGGTTCTATAAAGACAATACTAAATTTAAATCAATAATATAGCTTATAGGTTTCATATGAACGTCGCTATTATAGTTTGGGGGTTTTATAGACAGTTTGATGCTGCTGTAGAATTCTGGGATGAGAGTTATTCTGAATATAACCCTGATTATTTTTTTTCTATATGGGAGGATAGTATGGAAAAATGTACTCTAACTGGTTTTAACTTTGATATTAGAAAAAAAGCTACTAGAAAAGACATTACTAAACACTACCCAGATGCTAATATAAATATATTTAAAAATAAAGCTTGTAAATTAGTTGCTGCTGAAAGAATATGGTTTTTATTAGAAAAAGCAGTCGACTCTATTCTTGAAAGTAATAAGAAATATGACGTTATTATAGTTAAACGAGCTGATGCATTTGAATGGAGAGATTACAAAATAACTGACAATTTAAAAAATAATACAATCTATACTTACCAAGGTAGACAGAGAGATTCTTATGGGTACCCACATTACGATTTTGGGGATATTTTCTTTTATGGTCGTAGTGGTAGTATGGTTAAATTTATTAAAGGTTTTGTTAACTCTAAATATCTTAAACTAAAAGATGAATTTTGCCCACATAAAAGCCCAGATCAGTTCTTATGGGAATCAGATTTAGATATAGAAATATTTCCTGGCAATCATCATGAGCAATTAGTTCGCCCTATACACTTATTTATGTTTCCTTCTAATAAACCTATTAAAGAGTTTTTAGATGAGAATGCATGGATGTTTAATGGGTTAGAAGGACTATGGCATTATATTAGAACAAATAGAAGACAGTACTACTTTATTAGTGAGGACGAAATAGGAGAATAAGTAGATAGTCTGAAATATTTTTCGTATATTATAATAAACATAAAAATTATGAATGAGTTATATTACATTGCCGAATCAAAAATGAATTCAAGAATTTCAGCTACTATTATGGAAGGGGAACCTATAAGAGTAGATAATATCGTTTACGAGAGACTATGGAAGCGACCAGTTTATCGTAGTGAGAAACAAAGATTAGTTAATACTGATCAAACTGAAAGGATAATTCTTTTCAATTAAAAGTTGGCTTACTGAGATATATTTCGTATATTAAGGTATAATAAAAAAGTAAAAATAAAGGTTATGACAAAATTAGAAATTATTACTCAAAAAGTTAAACAACTTGAAGATCAATTAGATGCTATTGACTACAGGTATGATAATTTACGCTTTAGACGTAAACAAGAAACTATTAGAACTTTCCAAAAGTATATGACTTCTGATGTAGAAGGTATTACTGCTACTAGAATTGATGATAGGAGAATGGAATTTAAATTACTTTCAGATGAATATGCATCTATTACTATCGAAAGAATTAATGTTGAAGATATAGAAAGATCTTCTTGGGATGATACTTTAGTAGATTTTAAAGCTTATTCTAATGGACTTTCATTGAAAAATGTAGAAGACCTTAAAAAAAGATCTGAATTACAAGTTAAATTAGCTGAGCAGTTTGAAGACTTTAAGGATGATATGATTGCTGAAGTTAATACTTTGCAGGAGAAATACGATGTATGGAAGAAGTCTATAAGTGATTCAAGGAAACCTATTAGCGATGTACTTAGACCTATGCAATCTGAAATGAGAGAATTGCAACAAGAGGCTTTAGAAAATAAGTTGTTGAAAGGTATTACTCTTAAAAAAGAAACTTCTAGATGGCATGGAGCTAAATATCCTAGCGTAAGAGTTAAGTTTGATTATGAGATTAATAACGTAAAGAAAATTAAAGTATTAAGATTTTCTTCTACTAAAAAATCTGCTGACCTTGAATTAACTCGAGAATGGAAAGGATACGAAGGAGATGTAATGGAAGATATTCAAA
>Ga0181407_1000004_pt1 | contig 68734 bp, 59 predicted proteins | sample 30SPOviralmetaG_FD_130136 | JGI IMG/M metagenome (GOLD analysis project Ga0181407, IMG submission 130136) | Marine viral communities from the oligotrophic San Pedro Time Series (SPOT) site, San Pedro Channel, CA, USA - 30 SPOT_SRF_2012-01-26 | ecosystem: Environmental > Aquatic > Marine > Strait...
GGAATACATATGATACAATAGGAAATTATAATCCTACCGTAACCATAATGACACCTGATTTCACATCAGTTGTTGATGAGGTTTACAAAAATACAGGCATATCACAAGACGGGCCTGGATTAAGAGGTAGTAAATTAAGTGGATTTACACCGACACCTGCAGATTCAACACCAGGAACTTCAACACCAGATGTTCCGAGTATATCTGCATTAGATGGAAAGGTAATCAGGTGGGATGGTAATGCACAGAGTCAAGGAATACCACAAAAAATCGTTGGTGAACCTGCAGCCTCAACTACAAGATGGTATATTCAAAATGGATATAGAAGGTGGATTACAAGTGATTACAATATAAGTTTGTTAAGAGAGACATTAGGATTAGATGAAGTAAATGATTTTCAATTATACACAAATTTAATTAATTCAATACCTGTAGGTCCTAATATATCAGGACTTACTTTTACTACGGGTACACCAAATTTAACCGATACAATAACAGAGGCTGATTACGGAGTTTTAATATTACCAAGCTATGAAGAAGATGAAACCGAAGAAGAAACTGATGATAGTGATTCCGATGATAGTTCTGAATCAAATGAAATGTACACCTTAGAACTTAACTTAGAGGCATTTTTGGGAGGAAATGTAGAACAATTACCATATAATGATGATGATGATGATAATCAAGGTACATCGTTAGATGCAAGTTGGTTAGTAAATGGACAGCCAGTAAATTCTTACTACTCCAGTCAAATGTTTGAGGCAGGTACAAGTGTTGAGGTTCAGGTGGTTGTAGAATCATATCCACCTCAAGAATATGATTTTATAAATTGGACAACTGGTGGTCAAAATGTTAGGTACTCAAATCCAAGAACTTTTATAATGAATAATGATAAGTCCACCACAGCTCAAGTTGGGATACCATTCTAATGAAAAATAAACGAATCATATATTGGGGTGGAACACATCAAACTACAATTCCTCGAATGGGGGCATGTGGTGATGGAGTGGAAGTCAATCCTGCAGAGGGAGCTGGTGGAGGACCAGGAAAACCAGCAGCGTCAGCTTCAGCACCAGACGGGCCAGGATTATTTGATAAACTTAAAGGATTATTACCTGCATTAGCACTCGGAGCTTTAGCTATAGCTGCAATAGCTGGTGTGGCATTTATGTTAAAAAAGAATCGAGAGCCAGATGGTGGTCTTGATTTAGATTTTGATGCCAGTTTATCTGATGAGGAGAATTTCGCAAATCTTGGGCTTGATATACAAGGGGCAACATCTGTAGCCCGTGCAGGAAACGATGGAAAACCTGGATTTGATTCTAATGGATTATCAATCCCACCTGCATTTGTTGGACAACAAGTAATAGATGAAGATGGTAATCTTTGGGTATATAAAGATCCACCAGGAATGTGGATTATGTTTGATGATGCAGAACCAAGATATATTAGTGATGGTGATGAAAATTTACCAATTTATGCACCTTATGTTGCAAATATAACAGATGTTTTAAATCCTGTAACTATTACGGTTGATAAAACTTGGGCGGAAGCTTCATCAGAAATAGATAACCAAAAGAATTTTCACCCTACCCATCCATCTTGGAAAGTTTTATTTCCAAAGGATAAAGATTTATACACATATCTACAATTTGATGGAGATAAACAAAGTTTAACAATTAATTTTTCAAAGGATACTGAAAATTATAAAGAATATCCTAACTCATTAGTTTATAAATTATATGAACCATTACCTGATGGAATAGAAAAGGGTGATTTAACATATGTGGTTAAGGAGATGGCATCACCTTATACTGAAACGGTCGAGTTGGTAGATTTTGTAGAAGAAGATATAGATGCTGTATTATTGAGAAACCCTAAGTGGGATAATGAAACTCATCAATCAAGTTATTTTAGTCCTCGTGATACTAAATTTAAAAATTATGATGAATTAGTTACGAGTGATTCTAACATAAAAGAACAGATTGAAAATGAAATTATAAGTGGTAGTTTTATGGATAGCATAGAACTTTCAGGAATAGATTATAGAAGATGGGATAACTTTGTTCATTTTAGTTCGATTGAAGATAGACTTGTAAATTTTAAAACTAAATTACAAAAAATTGAATTATTTGAAAGTCAGAGTAAAAGTTTATTTGGTATATCTGGCTCATTAACATATACACAAACTTCAAGTTTATCAACAAAAGTTAAAAAAATTAAAAATGAATTTACACCTTTTGAAAACTATATGTATTTTCAATCTTCATCTTATATATCAAGTTCTCTTGGAGAATTTTTTGACAATACTTGGCCAAAGAATGGTGGAAGTGGAACTAAATTAAACGCATATAGTTTATATCCAGTTACATCATCTAAGGCAACATCTTGGTATAATGAACAAATAACATCAGCATCCCTTTTTGATAGAAATAATAGAAATAGATTATTGACTAATATACCAGACCACATTACAAATGATAATAGAAATGTAGCGTTTCACACTTTTATTAATATGGCTGGAGAGCACTTTGATGGTATATGGTCATACATAGAACAGATACCACAAATATATGATAGACGACAACCATTAAATGAGGGACTATCTAAAGATTTAATTTATGCAGTTGGTAGGTCATTAGGGTTTTATTTAAATGACGGACAAGATTTAATTGAACTTCCAAAATTATATCTTGGTCAAGAGGCTACTGGTTCTGATGCTAGTGTTTTTAGCCAACATTCTTCTGTAGCACAAAAAGATATATCGAGAGAAATTTGGAAAAGAATGATAAACAATATGCCATTCTTTTTAAAGACAAGAGGAACTCTGAGGTCGTTTAAAGGATTAATAAGTTGTTATGGTATACCATCAACAATATTAAGAGTTAAGGAGTATGGAGGACCCGATCCAGCACCTGATGCACAGCCATCATATTTTATAGATAAAAATTTTACTAAGGCATTAGATTTTAAAGGTGAACAATATGTATTGACAACTTGGGCAAACGATACCAATAGTGGTAGAAAACCTGATACAATAGAATTTAGATTTCGTTCTCAAGCAGCAAGTGGTTCGTTTCAAACATTATTACAGGCAGGGGCAAATCCTGGTGGATTCGCTATAGGTATAAAGGAAGATACGAACTCATCAAGTGATAATTATGGACACGTCGCATTCAGACTTGCACATGGTTCGGATTCAAGTAAAGGTTATGCCGAACTTTCTTCATCATCACTTCCTGTTCATGACGGAGAATTTTATTCTGTAGCATTAACTCGTGTATCTTCAAGTGGTGCACAATTAAGTGTTGATACCACATCTCAAAGAATACAATACAGATTGATGGTTAAGAAGTATGACGAGGGTAGGAGTAAAATTTATTTAGATTCTGATGAAACTATGATTGTAAATGGTGCGGTTAGTTCATCGTGGAATGGTTCGTTTACAGGAAACGAAACTGCTTATATTGGTGGGGCACCTGATAATTCGTTTGGTAATCAGATGACTGGTTCTATGATGGAATTTCGTTATTGGAACACAGCTTTATCTGAATCTAACTTTGATAATCATGTAAGGTCACCAAAATCATTTAATGGAAATCACCCATCTGCATCTTGGACAGATTTAGTATTACGATATTCGTTTGATGATAATAAAGCATTGAATAGTGATGGTGATATTCGTGATACAAGTGCAGACCAATCTTATATTCAGTCAGGAAGTGCACAAGGATATACATCTGGTACATTACCACATTTCCGTTCAGTTGTAGACGAAGAACAGATGAGAATTCCTAACTTAGGCCCAAATAGACGAGTATCAAATAAGATTAGATTAGAAAATAGTAAATTAGTTTATGGTAATTTAAGTCATAACAAACGAGTTGAATTAAGTGCATACGATACTGCAGCTTTAGATAGTAATAAGTTGGGAATTTATTTTTCACCAACTGATGTAATTAATGAAGATATTATTCGTTCTATAGCAGACTTAGATTTTGACCAATACATAGGTGATCCTCGTGACCAATATAAATTAAGATATAGACAACTCGAAGATATAGGATTACAATATTGGCAAAAGTACTTATCACCAAATAATTTTTGGGATTATATAAGATTAATAAAATATTATGATACTTCTTTATTTGAACAACTAAGGTCATTTGTACCTGCAAGGGCCAGAGCAAATGTTGGTTTATTAATTGAACCAAATATACTTGAGAGAAAGAAAGAAGTTGTAGGTGAACCACCTAATTTTGATGATTTGTATATTGAAGGAGATGCAAACGCATTAACATATTCTTCATCAGCCGTTCCTGAAGCATATGCAGTTTCAATGTCAGGATATGCAGTTACCATAAGTGGTTCATATCCAGTTTATCGAAGTGCGATAAGTATGTCGAGTTACATCAACCCAAGTGGTTCGTTTGATTCATACGAAGGTACAATTACAAGTTCATTTCACGAACCATCTAAATATATCTTAACTCAGTCAATCAACTCGGATTATGGATATAAAATATATGATATCACAGTAGGTGGTCCTGCTCATGTATTTGAGGAAGCATTACAACCTACAATAACAGGTTCAAGAATATCTGAACATAATTATGAGTATAGGTTCTTCTATACATCTTCAAGAGATGCCTTAAAGGATCACGGATATACTTTTGATTCACAGAAAAATAATTTTCATTCTTCTTCTTTTCATAGAAGTGAAATACAAAGTGTGGGATATGATAATTCATACTTTAGATTGGCATACTTAGGATGTCAGCAAACAAAATATACTACTACGGACAAAGAACCTCCAGTTTCTATAACTGTAACTTCACCAACAACATTGGTAACACAGGAACCTGGAGAATCTAAGTTAAAAGTAAAGTAAAAATACGAAAAATTAGAGTTTGATATATTTATAGTTGAGAAAGTTTTATTCACGATTATATTTAAACTCCAGTTTAAAAGAACAAAAACAATAAATTATCTTTATTTAGGAGACAAAAATGGGATTTCTAAACAACACAACGATTACAATCGATGCTATTCTAACCAAAAGAGGTAGAGAATTATTAGCTAGAGGTAGAAACGAATTTAAAGTAACAAAATTCGCATTAGCAGATGATGAGGTTGATTATCGTCTATGGGATACATCGCATCCAAACGGAACTAATTTTTATGGAGCTGTTATTGAAAACATGCCAATATTAGAACCTGTACCAGATGAAACACAAGTATTAAAATATAAACTTGTTACCTTACCAAAGGAAACTTCAAGATTACCAATACTTGATGTTTCTATTAGTTCACTAAACTTTACTTCGGGACTAGCAAGTGCAGAAATTGTTGCACCAGGAACATTAAACTCAACAGATGCAGAACAAGGGTATACATTTATCATACACGATACATCGGTAGCTAAACTTGAAGTAAATCAAGCAGCACCAAGTCCTTCTGCACCATTAATTCCAGTCGCTTTAAGTGGTGATGAATTAACACAGAGTCAGAATACAACTGGTTTATCAGCAAAAATATTACCACAAACATTTACTACACCTACGAAGAAATCAACACAATTGACTATCGTGGGTAATCAGACAGGAGCAACAACTACGGTAACTGTTTCGGTCAACAAAACACAATTAGGAAGTCCGGCATCAGCAGCGGGTTCAATCTAAAGAATTATACAAGGAGTTAGAAATGGCATTATCAGGCGCATATAAAGCATTTAATGATGATAACGATATAGTAAAAAACATTAAAAGCGTAATCTCATCAGGAATATGGAGTACAGGAGCGAATACTTTAACGGCCTTCTATACTCAATCCGCACAAAGTTCAAGTACTGGAAAGTATTTTTACGATGTATATAAAACAGACCATACCGATACTGAAAGAGAAGTTCAGTTTTCGATAACTTATGGTCATATACACGGAAGTGGTTCTTTAGGAACTGCGGGAGCCGCGACTGGTAATAGAGCATCAGCTGCGATACACGCACAATTTGTTAATTTACTATTAGGACCTAATGTAGAAAAATTTACATATGGTGGTGATGTAACTTCAAAACATTTTTACGCATTATCTTTACGAAGAGCTCGTATGAGAGAAAAAGTAGATCCAGGAAATTGGGAACTACATTTAAGTGGTAGTGATGTAGCACTGCTACCAGGTACCGATTCACTTATTAAGTTAATTGACGATAGTGGAGCAACAACCAATCCAACCACAGGAGTTGGTGGTCGAGTATTTAATGTTGTTAGTGGTTCAATATCCACTGGAACAGCAGCTACCAATTTAGCAGCAGCATCTCAACCGGGTGGTGGATACGGATTATTCTATCCTGATTTAGGACTCATCGTACTGAACGCTGACATACTACATGCGTCAGGTGGTATAGCAACAGTTACAGGTTCAAATACCGAAGGTGGTAATGTTAGTAAATTTTTCTCTATGATAGAAGGTGGTGGTAAATTCCAAGCCCGTAGAGAAGAAAGAATATCATCGACACATTATTTCTGTCGAGCAGGAAACAAAGAATTTAACTTTTCTAACAATCCAACATTCTTCACAGGTTCAACTGGTGAATTTACTCAACCTACATACTTTAAAGATCCAAAGTCGTACATTACAACCGTAGGTCTTTATAATGATTCTAACGAACTTTTAGCAGTAGCCAAGTTGAGTAAACCCGTTCTTAAATCTTTTTCAAGGGAAGCTCTTATCAAAGTAAAGTTAGATTTCTAATAGATAAGGAGCAAAACATATGTTAGGAAATGTCCATCCGCAAGACGTTTCAGTAGAACCATTCAAAGTCCATAAACGATTTCAATTTAGGACTGCCGATACAGGTAGTGGAGTTTATGCTTTAAAAGGAGTTAGTGGAAGTTTTCATAATTTCATGACAGGTTCTGCAAATTCTCAGAGCTTTGGTGTTTATAATTCCATATCTGAAAGTATGGACAAACCAAAATCTACTTGGTATAGCCTTGGAACATATTACGAACTACCATTATATTATAGCATTAATCATTTGTATTATGAAAAATTTAGTGGTAATCCAAAATTACCACACATGAATGAACAACCACAACCATATCTGAGTTGGGGTCCCTCTAATAGAAACAAAATGAATAGAGAATTACACGACAGATGTTCAGTAATTTCGTTACCACAATCTTTAATCGGTGAAAGAATAAAACCTGGTTCTGTAAAAATACTTGATGATTCTAAAGATATAACTTTAGATATAAGAGATGACGGAGATGGTAATTTATATGATTTTGCATTTAGTTCATCATATGCATCACATAGGTCAGCAAGTTTCGATACGGGTGTTGGTATAACAGCACAAGGTAGTGGTAGTGTTGTCGGTAATGTATTTTATGATACTGGAATGGTAGTAATGACAAATACAGGTTCAAGTTATGTAAATGCATTTTTAGGATCAGGTACAGACGGATTTGAAATAGATTATAGAGCAACTCATACAATTTATCAACACGAATATACTGTAATTGCACCAGCAGGTAGATTCAGTAATTCAAAAAATATAAGTGTTACACACCAAAGGAGTGGTAGTATAACCGTAAAAGAAGGGGCAAGTCCTCACTCTCTTTTTCCACCAGGAGATAATCCATCTGCAGCCGCAGGAAGCGGTTCGTTTAATAGTTCTTATGAGGCAACTGAATTTGTAAATTCTTTTGTAACTCATTCTCAGTTTGCACCCTATGTAACAACAATAGGTCTCTACAACGAAAATAATGAACTATTGGTGATTGGAAAAACATCAAGACCTATAAGAAATGAACCAGATTTAGATATGTCATTTGTTTTACGATTTGATGTCTAATTCGCCATATATATAATATTTATTATAGAATAAAAGAGACTGAAAGTCTCAGAAAGGAGTAATATGATAGGATTACTCGAATTATTAGTAGGTATTGTATTGGGTATTGGTATTTCAGATGCATTAGATAGTGCTAAACCAATCTACCCAAATGATTCCACTAAAGTTAGTACAGAATATTATATAATTTATCAAGATAGATATTTTGGTAGAAGATATGGATATTCTTTGTTTAATGACTATTGGTGGCACACACCAAATAATTATCATTATGGATACCGCACTCAAAGAGGAACTGATGTTCCATTAAGAACTTGGGGTGGTACAAGTAAAGGTAGAAAAAGTGGTGAATATACCAAACCTAAAACTCGTAGAGACGGAGAGGGGGGTGGTAAAGGTCGACATCACGGAGGTAAAGGAAATAAAGGAAGAAAGAAAAACTAAAATAGGAGAATAATCGTGGACAACCAAACACAAGGTCTTGTCGAAGGGTTGATAGGACAATATGGTTGGTTATTTATTGTGGGTGTAATAACACTCATCTTTCAAAATACCATAAGAGAGGCAGTAGATGGTTTCATGGTCTTTTTGGGTAATGATTACAACGAAGATGATGTCGTAGAAGTTGATGGAGAACCAGGAAGAATAGTAAGAGTGAGTATGTGGAAAACCGTATTCTTTATCTATCATATAGTTGAGGGTAAAGTTGTCGGTGGTTCAAAGTTGGTAGTGGCAAATTCAAAGTTGAAAGATTTGAAAATAGAAAAACCATTAGCTAATCTTGATTTATCTAAATATTCAAAAAAATAGTATTGTGATATTTATAATTGTTAAGTAACGCTAGCAATATGGAGATATAAATGAAAAAAATATTGATTGGTCTGTTAATTAGTGTAAATTTATTATCAGCCGAAAATGAACTTTGGAAATTTTTTAAGTATTCGACTGCATACGCAAGTTTCAGTTTGAATGCACCAAGACACCAAGATGATAGGTTTGCTATTATAGGTGGGTTGAGTACAGGACAATTACAAGTCGGTAGAACCGAAAGAGAATTAAAACCTGATTTTCAAACATCATTTGGATTAAGAAAAATTGGTAGATTTAATTATGAACCAAAACGAGGTGTTAAGAATGCTGGAGTTGGTGGAACTTGGTATGATGGTTCAGAATCTAATGCTAATGAAAGTGCTACATTTGGTCCTGTTCAAGGATGGGAATATCTAATTAAATGGTCAGAAGGTAGACAATGGGGTAACGAATATTTAAATCAAGAGTATTGGGTAAGATACACAAGTGATTGGTGGATGGCTAAAATAGGTTGGACGGAGTTAGGATTAGAAGAACTTGAATATGGTCAAGGTGAATTAAGATTTAAATGGACACCACCTGTTTTAGATGACAAAATAAATTTAAGTATTGGTGTAAAACATAGACAACATCCTGTTTATGGATTTGATGCTATGGTATTGGATACGACTTGGTACAAAGGACAATGGTGGAATTTCGCAGAAGATGCCTTTGGTATTGATGATAATGCTTGGTTTACAGAAGATTATCATTTAAATGGTGACCGAGATATTCAACTATATGAAATAGATCCTGAAACTGGTGAGTTAAGACCGATTGAAGGTGGTGGTCCTTTTTGGAATGATGATGGTAGATTTGTCGGTGTTGATTGGCTGTGGAGAGATGAGAATGGTAAAATATTTGCATATACAGATAGAGAATATTTCTTATATCACTTTCCAAGAATGTTAGAAAAGTATATTGGTGGTGTCAAACAAGAAATAGGATATCAAAGAGAAACTTCAATAGTATTGGGAGCTGATTTTTATCATTATGATGATTATTGGTGGTTACATGCTTGGGGTAATTGGTTACCTTACCACTTTGGACACGATAAATATTCATATCATAACGGAGCACATTACCAAACTCATTTAGAAGAAGGTGGTGAACCAAATGAATTTAAATTTAAAGACGCGATGTGGCATAATTGGCACGATTATGATTTTGGAGCAATTTTTGGTGTAAAAATTAAAGATAACTTAGGTGTGTTCGCAGAAGGTCGTTATTTAAATTATTGGGAAAGACCAGCATACGATATTAAGTTCGGTATAAATTATCAATTTATGGGATTTTAGGAGAAAACTTATGAGAGATTGTGAATGTAATGGTTGTCAATGTGAGTATGCATGTGAATGTGGATGTTGTTGTGAATGTGAATGTGAAGCATGTGCATGTGTAGTGATATGTGAATGTGAGTGTTGTAAAGACACCGAGTAGAAAGGGAAAAAAATGTTAAAAAAAGTATTGACTTTACTGAGTATTATATTTATATTCAGTTGTGATGATAGAATAGAAGAAATAGGACCTCAAATAATCAATATGTGGATTGATGGTGAAGTTGTGAATGTGGAAGAAAGATACAAACAAATAACCACTTATGGTTCAAGAGATACTTATATAGATTCAATTGGTTCAGACGGAACTTGGATTGTAGAACAAAAAACGAAAAAGATTTTCGTAATACATTTTCAAGTAGAAGATGGTAGAGTTCTTGCATTAAATGAACATTATGCACTTATTTTTGTTGATTGGGATGCAGCAAACTACACCACAAGTTTAATTAACGAAGGATTTTATAGTAACCCACATACAGATGATAAAGAAGTATTGTTACAAATTGTAGGACCTTATGATTACACAATAGGTGCACAAGCATCTATTACTGAGTTGAAAATGATTTCATCAGGACAATATGCAACTGGTAGATGTGAAGGAAGTTTTTATAATCCATTTACTGATTCTGTAATGGAAGGTGTATTGGAATTTGAAAATGTAAGAATAAGTACAGATGAAGCTAATACTACTTATTTTGATATCACTCGTGATAATTAAGAAAGTAGTATAAAACACGGAGAAAAGTAATGGCAGATCAAGCCAGAACAAAACAAGGACAGAGATTGGGAGAATTGTTATTGGATGCGGATATCGTAACCAAACGACAACTTGCCAAAGCTGCTCAAGCACAAGTAAAGGGTGATAAAAGAAAAATAGGTGAAATACTTGTAGAATTAGGATTTTGTACAATAGAAGATTTAACAGACGCGATGTTAGATACACATCACGAAGAAGTAAAGGAAGAAGTAGTGAATAAACCAACAGAAATTAGTGAAGAAAAAGTATTAGGTACTAAATTCACTTTATCAGTTCAAACAATGGTAGCTGCAGGAACAGGATTAGCCTCATTGATTGGTATGTGGTATGCCTTGCAAGCTGAAATACAAGAAGCTAAAGAATTACCGAGTTTAGAAAGTTTATATTCTGCGGAATACCCATCAAGACCAGAGGGATATAATTGGCCAAGATCTTACGAACAATATAAAGACCAAGTAGGTTCACTTCAAGAAGATATGGATGATGTGTATGATAAATTGGATGAATATGAAGAAACGATTGAAGAACTTGAGAAACTCGTAGCAGATTTACGAGTCGAAGTTGCAAAGAAAAGGAATAAATAGTTATGAATAATGGAAAATTAATTAAAATTACTTTTAAAACATTATGTGTCATGGGATTAGCATTTATACTATGTGGTAATGTTGTAAATGGTCAAGATAAAAAACCAAAGGTAGAAGTTATCAATGATGATAATTTTAAGAAATCAATATCAAAGGGATTTTTTCTTATAAAATTTACATCTGGTTATCAAATGACTACACTTGATAAGAAATTATTTGATGGAGTTAGTGGATTTGAAGGTTGTAAAATAATCGAAGTTGATGCGGGAAATGCAAAAAAAGTAATTAAAAAACTTAGAATACGAAACTATCCATCTTTAGCATTATTTCACAACGGAAAAAAGAAAGAAGTTTGGAAGGCCGATATGGATGGTGTTGTAGATATTAATAATAAAGATATCAAAAAGGCTATTTCAAATGCGATAGCAGGTGATGTGTTTTAATGTATGAACATCGCAACGATAGCTGGACATTTAGCATTTGGGTTAATAGCATTTTCGTTTCTTGTAAAGGATATACTATATCTTAGACTACTTTCAATTTTAGCAAGTCTATTCTCAGTATTTTATAATTTTTATATACCAGACCAACCCATGTGGTTGGCAATCAATTGGAACATTGTCTTTGTTCTTGTAAACCTTTATCACATCGCTGTTATCATATATGAAAAACGACCTGTCCACATGGACGATAAGAATAATGAGTTATACGAAACCCTATTTAAAGATTTAACACAAGTAGAGTATTTAAAAATTAGTAAGGCTGCTATTTGGAAAACATTTCAACCTAATGAATTTATTACAAGACAAACACATCTTGTTCCAGATTTAGTATTGATATACAATGGAACAATAGATGTATTAGTAAATGGTAAAAAGGTGGCACAATTAAAAGATGGACAATTTGTTGGTGAGATGTCATTCCTTACAGAGAAATCAGCAACTGCAACTTGTATTGTAAAACATCCGTGTGAATGTTTAGTTTGGAAACAAAGGGAGTTTAAAGAATTGTTAAAAAGAAACCCATCATTATATTTCACACTTCAAACTCTGTTGAGTGCACAAGTTTCAGATAATCTTGTAAGTAGTTCAAAATCTGAATAGTCTATATTTATTAATATGTTAAAACTCAAAGACCTACTCGTAGAAAGAATTGATTATGAAGATACTGCCCGTATGTTGGTCAAAAAATATGGCCTTCGTTCCAAAGTAAGATTTGGTAAAGTCAAGGGACAAAACGAAGCAGATTACGATTGGATTAAAGATGTTATAAATTTAAAACGAAAATACCCAAATGTCAAAGAATTTGTTGTATCGGTTTTACACGAGATAGACCACGCAAAGATGAGATATAAAATGGGAGCTAAAAAATACGAACACGAATACACGATGGCTGGACAGGACGCAGTAGAAAAAGGTGGTGATTTCCACGATGATAATTTCTACGAAGAACAGGCTGAAAAGTGGGCACAAAACGAATATAGAAGAAAATGGAAGCGAAAATTTAAATGATTTGAGAAATTTAGGTTATACTTATTTATATGAAAACAAGATCTGCCAAGAATAAAGGTAAAAGGTTACAAAATAATATTCGAGATATTCTTCTCGAAAACTTCAAAGAATTAGAGCCTGATGATATTAAATCCACTACTATGGGAGAAAGTGGAGAGGATATTCAGTTATCACCTGCTGCTCGTAAATTAATTCCATATGCTATTGAATGTAAGAATCAAGAAAAATTAAACATATGGGAATCATTAAAACAGGCAGAGTCTAATAGTGAGAAAGGTAAACCTGTTTTAATATTTAAGAGAAATCGTAGTAAAACCTACGCTGTTTTAGAAATTCAAGACTTTATAAACTTAATAAAATAATATGAATACTGATATAGGATTTGATAAAACTTATGTCATCAGTTTAAAATCACGACAGGCTAGGCGTGATACAATAAAACAAACACTAAATGGAATTGATTATGAGTTTGTTGATGCAATAAATGGTAAAAATCTTAAAATAAGAAAATTAATTAAGGATGGTATATTAAATACAGAGTATTATGATCCAGGTGGAACTTGTAATCGTAGTATTATAGGTTGTAGTTTATCTCATATAAAAACATGGAAAAAATTTTTAAAAAGTGGACTCGATACTTGTTTAATATTAGAAGATGATATTTTTTTGACCAAAGAAATTGTTAGGTCACAGATGGATGTGGAATATGGAAAGCCACGAAATGAATATCAAATGATACTTGATGAAATAAATTCATTAGATACTTGGGATGTTATTTTTTTAGGAAAAAAAACCGAAGATGTAGATGGTGAGAGAATTACGGATAATTTAATTAAACCAATATTTGGAACTTCACGATATGGTGCACATGCATATATCATAAACAAAAATAGTGTGAAAAAATTACTTGATAGTTATGTACCAATAACTTATGCAGTGGATGTTTTTATGGATGAGACATTATCTAATTTAGATATAGTTTCAGTTAAAAAGTCTTTTATTAGACAAAGGGGTGATTTGGTAGAAGATGAACTTTTACTTAATCCACAACCAAAAAACACACCAGATTCCGATACATTTTGGAATCTATTATATAAAGGAAAATTAACTACTTGTTCCGTTGATGATATAGTAGAATCAATAGAATTTTCTAATTACAAAAAGAGTTCAAATCATTTAAAAGTAGGAAACCAACCAATGGTTAGCATGAAACTTAGGACTTATGGTTAATTTTGACGAAGAATACGATGTCTACGTGGCATCAGAAGTACGTGATTTTTCTATCGGTGGGGTTTCATTTTGGGTAGATAGTTGGATTAGGTATGTCGTTCCATATTTAAGAGTAAAACCAATTCTTATTATAGAAGTAGAACCAACAGATAAGTGGATGAATTATGCATCACAATTTGTATCGGTTATAGACCGACCAGGTTCTAAACATAAATACGAATGTAGTTATCCATCAATTGGAGTAGAAAATTATTTTTCTTTACCTGATACAAAATATACAAATGAGATAATAAAAAAATCAAGGAGAGTTCACATTTTATCGTGTCCATATGGTTCGTTGTATAAGAAAAAAGTAAAAAGTGTGTTAAATAAATATGGTATTATAGACACTGCAATTATACATAGTTTGGAAACCCAATCAGTATCTACGAGTAGCAAATATTTTAACATAAGTAAAAGAAAAACTAAAAATCAAGAACGTTCATTAGAATTACAAGAAAATATAAATAATACAGCAAATGAAACTATATGGATAGGTATAAATAAAGAAAGTGATATCACACACCATATCCCAAATTTTTACAACTTTACAGAAAATTATGAAAAAGAATCATGTATGAGTAATGTTGTTGGTTATGCGGCAAGGTCGGAAGCTAGAAAGAATTTTTATTACTTACAAAAATTAGAATCTAAGGCGTTTACTGCTGATGATATTATTACTTATTGGGAAACAAGTTTTAAAAGTAAGATAAAATTTGATAATGTTGAAGTTATACCATATTCACGAGATGGAGTACACGATTTTTTCTCAAGAACTGATTGGGGGATTTTTCATGGGGCATATGAAAACGAACCTTTTGGATATTCAATATTTCAGGCATTAGATTATAATAAAATTCCTATTATATCTAAAGATTGGTGTGTAGATTATGAGTATCCGTTTAGGTCATCTACACAAAAAGAATTTGAAGAACAAGTTGCTAAAATATCTAAGTTATCACAGAAAGAACGTGATACTTATATAAGAGGCTTTAAAGTACATTTATCTAAATATACAAATACAAATGAATGGAGAGATAAACTATTGAGTATATACAATAAGTCAGAAAATGAGACTTGGTTACCTGGTAGTTTACAACCAAGTAATTCATAATGATAGATCAAAACAAATTAATATATCTGATTGACAGAACGATAGGTTCTAAAGGTCAGAAGCTTAAAAAACAAAATGAGTATATGTATTGGTCACCCTTTACTTCTCATCACAAACCAAAATTACAAATCAATATCATTACTCAAAAATGGCATTGTTGGATTAGTAATCAAGGCGGTCATAAGCTATATCAGTTATTTAAGAAGGTAAATGCTACTTACGAACAGCTAACAGAGTTACGAGAAATTGTAGGAGATACTCGGCCACTATCATCAAATAATGAGAAAGTCAAGGAAAAAGTTTGTGTATTACCAAAAGAATTTTTATCATTAGAACATAAACATTCTTCTACGGCATATAAACACTCGATGTTATATTTGAATAGGAGAGGAATAACTCGTGAAGATATATTAAAATATGGTATTGGTTATTGTGAAGAAGGAATGTACACAAATAGAATTATTATTCCGTCTTATGATGAAAATGGACAATTAAATTTCTTTGTAGGTAGAGATATATTTGAAAGTAAAATGAAATATAGAAACTCTCCCACACAAAAAGATATCATAGGATTTGATTTATTCATCAATTGGGATGAACCAATAGTACTTTGTGAAGGTCCTTTTGATGCTATTGCCATCAAAAGAAACGCCATTCCATTGTTTGGTAAAACCATATTACCAAAATTAAAATTAAAAATTATAGAGAAAAAAGTAAAAACTATATATATATCATTAGACACGGACGCAATAGGAGATGCAATGAAGATGGTTGAAGATTTCATGAATCATAATATTGACGTCTACTTTGTTAAACTAACGGAGAAGGACCCATCGGATTTAGGATTTGAAAAAGTTACAAAACTTCTTAAAGAAACTGATAAGATGAGGTTTTCAGATTTGATGAGGATGAAATTAAATGGTAGAACAAGAAAATATATGGAAATTTAATGATGAAGAATGGAAGATTCATATTAGTGATGAATCGTTGAAGGTAAAAGTGCAAGAAAAATTTAATATTGAGAAACCAGGTACTATTTATTATGGTAATGGTAATTTTCAAGAAGAAACATCTTGGGATTTAATTATTCCTAATGCTCTCATAAACAAAGTAAACAAGTACATCAAGGATAATAGTTGATAAAAAATGTTGTAAAAGTTCCTTTTCGAAAACTTAAACACATACATCACATATCGGATATTCAAATCCGAAATCTTAAGCGACATACAGAATACGAAGAAGTATTCAATCGTCTTTATGAAAAGGTCAAAGAAAACAAAGACAATGCTGTTGCTTATATAGGTGGTGATATAGCACACTCAAAAACAGAGATGTCACCTGAATTGGTAGACCAACTCTCAAGGTTATTTAAGAATCTATCTGATATAGTACCGACAATAATTATTGCTGGTAATCACGATTGTAATCTAAACAATCGTTCTCGGATGGATGTACTCACTCCAATAGTACAGAATTTAAATCATCCTAATTTACACTACCTCAAAGATAGTGGTATCTATACTTGTGCCGATGTACAATTCGTAGTATGGGATTGTTGGACAGATGAAAAAGATTTTATCACTGCCGACCAAGTTGAAGGTGATACTAAGATTGTATTGTTTCATGGAACGGTAGATAAATGTGAAACTGATTTAGGATTCAATTTACCTTCTGATGTCAAGATTCATAAGTTTGATGGATATGATATGGGATTACTTGGTGATATTCATAAACGTCAACATCTTAACAAAGAGGGAACTATATCTTATTGTGGTTCATTGGTTCAACAGAATCATGGTGAAGGATTAGATCACGGATACTTGTTATGGGATGTTCCAAAGAGAAAATCTACATATATTCAAGTACCAAACGATTATGGTTATTACACAATAGACATCAAAGATGGTAAGTTTCCTGATTGTCCTGATATGCCCAAAAAGGCCAGGTTAAGAGTAAGGGTATCTGATACCGACTCTGTACAATTAAAGAAGGCCTTGAGTGTAATACAGACCAAATATGGTATAAAGGAGATAGCTGTTAATCGTACAGATAGATTGACAGAAAGAGTTCGTGATGGACAAATTGTTGATGTTGGAGATGTTCAGAATCCAGAATATCAATATGAGTTAATTGAGGATTACATTGGTAGAAATCATATTGTAGATGAAAAAACATTATTAAAAATTAAAGAAATAAATGATGATTTAAATAGAAACTTACCAGCGGAAGAAATATCTCGTAATGTGTTTTGGAAGATAAAGAAATTTGAATGGTCGAATATGTTTAGTTATGGAGAAGATAATGTAGTGGACTTCACAAAACTAAATGGTATCATTGGAATGTTTGCACCAAACGCAAGTGGTAAATCAGCATTATTAGATTCACTTTCATTCTGTTTGTTTGATACATCGGCAAGAGCATTTAAGGCCGATAGGGTTATCAATAATAAAAAAGGTAGTTTTAGTTGTAAAGTAAATTTTGAAATAAACGAAACAGATTATTTTATTGAAAGAAAAGGTAAACGATTAAGTAATGGACACGTCAAAGTTAATGTAGAGTTTTGGATGTTAGATGATGCAGGTGATATTGTTTCTTTAAATGGTGATCAACGAAGAACTACAAACTACGCTATAAAAAAGGTTATTGGTTCTTATGAAGATTTTGTTTTAACTGCACTTTCTCTACAAAACAATTCTACGGTATTCATAGACAAGACACAAAAAGAAAGAAAAGATTTATTGGCTCAGTTTATGGGTATGGGAATCTTTGATAGACTTTACACAGGTGCTAATGATAATATATCTGATATAACTGCTTTATTGAGAGACTTTAACAAGACAGATTATGATGTTGATTTAGCTGATATTGATAAAAGTGATACTCAATATAAGGAAGTACAAGTAGATTTAAGAAGTCAAAAGAAAAGTCTTACCGATAGGAAGAAAGAATTGACAACTCAGACATTTAAATTAACCAAGAAGTTAAGGCCTGTTGATGAATCAGTTACTAATATCAAGAAGTTAGAAAATGATAGGTTAGAATCTGAAAATTCTCTTGATTCAATAGATACAAGATTAGGTTCACTCGAATCCACAAAGGAAGAAAATAAAACTAAACTTACAGAATTTAAAAATAGAATACAAACTTATACCGAATCAAATATAAATCAACTATACACCGACCTTTCTGAATTAGAAGTTCAACAAACGGAAAGTCAAATTGAGATTGATAAGTTAAAAATAGAAGTTCGTTCTAAATTAGATAAAATTGATAAGTTAGGTAATTTAGAATGGGATGAGGATTGTGATTTTTGTATGAGTAATCCATTTACATTAGATGCCATAGATACAAAAGAAAAACTAAACGAAGATAAAGTATTGGCTGGTCAATTTGTTAGTTCGTTAGATTCAATTGTAAATAAGATTGATGAACTTGGTAATGTAAAAAATGATAAATTAGATTATGACAACACCATAGAAAAATTGAAGAATGTTGAAATTAATCAAAACAAATTAGAATCAGAAGAAGTGTTATTAACCGAGAGAAAAAAACATACCCTTTCTCAGATAGCAATTCAAGAAGATAAGATTGAAAAGTATCATGAGAGTAAGAATGACATCGTTTACAATAAACAAATAGAAGAAGAAATAGAAAGTCTTAAAAATTCTATTGATGATTTAGATTATCAAGTCGATACAATAGATAAGAAGATACAAACTATTCATGGTGAGATACAGATTAACGCTACCAAAAAGAAAACTATTATGGAAACAATGAAACGTGTTCAAGATTTAGAAACAGAACACGAAGCTTACAAGTATTATCTTGACTCTATTAAACGAGATGGTATTCCCTACGAGTTAATAGAAAAGGCCTTACCTACAATTGAGGGTGAGGTTAATGATATATTGGCTCAAATGGTAGACTTTGGTATTGTGTTAGAAATGGATGGTAAGAATATCAATACATATCTAGCCTATGATGATGACAACGTGTGGCCTTTAGAATTATCAAGTGGTATGGAACGATTCATATCAAGTCTTGCAATGAGAGTTGGTTTGATTAATGTTTGTAATTTACCACGGGCTAACTTTTTAGCCATTGATGAAGGTTTTGGAAACATGGATTCTGATAATCTTAACTCTATTTATATGCTGTTTCAATATTTAAAATCTCAATTCCAATTTGCATTTGTAGTATCTCATATAGAATCTATGAGAGATACCGTAGATTCACTTCTTGAAATATCAAAAATTGATGGATTTAGTAATGTGGACTTTAATTAGAATATAAAACATTTTTTGGGGCGGGACGACCTTCTCGTTCTCGTTTTAAATTTAAAATATATTGATTGATAAGGGCGGACATAGTAGTATGTTCGTCCTTTGAGTGCAATCGAAACCAACCGATTAAATCTTTATCTATCGTAAAAGATACTTTTTCTTTTTTCATACTGATATTCTCCATATTTTATACCGACAATAAATATTAAGAATTTTTGCATTTGATATTTATAAATGAATAAATCTATTCGGAGAACAAATGGCAATACTTAGAAGATATAACAAATATCAAGGATTAAAGGATATCGATGTCCTTATTGAAGATGATGCGCCAATCTCACAATATTTTAATGTTGCAGAAGTTCCAGATATTATCTCACAAGGTCGTAGTTCATTTTTAGTTGGTGGTTCATCATTATTAAAAAATGGTGTAGAGTTAAAATTTGAATTAATAAATGATGCTACTGGTAAAACTATTTATTTAGAACCAGTTTCAAATTATCTTGAAGGTGATGCCCGTAGAATATCAGTTGAAATATATGATGACGCCGAAACCTTTGGTGATGCCACTTTATATTGTCTTGGTGAATTAAACCCAAATGAAGTAGATGTACCAGCCGAATGGAGAGATATTTATAATGTTCGTTGGTATCGAAAAATTTATATTAGTGGTGCGGGTACAAATTCAGAACCAATATATTTTTATAATCAACCATCCATGTGGGTTGGAGAAATAGTAAAAGGTTTTGTAGAAACATCGTTTCCGACTGGTTCAGTACAGCAAACTGGAGAAGTTAGTGGAGAACCATTACCAGGAACAGAAGGTACAAATCCATCAACTGAAGAAGTAAGTAGTATAAAGGTTTTACAAAAGGGATTTAAATCTAAAGTATTTGGTGGTGGTGGAAAAAATGCTGGTGTTAGTCGTAGAGGTAGAAAGGCAAGACGAGCCTCTCCTGAAGTTGATAAATTTAGTTTCTCCATTGAAGATGAAACATCAAAGTCTGATGTAAGACACGTTGGTGCAACATTTAAAGTAAACAATCCCCAACCTGCAGAGTCATTTGAATTAGAATCATATCATGAAGTTCCAACTATATATGAAACGGATATTGTAGATGTAAAAACTGATAAACAATTAGTTCCTGCAAAAGAATTTGTTATAACGGATACAAGATTTCCTGAAGATGATGAAAGACGAAAGGTAATAGTTCCTTTAGCAAAGTCGCCATATACGATGTCGTTTCAACCAGCACCTACTCATTCAGTAAGTACGGTTAATTTCCGTTCTTTTGCAGATGTAAGAATATCTAAAATGAGAACATTTAGTGGTGATGTTCATAGAGTAAAATTATATGCAAAAAACAAAGATGCGTTTGGTGATTTTGAATTAATAGCAGACACTCCAATAGAAAGTCCTGAAATATTATTTGATGTATTTAGTTCGGCTGGTTCAAAAAGAATTGGTTATTTTAATGACCAAAGTACACTTGATGATTATTGGAGTAGTGCATCAAATACTACTGCATCTTTAAATTCTACATATGTTCTTGATTCTGTTCATATATCTGGTTCAAATAGTCAACCTAATGAATTATTAAAATTTCAAATTACAGGATCAAGACCGATAGAATTTTATAAAGGTATTGATTATTCAATTAGGGCAAGAATAATTGGAGAGGCAGGTCCTAAATCTTTTACCGATGGAGAAGCATTAACTTCATTTGGTGAACTTGGTATTTTCTTATCGGGTTCATCTTTTGAAACTAATCACAATTTTGGTAATGAATATGGATTTCAATTAACACCACCCGGAGAAAGCACTCCTGGTTCATTAACCATTGAATCAGTAGATGGTCCTGGTTTAAAAGATTTTGGAATAGTAGAGGAAGTTTTTACACCACTTCGTAATGGTGAAGATAATGTTTTACAATTTGGTATTCCAGCTGGTAATTTTTATATATCTGATATTTCTATAACACCAGTAGCAGATACAGGATTTTCACCTGATTGGATTAAAATAGTAGCTCCTGTTCCACCATTTTCACAAGAAAGGCCTGATGATTATGAATTTATGGCAGAGTTTTATGATGTAAATAATAATGTAGCCGATACCGTAACTCATGTTAGTGCATCTACTTTTGTGGGGGCAAATAATTACATAGTTGGTTCTGATAATGTATTAAGTGGTTCTATGTTTATTGGAAGTGCAATTGGTAGTGGTATAGAAATGGCTGGAGTTAGTTCAGGATTTATTCGTAGTATAGGATACAAAGGATTTACAAGTGCGTCCGCATACCCAACTCAAGGTCCTGGATTCTTAATGTATAGTGGTTCTGTATTAACTGATGTAACAGATGATTATAGTAATGGTGGAATTGGATTAGAATTAGTAGGTCATAGTGGTAGTTATCTTAGATTTCGAACTAATCCAAGTGAACTTGATATAAGAACCGATGCATTCTTTATAGGACAAGAACCACTTCAATATATTAGTGGTTCGGAAGGTAATATAGAAATTAGTTCTTCATTATTTCATCTCGATCCTAAAAATGAACGATTAGTAATTGGTGCAGATGCTACAATTAATGCTGATTTAACAGTAAATAATATACGAACACCTGCACAAATAGGTGGAGCTCCATCTACATTTGCAAATGCATCTGCTTCTATAACTTCACAAGGTAATGTGGTATTTAGGTCGGGTTCTATTGCAAATTGGAAAATATTTGGTAGTAAACTATCAGGTTCAAACGCCACATTAGATGCCGATGGGGCAGCATTATATATGTCTGATAAAGGACCTAATACTGATAATTCCGCGACATTTGATATTCAAAGGGATGAGTATTATATTGACTTTACACCTGCAGACCAAGGTAACGACAGAAATTATTATGTTAAGTTTGGTCCTAATTTTGCAGTAGATAGTGATGGAGTTTTAATTGCTAGTGGGGCAGTATTTGAAGGGCAAATAACTGCTTCTACTGGATTAATTGGTGGAGCAAGTATAGAAAGTGCATCTTTAGCCTATTCACCATTTTGGAGAATATCCTCATCAGCAGACCAAACTGATCCTACATCGTTTATTTCATCAAGTGAATTTAAAGTATCGGCTGGTGGATTAGTTACGGGTTCTGCCATCTTATTAGGTGATAAAGGTGGTGGAAATTATTTACAATTCATAGATGATACTTTGACGGTTGAAGGTAATATTACGGTTAATAGTATTAAGACACCTGCTACAATCGGTGGAGTTGCATCAACTACTCTAAATTCATCAGCTAGTATAGAATCTGATGGATTTGCCTCATTTAAATCTGCTTCCATAGGTGGATTTCATGTTTCTTCGGATACCATAAACGATACAAATGATAGATTGATATTAAAATCAAGTGGTCAGATAACTGGTTCAAAAGTATTATTTAGTGGTGGTAATATTGGTGGATGGACTATTAATGAAACGAATATAACAAGTCCAGGAGCTGGAATTAGACTTAATGCAAATGGAGATAATTCAGAAATATCCATAAACTCTCATACCTTCGCAAATGAAGGAATACAATTAGGATTCAATGGTGGAAGTCCAAGATTTTACGCTGGTGATGGGGCCCAAAACTTTTTAAGATATGATTCGAGTAATGGTGTATCAATTAAGACAACTTTATTTGAATTAGATACACCTACACTTGAACTATCTACGACACATGCTTCCATGTCATTGGGTTCAAGTCAAGAAATTATTATGAGGGGTAATAGTAATAGTCCATTTATAGCTATTCAACCAAGTGTAGCCCTTCAAGATAAAGCTTATGGTGAGATAGGAATAATGCTTGCAGTTGCGGCAGGTACAACACCATTGTTTTCAGCGGTGGGAACTGGTGGACATATAAAATTTAATGGAACTCTATTAGATATAAGTACTGATACAGCAGTAATTAGTGGTAGTTCAATACAATTAGTCACTCCAACATTCCTACTTGGTAGTGTATCCGATGGTAATTACATTAGTGGTTCTAATGGAAATATGGAAATTCAATCAAATGCCTTTGAATTAGACGCAAATAATATTGAAATTAGTTCTACAAACGCAAGTATGTCGATAGGTGAAACCTCTGATGGTGGTCATGCTATTAAACTTGATGGTGCACAAGGTAAAGTTTTTGTTGGTTCTAATAGTTCGAAACAAATCGAAATATCTGGAAATCACGCCAAGGGATACATAGCAACTGGGAAAAATAGTGTAGATTCTACAACTGAAGGTTTTTGGTTCGCAAATAATAATGCGAATCCTGAATTTCATATTGGTGACGCAACCGATTTTATAAAATTACAGCATGGTAACTTAGATATAGCATCTCAAAAACTTGAAATATCTGCATCAACCATACAAGTCTCTACAACCCACGCTTCTATGAGTTTTGGACACAACTCAAGTTACCCACAAGGTAAATTGATTGTGGAAGGAAGTGGTACACCTACATTTAAGATGGGTCCTGATGTAGGGTTTATCTCTATGACTACTGGTAGTGGTGTTTATATGGATGGTGATGGTAATTTCAGATTTGGTGATGACGATGGTGGAATAACATTTAATAATGGTTCATTTGCAATTACTGGTTCAGACCTTGATATATCCGTTACAGAATTAAATATAGTAGCGACTGGTTTTGAATTATCTTCACAAGAAGCTTCAATGTCGTTGGGAACAAATCGTCAATTACATTTTCAAGGTGGAAATGCAAATCCATATATCAGTATTGGTATGGGGGGAAGTGGAAGTTACGGAACTGAAGGTGTATGGTTAGCACATAATAACACACAAAATAGACCACAAGTTTCTTTTGTAGGTTCAGCAGGACATTTTAAATTTGATACTGGTGTAGATATTGATACAAGAACATTTGAACTTGATGCAAATAATGGTGATTTACAGATTTCATCTACACAAAAGTCCATGTCACTTAATGATCAAACTATTGTATTGGATGGAACAAATGCAAAAATAACAATTGGTTCAGCAAATCCAGTAATAATACAAGGTGGGGCTACCGATAACTTTATGACTATGGGAAGTAAAACTTCCTTTACTCATTTTGACCAATCTACTCAAGGTATTATAGTTGGTATGGATTCAACCGTACCTAAATTTGAAATGGTTGGAAGTGCTACCAATTACCTATCATATGATGGTTCTAATTTTGACATAAAACTTTCACAAGGACTTGAGTTAGATGCTACAAATATAGAATTATCATCTACACACGCAAGTATGAGTCTTGGTGAGGGTAAAATTAAGATGGTTGGAGCATCTACTTCATTTATCCAAATTGGAGCAGCGAATTCCATAACACTAAAAGATGATGGTACTGATAGGTTTATGTCTATTGGAAAAACAAGTTTTTCACACTTTGACCAATCTACGGCAGGATTTATAGTTGGAACAGATGGTGGTACGACTAAATTTGAATTAGCAGGAAGTGCAACAAATTATCTTTCTTTTGATGGTTCAAATTTTGATATAAAATTATCACAAGGATTAGAATTAGATGCCTCAAACATAGAATTATCTTCTACACAGGCAAGTATGTCATTAGGTGAAGGTAAAATAGTATTACAAGGTGCTTCTTCACCATTTATGGCTATCAATTCAGGAAGTGCTAATCAACTACTTGTCAAAACGGATGGTACAGATGCCTTTATGACTATGGGAAGTAAGACAAGTTTCTCAGACGAGGGTAGTGGAACAGCAGGTATCTTGATTGGAATGGACGCAAGTAACCCACAGGCAGAATTCGTTAAAAGTTCTACTAATTATTTTATTTTTGATGGTTCAAGTGGTGTAGATATTAAAACAACCGCATTAGAATTAGATGCAAACGATGGAGATTTACAATTATCATCAACACATAAATCTATGAGTCTTGGTGATGGTAAAATTAAATTACAAGGAGCAGCAACACCATTTGTACAGATAGGTTCGAGTAATCCTATTACTTTAAAAACTGATGGTACAGACCAATTCATAGTTATGGGAAGTAAAACTTCTTTTACTCATTATGATAAATCTACGGTTGGTATCATTATGGGAATGGATACTGCAGTTCCTAAGTTTGAATTAGCAAAAGATAGTAAAGATTATTTAAGATGGGATAGTACAGACGGACTTGATATAAGAACAAGAAATATGGAAGTAAGTGCTTCTAATATTCAAATCTCATCAGTACACGCAAGTATGAGTATCGGTGATCCCGATTCAGCTGGTGGGGCAATAGTTCTACACGCAGACGGAACTGATAAGATGATTAAGTTTGGTGATAAGACAACATTCGACCAAACAACCACTGCTGGATTAATAATGGGAATGGACGCTACCAATCCTGAATTTGATTATACGGTTGGAACTGCAAATAGTCAATACATTAGAATGACACCTGCAGGTATTGATATTAAAACACCATCTTTTAATCTTGATACAGACAGATTAGATATCTCATCAGATGATAGCCGAATCGATGTATATGATGATAGTGGTGGAGTTGATGGAAGTGATTTAAGAGTTAGAATTGGTGAAGTTGATCCTACATCAGCAAATCATTATGGAATGGTTATCTATGATGGAACTGGTAGTGGTTCAGCAGATGAGTTAGTTCATTTTAGTGATGTAAAAAATCAAATAGCAAGTTGGTCATTAAGTCCTAATCAAATATCAAGTCAGAATCTTATATTAGATTCAAGTGGAATAATTCAAACATCAGATTTTGCAAGTGGTGTTAAGGGTTGGAGAATAACATCTGCTAATAATGGTGAAGCTGAATTTGAAAAAGTTACGGTTAGGGGAACATTAGCCACTACGGTATTTGAAAAGGAATCTGTAAACGCTGTTGGTGGTCAGTTATATGTAGCAAATTCAACTATCTATACGGGTTCAGCACAATTATCTGCAACAGAAACAACTATGAGTGTTGCAAATGTTGGTGGTTTTGCCGCAGGAGAGATATTATCTGCAAAGAAAATCTCTGATACTGGTTTTAAAACTGAATACATGAAAGTCAATAGTGCATCAAGAGATTATCCAAATAGTGATAAAGATTTAACTGGTAAATTATATGTGACTCGTGGGTATAGTGGTTCGTTACCAGGAACACACGATACTGGTTCTCTTGGAGATTCAGCACAAGCCTCACAGACTTATGAAAATGGTCAAGTAATTGTATCAACAGGAAAGGTTGGAACTGGATTTATAAGATTAAATGCAAATCCAAGTGACCAAACCACACCTTATATTGATATTGTTGAAAGAACTGGTTCTGCAATTTATGATATATCATTAAAGGCAAGACTTGGTGATTTAAGTGGATTATCAAGTGGATTACTATACGGTGAAACCAATCCTGGATTTGGATTATTTACAGAGAATGTATTTCTACAAGGAGCCATAACTGCACAAACTGGTTCTATTACTGGTATTTTACACATCGATACTGATGCTAATAACAAAATGAAGTTGGGTACTAATGTTCAAAGTACTAATGATGGAATTTATTTAAATAATAACAACTATTGGTATACAAATGATGCATTTAGAATTGGTGATACAAATAATTATTTTGAATGGGATACCTCAACCTTAACAATTAAACCTGAAGTATTAGAAATAAATGCTGGTAGTGGTGATTTCCAAATATCATCTACACACAAATCTATGTCATTAGGTGATGGGGATATAAAATTACACTCACCTACTTCAGCTCAATCCACAATGAGAATTGGTTCTACCACAACCAAGGCAATATTCATTACTGGTTCAAATTCACTTGGAGCGATTAGAAGTGGTAAGTCAAGTGTAAGTGATACAACCGAAGGTTTTTGGTTAGCAAATAATAATCAACAGGCAGAATTTGTAGTTGGTGATGATACTGATTTCTTGAAATTCCATGCGTCCGCCTCAGTTAATTCATTGGAGATGAAAACAAGAAAATTTGAATTGGATGCAAATACTGGTGATTTACAACTATCTTCTACTCAACATTCTATGTCATTTGCCGATGGAACATTAAAGTTAGGAAGAGCAAGTAATGGTATTTCTTATCTAAGAGTCGGTAGTACTCTTGGAAAGGATGTACAAATAACAGGTAGTGCAACATTAGGTGTTATTAGAAGTGGTAAAACATCAGCAGCAGATACTACTGAAGGATTTTGGTTAGCAAATAATAACGCTGATGCAGAATTTGTTATAGGAGATTCTACCGATTTCATCAAATTCGATGATAATGAACTCGAAGTAAAAACAAGAAAATTAGAATTAGACGCTGGTGACGGAGATGTACAGATTTCTACCACTCATGCATCTATGAGTTTAGGTGGTAAACGAATAACATTAAAAGGAGATTCAAATCCATTCATAACAATTAATTCTGGAAGTGCTAATGACATAAAACTAAAAACAGACGGAACTGATGCATTTATGACTATGGGTAGTAAAGATGATTTTGGTGATGAAGGAACAGGAACCGCTGGTATATTAATTGGTATGGATTCCAACAATCCACAGGCAGAATTCGTTAAAGATTCAAGTAACTATTTTATTTTCGATAATGGTGTTGATATTAAAACAATAAAATTTGAATTAGATGCAAGTAATTTAGAGTTATCATCTACACACTCCTCAATGAGTCTTGGTGAGGGTAAGTTAGTACTACAAGGTTCATCCACACCATTTATAGCTATCAATTCAGGAAGTGCAAATGATATAAAATTAAAAACAGATGGTACTGATGCATTTATGACTATGGGTAGTAAAGATGATTTTAGTGATGAGGGTAAAAATACTGCTGGTATTCTAATTGGTATGGATTCGAACAACCCACAAGCGGAATTTGTTAAGGATTCAAGTAATTATTTCATCTTTGATGATGGAGTAGACATTAAAACTGATACTTTCCAATTAGATGCGGGACCAGGTGATTTACAAATTTCATCTACTCAAAAATCTATGAGTTTAGCGGGTGGGGCTATTGAAATAGCACATTCAGGTTCCAATCAGGCATATATGAAACTCGGTAGTACTGGTGGTCAAGGTATTGAGATGACTGGTAGTAATTATGGTGGTACTATTAGAAGTGGAAAAACAAATATTGATGATACCGATTCAGGATTTTTCTTAAATAATAGTGCTGGAACATCACAATTTCATGTTGGTGATGCAACAGATGCATTAAAGTTTAACGGAAGTAAGTTTGAAATAACTTCTTCACATATGGATGTTTCTGGACAAGATGTAACATTTGATATTCAAAACTTTGAATTAGGTGCAACAGATTTAAGTATATCATCAACACATAAATCTATGAGTTTAGGTTACAATACAAGTACAGCTCATGGAGTTACCTTAGAGGGTGGTTCTACATCTCGATTAGGATTTGGAACAAAAGGTAATTACAGAATGCAATTGGTAGATAATGGAAGTGATTCATTTTTACAAATAGGTACATTAGCATTTGATAGTCACACGAATACTGGAATTCTTATCGGTAACGATGGTGGTAACTTCGAAATGAGAATGTATAAGGATTCAGATGAATATTTTACTTTTGATGGAACTGATGGATTAGATATTCGTTCTACTAAGATTTATTTAAGTACTGGTGAAGGATTAACTTTAAGTGGTGTAGATTCAAGTGACGCATCAAACAATTATTTAGCATTAGGAAGTGCAACATCATATGCAGTTGGAGAAGGATTTTGGGCAGATGGTGATGGATTTTTTAGAGTAGGTAAACCATCTACTGCATATGTTTCTTATGATGCAACTAATGAAAAATTTCATATAAAAACAGCAGACATTAGTATTGATACAAACAAATTCGATTTAATTGCATCAAGTAGTGGTGAAGTAAGATTATCAATGGGTGCATCACCACCAACAAATTTCTCATCAGATGGAATTATATTGAGTGGTAGTGGATATTTCAATTTCCAAAAAAATTCACTTAATTATATAAAACATGATAGCGATGGATTTAAATTAGCATCACAAGATTTTCAACTATCAGGTTCAACCACATTAGCAATTAATACCGATACGATTAAACTTGGAACAAACGCAACTTCAACTTTAGTACATGGTTCAACGGGTACATTCTTAAATAGTAGTGGTCATTTTAGTTTTGTAGAGGATAGTTTAAATTACATCAAAGGTGGTAATAGTGATTTTGAAATAAGGTCACAGAATTTCCGTTTATCAGGATCTACTACATTAGCAATCGACACTTCTAAGATTAGACTTGGTTCTAATGCAACCTCTACCTTAGTTCATGGTTCAGATGGTATATTTTTAAATAATAGTGGTCATTTCAGTTTTGTAGAAGATAGTTTAAACTTCATTAAAGGTGGTAATAGTAATTTTGAAATATCATCACAGAATTTCCGTCTATCGGGTTCTACTACATTAGCAATAGACACTTCTAAAATTAGACTTGGTTCTAATGCAACTACCACATTAACTCATGGTTCAGTAGGTATATTCTTAAATAGTAGTGGTCATTTTAGTTTTAAGGAAGATGCTAACAATTACATAGTAGGTGGAAATAACAATTTTGATATAGCCGCCGATAACTTTACTCTTGATGCCACTACAATTTATATGGATAGTGCCACTAATAGTGGTATGATAGGTTTGGGAACTGATGGAAGTGCAGTAACACATGGTGCAACTGGAATTTATTTAGATGGAACTGGTAAATTTAGTTTTGTTGAAGATAGTGCTAATTTTATAAAAGGTGGAAATAGTAATTTTGAAATAAATGCAGAAAAGTTTGATTTAATAACTCCACAGATGAGAGTTTCATCATCAAACGGTGGAACTATAGCAATGGGTTCAACCATTCCGAAAAATATAAGTGGTTCGGGTGTATTCCTAAGTGGTTCGGGTGATTTCTTAGCTGGTAATGGTAGTGGTAATTCGATAAAATATAACGCAACTTCAAATGCAATAGTAATGCAATCAAACACTTTTTCATTAAATGCATCAACCATCGTAATTGATAGTTCAACCAATAATGGTAAAATAGCACTTGGAGCTTCACCAAACACCAGTGTTGCTGGAACAAATGCTGGTATTTATATAGATGGTGGTGGTAATTTCCTTGCATATGGAGATGGAGATAATTATCTTAGAAAAAGTGGAACTGGACTTGATATAAAAGCAGCGTCTTTTGATTTAAACGCGGGAAGTGGAAAACTCGTAATAGGTAGTGCAACACCAAGTATAGCATTAACTCACGCGGATGCTACATTTAGTGTAGGTACAATTACAACTGATTCTGATACTACTGGTCAAGGTGTATTCATGGATGGTGGTGGACACTTTAGAGTAATTGGTAACGCTACTAATCAATTGATTGTTGATGGTGGTTCAATGACAATAAAATCTGATACATTTAATTTAGCCGCCAATACAGATGATTTGGTCATAGATAGTTCAGGTAAATCAATATCACTTGCAGGTGGTAAAGTAATACTTGATGGAGATTCTAATAGTGGTAATGGTAACCTTTCTGTTGGAACTCTTACTTCAATAGATCCAAACACTACAAATGTTGGTATGTATGTAGTTGGAAATGGAGAATTATTATTAAAGAGTGGTGATGGTGAAAACGAAAATTATATAAAAATGACAGATGATGGTTTAGAACTTCAAACCTCAACATTAAAATTCACCGTAGATGGAAACATTGAATCACAAGATTTCTTGGTTGAGAGAAGTAGATTGTTTGGTGCGGGAGAAGATGGAGATGTGAATATTTCAAGCAACACCACTTTAACTTCGGATATGTATTATAGATTTTTAACCATAAATTCAGGAATTACATTATCAACTGCTGGATATAGGGTTTTTGTATCAAGAACATTTACTAATAACGGAACTATTGAAAATGATGGTCACGATGGAACCAGTATGTTAAGTGAGGGTACAGGTGGACCTGAAGGAACATTATCTGGAGGAACTCCTGGAGCACATGGTGGTAATGGTGGAACGGTTGGTGGTTCGGGTGGTCGTGCAGGTGGAGATGGTGGTTCTTCAGGAGGTAGTGGTGGATTTTTATTACTTTTTGCAAGAGAAATAGTTAACAACGGAACAATTAGGGCAAATGGTGGTGATGGTGCAGATGGTGGAGATGCCAAGACCGCAGAACCATAGATTATAGGATTTTAAAAAATGAAACATATACCATACTTTAAAAAGAAAAAAAATAACCATAATGATTATGCTGTAATATGGAAATCTACGAGAAGATTTACATTGATGCCAGCTCCAGGAAGCTCTGGAGCTACGGGTGGTGCTGGTGGTGGTGGTGCAGCCGCAACTCGTATTGAAGTTATTGATCCACATATTTTAATGATGATGAGGGATGTTATGGATGCAAGTGAAACCGCACAAAGATTAACCGTTGCCGGAGGAGCTGGTGGAGGCGGAGGAGGCGGAGGTGGTCAAGGTTTGGCGAGTGGTGATGGTGGTGATGCAGATCCAGGAACAACTGGTACTTCAAAAACAAGATGTGTTAATAGTGGTAATGGTGCAACTGGAGGAGCTGGTGGTGCAGGACAAGGTTCGACTGGTGGAGGAGGAGGAGGCGGTGGAGGCGGTCGAGGTGGTGTTGTCGTTATCGTAACCACAAGTGCCTCTAACGGAACGGTTCAGTCTCGTGGTGGAACAGGTGGAACTGGCGGAGATGGCGGAACTGGAGTCTCTGGAAATGGTAGATCAGGAGCGAATGGTAGTCATTATAAAGGTGGAACTGGATTGTGGATAAGAGTATAGTGCGTAAAATAAAAGATTTTGTGAATGAAAAGCAATACATATTATAGAGGAAATAAATGCCAGATTATATAACAACGAGTACAAGTAACCCAAGTCAAGCAAATGTACAGGCAACTGGAAATTTACTTGTAGGTGGGAATATCACTGCATATTATTCATCAGATATAAATCTGAAAGATGATATCAGACCGATAGAAAGTGCTCTGTTCAAAGTAAAACAACTTAGTGGTATTACTTTTACTTGGAACGAAAAGGCAGAAAAGGCTGAAAAAGAAAAAGGTAGGGATGTAGGTTTAATAGCTCAAGAAGTACAAAAGGTTTTACCCGAAATAGTACAAACTCGACCTAACGGAACTCTGGCAATTCAATACGATAAAGTTGTACCATTATTAGTAGAGGCGATTAAAGAACAACAGGAACAAATAGAAGAATTAAAAAAAGTATCAAAGGGTTATCAAGAATTGTTAGAAAAAAAAGAAAATCGTAAAAAATGGTTAAAGGAGAATGAGCTCAAAAAACAAAATTCTAATGTAATATCTAAATACGGAAAATAATATGGCGTTACAAGATGGATTCGTAGTATTAAATCTCGATATAGTCGCACCTGGAACTGGATATGGTAATGAAGATACCGAGGGTGTTTTATTAATGAGATCACCAGGTTCACAATCACTTAAAGTTGGTAATGGATTTCAAGGTGAATATTCATGTACAGATGATGGTCGGATAAATGGTGCTGATATAACAACGGCAGGTAAAAATTATTCAAGTGGTTCTTGGAATATAGCAGGTGGTGTGGAATGGGGAGCTCCTGGTGAATTTTGTAGTATATCAATTTTAGGAACTTCTAAGTCAACTCCAGCAACTGGAACAGGAGCCATAATAATACCAAAAATTGGTCAAAATAAATCTATGTCCTTTTCCGATATCAATAGGGAAAGGGGAGTTGCAATAGATACTGCAAATTCAGACATCCATGATTTATACGAAGATTTTTCATCAGTAGCAGGTACGGTTCATACCGATGTATCTTCCAAACCAAATTTTGATTGGTTTCAAGGGGGACCTCAAAGTGGAAGTGCATCACATCCAATCAGACTTGATGAATTCTATGGTTCAACTTACGACTCGTATGGTGGAATAGGTTGTTTGGGAATTGGTACACCAATAACATTAGCAAATGGTACTGTAAAAAACATAGAAGATATTAATGTAGGAGATACCATAAAATCAGCAAATGTACCTGGTATGCCATTAGATTTTGATGAAGAAGATACTTGGTCTACATGGTCAGGAATACCTCACGGAAACGCACCTAATAGTGTGTGGGCTACTGCGTACTATGACATACAAGAATTAAATAGGGCAAGTCCACAAACTGCAGCAGTAATGGATATATATTTTGATTATTATGATAATTATTATCTGATAAATGGTACTTTAAAGGCTACCTACGAACATCCATTTTTCATATTGAGAGATGGTGGTTATTATTTTAAAACAACAGCAAGTTTACAAATTGGTGATAAGTTATTTAAAGATACTAATGATTTTGAAGAAGTAACATCAATAGATTTTGTAAACGAACAATTAGAAACCGTTAACTTAAATGTCGAAAGTTTAGATGTTTATTTTGGTGGGGGTTATTTAATGCACAATGTACATGGAAAATAATATATAAATAATGGTTATTATGGATAAAAAGAAAGAAGTTAATATAAAGTTACCAAGTGGTGCACTTGGAGATTGTTTGGCATGGATGCCATATATTGAAGAATACAGAAAACAGAATAATGTGAAGGTGAATGCCATTGTTTCCCTTTATGAGTTATTTGAAAAAACATACCCAAAAATTAATTTTTTAGAACCTGGTACGAAATTATATAATCATGTTATGTTGCATCCTGATTTACAATGTGGTGTAGATTTATCAAAAGGACAATCGAAAAATTTACAACAAAATGCATCTGAAGCACTTGGATTGAAAAATTTTAAAGAATTAAAACCTAAACTTAAAGTACCAGATGAACCCTCAAGAATGGTTGGAAAATATGTTACAATTTCAACACAGGCAACAGCTCAGGCAAAATATTGGAATAACTATACGGGATGGGATGAAGTTGTGGTTTGGTTAAAAGATCAAGGTTACAATGTCTTGTGTATAGATAAGTTTAGAAATTATGGTGATGTGGATTTAAATTTTATGAATCCGATACCCAAAGGAGTGATAGATAAAACTGGACTTGATAATCAAACGGAACAATCAGGAGTTGGAATTCAAAATTTTGATTTATTCGATAGAATGGTAGATATAAAATATGCAGATTTTCATATAGGGGGACCATCAGGTTTGTCTTGGTTAAGTTGGGCAATTGGAACTCATGTGGTGATGATATCTGGATTTTCTGAAAGTTATACAGAATTTCAAACAGGAGTAACAAGAGTTGAACCACCAAGTAAAAATCCATTTGTAAATGATGAACTTTGTACAGGATGTTGGAACAAATATCCGTTTGTTCAAAACGATTGGTGGTGGTGTCCTAAGCATCGAGGCACAGAAAGGCAATTTGAATGCTCTCGGGCAATTACATCCGAAATGGTAATTGATAAAATAAAGGAATATTTAAAAAGTGTTAGTTGATAATGGATATGAGATAATTAATAATTTTATTTCTCATGATTTTTCTGATTATTTAAATTTTCAAGTCATGAATAGATTTAAAAAGGGTGAAGTTGAGAGTCGTATAAATGATAAAAGAACCAATCATTCATATTCTTTTGCTAGAAAAAAGTTTTTGGATGATCTTTCTTTATATGCAACAGATAGAATAAAACATCAACTTGGTGTTAGTGATTTATTTCCGTATTACAATTATGTTAGAATATATGAAAATGGTTCGTTTTTAGAACCACATCATGATGCTGATTATTTACAGTACTCATTATCAATAAATGTATGCGATATGATTTATCCGTTGTTTGTCAAAAATAAACTTATTTGGGATGAATTAATTTTAAAAAAAGGAGATGCTGTTTTACTTTATGGTAATAAGACATTACATAAAAGAAACACTTTGGTTTGTAAAGAAGGAGAATACATGACAAGTATAATTTTATTTTTTACCGAGAAAAAATTAGAAAAAACTAAAGAATTTGGGATTGAATAATGAGTTATGATGTTTATTATAGTACAGGTGGTGGTTCAGTAGTTTATGGGGGAGCAGATGTTTGGGTTAATAATTGGTTAAAAGAAGTTGCACCTAAACTTAAACACCCATCTAAATTATTAATACACAGAGTAAAACCTAAAAATGTAGAAATAGATTTTAATTCGCCCATAGAAGTTGTATGGCAAGGTGATCACCCAAGAGATTTTGAAAAGATAGCAAAAAATGCCCGTAAACTTCATGTTTTACACGGATATTACACACCACATAAAATAATAGAACAAAACAAAGACAAAATTGAATCTGTGTGTATTCATGTATCGGTTCAATTAAGTCTAAAGGCTGGTTTTGATTTGGGATTACCCAAATTAATGCACTATTCAGCAAATAGAGCTTGGGAAAGACGAGTTACCAAATGGGCAAAAAAAGTAATTTGGATTGGGTTAGATAAAATTCCACTACACGATCAAGTGGATGTAATTGATATACCGAATTACTATGAATTCACACAAAATAAAAAAGTCTGTATGAGTAATAGAGTGGGATATGCAGCTCGTATGGAAACAAGAAAATCACCACATTTTTTAGATAATGTTGAAAGTTTTGCATTTACCGATTTAGATGATTGGAAATGGTGGCGGAACAATATGAATCTAAAGTTTAATAAAACAAGATTGTATCAATTTCAATATAAAAATTTACATAGATTCTTCAATAGGGATGATTGGGGAATAAGTCATTCGGCACATTTGTTTGAACCATTCGGATATTCTATATTTCAAGCATTAGATTATGGTAAATTACCTATATTACAAAAAGATTGGCTGATAAACTATGAATATCCATTCAGAGCCTTTGACAAGAAGGAATTTGATGAGCAAATAAATAATATATCAGAGTTATCAGAGAAGGAAAGACAAGATTACTTAGATGAACTGAGAGATTATTGTAGAAAATATGATAATAAATCAGAGTGGATAGAGAGGTATTTAAAAATATATAATGAGTAATATATATTGATCCGGGGTACACATAAAGTGTTAACTTTATATATCAGCAAGAAATCTCAAAAACACAAGTTTCTTGCACCTTAATATTTATTATTGAAAACACACAACACGGCACGCGTATTAGACGATTATCGTCTTTTTCATGCGTATCTTTTTTTGGAGAACTTTTTTGGCAACAACAGCAGGACAGAAACTTAGTTTAGGAAAATTAGGAAGAGCCGTATCATCGTCTCGTTCTAATTATACTACAAAGTCATCATTAGGACAAAATGCTGGTACAACTTCAGGTAAAACTAAGATGAGTGAATTTTCTATCGATACCGTGGCAAGTACGATAGATGGTTATGCTTATGTCGATGAACAAACAACGGAAACATACCAATTAGGTTTTACTGGTAAGGGTAAATTATTTCAAAGTAAGATAGGTTCAGTTGCTGATAATTTTTCTTGGACAACTAATAATTCGGATGCATTTTCATTAGGTGGTGGGGCAACCACAACAGGTTCTTTTACAGCAGGAGCAATATCTGCTACTATACCTGGTGATGCAGGTGCACTAACTACCGCTACAGAAAGTAGTTTGGTTACTGATGGTGACTTTAACAATTGGGATTCAACACGAGCATTAACTAATTGGTATGAAAGTGGTGGAAGTGTAATTACTAAAAAGGATATATCTGGATTTGCAACAAAACCACCTTCAGGATCTAATGATTTCGTGGTTCAATTCGATACAAATAATTCTTATTTAACTCAATCATTTAGTGTAGAGGGTAACTCAACTTATCAAATTAGAACTTTGGCATCTTCTTCTTTTCCTGGTAGTAATGATATAAGCTTAGTAATAAGTTGTAGTACTCATACTATGTCGTATGATAATTTAACTGCAAGTGGAAGTTGGCATCAACTACGAGACGATTTTTACACAAGTGGTTCTGAAGGAACATCTTTTCCTCTCGAACTGAAATTTAGTGCATCAATAGATGGTCATACCTCGTTGTTAGATTCTGTATTTTTTGAAAGATGGGCTGGTGGTAATATGGCAGACCAAGCAGTACAAATAAGTGGTAAGTTTGTAGAAGATGGACAGAGTGATGGATTTAATGACCATTCAACACGATACAATACTGCAGTAACAAAAAATGTTGAAATACAAGACACTTATGGTGGACAATCAATTGCATGTTTTTTACCAGGAACTAAAATAAAAATGGCAAATAATGAAGAAAGAAATATAGAAGATGTTAGTGTGGGTGATGAAGTTTTATCTTTAATATTACCTGGACTTCCTGATGAAGATTTGGGTTATTCGGAATGGAAATCATTTACTATGAGACCTTTAGATGATTATGATTTAAAAAATTTAGAAGTATCTACTGCAACTATTGAAACATTATTTTATGATTTAGTACAAGGTTATTGGGAAGTAAGTCATATATCTGGTTCTATCCAAGTTACATCAGAACATGACTTTTGGAGTTACAGAATGTCAGAAGATGTAGGAGATGGTCAATCTACTCGTCCACAATGGGAGTGGAATAAACCAGGTGAATTAAAAGTTGGTTATAAGTTATTAGATTTTAATGGAAACACATTAGATATAACTAAGCTTAATTATGTATCAGACGAAGTAGAAGTTATAAACTTCGATGTAGAACCATTAGATATTTATTTTGCGGGTGGTGTGTTGGTACATAACAAAGGAGCAGATTCAGATCCTGGCTAATAATACAGTTAGTTTGAATAATTTTTTAATATTTATTTACGGATAGTTATAGGTTTTATATGTCTAAAATAACGCTTTTACAAAATTATGATTCACCTATTTTATTAGAAAATCATAGTGAAGGGTGGGTTTATAAAATTTCAGATGAGTATGTTGCTAAAGTGGAAGCACCAGGAGAATTCCCATCATATAACATTGATATGTTTTATGAAATTAAAATGGCAAGGTTATTATATTCATTTGGAATATCCGTACCTGAACCAATAATCTGTGATTATGTTAAGGTTGATAATGAGGTGAAAAGAGGATTTATAATGGAATTTATAAATGGTAAATCTATTCATCACGAAATGAATACAAATGATAGAAGTTTAGCGGAACATTTGTTAAAGATAGAATTAGAAAAGTGCTATAAAAGAGGATTTACTATTAAAGACGACTTTGTAGAATGGATTTTAACGAAGAATAAAACAATTAAATTGATAGATTTTACAACATGGAAATATAAAGGGTTATAGATGTCAATACTAAATCGTGGTTGGATTTACGATTCAATAACAAGAAATCAAGAAAGTGGTTCAGTTTCATATCGTTGGACTCATGGTGCAAACGACACATATATTGGTGCTGGTATAATGTATTTTTCCATACCTTACTTTTTAAAATCAAGAGTTAATGTTTGTCTTGGAAGTGGTGGTGGATATGTACCGAGATTGATGGTTGATTGTGTTCACGAACTAAATGAAACTCAGATGTATGGTGAGGATAACTTCGGAGAAGTGTATGTAGTTGATGCAACAAATGGTTTTAATGGTGAAGTAGATTGGTCAGATGAAAGTAGTTTTTTGAGAGAAAAATTTAATCCAAAGTTTTTAAACACCACAACAGAAGATGCATTTTATAATTTTTTTGTTAAACGAGATATTAAAATAGATTATTTACATATAGATGCAGATCATACTTACGAGGGTTGTAAACTTGATTTTGATTTATACTCTACGATAATGAATGAAAATGGAATTATTACGATACATGATACGGACAAGAAATATTGGGAAAACTTTCAAACTTATGATGGGGAAGAACACGATTCTTGCACAGGCCCAAGTGAGGTTGTAAATGAAATTAGTAATGAATGGGAAGTATTTAATTTGTTTGATTATAAAGAAAGAAACTTATCATTACCATCTTCTGGATTAACTATGTTGAGGAAAAAAATTGAAAAATAAAATAACATCATTTACAACTGATGAATTAGTTGATATGAAGGCCAGATATTCAGAGTGGATGAAGCCAGAAAATACCGTGTGGGTTGGAAAAGAATTTCAAAAATCATTAGATTCTTCATTATCAAAATCTACTTCAGATGGACGTGAATATATAAAAAATAAAATGAAGTCGTATGATTTTGTTAAAAATTGGGCAGAAAAAGGATTTGTTTTAGAAAAAGTTAAAGACCATCTAATGCATTCTTCAAAATATATTGAAAGTAGGATAGGTGAACATCCTATAAAAGATTTTAATGATGAAACTCGTCAGAGAATATTATTAGAAGAAATAGAAGCTGGGGGAGTTGATGGAACAGGTTTCTTAACGGAGTTTATCAAAGATAGAGTAAGTAAGATGTCATTTGAATCTTTTGATGATGAAATGATAGTTAGACAAAAATTAGCTGATTGTGAATCTCATACTACACCATATGTTAGTTCTCGGATTGATTCTTGTATAATTAAAGATTTAGATGATGAGATATTTCAGAGGATTAAACTTGAAGAATGTGAAAAATTAAACACGAAATTTATTCAAGATAGGATAAAATCGTATATGGGTAAAGTACATCCTGAAGTTGAATTAGAAAAAAGACAAATATTATCAGAATGTGAAAAACATACAAATGATTATGTTAAAAAAAGAATAGAGGAATTTCAACCTTTAACTTACAAAAGTGAAAGACATGAAGATTTATATGAGAATTTACAATATAGAGAAGATTTAGAACAATGTGAACAGCACATTACAGATTTTATTGAACAAAATATAAAGTTTTATAAAGGTCGTGGTGTTGAAATGGTGACTCCTGGTCAAGAACTTGAACACAGATTAAAACTTGAGGAATGTGAAAAATTCAATACCGAATATATTTCAAGAGAAACGGCAAGATTAAAAGACGAATATTTAATTCGAGATCCACAAGAAGAATTAAAACATAGAATGAATTTAGCATTTTTTGAGGATAATGTTAAAGATAAAGAAAAAATAGCAAGTAAAGAAACTTTTTGGGATATGATTTCAGTTCATGGTTTAGAGAATATGAAATTATTGAAGGAAGAATTAAATAACGTGGGTGAGGGTTTTTGTTTGGCTAAGTGGAATCAAGTTAGTATTCTCTTACAGACAGGTCAAACTCATAGTTGTCACCACCCAAGACCTCATGTAGTTCCACTAAAAGAATTAGAACATAATCCATCTGCACTTCACAATACAGAATTTAAAAAGATGCAAAGAAAAACAATGTTAAAGGGTGGTAAACCAAAAGAATGTGATTATTGTTGGAATGTTGAAGATGCAAATAAAGATGCATTTAGTGATAGAATATTAAAAAGTGGTGAGGCATGGGCATTTCCGTATTTTGATAAAATCAAAAGGTCAGATCCGATGGAAAATACAAATCCATCATATGTGGAAGTTAGTTTTTCTAATCAATGTAATATGAGTTGCGGTTATTGTGATGTTAAAAGTAGTTCAAATTGGCAACATGAAATTTCAAAACACGGACATTATCCAACAAGTGGAATGTATAATAATACTGAGTGGATGGAACGAGAGGGAATTGTTCCTATACCACATACTAAACCAAATCCATATAGAGATGCATTTTGGAAATGGTGGCCTGATTTATTTCCAACATTACATACATTTAGAATTACTGGTGGTGAACCAATTTTATCAAAGGATACTTTTAAAGTATTAGATTATATTATTGATAATCCAAAGGTTAATCCTATGTTAGAAATGTCCGTCAATACTAATTTATGTGCACCTCAAGATATGGTAGAGGAATTTATTGATAAGGTAAAGTATATTACAGATAAAGATTTAGTTTGGAATTTTGCATTATTTACAAGTATAGAATCTTGGGGAGAACATGCAGAATATATGAGAGATGGAATGGATACAGAAAGATTTTGGAATAACTTGGATATGTTTTTAACTAAATGTGAAAGACCTGAAGCTACCATAATGGCAACTTATAATCTAACAAGTGTTCCAACTTATCACGAAGTTATTAAAAAAGTTTTTGAGATGAAAAAGAAATTTTATAATGGTAGAAGATATAGACATTACGGAATTATATTAGATACTGCATATTTACGACATCCTGAGTTTTTACAAATACGATTGTTATCTACTTATTGGATTGACAAGATACGAGATGATGTTGAGCTTATGGAAAGTCTATCCGAAGAAAAGTATACACATATATATGGACATGGACACGCTGGATTTTATGATTTTGAGAGGGAAAAATTAAGACGAGTTTTAGATTGGGTAGACGCACCACTTGATGATATAAAGTGGTTAATGAAAATGAGGAGAGATTTTGTATTATTTATTGATGAATTTGATAAAAGACGAGGAAAGGATTTCTTAAAAACATTTCCTGAAATGGAAGATTTTTATCATTCTTGTAAAAAGTTAATATAATGTTTGGAGTATTAACTAAAGAAGGAAAAGTCCCATATGTATCATTAGATGAATTTATTGATATTGATAAAATGAAATATTTTAGTGGGTATATTCACAGACAACTTCATAATAAGTTTTTAACACAGAAAAATCCACCAGATTATTTGATTCCATTCATTAAAGATAAGGATTTACATTCTGTATTTAGCACTTATTATAATGATATTCCTGTTGAAAAAAGTTGGTTGCTTGTTAATGAATATCTGCCTGAACTTGTCAATTATCTTAAAGAAACTGTAATGGAAGATATTCATGGAATATTTGTTTTAGAAGAAAAACTTGGTTATAATACAAGTTTTCATAGGGATTGGGGAGAAGATACTACGGGTGAAAAACATGAATCAGAAGGATTAGTTCCAACTGAAGAAAGAGCTAGAAAAACAAGTGAAAATTGGGCATGGTTTAGGTTTTCAGGAAGTAAGAGACTTTATATTTCTGATATTGATGGTAAGAATGATATTTCAAAAAGAATATCAGTAAAATCTTATGGTGCATATTTTAATGGTTTAGATTATCATGGAACTCATGATTTATCAAGTGGATTTAGTATTAGGTTACATGGTATTTTAAAGGATAATGTAAGAGAAAAATTAGGATTAGATGATTAATTTAGTTACAGTTTGTGGTCACAATACCACAATGTTAAGACATATGTTGAATCATTACAAAGATTTTGTTGACGAAATTTATGTTGTTGTATATTTATCATCAGACAAAGATAGAGTTTTATCGGAAGTCAAGGAAATCACTCGTGATTTAAATATTGATATACATAAACAAACTATCGAAGAACCATTTAATTGGGAAAGAGTTACAGAGTTATACAATGAAACAAAACTATTAAAACCAAATGATTGGTGGATTGTATCGGATGATGATGAATTTCATATTTATCCAAAACCAATAAGTGAGTTGATAGAGGATTGTGAAACAGATGGTTATAAATTTATTACAGGAGCATTTTTAGATAGAATTGGAGAGGGTGGAAAATTCCCACTCATAAATGATGATAGTGATATTTGGAAAGAATTTCCATTGGTGGGTTCATTTAGATATCCAATTTCTAATGCATGTCCTAATAAGACCGTAGTAATGAAAGGTGATGTACAAATCACTAATGGACAGCATTATGCAATGATAGATAAACAAGATACATATGGTGATAGATGGAATCACCCATTACGATATCCTGTTGATGAGTGTTTTATTCAAGTTCACCATTTTAAGTGGGACTTGTCTGTTTTGAGGAGAATTAAAGAGGTTGTTGGTACTAAAAAGATATATACTTTTCACAAGGAATACAAAATAATGTTTGATTATATATTAGATAATTTTGGAACTATTGATATTAAAGATACGAGATTTATGATAGAAAATGGTAGTAAAGACTATTTTGATTACCCACATTGGGATGAGATAAAAAAACAGGCATTAGAGTATAAAGTATGAAACGATTGGCTATTATATTACCCTATGATGAAAAACATATGGAAAACTTTACAGAACATTTCAAGGCCACTATACCTGAAACTGATAAACTTTACTATAAATTAGTTTTTGTAAAACAAAAATCTAATAGACCTTTAAACAAGGGTAAGTTATTTAATATTGGTTTTATGTTACATAAGGATAAATTTGATTATTTTTGTTTTCACGATTCAAATTTAATTCCTATTTCTGAAGAATGTAATTATGATTACGAAGAAAAACCAATTTCGTTAGTTGGGATGAGAAATAAAATAAATTTTGGTGATCAAGAAAATGTTCAAAATTTCAATGATTACTCATTACCATATGATGAATATTTTGGTGGTGCAACTTTGTTTTCAAAAAATCATTTTCAAAAAATAAATGGATATTCAAATAACTATTGGGGAGTCGGATATGAAGATTACGATTTACTATTAAGGTGTGTTATTAAGGGATTATCCGTAAGGACAGAATTAGAAACTCAAGTATCAAAAACATTTGGATCTTTTAATGGTCGTAATTCATATTTAGAAATACCAGCAAACAATATGAAAATAAAAAAATTAACAAGTAAAAGTTTTTCAATGTCTGCTTGGTTTTATTCTGATGGAGAACCACCTTATAGTTCAGATGTAGACAATAATAGGTGTGAATATAGTATCATTACACGACCAGGATACCATACAGGATTAACATATACATATGGTGGTTTTATAAAGTCTGTTATTTGGATTAGACCTCACGGAAGTAGTGAAGTTGCACCTATTGTTATTCAAGTTCCATCGAGAACTAATACTTGGTATCATATTGGGATGACCGTAGATGATAGAAAAGGAGTGTTTAGTCTTTATATAAATGGAAAGTTAATGGGGAAGAAGGAATATGAAGGAGAATTAATTGATTATTTTAATAAACCATATTATATAGGAGTAGGTGATCCTAATTTGGGAGTGTGGAGAAATTATCACAAAGGACAAATATCAGAAGTAGGAATTTGGTCTGAAGATTTACAAGATTATGAAATGGAACTTATTTTTCAAAAGGGGATTATTAATAATAAAGGTGAGTATTCTATTTCCAAGTTACCAGTAGGATTGTGGGATTTTAAAGGTGGTTATGATAATATTACCTTTGACATAAGTGGAAATGGAAATCATGCAAAATTTTATAATGTGGGATTCGCAAATAAATCGTTAAAAAGTAATACAGAAAGATATTTACCTTATAGAAGAAATGGTGCTTATGGTTATTTATCAACAGAGGAAAATTATTCAAATTTACAAAATTTAACAAGAAGTCAACATCCTGAAATAATGACAAATCGTAATACTTTTAATAAAAAAGTAAAACAAGAAATGCAGGATACAGATATAGATGGGTTATCATCAACAAAATTTCGGATAGTTAACAGACAAGACTATCAGGGAAAACATGAAGTTATTGAAGTAGTAATATAAGGAGAAAAGTTATGGCTACAAAGAAAAAAGAAACAGATGCAAGAGATGCTCTTGACTCTACCACACCAAATGAGAGTAGTGAACTTAGTGCAATAGCAGTTAAGTCATTGACTAATTTGGAAGAAAAAGTTGAAGCAATAGATTGGAAACTTTGGGAGATTTACAATATCGTAAAGACATATGTAGAATCTAATCCAAATGGTCCTGTTGCACCAACGGTTTCACAACCACAGGCATCAACGGCTGATATAGCAGCAGAAGTTGCAAAGGCCTTACAAGGCAACGCACCCAAAGAAACAAAATCCGTAGTTGGTAAATTATTTGGTAAGTAATGTATAAACTTGCAATTATAGTTCCTTATAGGGATAGAGAAGAACATCTTGCCCGATTCGTACCACATATGGATAAGTTTCTATCTAATAAAAAGATAGATTATAAAATCTTTGTGGTTGAGCAATCTGATGACCGACCTTTTAATCGAGGTTGGTTATTAAATATAGGATATGATATATCAAGTAAACAAGGTTATGATTATTTTTGTTTTCACGACATTGATATGCTACCAGAGGATGATACCTGTGATTATTCTTGGGTAGACAAACCAACACATATTGCAGCAAGACTAAGTAAATTCAACTATCGTTTAGTTTATCCTGAATATTTTAGTGGAGTAACATTATTCAACAAAGAACACTTTGAGTGGATTAATGGATTTTCCAACAAGTATTGGGGGTGGGGATTTGAAGATGATGATCTATTATATCGTTGTAGAAAACGAGGTGTTCCATTAACCGAACAATGGACAGGTTCATCTAAGGATAAGACACCAAGATACATCAGTACTATGGAATTTAATGGTAGAGATTATCTTGAAATAAAAAACACTCTTACTTTAAATAAAGTTGTAAACTCATCGTTTAGTGTTGAGGCTTGGGTTGAACCAAGTGATGATTTGGAATTAGATGAAAATAAAGACTATGATGAATTTCATGTCTTTACTCGACCAGGTCATCACGTAGGAATAGCCTATACAAGTGGAATGCAGTATAAAGGTGCTATTTGGAATAACAACAACGAACAATCTATGGTAGTTTCAGACAGAAGAACTAATGAATGGGTTCACGTTATCTATACATTAGACCATGTTTTGAAACGATTAAGAATGTATGTAAATGGGGTGGAAGTAAATGAATCACCCACAGACTTTTTAGGTAAAATTAAAGAATCAAATAATGTTCCGTATTACATTGGATGTGCAAATCCAAATGCAAGATTTGAAGATAGAGGATATTTTAAAGGAACGATAGCACAACTCACCTTGTGGTCAAATTGTATAAGTTCTGAAGAAGCATCTTATTTGTATAATGACGGATTCCCAATCAATGTTACAGATAATAAACAATTTGACGGATGGAGACAAGGAACAGAGAAATATAAATCGGCTAAAGATGTAGTTGGATATTGGAATTTTGATAATGTTGTAGGTGATATGGTAATTGATAAAAGTGGAAATGATAACCACGCTAAAATATTTGGTGCAATCAAAAAAGAAAAAGAACTAAGAATTGGTAATATTGCATTAATACCAAATAGACGAGATGGTAAATTTACTTGTTTGGAACACGAAGAAAATGGATGGGCACAAACTAAATTTACTCATTGGGAAACAAGAGAAAATCAATTAAGATTTTTTAATAAAGTTAGAAATGGGATTGAGGATTTGACCAAAGATGGTTTAAATAGTTTAAAATATGAAATCAAAAACTCAGAAACATTTTTGGATAAACATGAATTTATATCGGTAAAATAATTATGAAAGAAATTGACCTACACGGATTAAAGCACGAAGTGGTAAGACAAACTTTAGAAAATGATATTATTTTGGAATATAATAATGGAAATTTTCCTATTCGTGTAATAACAGGTAATTCACTATATATGAAAAAGATAGTATCAAAGGCGGTGGAGAATCAAAGATTTAAATCTAAAGAGGAATCACATAATAGTGGAGCGGTAATAGTATACGAGTGAAAAGATATATAAAATTAAATACTTATGGATACGATTCAGAACTTGATACTGGTTGGGGAAATAGATTTGAAATATGGAAATATGGTTATGTGTTAAATAAAATTAATAATTTTGATTTTCAATTAGTCATTGAATCAGAATATTGGCCAGAACTTGATTATATTGATATACCTTATTTAAAAACAGATTATATCAATGATATTAATTCTAAGGTATTACCAAAAAATCTTGATATTTTAGATAAAACAAAAAATTGGTATATGGATGATAGTATTTTTTATTGTATTGCTGGAGAGTCACCATATAAGATTCCCACCTTAAAATTAAAAGATAAAAAATTAGACACCACCATAAGAAAAAAATTAAAGAATTCAGTAGGAATTCATATTAGATTAAAAAATTGGAAATCAACTGAGAATGTTGAATTGGGTTTTATGCAGGATTATGAAAGAAATCCAAAACCACTTTATGATTATTGTGATAGTTTAATTAAAAAAGTAGATAATTTTTACATCAGTACAGATATTATTAGAGAAGATTTACCAAATTTAAAAGAATCTAATAATAAATTTTTAAAAGAGTTTTACAATAGATATGAAACAATAGATTATAGTGATATTTACAAGGTAAACAATAAACCTTTAAGAGATGTAATCGATTTGTTTAGTCTTATATATTGTGATACTTTTATTGTAGGACAATCAAGTTGGAGTGGATTTGTTGAAAACTATCGTAGAGAGATAAACAACAATAGAAATCACAGAATAGAAATGGAATATATTAACGCACATGATATTAGGTAGCATATGAGTAAAAAATTAGCAATATGTGTCCCACATTACAAAAGGGAAGAACATTTAAAAACTTTTATTCCACATATGGATGAATTTTTTGAGGGTAAAGATATAGAATACAAGATATTTGTGGCTAATCAAGTCTATCCTGATTCAGTTAGTGGATTCAACAGAGGAACATCCAAGAATGTTGCTTTTGATGTTGCACAAAAAGAAGGTTATGATTACTTTTGTTTCCACGACATTGATATGTTACCCGAAGATGATTCGTGTGATTATTCATATCCTGAAAATGTAGAACATTTAGCAGTTCATGTGGCACAATTTGATTACGGATTAAAATATCAAGAATACTTTGGTGGTTCTATTTTATTCACAAAAGAACAATACGAAACTATAAATGGTTATTCTAATGGATACTTTAATTGGGGAATGGAAGATGATGATTTATTATATCGTGTAAAGAAAAAAGGTTTAGCTAAAGAAACATTTATGAATCACGAATCAGACGAAGAAAGAAACTTTATACGATTAGATGGACTATCAAATTACATAAAAATAAATCCAAATGAATCAATACGAGAAGTAACAAGTAAAAGTTTTACAATGTCTGTAATGGTAAGGGCAGAAGATAGATTTGATATTCCTAAATACTTAATAGGAGATGTTGAGAATAGGAAATTTATTCATCAGTACATTTTTGGACGACCATCATTTCAAATGGGATTAGGTTGGGATAATTCAGATGCATATTCTTTTGGATTGTTTGACCAAAAAAATAATCATTCTTATATGTGGATAAAAAGACCACCAGATGTTTGGACACATTTAATGGTTACGGTAGATGTTGATAATAGTAAACTTAGATTTTATTTAAATGGAGAAGAATCAGATTCACGATTCGGTCATGGTTCACAATCACCATTAGAATTCAAATCACCTTTAAAAAAATATGGTGGTAATCCATTTTATATAGGTGTGGGTGATCCTAACAAAGAGGAATCTAATTTCTTTGCTGGTGATATTGCACAAGTTTGTTTATTTGATAGAGCCTTTAGTGATGATGAAATAAACCAATATTATAAAACTGATTATCCATTTGCAATAAATTCAAAATTACATTATGATTTTTCTAAAGTAGAAAATGATATTGTTTATGATATGAGTGGTAACGGAAATCACGGACTTTTGAGAGGTGGATACATAGAATCAGAATCAATTGGTAAAATACCAAACACTACCTTACCATATAGAACTCGACCAGGTAGGTTTTTCTCACAGGCACACAAAAGAAATGATATGGTTGGTGGTAAATGGGTACATCAGAAAGATACAAGTATCAATGAAAGAAGATTTGTTGAAGAAGTTCAAGGTGGTATGATTAATACAGATGACGATGGACTTACAGATTTAAATTATAGTGTGGTTGGTAGGAAAACATTATTTGGTACTAAGCACGAAATGATAGATTTTAAATGTGAACAAGATATTCCAAGTCATGTGGAGTTTTAATGATTGTTTTAGGTTATGATTTTTATAAAGATAATTCTATTCAAAAACCAAATGGTTTGATAGGTCAAAAAATAACGGATGATAATAAAGACACATCCAATATTTTTCAGTTATATTTACCGCCATATTTAATAGAAATGTTCGATAATTTTAAAATAGATTATAAGGCTGATTCGGTTGATAACATTGAAAAAATGAATTTAAAACATAAATGGATTTATGTATTAGATGCACTTGGTGATCCTCGTGGTTGGTTAGGTAAATATTCTAAAGATGAAAATTCAATAAAGTCTGTATTTAGTGGTGTTAGTAAAAAGGCATTAAAACAGGTTCGAGACAATAAGGCCGTAATTATGATTTATCAGCCTATGGAAGGTTACCCTACCAATTGGTTGGGTAATGATGTTTATGAAATAATTTATAAAGAAATTAAAAAATATAAATTAAATCCCAAAAATATTTTATATGTGACTGGTAATTGGAAATTAAAAGAAGATTTCAAAAAGTGGAAACCCAAATCAAAATATTCTAAATCAGAAAATATTGTTGTATATAGTTTTAATAATGAAAGATATTTAGATTTTAGGAATAAATGGGAAGTTGCGGATTTAAATTCTAATAAAAAAAGAAGGGCATATTTTTTATGTTATAATAGGACACCACGAGGTCATAGAATGTATTTACTTTGTCTATTGCATGGTGCTGGTTTGATTCAAAAAGGATTTGTTTCATGTTCAGAAGTGCCTACGGATAAAAACTCACAAACTATTTTTAGTGGGTTTCTACATAATTTAGGTGTTGGTGTCAATTTACGAAAAAATGCAATTCAACTAAGACAAGAATTTGCTAAAGGTTCACCCTACATAGTGGATGTTGATGAATGGGGAACAAATCATTTTGATACATCACCACCTTGGCCATATGAAGAATCATTTTTTTCTGTAACCACTAATACTTTGTTTGAAGATGACGCATTATTTTTAGATGAAAAAATTTGGAAACCTATATTGAATTACCATCCTTTTATTTTTGTAGGATGTTATAATAGTTTAGAAAAACTCAAAGAGTTAGGGTTTAAAACATTTCATCCTTTTATAGACGAAAGTTATGATAAAGAAAAAAATCCTGTAAAGAGAATGTTAATGATTGTTAAAGAAATAGAAAGGTTGTGTAGTTATACGATGGAAGAAATGGAAAATTGGTATGAACAATTACTTCCAAGATTAAAATACAATCATCATCATTTATTTGATAGAAAAAACTTTAGTGAGTTTTTAAAAGTGATAAAACATGAAGTATAGTTTTATTTTTGATGATGATAATACATCTATGGGATTTCTTGAAAATGTAAGATTTGCAGGAATTGATATCAATAGAAAATCAATTGACAATATAAAAGATGATTTAAATTATTATGTAATGTGGAGTGGTAGTGGGAATAGCATCGATAAGTCAAAGGTTGAGTTAATCAATCAAGGTAAAATGAAATTACTTTTGATTTCGGATGGTGAGGCGTTACAAGAAATGACATTAAATTGGGCCGTAGATGTTATTAAAGATTTTAAAATAGATTCAAAACAAGTTATTTTTATGTCTTATGATTTAAGAAGTGATGAAACATATAAGTTATTATTAAAAGAATTTTCTAAATTTAGAAAATATCCATTAAGTGTTATTGGGATGGATACATATTGTTTTGAATCTCATTCAAATTTTGGTGATTTACCGCTACCAAATAAAGATAAAAAACCATACAAATATGTTTGTTATAATGCAAACGCAAAAGAATATAGAATGTTTATGGTTACTGAACTATTTAGACGAGGACTTGATAAACAAGGATTGATTTCTCTACTATTTAGATATGGTTCACCACAACAGATGAGTAGTGATTTTGTAAGTGAATTAGGATTTAATACAAATAAAGAATTTGGTAAATTGGTTGATAGTTACGCTAAAACAGAAATGACTAAACGAGTACCTTTAATTCTTGACCAAACTGTAAAACAAGTTGATAAAAATGATAGACCTGTTTCAGTTAATCATATAGAAAATTCATATTTTAATATAATAACAGAAAGTTATATGTACAACAAATCATTACCACAATCTCATAAAACGATTTTTGAAATGAGTGAAAAAACATATAAGGCACTTATATGTCAACCATTTATCCATTTGGGTAGTTATGGAGTTTTAGAGTATATGAAATCAATGGGATATAAAACTTTTCCTGAATTATTTGATGAAAGTTATGATGGTATAATAAATCATACAGATAGATTGTTAGCAGTTGTGAATTCGGTAGAAAAGGCCTGTAAAATTGATGATAGTGAATTTCATCATATTTATTGTAATGAAATTATACCAAAAGTTATTCACAATAGAAAATTGGCTAAATCTAAAAAAATTAAAGAAAAAATATGGAATAAGTTTATATCGGAGTTAGTAAAGTTATGAATGATGATTGTACTGGATATTTAAAACCATTTTGGGATGATGAATACAAACATTTGAAGTATAAAAAAATGCCATTTAATAGTAAATATGATGTATCCAAATGGAGAGAAAAGGGTTATACACAAGATGAAAAATACTTTACAGGAGAAATGTGTAATTACAACGAAAAACAACCAAGTTGGAATGAAACATTTATTTCTTGGGCTAGATATCAACACGGATTACATGATATTGGGTGTTGTTATTATCGTATGGTAACAAATGAAATATTACCAGTACACGGAGATGATTACAAACTTTATAGAGAAAAATTTAAAGTAGAACTTGTTGATTGTTATAGAATTTTAGTATTTTTAGAAGATTGGAAAAGTGGTCATTATTTTGAATTTAATAATAGGCCAGTAGTTGATTGGAAAAGTGGTGATTATTTTATATGGAATGATAAAGTTCCACATATGGCAGCAAATATTGGTATAGATGATAGATATACCTTACAAATAACAGGACATAAAAAATGAAAGTTTATAATCTTACAACCGAAAAATGTGCATCTAGATCTGTCGGTGGTGCCATAGAGGTTATATTGGGTGATAAGTATTTAAAAACTTATCCTGAAAAACATTCAAAAATATTTCCTAAATTTATACAATCTTATTATCATCTTACAACAGACGATTGGAATAATTTTGATAAATTATGTGATGATAATTATGTTTTTCAATTTGTGAGAAATCCGTTTGATAGATTTGTTTCTTCTTTTATAATGGCATATGGTGGAGATGAGGGACATAATTTTATAGCTGACGATATACCAAAACTTAGAAATCCAATATCAAAAGAAAATCAATTACTCTGTTTTAAAGATTTTTGTAAAAGAGTATCTGATAGTTTTAATGGTGGAAATTTTAATATGAATTCACACGTCATGTTACAAACTGATTGTTTAAGTTTTACTGCTAGAACTCCGAAACATAATATTATGGAGTTTGATATATGTGATTATATTGAAAGAAAAAAATATAATATTTTTAAAGTAGAAAATTATGATGAAAGTCTTGAAACACTCACATCTGATTTTGAAAAAAATAATTTTGTTACTTTTAAATTTCTTAAAAATATTGGTAAAATAGGAGATAGGTCATCGAAGAAATTCAGTACTGATTATAGAGATTGGTATAATGATGAAACATATAATTTAATGAGTCCTCATTTTAAAAAAGAAATGGAGTTATTTAATTATGAATTTTAACAAAATATATTTACAAAATTTGTTTATAGAAAATCCACCACACACTTCTGCAGAATTACTTTTTGAATGGGATAGGCCTCCAGATAATTCTTTTCAAATGAGCCTATATTCTGAAATAGAAACTGCAAAAGAAACTAATAAGTATATATTATTAATTAATGTTAACTTTGATCCTTGGTATCAATTTACAGAAAATAAAGATGTACGAGATGGAGTTTTAAAATCACTAAAAGAATTTTCAAATAAAGATGAAAGATTTAAAAAATATGTCAAGGATGTGAAAAATAAAAAAGCCTTAATATGTTTTATATGTTATGAGCCGAGTAATTTTTACTTCGAACCATATACTGAATTATTTTTAAATTTTTGTAATTACTTAAAAGTAAATCAGAAAAGTACATTTTTTATGGTGCCAGAAGATTATCATGTAGATATAGAAACTAATGGGTTTGATGTAATATTTTATCCAGGTCATACACCAAGAGGATTAGAAAATTATGAAGAATTAGATGAGTATGTAAACTTTTACAGGTTTTACAATAAACATACAAGAGATATGTACAGAGATAAACATTTTATTTCTACAAATAATGGTGGAAGAATAGGACGAACAAACATTTATAAAATCGTAGACGATAATAATTTATACGAAAAGGGGTATTTTTCATATCTACATACAGGAGATGATACCCTTGAAGGTTTAAAACAAAATTTAAATTGGTTTGGGCCAATTCAATGGTCACCACAATATTGGGATTATAAAGAAGAAAATAATTTAAAGTATGAAGAATTTGATGATGATTATGTACAGAAATTATATGACAAATTACCTATTGTATTAGATATAGAAAGAATAGCTTCAGGTGAAAAATATTATTTACAACCAGGTTTTTTAAATTCTTATTTTAATATAAATTGTGAGAGTTTTGAACAAAATGATGAGTGGAGTTATTGTAGTGAAAAATCATTTAAACCATTAATTTCTTGTCAACCATTTATATTAGTGGCAGGACAAAATCATTTAAAAACTTATAAAAAGTGGGGATATAAAACTTTTCATCCTTATATTGATGAGAGTTATGATGATGAACCAGATTACCATATACGGATGAAAATGATTGAAAATGAAATTTTAAGATTGTGTTCTTTTACTAAAAAAGAAATACATGAATGGTATTGGAATATGAATGATATACTATTACACAATTTAAATAATTTTAAAAAAACTATAACTACCGATTCACAAAAACGATATAAGAAAATTGAGGACAAGTGGAAAAATATATAATAACAAGTGGATGTAGTTATTCTGATGTTTCAATGGGAGCGTGGCCTAAACACATTGATGAATTTTTTCCTAATGTAATTGTCAAGAATTATGGTTCTTGTGCAAGAGGAAATGACTACATTAGTCGAACAATAATATCATCAGTGCAAAAGTTGTTAGATGATGGTGTAAAACCAAATAATATTTTTGTTTTGGGGTGTTGGTCTGGATTACAAAGACGAGATATATTAATAAATAAAGAAAGTGTTAAACAGCATTTTTCTTTATCTCATCATACAAAAAAACAAAATGAGTTGGGATTTACAAATAAATTACCAATAGGTGAGTGGGAAGGATTTAACGAGGAATGGTGGAAACTTATATCAGAAGAACAAGGTATAATAATTTCACTTGAGAATATTTTGAGAACAGAGTGGTTTTTAAGAGATAAAAAAATAAATTATAAATTTTTCAGTTTTGTTAATATTTTTGTAGATTCACATTACTTTGAGGAATGGAATCCAAAATATAATACAGAATCTAATACAAAAATTATTGAAAAATATCCAAATACTAAATATCTTTGGGATATGATAGATTGGGATAAATGGTGGTTTTGGAAAAATTATGGTGGAGTCGGTAATTGGATATTAGAAAATGTTAAGGGTGGATATGATAAAGATGAGATTGGTGGAATGTTAGGACATAACCATCCAACTGAAAAAGGTCATAAAGAGTTTGCAGAAAAAATAGTATCTATTTTTATAAATGATACTTATAATTAACAAAGGAGTTATTATGATAAAATATTTTAAATATCTTTGGTTTAAAGTTAAAGCTTGGTATCTTTACAAGAAGAAAATCAAAGAAATTAGAAAACGAGATCCGTTTATTTACAAATAAAATGGAAATTATAGGTTTTGGTGATAGTTGGGTTGCTGGACACGGAGTAGAAGCTGACGAGAAGTATTCTGATGTTCCTAATGAAAAAGTACCTGATGAGATATTAAAAATTCGTTTAAATGGTTCTTTAATTTCACAACTGGCAAATAAAGTAGATTGTACATGGAAAAACTATGGGTTATGTGGTGCAAGTAATAGTGAGATTTATAATTCTTTTTTAGAATGGTATAATAGTGTAAAAGTTAATAGTAGATATGTAGTTATTGTTGGATTTACAGTTACAAGTCGTGATGTTATACCATCTAAAACTGAAAAAGAACGAGGAATTAATCGAGAATTAATAGATGAATCTGATCAGATTAGACATTTACTACTTATTTATGATAAAATTTTAAAGTTATGTAAAGATAAAAATATTAATTGTATTTTTTTCAACGCGTGGGATTCAAGTTTGGATGATAAGTATGAAAACTTTTGGAAACCATCAGATACTATGGCTAATTTTTTATTAAATAAAGAGAAGAATGTGTGGCAATATGATTGGGGAAAAAATAATTATTATAAACTTGTTGGTACACGAGGTGGTTGGCATCCAAATATTAAAGGTTATAAATACATTACAGAAGAATTATATAATTTTGGAGTGAAATTAAAAATATGGTAAATAGGTTATTAACAATGGGATGTAGTTTTAGTTGTAATTCTTATCCTGAAATTTTACAAAACATAATGGGTGATATAGAAGTTCATAATTGGTCACGACATTCTTGTGGAAACGAACACATAATGAGGTCGGTTATATTTGGTTGTCAACAACATTATCAACAATATAAAACTTATGATAATTTATATGTTATTGTACAATGGTCAGGATTGCATAGGGTAGAAAAATTAGTTACTAAAAAAGAAACCATAGAGTTTGATGATTATTTAGAAAATGCCGAAGTTACACCAATAGTAAATTGGGATGATGATTGGGAGAGTGGTAAAAAAAGAGAATCGGGTTGGTTGTTTGGAACGGGCTGGTTTCATTTACCAATTTGGAAAAAGTGGTTTCAAACCATAGAAACTGATGAACTTGCCTTTATTAGAACTATGGAATGTATTTTAACACTACAACACTTTTTTAAATCAAATAATATAAATTATAAAATGATAAAGATGGAAAATATTTTTAATGATTATTCGGTTGATTATTTAAAGGGGGCCACGATATCAGAACCCGATTCACAAGATTCTGGTGTGTTATGGAATCATTTGAGCACTTTAGATACCATTAAAAATGTTTCAAAGAATACACCATTACTTAAAGATAAGTTTCCAAACGCCACTCATTTGTGGGATATGATTGATTGGTCTAAATGGTTTTTATATAAAAATGATTTGGTTGAGAATGGTGGAATTTCAGAGTGGACTTTATTTGAGGGAAGTCGGCCTTGGTCTACCGAAGATGATGTACAACATCCAAGTATGGAAAATAGAGAATTATTTACAAGAAAAGTTTTATTAGAGGATATTGAGAAATGGAAATAAAAATTAAAGGAATTGATAGACATATTATAACAGGTGGTTGTAGTTTTACAAATTGTGCAAAATCTTGGCCATATCATATAGACCAAGAAAAATATGGGTGGGTACACAATGTTGCAACACCAGGTGCTGGGCAGGCATTTATATCTCGTAGTGTTATTTACGAAATTGAACAGATGATAGGCAATGGTATCCGTACTGAAGATATTGATGTATTTGTAATGTGGTCAGGAATAGATAGGTATGAAATACTATCTACTCAAAAAGAAACGCCGATGCATCAACTCTATATAGAGGGTAATGATATGAATTGGTTAGAAAATTTTGTTTATAGAGATGGTGACAGAATTCCTTTTGAGGAATCTTGTTGGTTAAAAAGTTCGACTCGTGGTATGCAGTGGGAAAATAAACCTGTTGTTAAATTATTTGATACTTATTTTAAACACTTCCACACGGAAGAAGAAAGTTTTGTTAGAAGTCTTGAAAATATTTTAAGATTACAATGGTATCTTGAAAGTAAAGGTATAAACTACAAATTTATGTGTTGGCAAAACATCTTTAATAAATATAGTTTTACCGTACCTAAAGGTTTTCCATCGGCAGGTGAAGTTAATGAAGGACATAATATTTGGTGTATGGGTTGGTTTGACAATTATCATTGGTCACCAAATAGAATTTTTCCGAAGGATGTAACTTGTAAACTATCAAAAGATACACCTTTATTAAAAGACTTATATGAAAATTCAACTCATCTGTGGGATATGTTAGATTTAAACAGATGGTGGTTTTATGAAGATAATCAAATAGAATATGGTGGTTTGGCAGAATGGATTGTTTTGGGTAAACGACATCCTTTTGGAAATGGTCGTGAGGATCCAGGACATCCATCCGAAAAATCTCACGGAGTTTTTACAGAAGAAGTTATTTATAAATTATTAGAGGAGTTGAGAGGATGAAACATATAGTTACATCAGGTTGTAGTTTTTCAGAAGATACACACACTTGGTCTACGTTTGTTAGGTTATATAGTGAAGAATACCATCCATCAGAAAAAATAAAAGTTTGGAATTATGGATGTGGTTCTCGTGGAAATTTTTGGATTAGAAGGTCAATTAGTAGTAAGGTATTTGATTTACTACAAGAAGGTGTTAATCCAAGTGATATTTACGCTATAGCATCTTGGTCAACTTCATCAAGAATAGAAACACCATTTGACCACACTAAATGGCCAATAGATCCAGATATGGGTAATTTTGATCCATCTGATGAGACCAAACCAGGTAGAGGACTTGAAAGATTCGGTGAAGTTAGATATCATAGGTATTTAGTATCAGACTTTGCTAGTAAATTCCATGACGGAAGTTCTTATGATGGTGGAGAAACATTTTGGACTTGCTGTCATCCTACTGTATATAAAACTCACGAAGAAGAAATGTTAAAATTCAATCAACATAAATATGCATCTTCGTTAGAAATAATAAATTATTATGACCAAATTTTATTCTTACAAAATTATTTAGATGTAAATAAAGTTAATTATATGTTTATGAGTATGAGAAATTTAAGACAAAATATATTTGGAGATGATTCTCTGAGTAATGAAGATTGGTGGTGTAAACAATTTAAGTGGAATGAAGATTCTAAATTTGAAATAAATAATTGTAAGTGTAGTCATTGTGAAGATTATAGAAGAAATGGTCATTGGTTAAAACCACAATATTCTCGAATGATTACTCCAAATGTCAAGGAATGTCCTATGATTGAAGAATCACTACCACATTTAAAACCAACCATTAAACAAATAAATTGGGATAAGTTTTGGTTTTATAAAAATGAACGAAACGATTATGGTGGTAATTTAGAATGGACACATGAAAATACTGATTTTTGTTCTCCTAATCCAGAACCACATCATCCAATGCCACACTCTTGGTTAGAGTTCTTTTGGAATATTTTGAAACCAAGATTAGAAAAAGATAAAGTTTATGTTAAAGGAGATGATAGTTTTTATGTAGATTTAACAACTCAATGGGGCGAATTTAAAGGAGATAATATATGAAAATATTAGGGATAAACGGATTAAATCACGACGCTGCAGTGGCCCTTATAGAAGATGGTGAAGTATTATTTGCTGGTCATAGTGAGAGATATAGTGGGGTTAAAAACGATTCTGATTTAAACAATGAGTTGATGGCTGATTGTTATCGATATGGTAGACCAGACAAAATTGCATATTTTGAACGACCATACTTAAAAAAACTTAGACAATTAAAGGCAGGTCAGTATAGTGAAGTTCTTTCTACTAAAAATATTCCATATAATTATTTAAAAAAATGGATAGGAAATACTCCAATTGAATATGTTCAACATCATCAATCTCATGCAGCAGCAGGATACTACACGAGTCCTTATGAAGAATCTGCAATCGTAGTAATAGATGCAATAGGAGAGTTTGAGACTTGTACGATTTGGTATGCTTGGGGAAGTCATTTTGAAAAACGATATAGTTTAAAATATCCAAAATCACTTGGTCTTTGGTATAGTGCAATGACTCAACGATTAGGATTAAAACCGCAAGAAGATGAATACATCCTTATGGGAATGGCTGGTTGGGGGACGGTTAATGAGGAATTAAAACAAAACATACGAAATGATTTCTTTAACGATAGTGATAAACTGATTGACCTAAAGAATAATTTACACAGAGGTTGTTTAGATTGGAATCCTGAATACTACAAAGATGATGATAGTGAACAATGGAAATTTGATATTGCAGCAAATGTCCAATCAATTTGTGAAGAAGAAATCGTAAAGGTATTTGAGTTGACAAAACAATTAGTACCCGAAACAGATAATTGTGTTTACATGGGTGGAGTTGCATTAAATTGTGTAGCAAACTCAATTATAGCCCGTGACCACTATCCTAATTTATGGATATTACCAAATCCAGGTGATGCAGGTTCATCATTAGGTTCTGCAGCATATGTATTTGGTGAACACGTGAATTGGACTTCACCATTTACAGGTTATGATATAAAAGGAAAATATCCAACCACAAAAGTATTAAATGAATTGTTGAGGGGGAATATAGTAGGAGTGGCAAATGGTAGAGCAGAATTTGGGCCACGAGCTTTGGGTAATAGAAGTTTGTTGGCAGATCCAAGAGGTAAGAATATTAAAGACCAAATGAATGAAATTAAAAATAGACAAAAGTTTCGTCCCTTTGCACCATCGGTGCTGGAAGAGCACGCCCACGAAATATTTGATATGCCAGTTCGTAAGTCTCAGTTTATGCAATTTACTGCACCTTGTAAATTTCCTAAGAAGTATCCAGCAATATGCCATGTTGATAATACTTCAAGAGTTCAAACCGTCAGTAAAGATGATAATCCTGGATATTATAAATTGATAAAAAGATTTTATGAGAAAACAGGATGTCCAATGGTTTTAAATACAAGTTTAAACATAAAAGGACAACCGATTGTAAACTCATATCATGATGGAGTAGAATTTACTAAAAAGTATAATGTGAAGGTGTTTTAATGAAAAGTATTGATATAATAAAAGAACTTGAAAAGTGGATAGTTGATAAAGGAAGTGGTGGATATACTGAAGGAGTAGATTCATATACTGAATATTATTCTGGTACAAATCCAATAGAAGGTATTCAGCAAACTAAACAAGAAATAAAAGAGTTTGTAGAATATTTAAATGATAAATTTAATGGTGGTATTATTTTGGAAGTTGGATTGGGATATTTTGGTAGTACTCATTTTATATGGAGAATGATTTTTGATAAAGTTATCACAATTGAAAATCAAAATGATAGAATTAAAGAATTTGGTTTGAACACTCAAAAATATTATAATAAGTGGATTTTAAATGATGGAAAAAGTTTCTTTATACATGGAGATTCGAATAGTCCAGGCACCGTAGGTGATTTATACAACTTAACTCAAAACGAAGAAATAGATATTGTGTTTATAGATGCTTTACATACTTATGAAGCAGTATTAACTGATTGGTTGGTTTATAGTCCACGAGTCAAGAGAGGTGGAATTGTGGCATTCCATGATTGTGAGAAAAGATTTCCACATCGTAAAGGAGTTGCGGATTTTATAGATGAATTAGAAAATGGAAACATAGATGGTAAAAAATATAAAATGAATAAGATTGTACATTCAGCTGAACAAGGAATTTGTTGGTATATAAAATGAATTTATTTATATTTTTATCACAGATGGGTTCAAATCACCATTTTCGTAATTTTGACAATATGGGTGATTGGAAAAAATATGCACACAATTGGGATTTTGATCTTTCCCATATAGCAAAAATAAAAAATGATAATTTAGATGTTGGATTATTAGAATGGAAATTTGATTATCATCATAATCTTTTTAATAATTTTGCATTAGAGTCTAATATATTGGACAACCTTGATGGGGATAGACCTTGTGTTATTTTATGGGAATGTCGAGATGAAATTGGTGAATTAGTAAGATGGGAACAAAACAAAGACCATCCTTTAATAAAAAATTTATTTAGAAAATTAAAAAATAAACAATCAAAATTGGTATTTTTTAATTGTGATGTCGGTCATGTTTATAATAAGGGAACTGAAAAGGACTTAGAGGATCCAGATTGGATGTATATAAAGGATTTCTTAAAAAGATATAATATTTCAGGTGAACAATTATCAATAATCGGGCCTGACAAATATGTCATTAGGGAAGATAGAGATAAGGTTGATAATGAAGGAGTAACTTTTTATAATTTTCACAGACAGGCAGCATATCAAAAAATTTATAATTTTGATTATTATAAAAATTTTAACAAAGTGGTTCAGAGTACAAGACCATTTCTCAGACAAAAGAAATATCTATGTTTAAATAATAGTACAAGAGAACATAGAGCAGATATATTTACCTTTTTACATCAGAATAATTTTATGTCAGATGGTTATCTTTCATATGGTTCATTTTACGGAGATACAGGTCCGAATAATCAAATATCTGCTGGGGTTTTATCAGAAAGTCAAATAGAAGATGTTTGGCACGATTTTAAAAATTTAAAATATAAAAAAAATAAAATAAAAGAAACTTTTAAACTTATTCCAAGACTTGTGGATAAGAAAGTAAATTGGACAGAAAATTTTGATGGTGATATAGGTACGGTAATTAATCCATCATTATATTTAAGTTCATATTTTAACATTGTCACAGAAACAGATTTTGATATGGATTGGAGAGATATACAAATTACACATCTTACAGAAAAAACAATAAAACCCATTCATATGTTTCATCCTTTTATTATAATCGGGCCTTACAAATCATTAGAAGTTCTTAGAGATTATGGTTTTAAAACATTTAGTCCACATATTGACGAGAGTTATGATGATTGTAAAAATGCACACGAGAGGATGGAGTTAATCAAAAAAGAAATTTTAAGATTAAATTCTATGAGTATAGAAGAATTAGATGTTTGGTATTGGAATATGTTCAATATTTTAAACCATAATTATAAACACTTACGACATCATAGTAGAAAACAGGTTACTAATTTAGTAAATATTTTGGAGGAAAAATGGAAAAGCTTGATAAAATAAAATATCTTTATGTTGGTGGAGATAGTTGGTCTCGTGGTGATGATTTACCAGAAGATGAAACTTTAGCTGATTATCCTGATGGTCCTATGGGTAGACCAATTGGTAGGTATAGTGATGTTCTCGGTGAAAAAATTGGATGGGAAGTTATAAATGAATCTCAAGGTGGTGGAAGTAACGATAGAACGGTTAGAAAAATGATTGATTGGTTTGCAAAAAATAAAGACAAGTGGGAAGAAACTTTCGTAGTTATTTGTTGGACACAATATACACGAGAAGAACTTTGGAATGATGTGATGGGAGAATATGAAACTCAACAATTCCAATCAACAGATTTAGACAAGAGAGAAGGTAAGTGGTTTGGTGAACAGGCAGATGAAATGTTAATCCAATCAGATGCTGGTTTAAAACCAACAAAAAAATGGTGGGAAACATATCTGATAAATTTTTATAATTTCGATAAGCGTTCACAAAACATGATTAGACAAATTATATTCTTACAGAGTTTTTTAAAGGCAAATAATATCCCTTATTATTTTCACAACGCATTTTCTAATGATGCATACACACATAGTTCTTGGTTGATGTCGGAGTGGAGCGTTGATTATGATGAAGAAAAGTGGAAAGAAATAACAAGTATGATTGATTATAATTTTTATCACCCAAATTCTTTTATGACTTGTATACAAGATTGGGAAGAAGATGGATTGATTGAAGAAGATAAGGGTTTATATCCAAATGGTGGACATCCTACATCTGTATCACATAAATTATTTGCAGATGAACTCTATAACGCAATAAAAAACAAATATTAAAGTTGGTTAAGTATACAAATATAAAAGATATACCTTGGTATAATTTTACTCTTTTAAGATCGTCACATAGTGATAAAGATAGGGGGTGGAATGGTATTACATTTGCAAAACGAATGTATATAGATAATGAGAACAATCTTTTATACACACTTTCTTCTGAAACTACTTTTTTACAAAAGGTGGCCGAAAGTAATATAGTAGAAAGAATGTCATACGGAGGTCTTACTGAAGCCAGAAGTTATTGTGTTGAATCGTTTATAACAAATAACAATGAAGTTGTTGGTTATGTTCAAAAAATGTATGGTGGTGTGGACACTACTATATTTAACCTACTAATTGATAGTAAATATTCTCGATTGGCAGTTGATTTTATAAACCGATGGAAACGGGCAGTTAATAAATGTGATTTTTTTTGGGATTTGAGTGAAGTTAGAATTGATTCGGATGGAAATATACAACCTATTGATTTAGACGAAGGAATATTGAGTAGTGATAGAGGAGAGTGGCCATGGTGGACTCAGTTTAAAGGTTATTGGACTGAACCTATGCAATTTCAAGAAACATTAGCCCGAAGTGGTATATTCCTCGGCCCAAAATTTGATTACGAAACTTATAAACAAACTCAATCACATAGATTTCAAGATAAGTTTGCTGGATATTTAATTCCTATACCAAAATATAATTGGAAAAATTATCTTATCGAAATGAAAAAGAATAAAAAATGAAAAAGATAATAGTAAATCATGCAGGATTACTTGCACAATATAATAATGTTATACTATCAGTTTTAGAAGAATGTCCGACAGAAGAAGAATTTGAATTTGTATTCGATGATTTCTGGCCAAGTCCATTTGAACCAAAAGGAAATATTTTTTACAATGATAAGAGTATTTCGTGTAGTGATATAGGAGATTTAACAAATTTAAATCAAAATAAATCACGATTAGATTTGGAAAAAACACAATTGATGTTATCTCGAAAATTTGTACCTTTGGATATTGTAAAACATTATAATAAAATAATAGATAAGTTCTTCAATCCAACCGAAAAGTTAAATCAATCTTTTTCTAATATGTTAAATAAATACAAAATAGATACAACGAAAACTATTTTTGCATATTTTAGAGGAACAGATGGGGCATATGAAAGACCAGCTGGTTCTTTTCCAGTTTGGGGATATATGCCAATTTTAGATAAGATTTTAAACTCGGATACCGAGATAGACACAATAGTATTACAAAGTGATGCTGGTCACTTTTATTTTTATATACAAGACTATCTATGGAAAACTTATCCAAACATACGAGTTGTAATCATTGATGATGTGAATTTACCCAATACAACTTGGGAATTTATATCAGAAAAAACAAATGATCATCCTTTTTACGGAAATGAACACGAGGATAGGATTAAAAAACATTCAGTATGGGTAACTGAACCACAAACACATACTGAACATTTAGAGAGTGGGTTTTATGAAAGTCCAAATCAGTTCAGTTTATTTTGGACATCCATATCAATAATTTCATCAAAGTGTAAATACTTTATTGGTAATAAAAGTAATTTTTCTTTGTTTAGTAATTTATATAGAAAAAATAGCAAAAATACGGCAATACTTGACGCACAACTTAAAGTAAAATTAAATTCGGATATAATGAGTGAAGAAGAATTTCAAGATAGTGATTATATGAAAACTAACTTTCCAGCAAGGAATAGGAATATATGGAAAACACAGTAAAGGGTAGGTTCGATTCTGTAAATGAAACTTATCAACCTTATGTTAAAAAACATTTAGGTGAAAATTCATTACAAAATATTTTAACTTGTGGTGGTTCTGATGGTGCAGTAAATGTAGAACTTGAGCGTCACAAAGAATTTACTTATGAAAATATTTTTCACTATGAATTTAAAGATAGAGAAATTCATTTTGATGTAGTAATAAAAGATAATATTTTATGTCCTGAAGTCCCTATTGAATCTGTAAATTTGATTTATGCAGATGTTGGTGGACCAGGTTGTTATGATATGATAATGAAAGATGACATAAAAAGTGGTGTTCTTAAAATACTTGAGGCTGGATTATATCAAAATAAACTTGGAATATTAGTTTTTTTATATTTTGACGGAGTAGGAATTGAACCTTTTTTAAATAGACAATATGGTGATTATAAATCAAAAGATTTTTTTAGTAAAGATGTTACTTGGTATGATAAATATAACAAGGGAACATATTCTCAAAGATTAGATGGTGTGGTTTTTTATAAATGAGAAAGTATATTATAGTACGGAAATGGGCATGGACGAGTTTTTGGGATATTAGTTTTGGTAATCGAATAAGATTTTGGGAATTTGCACAGACCATTAATAAAATAAATAATTATAAATACACCCTTTTAGTACAGAGTGAAAACGTGGATGTGTGGGGTGAAAGTTATTTTATTAATTATCCAAATACTATTGTAGTTAGATCATTTCCAACTATCAGTAATAAGAAGGTAAGACTTATTGATAATGCAAAGAATTATCATGAAGGAACTTTTGTATTCGATGACGATGTTATTGATATAACACCATCCGTAGATAATTGGAACTATGTGAGACCTTTATGGGATGAGAATAATAGTAAAGTATCAACAAAAACCGACAATGTTGTTGCACAGGAATACCAAAAAACTGGTCATAGACCAATATTTGATATTGAAATATATGATAAAAAATTAGAAACTATTATTAAAGAAGAAGTTAAAGGTCGTGTGGGATTACACTTGAGGGGTGATACTCCAAATGGTCAATGGGATATTTACAAAAAACAACACCCAAATTCAAGAAAAGAATATATTAAACAAGAACTTGATAAAATAGTGGATAGTGGATTTGACAAATTTTATTTATCTACTGATATTTTTGTTAAGCCTACTCAAAGGTTGATTAAAAAAGATTTTGTTAATTTTCATAAAGGTGTTTTGACAGACTTTGATGAAACCCATTGGAGTGAAGATTTAATAAATAAAGATGAGTATATTTGGAATGATGCATTTTATGAATATGATAAAGAAGAATATTTGTGGATAAATAGATTAAATACACCTGCGGATATAATGAAAGGAATTGGTGGTGAAAAACAATATAATTGGGTAAAAGAATTATATGATGAGTATGATATAATTGATTATAGGAGTATTCTCAGTAAATATGATACTTTTTTAAATAATTGGAAAAAATTAAGATGTATTGATATAATTGATTTGTGGAGTTTGATTTATAGTGAAAAGTTTAGTGACCAAATGGGTAATAATGCTGGAACATTTTCTCGATTTGTCACTAATTACAGGAAAAAATTTGAATAGTTTTTAATTTTGTTTATACTTATATATAAGAAGTCTTGTAGAGATAACACGGGTAACCAATCCTGAAAGTCCAAACCCTCTACAAAGTAGACTATAAACATGGGTGGCATCAAAGTAATTGGTGTCTCCGTTAAGGAGATTTTTTTATGCGAGTTTTAATAACAGGTATTACAGGTTTTGTTGGTAGTCATATGGCTGACTATCTAATTGAAAATATTCCAAATGTAGAAATATTTGCTATCAGAAGATGGAGAAGTCGTGATGATAATATCAGACATTTGTACTCTGCTGGTAAATATGGTGATGATAAACAAGACCATGTTCAATTTATTGAGGCAGATTTAGGTGATAGGGGAAGCTTGTCAAATGCGATAAAAATATCTAAACCAGATATTGTTTATCATTTTGCGGCTCAAAGTTTTCCTGAATCAAGTTTTCTCACGCCAGTTAGTACCCTTACAACAAATGTAATTGGTACTACCAATCTTTTAGAAGAATTAAAATTGGCAAAGGATAGAAATTATTGTAATCCTACAATAATAAGTGTTTCCTCATCCGAGGTATATGGTAATCCAAAGGAAGATGAAGTTCCAATAACAGAAGATAACTGTATTAGAGCAGCCAATCCATACTCAATATCAAAAGTAGGACATGATTTAATGTCACAATATTATGCAAATGCATACGATATGAAAATCATAATAACTCGTATGTTTTCCCATGAGGGTTCTCGTAGAGGAAAACGATTTGCACTATCGTGGTTTGCATATCAGATAGTAATGGCAGAAAAAGATGAAAACTTTCCACCATATGCCCCAAGTTTCCCAACACATCCTATTAAACACGGAAATCTCGATTCCGTTAGAACTTATAATCATATAGAAGATGCAGTTCATGCCTATTGGTTGGCCGTAGATAAGTGTGATTCTGGTGAAGTTTATAATATAGGTGGTGATTACACTTGTACGGTTGGAGATGCATTAGATATGTTAATATCAAAATCAATAAATCCTAAAGCCTTTATAAAAGAACTTGATCCTGCAAGAGTTAGACCAACTGATATTACATTACAAATACCAAGTAGTGATAAATTCCGAGAGAAAACAGGTTGGAAACCAATAAAAGGATTAGAAGAAATTTGTGATGATTTATTAAATTATTGGAGAAAAGTTTTATGATTGAAGGATTAGAGACTTTTGAAATAGATGCTTGGGAAGATTTCAGAGGTGATATTTACACAACTTGGGATAGTGAAAAATATCCAAGACTAAATTGGAGACTTGATAAATTTTCACATTCACGAAAAAATACACTACGAGGTTTACACGGAGATGATAAAACTTGGAAACTTATAAATTGTGTACAAGGAGAATTTTACCTTATAGTTGCAGATAATCGACCTAGCTCACCATCATATAGAGATTGGGATTCGTTTGTATTATCAGCTAAAAACAGAAAACAAGTTTTAGTTCCACCTGGTTGTGCAAATGGACACTTTGTTCTAAGTGATGATTGTACATTTCATTACAAACAGGCATTTGATGGGAATTACAATGATATAGATAAACAATTTGTCATAAAATGGGATGATGAGATGTGGTCATTCGAATGGCCCCACAACAATCCAACTTTATTTGGGAGAGACAGATGAATATACCATACACATTAGAAAAAGTAAGAGATATTAAAATAACAGAATCCGATTTAATCGAATTTGAAGAAGAAGTCAAAGAGAAGTATGAAAATACTGAAATAAAAGCTCCTGTTCATTTAACTAAAAATAACGAAAAGGAATTGATAGAAATATTTCAATATGTACATCCTGATGATTGGGTTTTTTGTGGACATAGAAATCACCATCATGCACTTTTACATGGTGTTCCACGAGACACACTAATGGATTTGGTAGTTCGTGGTAGAAGTATGAGTGTACATTCTAAAAAACCTAAGCTTTACTCATCTTCTATTGTGGGTGGAACTATATCTATTGCACTTGGTACGGCACTATCTTTAAAACGGAAGGGTTCTAAACAAAAGGCTTGGTGTTTTATAGGAGATATGGCCTTTGAAACGGGTATCTTTTATGAGGCACATAAATACGCAACTAATTTTGATTTACCATTACAATTTGTTGTTGAGGATAATAATATGAGTACCAATACACCAACAGATGAAACTTGGAATTATAAAAAAAGAGATATCCCATATGGTGTAATTTACTATCAATATGACAGAGGATTTCCACATCATGGAACAGGA
>Ga0181407_1000005_pt1 | contig 68295 bp, 85 predicted proteins | sample 30SPOviralmetaG_FD_130136 | JGI IMG/M metagenome (GOLD analysis project Ga0181407, IMG submission 130136) | Marine viral communities from the oligotrophic San Pedro Time Series (SPOT) site, San Pedro Channel, CA, USA - 30 SPOT_SRF_2012-01-26 | ecosystem: Environmental > Aquatic > Marine > Strait...
AGATGCTTTCGCTAACGCTTCAGCTCTCTGCGTACCATGCTTTGCAAAGTACTTATACTTCGTATTAAGTTCATCATCTTGTTGACTAGCGTACGGTAATCTATTTGAGATATAACTCACTAGATTTCTGCCAAACGTAGCAGCTCTACCGTCATTTGTTGGAGAAGTATCAGCCATCTTTAGTTATTTATTCTGCGGTGAAGTGGAAGCCATCTATTTCTGCTGAAGTCTTCCATCCCGCTGGGTTTTTAACAATAACATCAAATCTACCAGAAGCGGTAAGTGCTGGTATCATGATATTGAGGATTTGATTATTAAGTACATTCCACTGACTAGCTGGTAGAATATAACCGCTTACTTCACCTGTGTAAGTTGTATTTACTGCAGTGAAACCTGTTGTAATAGCGCTATTCGAACTGAGCATTACAAACTCTGTTCTATCATAGTTATTACCATATAAAGTATAACTTCTACCACCGGCTGAAGTATTAGTTACAATCGTTGTAGGATTATCTAAGGGTAGTAATGACCCTGATGTATTAAAATAAACATTTGTAATATCCGGAATTCCTGAAAGAGTAATTGTTTCAACATCTCCTACCGTTGATGACATATTTGCAAAAAACGTTTCATAATCTAATGATGAAAGACCTTGGTTAAAGTTAAAATCCGGTCTTACATTTATAAAATTATTTTCAATAAAGTATATTGGAGAGCTTTTTTCATTTTTACTTCTAAATAACCAACCTTTAATAGTAAAGCTTGTATCAGCAACAATTCTAAACTTGTCACTATATGTTGTTTCAGTCGGGGTGTTTAGAGTAATATTCTGATCCCATAACACTTCTGATCGTATCTCTATATTATTGCTAACGTCTGATGAAACTGGCTCCTTCCATGCGAGTATAATATATGGATCTGAATACGGTACAAAGTTAGAAATAATTTGTTCCATGTCCTGCATATATCTACAAAGTATGGACATATTAACTGTTAGGTTAACAGGTGTTGGAGTTCTAATGGACGAGGAAGAATTAGAATTACGGTAATTTTCAAAATTATCGAGTTTATTAAATACACGATCAGTATCATACGATATACCTGCTAAATCAATAGCCACTACAGGGAGTTCTATATTCTGAGCTTTATTAACTATATCATACATTATACGCTGCTTAGGCGCAAACACATACCTTACTGCTACCTCTTGACGAGTATTGTTATTTTTGTCATAACGCTTAACAACTGTATCATCAAATGCTGCAACAAACTGAGTTAAGAGATCCTTAACTTCAAAATTGTAAGTATAATTTTTCAAAGCTATATATATTTAATACTAAACAAAGCGTTCCAAAAAATATTTCGGTAACTTATGTTTCGATCTCAGTATACTATCAACAATTGTACCATCTAAAATATAAGTTATGCAAGTATCTTTCTTAGATCGTACACCACGACCACATGCTTGGATTAATGAACATAACATTTTATTTTGATACCAATCAAAGTCGTTTTTCATCATTCGTTCAATCCTAACATCCTTCGTGGGTAGAAATGGTGCTTTAATTAGTATTTGAAACTTTGCTAGATCACCTTTTAGATCAACTCCATAAGACATAGATGGCGAAACGAGCACAGTTGGTTGCGCGCTTGACATATGCTTATCTAGAATATCTTCATTTTTAACTCCAGGTTCTCGGTATAAAAACCTATCACCATATAACATGGTACCAAGTTTAGCAGTTATATTATTATTTTGAGAATGAATGATACCTTTATCATTCGCATGATGATTACATATCTCAGCGACCTGTTTAATAATACGTGGTAAATACTTATCCATAGTATGATAGTTTAACTTATACTTAGGATTACAGACAATAGGTGCTTTTTTAGGATCAAAACTTGATTCTGCTTCCACGTATTTATAATCAGTAATTCCTAATGACTTACAAAAATTACTCGGATCGATTATTGTCGCGGACATCAAAATAATTTTATCAGCATAATCAAACAATCTATACGCTAATTTATCAACTTTCAATGGCATAAACGTAATACCGGTTTCATCTTTTTCATAAACATACTCTGACTCCTGCCATGAATCAGTTACCTGCTCGACCTTATTATGCAAATTCATCAACCTTTGCATATTAGTTGTAAGGTCTAAAATAGCTTTTTTGTTATTAGTCTTCTTTACTGATAAAATATCCTTAATATCATCAATCTTATCTGTAAGATCGAGCTGTAATTCTGTCAACCACCTAACAGCAGACATACGCTTAGTTAGTGGTCTAACGCTAATATCCATCCTCATGAGAAACTTGTAATCCACTTTGCAAGTAAATTCTTTAACAAGTTGATCCTCTAACTCAGAAGCCTCGTCACAAATCAAAAACTGCCTCTTTTTAAGATGGTTAGGTAAAGCAAAAAACATATTATAGTTTAATGTGTTAAACTGCGATACTAACGCTTTGTTTCTTGCTTCATAATACGTACACTTATTTTTTGCCCAGCAATCTGCTTTTAAACTAGCAGAATGCAAACATGGCGCTACATCAACCGGATAACGCTCGTCGATTGCACATTGATAATTTGACTTACCTTTCACGACAGCTGTTTCATCAAAAAGATCTTTATATTGATCTTGTAGAGCTTTTGTAATGGTTAATGCCGTACAACCAAATGGAGGTGCTTCCTCACATTCATCCTGATAGGTATAACCGGTCTGCGTTCTTTTATATGCAGCATATGATGTAACTAACTGTCTAAACTCATCAGTACTCTCATTAGCGACATTACCTAATGATTTAGATATAAAACTTTTACCACTACCCGTGGGAGCATTACAAATTACAAATTTACTTCCTGTGTTGAAAGCTTCATCAATACTTTTAAGAAGTTTAACTTGAGATGGATTAGGATCGTAACCCTCTGGAAAATGCTGCAATAAATTATTAATCACCTACTATGATTATAGTCGCGATCTACTATAAATCAACTTCATCTAAAGGCATTATATACAAATTTTCATTATATATCTTAGACTTTTTAGAGGAATCTAAAAATTTAACCTGTAATTGTAGATCGCCAACATTTAAAAATTTATTTAGTTTATAGCACAATATAGTTTTTGTTCCAACTTTCGATATATCAAACGGGTAAGGTATCTCATATATACGAGTCCTTACTTCATCCTCTAAGGTTAGTTTAGCATAATGTTGCTTAATTTGAAAAATCCGTAATTTGCCCTTTCTAATAATTTTACGATCCGTGCATATAGCAACCGTTTGGAGCAAATATGGTTTTATGCAATCGGAAAATTTTTCGAGAGATACATTCATGAATTCATAAAGTTATATTTTTGTTCAGGAGACATTGGGTATATATTCTCATTAAAATATTCCCAAAAATCATTATTTGGAATTTGTTGAATAAGATCGCATGAATTCATACTTATGGTACGATAACTTTGCATTAATATGTCCCATACAACTAAAACATTTTCCGCTGCTTCATTAATTTTCGCCGGACCTTTTGGAGGAGCATAGTTTAGTGTAGTTTTACCGTTTATAGAATTTAATAAGTCGTAAGACTTGGTACATAGCATTCTTCTTGTAGGGCCATCTCCTGCTCTAGGACGACGTCTTACAAATCTTATTTCACATACATTATTTAATAATAGTGAATCAAGAGCTGCTCTTTGTATTATCATTCTTTAATTTACAAATTCCAAATAAACGATCTTCATTTAGGAAGATTCCTTTCTTCACAGCCGAACCATTTACATCAATGTTAGCTACGGTAACGCCAAGATTATTTGGAAAAATAACAATATCACCAGGTTTTGTATATTCAGCTTTTGGACCAGCTAGAATAACTCTAGCTTTACGCCAAGCTTTTGTCAAAGCGTTGGTTGGTACGAATATACCATTTCGTTCAATTTCACCTGTATCATTTTCATCAACATATTCAACTAGTAGGATATCATCAAAAATCATTGTAAGTTCAAACTCATCTGTAAGACCGACATCTCCATCATTATTTGTCGAGAGGTCAATAAGATGCTTTTGAGGAGCTAGAGTATCAATACTTCTTTGTGCCATACTTATATTTACATTAGGTTGAAAATTAATCAAGCAGATTCTTGTATATCTCTAGCTCTCGAACAGACATATTTTTATTCTTCGCGATCATCTTAAGTTGATCAGTTTCCTCTTGCTTATCTTTATCTTTTTTAGGCTTCTTAATGTAACTAATACGTTTAAATTTGAGTCGAGGTATTAAATTAAAGTAAAGCTTATACGTTTTTTGCTTATCAGTATCAAAAATACCACAATATTTATTAAGAGTTTCATTTACAAAACCAACAGTTTCTTTACTGTACATTGTGAGCCATCTATTGAAGAGAAAGGGTACAAATGACTGCTCACCTTCTTGATCTAACGGATCCGGTTGCTTTTGTTTATTGGAGTAAAATAGTTTATTTTGTAACTGAAAGAAATTCATAACACGTATTCTCCATTATAATATTTGTAATATATTTAGCAACTGACTCAGCTTTAAATCTATTATTATAAGTTTGCTGCTGCCGATTTTGCACTAATTGTAGCATATCTAAATCTGATAATAAATCCATAATTACATTACCAACATCTTTATCCCAATCTTCAACTTGACAGATAGCAGCATCTTTGTATATTTTTGTTTCCTGTAATTTAGGGGATACAACTACAGCTCCACTTCTCATTGCTTCATAATGTCTAAATGTTTCCATACTAACATTACCTGCAGGACAAACTACTATTTTCGAATCGTGTAATTTTTCTGAATATTGCTCACCTGACAATCCCATATTAAAACCACGAGAAATATTAAAATCTAATTTAGGTCTTTTATCATGAGACATTTGATTAAAAAATTCAATAACAGGTCTCATAAACTTAACTCTATTCGCTGACGACATATGACCAGCGAAAAAGACATCTATACTTCTATCGGCAATTATTTTATTTTTAAGTTTTACATGCTTTTTATTATAACCTAATGGAAAAGCGTGAACATTCTTTAACTCTTGGTCTGATGTTAGGTACGCTTTAAAAACGGTACAGCTATCTTGCCACAGTTTAGGAATATTATTTGTCATAAATTCGTCTGAAAGACCAATAATAATATTCTTCTTGTCGTTATTAAGTATTACTTTGTCTCTATAATCCCATTCTTGTGTTACACTTACAACATGTATTTTATAATCATCATTTAATGTAATGTATTTAAGTACAGTTTGTAGGTAATCCCACTCACAAACGTTTTCACCAACACCGTAATACTCAACAATCATTATACAATTACTTTTGTTGTAGCTACAAACTGATCTCTAATTTCATAATTGAAGTAATTACAAATTTTAATCATAAGACCCTCAACATCTTCATCTGATAACTTTGATGAATAAGCAAAACCTGGAGCGTTTTTACCTGCATCAATATTAAGCGCTGTATGACCTAATGCGACGTTTTCTTTACTATAGGTAATAGAAACACTTACTTTACCTTCTTCTCTTTCTTCGCCATCTGATCCTTTAAACTTATCAATAACCATAAGATCGTCTCCTTTCATTGAAATAGGAAGCTTAATATATTCGGATAGTAGTTGAGCAACCGCTGTATTGAATAAACGTTGAAACGCAACAGCTCCTAGTGGACATAGATTAGGTATCTCCCAACATAAATTAATTGCATCTTTAGAGGAAATATAATCATCTGTTAAAGTATCCTCCAAGTCAATTAGATTATCTTTAACTTCCATTGGAGCGCGAAACGCAACAATATTACCTACAGGAGAAACATCTTTACGAAAATATTCATACGCAAATCGGTTATGAATCAAAGATCCATCATATATGTCTTGTTCAATAATCATTACTCTACTAGTATATATCTATATATTAAGAAGGCAAATATTTAGTTATTAGAGGGCTGTCTACGTTTGTCCAATATGCTCCAACCCAATGGCCAACCGGTCTTATACCATATACTTCATGATTAGTTTTTACTTTTGTATATGCATTATCGAAAATAGCTCGGTTAATTATTTCTTCTCCAGAACCAACATGTACACCTTGTCTTTTATACAATTCATAATTATCAAACATCTCTTGATAAATGTTCATGCAATTACCACTACCAAACATTAAAAAATCAGATAATACAGCAGGGTTATGACAAACATCAGGAGAAAATATTGCAGGTTGTGTCAAATCATAATCTGTAATATCGATAGGTGTTTCAACACACATATCAAACCTTGTTCTTATAACTGCGTCATATTTTTTATCTGATTTATTTAAAAGTTCAAATCCTCGCTTAGTACTATAAAAAAGAGATTTGTGAGTTATCTCATAATCAGGTCCGCCAAATGGTATAGGTTCTTCAATTAAAATATCTGTTGGTTTCCATAAGTCATATATAATACTTTCATCTTTACTTTCGTCTTTCCAAGTGTGTATAAAAATGTCATACTCCTCAAAATCCACAATATTCTTTCTAAAAGAGTATATACCTATATCTACAAATCTTTGCTGACCAAATATGACGATTGCTTTATTCATTTACTATATTTATTCATTTACTATATACTTGTCATCTGTACATGAAGGCGTTTTAACGACAATCAAATCTGTATCAGATATAAACTGAACATCACTAATATCATATGGCTCATATACAAAAAAATCACCTGATGTCAATTTAACACCATCTACTACTACATCACCCTTAATAACATAGTTTATCTCTGTTGCAACTTTGTGGTAGTGAGAACCTTCGCTATCAATATAACCAGCTTCATGGAAATGATGCGCTACTTCAAATTCTTTTGTTTTAATAATTGATGGATCAAAATTACCAACGAACCACCCTTTAAACATATTATCTATTTTATAAGTTTTCATAAAATGTTACTTCTTCGTAGTAATAAGGCTCTATTGAGTATACCATTTTGTTAGTATTATCAAAAGTATGCCAACCATTATTACGCCCCCAGTACCATGGACGTAAATCGAACTCATCATTTAACAATTGGCTCCTCACGTTATTCCACCCTAGTTGTTCTAGAGCTTTAAAATTATATCTTAAATCCATCCATTGTAGAGAGCTAATATTTCTAAATGAACAATATTGCTTTAAAAGACTATTCCAATCCTCATCTTTTGTTGAGAAATAATTAAAGAAATTAACTCCTAGATGTACTAAACCATCCCAATGGTGCTCTGGATGATTTTTATCCCAAAGGTATTTGATTAAATCTGTATCACCATACATAACACAATCACCTAGCTTTTTATCTCTATCAGCAGTCATTTGTGTTATTAGTAGTTTTTTATTTTCTGTTTTTAGAATATTATTACAATGTTCTGCAAAATTATAAATGCCATAAACTCCATCACCTCTAACCTTAAGTATATTTTTGATACCTTTCTCTTTGCAGTTATTTACTGCCTCATGCACTGAATCATATTGTGCCGCTTTCCGGTGCTTGATATTTTCCCAATGAACAAAATCGCAAAGATCTAAAAATTTTGAAGATGGTTTCTTACCATGACCACTAAAAGCGATATAAGTATTAGGATTTTTATGTCTCAATAACTCAATAGATAGTTCAACTACCTTAACTTTCTGATCTGATGTTAAGTTATCTCCTTGATGGCCACTATCTGGTATATGTACCTGACATGCTATACCTTCACTTATCATAACCAAATTCTTCGAAATCCTTTTTATAGAAGCTGTAGATCACATCTTTCATTTCATCCGTTAGACATTCATCAATCGTACCATGAGATGAATGCCCATATCTACCAGTTTGAGGTCTATGTATACCTATCTGTTGGCAAATAATATCAAAATCCTGATTAAAATTTTCCTGTCGACCGATATAATCCATTTTATTTTTACCTTCCACTAAACAATAGTCAACCTGAGGTCTAAAATGAATCCAATCTGCCCATTTTGACTGTTTAAATTCATTACAAAAATTCTCTAATGTTTCATAGTCACATAAATCAGCTGCCCACGGGTGACCACCTGCCGGGTCAGTTAAATTAGTCCACGTAGATATAAATCTTTCATATGGATTTCGTACAAAACAAAACTTATAGTAATCTGCACATTCTGGATTCTGCTCCAAGCATTCATCTAACTTCATATGGTAGAGAGGTGGTAGTGGGTGTTCCGTATGTCCCCAGGCTGCTTGAATAGTTCTACTTGCAGTTTTTGGTACAGCAATAAATATAAATTTATTATTATGGTCTAAAATCATAGTTGTTGTTCTACGCTATTATTTAAATAATATGATCTAAAATAATGATTATTGTTGTCCGGTATATAGTGGACCTAATGGTTTCTCAAACACTCTGTTCTTACCATTCCAGCGTATTATATATTCGTCAATCTCATTAACATCTATGCAATCAAAATTATTGTTAAAAGCATCATCATTAGAAGGTATTTCTTGATACATACCTAATAAGAATAACCTACCTATAATTGATTCGCATGCTACATTCACAGCATCAATATCTAAAATATTGTAATAAAATCTCATATTACTAGATTTGGGGAGGTTGTCAAAGAAAATATTTAATCCTTTTAGAAATGGTTTTACTTTTGATATCATTAAATGGTCAGATATGTGATAATTATCCTTCCAAGCCGGCTTCCAAAAAATATTTGATGTAATTAATTTTGTATCATCTTTTAAAAATTTTTCAATTAATGGATTTAAGTTTACCCATTTTTCATCGCTTCTCGTCTTTATTACATATTTTTTACTACAGATTTTAAAACCTTCAAGCATGGTTTTAAGTTGATATAATCTAAAATCAGTTAATATAGGTGGTTTTTCTGTAGTTGCCACTGATACAATATGACTATATTTCATTTTAAGATTATCTAATATATCTCGTAAAAAGACATCATCATCACTCCAATGTGATACTACAATTTCACCATAATCTTTATAATATTCTTCTATATTATTAAGACTTGTTTCATTCAATGGTCCTTGAATTAGTATCGATATATTATCTTTGTTCATTTGATTCAGCTTTAGTTATTCTTGGAATATGCCTACCACCATCAAACGTGGTTACTTGTAAAATGTTAATTATGAGTTCAAACATTTTTTTATCTACAGTTCTCGCTGGTATAGAAAAATAATTAGCGCAATTATGTCTTACTGCATGCTCAGCAGTATATTCATCAGATATCAATGCTGCTCTAATACCTTTATATTTATTACCAGCTATATTAACCCCCTGACCTGTTCGGCAAAACGCAATAACATGATCACTATAACCACGACTAACTGCTTCAACTGCTTGTGAAACATAATCATTATAATCACAATCTTTATTTACAAATGTACCATAATCAACATAACGTATACCAAGCGCATCTAAAACCTCACATGCTTGATTTTTAAGATCAAATCCGGAATGATCTGCGCAAATAGCAATAGGTTTATCACCAAATTTGACTAGTGTATGGGTTAAGAAAAACTCAAGCTCACTAGGAGTGCCCATCAAATGCATTTTATCAACCTCTTCAATAGTAATACGCTTACCATTTTTAATCATTAGATTATATAAGGGGCAGATATAAAATTCTCCTTTGGTGGTAATATCTTGATCGATCATTACCTTAGCATATTTTACAAAATCTGAACCTTTTGAAAACGTATACACTCCCACTGCAGCATTCTCACTTATAACTTCTTTCTCAGCAGTTCGTGTAACCAAATTATTATCATCTAATTCTGCGTAACTATATCCATTATTATTACTTTTAAATGTAAGAATAGTACCGTCAACAGAGGTATCAATTTTCATTGGGTCAAAGAACGGTTCAAAGAAAACATCTAAAGTATAAATTAACAGTGGATCATCATTATTAATATGATCTGCAGCCATTATACATGTTTCTACTGACCCGCGGGTAATTTTATCTAAAATAATAATTTTAATATCATCACCATATCGTTGTTTTAAAATAGTATCGAGCGAGTAATCACTTACATGATCACGTCGTATACAGAAAATAAGATTACACTTATCTTTATTATCAATTGATTCAAGACTTAAATCAATCATTTGCGTATCGCCTACCATTATAAGTTGCTTTGGCATTGCATAATCAGCGTCTACAAACCTCTGTCCTTTACCAGCAATAGGTATTAAAATATTAATTTTACTCATTATTCTTCTTAATTAAATTATATGTCATAGAATGTGCAATTGCAACTGCTTCTTTGACCGGCTTTTTACTAATTAAATTAGTAATAGTTGCAGCAGCAAAAGTATCCCCTGCTCCAAGAATATTTACCCCCTTCAAAATATCTTCTACTTTCGTTGAGAATGTATCTTGTCCATAATATGTGCTACCTGATGTATAGTGCACTATTATATCACCTTTAACGTATTTACGAAGTTCATCAATAGGCATCCATAAGTCTTCATCTGATATAAAGAGTAAATCTATAAATTGTAAAACCTTTAAATTCTTAAGAGGTTCCCCGGCGCAAATATCTGCAGATATTTTTTTACTAGTTGAAGCAACCTCCTCAACAAATTCTAAATCGTTAAGTTGGTTGAGGTAAAGAATATGTGACCAATCAGTCAACTGTATAAAAGGCACTCTTGTCTTTATAGATAATGCTGCAGTTGAAACACGTCGTACCTTTTCTTTATCAACATAAATTAAAGCTTCACCTATTTCTGTCGGCTCTATTCTAACATTAATATTAGTTGAAAAATTTATAAAAGCTTTCCAAACGTTACCTATACTACCGATTGTTTCGTAAGATTTATTACCATCAAAAATAGTATCATATGTCAAATGGCCATATAATGTAACGTTAGAACTTGTCATCTTTATCTAAGTTATAGAATAATTCTTCATTAAAAGGAGGTATTATATTTCTACTTTCACATTCATCAAATAATTTATCTATACAATTATCTCCCCCGACCCGATCTAAAATATTACCACAGCAATACTTTCTAATAGTTTTAACAGCATCAGATGGGCAAAAGCTATACCCAACTGCCTTCATAATACTCAAGTCAAAAATATCATCCCCGACATAACACATTTCGTCTGGTGATACATTATAGGTATTTTTAAATATGTTTATGAAAGCGCTTTTACATACGCTTCTAGAAGCGTAAAAATCTATTGACCTATTTTTTGCAATTGACTCGTTAATATTAGTATCCCCAGAAAGAAAAATTACTTCTACACCAGCAGATTTAAATTTCTTGATAGCTGAAAAATCTTTATCGCAAAAAGTTTTATATTTTGCTAAGCCTGTATTATCGTAATATTTCTTGCCATCGGTAAGAACTCCATCAACATCTAAAATAAGTAATTTAATCATAGTAAATAGTCTGAACAAATATTAATATCTTTAATATTATACTGTTGATTAGGAATTGCAACAATACTTTTACTATCATATTCAATATTCATATCTATACTTTCAGAATGATACCATCTATAACCATGTCCTGTTAATACAACTAACTCACTTTCTTGGAAAAAACAGTTAGTTTTTGCTTCTAGCAATTTTATAAAAGCAGCATTATTTTTGCAATGTAACCATAATTTATTTTGTAATAAAAAATCAAATTGTATTTTATATTGCGGTAAATCATGACCTAAGTAATACATACCTTTAAGATACCATACATCAGTTTCTACATCATATCCTCGATGTAACGTCTCGATAATATATTCAGGGCGATTTTCAAAGTCCGGACTAGGTCCATTTAAATTACCACGGTGTGATATAAACATTTTAGAATTTGTGTGTATCTACATCTGTATTATACTTATTGGCTGCAACAAAGATCATTTCATCAAGCATTGTTTCAAAAGTATATGTTGGCTTCCAACCCAACTTATTTCTTAACTTGGTAGAATCTCCTTTGAGATGTTCAAGTTCTTCTGGTCGTTCAAATTTTTGCGATGTCTTTACCAACTTATTATCAACACCAAGTACGTTAAATGTATACTCGACAAGATCTTGAACGGTGTGTGATATACCGGTCGAACAAACATAATTGTCTGGCTCCTCTTGTTGAAGCATCATCCACATTGCTTTAACATAATCCTTTGCATGACCCCAATCTCGGCTAGCGAGTAGGTTACCTAGTATAAGATTATTCTTACAACCATTCTTAATATCTACTGCACCGCTAACAACTTTATTAGTTACAAAGTTTATACCACGTCTAGGTGATTCATGATTAAAGAGAATACCATTACTAATGTGCATACCATAACTGTTTTTATAGTTGTTACTAATATTATAGGAAAATACTTTTGCACACCCGTACGGACTTACTGGAGCCATTGGTGTAGTTTCTCTCTGAAAACCATCCTTATCAATATTGTTACCAAACATCTCACTAGAAGAAGCTTGGTAAACTCTAGCATTAGGACATGTTAGTCTAATTGATTCTAGAAGATTCAATGTACCAAGTCCGGTCGCCTCGGCCGTGTAAATAGGGGCATCAAAACTTACACGAACATGAGATTGTGCAGCGAGATTGTAAATCTCATCTGGCTTAGCTTTTTGTAAAACTGATACTAAAGAAGACATATCAGTCAAATCAGCATAGACCAGCTTAACTCTATTAAAAATATGATCGATACGAGTTGTATTATATTCCGGAGAAGAATTACGACGAATAGTACCATATACGATGTAACCTTTATCGAGAAGAAGTTCTGCAAGATAAGAACCATCTTGCCCATTAATTCCTGTAATTAACGCTGTTTTCATTTTAGTACTTCAAAATTATATCACAAATTTTATCTACATGTTCAGTAGACATACCTTGATGATTGGGCACATAAAAGCCTTTATTATCAACTAACTCCGCATTACGATTGTTAGGAGTGTAGTCACCAAACTTTTTCCACATTGGACTCTTACCAATAGAACCAGCAATAAGTGGTCTACACATAATGTCATTAGCTCTAAGCTCTGCAACACACTCATTACGATTATCAAGTAATACCGGGTAACAGAAGCTTGAGATAAAGTCACCAGGTCCTTGAGCTAGCTTAATTAAACTATTTGAGTCCTGTAGACGTTTTCCAAAGTGAATAAAGTTATCATTACGTATCTTAGAAAATCTTTCAATTTTATCTACTTGCTTAAGACCAATTACTGCTTGGAGGTCAGTAGATCTAACATTAAGACCTGGTAGATAAAAGGTAAACAACCTATCAAAGTCATTAACCCCCTCCGCTTCAGCTAACTTCTTTGCTGCCCCCGGATCTATATCTCTATCCCAGCCATGTGAGCGGATCATAAGAAGTAGATCATTAATTTCTTTATCACTTGTTGATACCATTCCACCTTCAATAGTAGAGATATGATGACCAAAGTAAGTAGAAAAGAAACTCATACAACCAAATGTACCAAGTTTATCACCTCGAAACTTTGAACCTAAACTCTCACAAACATCTTCAATTAATAGAACGTCATACTTATTACAAAGAGTAACAATACGAGCCATGTTAGGAACCAAACCAAGAACTGATACTAGAATAAAAGCTGCTGGTTCTTCGTCCTTAAATAACTGCTCAAGATGTTCTAAGTCAGCTGAAAGGTCATGAAGGTTACAATCAACTAAATGTGTTTCCATACCAAGAATAAGAGGTGAGCTAACATCTGTAGCCCAGCTTAAATCTGGTACAATAATTTTATTATTTTTTAGTTTTCCTCCAAGCTTAAGAGCAGTAAGACCAAGCAAAATAGCGGATGAACCAGAGTTGACAAACACAGAGTTGCTAGCACCAAGCCAGTTAGAGAATTTGTTTTCATATTTTTTAGTAATTGGACCTTTTGTAAGTTGCGGTATATCTGGAGCATTAAGCCACTCCGTCAAAGCTTTTATATCATCTTTATCAATTGTATCTGACACTAACTTGATACTCATATATAAATTATAAGGTATTTTCCCAAATTGCAAGAGTATGTTTAAAGGGATTTCCTTTTATATTTTTAACCAAATCAAGCATTATTTGCGCCAACTCTCTAATTTCTTTTTGGGCATGTTCACTATTACGTAGTTTTTGAAAATTAGCAAACGATCTCATATTAAACATAATATCAGATTGAATCATACTATTATATGTTTTAAAGAAACGTGCACTTTCCTTTGCTCTTTTACGGCCTAGAGTTGGTTCTAATGCTGTAATTGCTTCATGATATAGAGTATTACCTGCTGCGGTATAAACTTCTAATTCTAACTTCCACTCTTCCGGCCAATCATCAGGTATAAATGTTTTATCTTCTTTTAATTCTTTGTATCTCGCCGATTCGGCATTGAGCGAAGATATTCTATGCTTAAGTAAATGAATATGACTGGCAATATCACAATCAACAAGGAAATGGACGCTACCCTTTTCAAAAGGGGTCTCGTGTCCGTGGCTCCAAAGCATGTTGATGAGCTTCGGAATTCTCTTTCTTTTCTTTTCATCTAATTCTCTACTTGTGGACGTCCATGCGCTACATGCAATAACTTCATCACTGCCATAATAACCTAAAAGCTCTACTGTATTACCCATATACAATACTATTATAAGCTAACTCTAAACCTTTTGCAAATGATTTAAATTTAAAGTTTGGAAATAAAGTTCTAAACTTTTCATTACTTGCATCCTTGCGGAATTGCCCATCCGGCATTGACGTGTCGAAGCTTAGAATAAGATCTTTATCCAGAACACTTAGGGCGATTTCTGCCATTTCCCTAATTGACAAAACTACATTATCACAAACATTAAAGTCTGTCTTAAAATCTCGTTCTAGACCCTGTACAATAATATCTGCGAGATCTGACGCGTGAATAAACTGTCTTAATGGCTTTCCTGTACCAAATAATTCTAGAACCTTTTCATTGCTTTTTACACAATTATCAATTTTTTTAAGTAACGCTGTAACAAAATGAGCTTTTTTACTATTATCAAAATTATCATACTCACTATATAGATTACATGCATACACTGTTGAGTAATCTAAATTATATTTCTTCCTATAGAGTTCAACTTGTGTTCCCATTACACGTTTTGCCATACCATAACCAAAATTTGTTGGTGTTGGAGGGCCATTGTGCAAGACATCTTCTTTAAGAGGGTAATAAGTCTCCGGTAATGCATCTGGATATACACAAGTGCTTGATACAGCAATAAGTTTTTTAACACCATATTTATAAGCCTCATGAACAACATGCGTATTCATTAAAATATTCTGCTCGAGAAACTCTATCGGGTGATCAATATTCTCTTGAATACCACCCACTCTTGCTGCTGCATGAATAACTGCATCAGGCATTATCTCTTCAAACATTTTCCTTACTTGAAACTGAGAGGTAAGATTATAATCGTTTGAACCTACAAATACACCTTCATGAGATGTTGTACAGAGTTTATCTTGGATATGACATCCAAGCATACCTCGCCCACCAGTAACAAGAACTTTCATCTACATATATTATAAATTATATTAACGTATAGTCAACTTTTTTCAATAATACTAGGAATAGTTAGTTCAGCAAGTCTATACTTTTGTGCTAATTTAAAATTTTCTTTAATTGCATCAAGTTTTGATTCGTATAATTCTGTTGTACATAGAGGTAGTATCTCTGGTAAATGCTTAAGCTCATCAAAGCAAACCATACCATCAATATTAAAGAAGTCATCAATTGAAGGACATCCCCAATAGATTGGAATAGTACCTGTTACGAAACAATCAATAAGCTTTTCTGTAAACCAATAATCACGATCAATATTCTCTATGCAAAAATGGTATCGATAATCTCTTAACCCATCAATTTTATTATCTAGAGGATTATAACCACCGCCAAACACATCTACACGTCCTTGTGAACCAGCAATAATTTGATGCCTCAGTTTATGACCTGGAAGTTGCTGCTTAGCAGAAGCAATAATAGAGAAGTCTTTACTCTTTGGGTGTATATCCCAATCAAAATCATCAATCCAACAACCACCATAAGGTAGAAGAGTAGCATTAGGTAAAGTTGCTACCAGCTCTACATCATGAGTCCAAATAACTTCAAACTTATCTGCATTTTTAATTACAAATTCATACAAGTGAGGAATATAATCATATGCTTCAATTAACCAAGCAATATTTTTACCTGGTCTGTTTAAAGCATTTGGAATATCTATATCAGTCCATACAACAATATCATTTTGTGTAAAAGAACCATCTCGTACCCATTCTACTTTGTCAGTAAATTGCTTTGGTGGCATTGGGTTATTTGAAAAGATACAATGCGCAAAGGCCGAGTCTTGTAAATGTATTTTTAGAGGAGTGTCCATCTATCTGGTATAATATCTTTCGGGTTATAACTGTGCGCTGGTCCAAACCATTTTTTTGGCGCAACTATAGTTTTATGTTTTAACGGATCCTGCAGCTCACCTAACCAAGCTCCCCACCAACCAAATGACGAGTTGCAGATTATATTGTTCCTGCATAGAGACATGTGATAGAGGGCTGAAAATGGATTATCTTCTTCAGAATAGTATGTTTTTACATTACCGAACATCTTTTTAGTTGTCTTTATATCATCAGAAAATATCATATAATACTTAGATGATGCTAATTTACTTGCATGTGACCAATAATCAGCTGGTTGTGCTGGGTGAAACTCTCTCTTTTTAGTATAATCACCGAGTCTAACATGGATAGAGGTACAATTGTCAGGGTTAGGATATATTCCTTCCGCAATCTTTTGATCTACTACCTCTTTAACTGAACTCTTAAACTGTAACTGACGTTTTAACTCCGTAGTTACATTTTTAAAATATTTCTCTGATTGAAAATAACCAACCATGTCAGTAAAATCATCTACACTTACATCAACATATTCAAAAGGAAAACTAACTTCTCTAAACTTAAGTATATCGTAATCTAAAACCGGTACATCTAAATTAAAACCTTCGAAAATAGAATAATTATTACATTCATAATTAACATCGTAGTAGGAATTATGTTTAGGGATTGCAAAATCTAGCCCAGTTTTTTTAGACATACCAATCACTGCTGCAAACTGAAATAAAGAGTTGCACGTATTACCATATCTACCTATCCTTGTTGAAGTAATCATACCGCTGCAGTTTTATGCCATTCCCATTGATTAATGTGATCCTTTAATTGATCAGAAGTCATTTGCGCAATTTCTAAGTAATAGTCTCTATTAAATTCAATATGTGGATTATGGTTATAAGAAGTTTCACCGCGGGCATGTGTTAAATGCCATAGAGGCCATTGTGTACGAGCAATTTTTGTACCTAGTTTTTTAAATCGAGTATTTATTTCGTTATCTTCATAACCAACACTCTTAAAGTGTTCATTAGCCCCACCACACTTCCAATAATGCTCCCTATCAAACATTACAACCCCACCAACTGAATGTGGATTAAACAGAGTACAATCATCTAAATTTACATTACGAAGATCTTTTGTTTCATTAATAATATCAAAATATGTTTCTGGTACATCATAAAAATGACCATCATACGGGTATACTAGTTGTGCTTGACCGTTTATAATTGCTTCAGTAGCTCCAATAATCTGCTCAGGTCTTAAGAGGATATCGGCATCGTAATGAGCAATAACTGGAGTAGTTGCTTCTTTTGCTGCGAGGTTAACTCCTCGTTGTCGATTAAAAAATTCATCCGTTTCAATATAGATATGGCGGCATTTGAAAGCCTTACACATATCGTGTAGCTTACTCGATCTATCCTGCTCACTAATAATAATATTAGCATCAAAGTGATGCCGTAGATAAGATAAAGTCGTTCGAATATTACGAATACGATCTTCATGATCTACTTTAGCGGCTATCAGAAACGTTAGTTTTTCTTTTAGATTTTTCATCAATTATTTTTTTATAACGTTTAATAATCTCTACAACTTTTTGCTGCGGAGTATCAGGGACTTTTACTGGTGATACTTTATTCTTACTCATAAAATAGTGTGCGGCTGCTTGAATGTTTGATTGCCAATCTGACCGTGGTCTAATTGCTGAAGAGTCTTCTGAACACTTCTGCTCTTGTACAAAATCTAAACTGTTAGCAATATCTGCCCACCACCAGTACGGTGTACTAAAGCCGTTCTTAGCTAACTGGTAGGAGTGATCAACATGCTCAAAAGCATTAGTAAAGTTCTCATCATATAGCCCAACCTTCTCTAAAGATTCACGAGTATAAAAGGTAACAGCTCCTACACAATGCTGATTAAGTGCAATACGGATTTCATCAAATGGCCCGTAGTCAAATACTAATCTCGGCACCGGCTTACCATAGCTTACACCAGCTTTATTAGCAGGTCCATGATATGCAAACATAAAGTGATGAATACCAGTCGTCTTATAAGCACGTATATACTCAGCAAACAAATTACCAGTAAATTTCATATCATCTTCAACAAGAATAATATAATCACAATCCTTATCCAGTAGATTTTGTATAGCAGCATTCTTCGCTTTACCAACTCCTACCCCACCAGTTGTACGTATAAACTCTACACCAGGTCGCATTAAAGGATATTCCTCTTTACCATCATCAACTACTACTAATTCATCGTACCATTCATCATTAAGAGAGTCAAAGCAAACATTAAACATATCTACCCTATCACAGGTTATAATACCTACACCAATCTTACTCATTACCTATATTTTATACTCCAAAAACACTATTTCAACTATAAATATAGATATGCCATGCGTTGACAATAAAAGTCTAATCTACAATATTAAAGAATTACCTGAAACTTTTTCTGTAGCTGACGGTGATTTACTTTTAATTGAGACAGAAGAAGGTACAAATATTATGGATTTTGCCAATTTTGTTATTGGTTTAGATAATACAACGTTTGGTACTACAATTACTCAACATTCTACTGATATTCTTGCCCTTTCTTCTGATTTTACATCCTTATCACAACAAGTCAATACAGATATGGCTACAATAGTTGGGAGTAATACAAAAGCTTTTATTTCTCTATCAGCTCAAGACTTATACGGTCCTAGATTATTAAAAGGTACAAATATTACATCAATTGAGTATATAGTTTCTACTCACGTTGTAAGATTTAATTTTGATACAAACCTACCCAACACTAATTATATAATTTTACCAACTGCAGCAGTTGCTAACAGTACAAACGAACTTGTTCAGTTTACCGAAGCGGATAAAAATACTAACTATGTTGATTTAAGCGCAGTTAACATACTAGATGGTGGGTTAGCCGCAAATGCCGGTACATTAGGGTTTGAAATTCAAACTTTTTAAAAATTAAAACGATCTGATTCACTAGCATGCCGTTGCGTTCCTCCATCTAAACCAAATTGTTTGAAAAGTTCCTTTTCTTTTTCTTCTCTCTCCAATTCAGCTTTTTGCATCCTAACTAAACTCTCTAAATCATCAATATTATTAGGGTTTAGAATAGATTCCTCATCTCCATACATATTACCATCAGGTGTTACATACTCAGCAATCATATCAATACGTGCTTGAGAGTCATCTGGTAGTAAAATAACACATGGTGAGTCACCTTTCGGGTAAAATACATTAGCATCTGCTTGTGTCATATATTGCATATACAATGTATAGAATATATTATCCATCTCATTAATAAATTTTAGGTCTACATCTCTAGTACCATCATCAACAACGCTAAATTTTTCATTAAAACGTGTCATAAAAATAATATCCAAAGAACGTAGAGCTTCACGCGACATTGTTATCTGCTTCTCAACAAATTCATCAGTAAAACCTTCCATCTCTTTACCATTTGCCCACATTGTATATGCAACGGCATCAAGTGGACACCTATCATAAACGATCTTTTCCTTTAAATCTCTACCTTGAACCTGATCTACCAAAAAATCCAATATAAGAGTTTGTGTATCCGGAGTAGTCTTTGAGGAATGCTCTAATTTCTTTTCATTAAGTTTATCTCGATATGTTTCTTCTGGTGTTTTATAATTGGACCAGGTGTGTAGAAAACTTTTTACCATAGTAGATTTACCACTATTTGCTGTGCCACTAAAAGCTATTCTCATATTATTATTATTTACAATTTAATTACTTATTATCAACAAATATCTAGTCTCATTAGACCTTAAGTGCTTTATCCCAGACTAATAAATGAAGTCTTGGTGAGAAATTAACATGCATTGACTTTGCATATTCAACTACTGCTTCTGCATTATTAATATGTTCTTCACGTGAACCTGCGCAAGGCATAAACCAAATACGATCACGATCTAAATTAATGCCATGTTCGTCTTCAACATATTTACGCCAGATCTCTTCAATGTCAGCTGCTGGATCATTAACAACAAACTTAAACCCTGAACCAATTTTTTTATGATACTTAAGTACCTCAGGCTTATAAGTCTTTTCCTCAGGGTCACCATTAGTAGTTAGTTTAGGCGAAGTAGTAAAGGTAGCACCAAATTCATCATGCCACCTAGAGTCTGGCATAAGTGTAGCATTAGTTTCAAAATCAATTTTAGGCTCAAACCCGTATCTATAAATAAACTCGTCTACAAGCTTGAGCAATTGCTTCTGTTGAATAAGAGGCTCACCCCCAGTTAGTTTCCAGATTGTACCCTTCTCGAGTTTTTCAATCCAGTTATTATCTTCCAACATCTGAAAGATTTCATTAAAAGTCATTTTATTCTTTACACTCCACGATATAAAAGAATCGCAACCATGCGGAGAATCTTCACTTGCAAATCCTATACAGGTTAGATTGCACATAGCCATTCTCATAAATAAAGAGCGTTGACCTACATACTCGCCTTCTCCTTCAATAGTATAGAATATCTTATCATCAGAAAGTATTAAAGTTTGTTTATCTAGATCCATCATATATAGTATAATACTGATATTGAATTATTCAACTGAATTAATAAAACTATAGTCAACTATTTAACTATACAATTTCTAATATACTTCCTAAATATTATTGTATGAGTAGACAAAACAAAAAAATAAACTCTCATGATGAAATTGGTGAAGATCTTTTTGACAGTAACTGGCTTATGGATTTTAAATTACGTAAACCGTTTTATTTTAAACCTAAACATCGGGAATTTTATAATATACTTCATGAATCAACAACTCAAATGTCATTTGTTGATGGCTTAGCTGGTACTGCTAAGACATATATCGCTGTTTATGCAGCGTTAGAAATGTTAAAAGAAGGTTTATTTGAAAAAATTGTATATATTAGATCTGTTGTTGAATCAGCTGATAAAAGTTTGGGGTCATTACCTGGAGAAATTGATGATAAATTTTCACCATATATGATGCCTCTTATAGAAAAGGTAACTGAGATTTGCGGTCCCGGTACATGTAGTATGTTAAAAACAAAAGGTCTAATTGATGCAATACCAGTTAATTTTGTACGAGGATTAACCTTTAATAATATTTGTGTTATTGTTGATGAAGCCCAAAATTTAACAAAAGGTGAGCTGACAACCATTCTTACAAGATTTGGCCGCAATAGTCAATATATAGTTTGTGGTGATACAAAACAATCTGACGTTAAGCAATCTGGATTTTCAAATGTTTTTAAAAAATTTGCATCAGACGATTGTAACGATAAAGGAATCTACACACATCTTTTTGGAGTAGAAGAAATCGTACGTAGTAAGATACTTCGCTTTATTTGCGATAAGCTGGCAGCTTAAAACCACTCAGGTGGTTGTCTGTTTGTCCAAACTGCAAACGGCTTATCGTTAATTATATACTGTTTATATTTATCGACTGGCTTTAAACTATTAAACCCGGGTACCTTTCTGCATGTTTGGTCCGCAGCAATAGCTACTGCAAACTCTTGCTGCGGACCTTTAGGAAGATTAACTGGCGGAGTCTTAAAAATCTCAGAAAATTTTAACTCGGTCAAGTGAACTTTACCGTATCTATGTGTATATTCATCACAAGCTGCACGAAAATGTCTATATAACCAATTATAGTTAGCAGTAGTAGACCTGCACCAGATACCTGAAGGATGTTTAATATGAGACGCTTTATATAAGATCTTTTCCATTTTCTCATCCGGATGTAACCAGCGTTTAATACGTCTATTAAGACGAGTCCTACCTTCATATTCTTTACCATCAAGTACCCGGTGAGCTGTTGACATAAGCTGAGCATACTCAACAATCATCTTAACAACATGCTTGTCACACATTTCTTTAGCAGAAATAACAGGGCACTCGTTAGTAGTAAAAATATTCATTATGTTATTATAATGAAGTTATTATGCAAGAAGAGCTAATGCTTTACCTGACATTGAGGTATTTACAAGATTCCTAATCAGTTTTTCTGGTGATTTTTTACCAGTATGGGTTTCATATTCTGTAATAGCATTTAATGCATCCCATTTTGTCTCACCAACATTACCTCTACCCTTTTCAAATAGCTCAACTAGTTTTTCACGCTTTGATATACGTCGTGAGGATTCATCTTCTAAAACAGGTACTAATTTTTTCGTAAATTTAACCATTTCATCACGAGTAAACGCAGAATTCTTTAATTCTACCATGGTAGAGTTAAAATTCTTAGCTGCCTTTATTGAACTAACAATACTTTGCAACATTTTTTCTACTTTCATATCAAAAGAAAAAGAATGCCTACTAGTACTATCAGCGTCCCCGCTAATAAGGTGTAATGCATTGTCGCACGCTATTCTCGTAGTTGACGGAATAGTTTTATTAGAGCCCATACCAGTGTTATCAATTACAGTATAAAAATATGGCTCAATTTTATCCCCATCAACATCAATATTAGCTGCTAATTTGGATTGAATAAGTACCTTTCGACCATTTCTAGATGAAGTATAGCCAACATGATCAATATCACCTACTTGACGTGATGCTTTATCTAATACATCAACCATCTCCTCCATTTGAATAGGCCTATACTTTTTACCTACTATTCCAAGATGCTGACGTGTATCTGTACGTTGAAGTGAAAATGTATCCGGGATAGGTACTTGATCTCTCCCAAAAACAGGAACTTTTTCTACTTCAAACTGAGGTACTTCATTAAGCGAACTAATTGTATTGATAAATCCCATAATATTCTTTCTTACACTTAATTATATCAGAGTTCCTATTGATTTTCCCTGACTACCTCTAATATTCTACCTGGATCACCGGTAACCTGCTCTTTTACCTCATCATTCCTAAATACTAATAGGGTAGGTATTGATCTAATACCATATTTTTCAGCAAACTCCGGACTATCATCAATATCAACGATATCAACCTTTAATCCTTTAGCAGCTAACATAGCCTTAACTGTTTGACACGGTCCACACCATGGTGCTGTTGCTAATTTAATAATAGATTCTTGATTCATGCATTAATTATACTGTACTATATAGTGTTTGCAACGTAAATAAAAAAAGAGCACCAGTATACTGGTGCTCTTTATAGATTGTACTACTTTCTAACGCAAGCCTGTTGACTCAAAGACATCACGTGCAACTCCAGCGGAGAAGCCATTTTCAACCCCTTTGACTATTACAGAAATAGCATTGTGACTATGAAGCGATTCGTTATGAGAAGCTACAATCTTAAAATCCTTAATACGCTCATCTTTATCTAGACGTGAATACAGAAGCCTTACTGCATCCTCAACAAACTTGAGAAATGCTCCATTTTTCTCAGCAAATGCTTGCTCATCTTCCCGTTTAACCATTACTTGAGTCTCTGTCTGTAGAGCATCTAAGCAAAGCTCTTGTAGATCTTCAATCCAAAGTTTATCTTCAAATCTAACACTAACACGAGCTACACTGCGCTGACTATGCGGTACTGTAGCGCGGTTACGATACTTCTCTGCATGCTCACTTAACTCAAAACTACATGGGCAAGCTGAAGAATATACAAAATCAAAATGAAGATACTTTTTAAACTCACCATCCTTAGTAAGATCACCCTCTAATACAACATCATAATACTGATAACCTTCTAAACCACTTCGTAAGCTAGTTTGTTTAATAGGATAAGAAATCTTAAGCATAATACGTGAGTCAAAGCTCTTAAGATTCTCTTTATATGTTGTAAGAACATCTTTAATCTTACCAATACTAAACGTTTCATCCTTATGATCGTAGAAGCTTCTCATTATACGAGACATATTAATACCTTTCTTATGAGCTTCCAAACTAACACTCCCTGTTACACTAGTTTCTAACTCAATTGTTTTACCATTACGCTTCTCATAATTAAGAGGTAACTTGAAGTTATGAATACCGACTTGCTGAATAGCAACCGGTGCACCTTGAATAAGACTAGAAGGGCCATTTTGTAGATCTGGTAATGAAGCAATATACTCTTTACTCGCATCTACAGTATCATCATACTCACGAACAGGTGGTACATACCCATCAGCACATTCACTACCCATAATACCTTTTGCAATAGTATCCTTTTCACCGGTGAGCTCATCATCATCACCTAGCCATTCATAGTTGGAGTTATTTTCTGTCTTACTCATAGTCAAATATAATTATAACATAACACGCGCTGTAATCAACTAATCTAACCCTATTTTAAAATAAATTTAAAAAGTTTCTGGAAACACTTGCAATCAGGGTTGCAGATGAATAAATGGATTGTAGAGAGCCGATGACCACTAATGTTCAGATATCTAGAGATCAGTATATAGTATTATCTTATAACAATTACCTAAACAATAGTTGATTTATCCGTTACAGTAGGTTATTATATATATATGAAATTTACTAGTAACAAAATAATTGATCTAGGTTCAGCTGCCTTTAGACAATGGAGATCGACTCATAGTCACTGTCAGTATATTCATGGATATAATTTAACTGCAGACATTACATTTGAAGCTAATGAATTAGATGAACGTAACTGGGTTATGGATTTTGGTGGATTGAAAGAACTTAAAAAGACTTTAGAACATACTTTTGATCATAAGTTAGTTGTGGCTCAGGATGATCCTAGCCTAGATTTAATTAAACAATTGGATGAAGCAGGTATAGCAGAGGTAGTCGTATTACCCGGTGGTGTAGGATGCGAACGTTTTGCAGAATTTGTACTCAAGACAGCAGATACATTTGTAGATGAATCAACTGGTGGTAGAGTTCGTGTAAAATCTGTACAAATAAATGAACATGGTAGTAATTTTGCTACTTGTTATAGAGATGAAAGTAATGCATCTATTTCATTTACGGAGACTCAATCTAGTACTGAGCCTTTACAATTGGAAGATGTACATGGTCCTATTGCAACTAGTGAGACTCCTGCACCGGTCGCTGACCCTAGAGCTGCACCAATTGGTAATACAGGTACAAAAACCAAAGGTGGTTGGTTTGAAGGTACTACCTGGGGTTAATTGTTGCGGGTGTAGCTCAGTGGTAGAGCATTTCGTTGCCAACGAAAATGTCGTGAGTTCAAATCTCATCACCCGCTCCAACTTAATGCCATCTTAGCTCAGTGGTAGAGCAATGGTTTTGTAAACCATCGGTCGTCGGTTCAAATCCGACAGATGGCTCCATTATTGTGAACTAAATTGATCATCGTATAACTTATTAGTTATATCAATTAAACGTTCAATAAAATCGGAATTGCGTAATTCTTTAAATGCAAGATTACCAATACCAAACTCACCATCTACATCTAATGAGTCTTTACGCATGTTACTTATTTTACGCCTAAGAGCATTTGCAGATTTTTGTAATAATTCTAAGTCTTCTACTGAAGCTGTTTGATGAGCCATTTCAAGATCGGATATTTCTCCTTTTATTTTATCTGCTTTAGCTAATACATCTCTCTCATCAATAGTAGGCTCATTATAATTGGGTTCAGTTATCCATTCATCATTAAGTAAAGAATAGAGGCCTGAAGCCTTATGAGGCTCATGTATATCTTGGAAGTAAATTTCAACTTCATAACCACCAATGTTAATATCATGACGAAGATTCCAAACAAACCGTTTACCATCTAAAGCTCTTTTAACTAAATCTTCATCAGCGTTAATGTTTTCAAAATCTAAAAGAATGTGAGTATCAAGATCAGAAAAATCTGTATAGTTATAGTTAGATAATGAACCGGTAAGCTGAATATCTTCTACTAAATCTTCAACTCCAGCATCTTTAGCTACATCCATTGCAATAGTAATAAGTCTGTCTCTAACATCAGAATCAAACTCTTTTGAATCACTCCAAAATCGTTGATTAAGTGTATCGTTATAAAAACGGCTTTCAAAAAATGTTTTAAAATTAATCATTTATACTAACTTCTATATTTTTATCAGCAATATTTTCCTGACTAACATCGATTAGAGCGTCAAGATCTTTTTGAATAAAATCTTTACCTACCAATATTTTATATAAATTAGAGGCTCTATTACCAATCGAGAATGGAATATTATTAAATTCTTTCTCACCTATTTTAAAATTTAACTCAACGACTGGTCTATGCTCCATATTACCTGCACCAACGTTAATAGTTATTTCTCCTTTTTTGGGAAGTAACAATGTCTTACCGTTGACAGTGCGAAAAAATACTTTATCACCTTGCTCCTGAATATCTTCACCATGTATAACATTATAAGCACCATTACCAGAGTCTAATTTAGCAGGTATTTTACCAATACCCTCAATATTGAAAAACTCAATAAGTCCTAAAACAGACTTTTCTTCTATGTATTGTAAAAAAGTTTTCATTTGTAATTATTAGCAAGAGCCTTCATCAGCTTCTGCACCACATCCACAATCATTAACATCTTCATGGCCTACATTAAACATTGACGCATGTTCTCCACTAGCGAAATCATAGTCTAGTTTGTGAAAAACAGAACCGAGATAATCAGCAGCCTTAGTAATTTTAGCAGCGGTCCAACCTTCCAGCGCTGGAAGATCTTTCATCATAAGGCTAAGAGCAAATGCATATTTTTCAATTTTGTAAAGCTCAGCGAGAGCCATTTTCATTTCAGAATCATCATGATGATTTACACGCGGCATATTCTCACCATCTTCAGCTGTCTCACCAGCAAGCTTACTAATACCTCTATCAGCAGCATCAATAGCCTTATCAGCAAGAGCTCCTACAGCACTACCTGCAGCTTTAATACCTTCACCACCAACTTCAGCAGCAACCTTTCCAGTCTCAACTGCAACATCTCTTGCTAAATTACCAGCACCTCTTAAAACCTTTTTAGTTGTATCACTAGTTGCTACTTTCCTAAGAGCGGAACCAGCACCTCTTGCTGCTGAACCTACACCTCTTGCTGCAGCACCGATACCACCAGCAAGAGCACCGAGCATTTCTTCAGTTACTTCCATGTCACTATTAACTGCACTATCTATAATAGTATCAATCTTCTTAAGTTGATTTGCCTTAATCTCTTCTGCTGATAACTTAGGTGAAATTTGTAAATAAGCTTCAGCAATTAAACCTGCATCATTAAGTTTAGACTTCATGCATATATTTATGCTTCAAGCACTGCTTTTATAGCAGCTTTATCAGTTTCAGATAACTCTTCTGGTACAAAATAATTAATAGCCTCATCAATATTGTTAGCAATGAGAGCTCTTGTCTTAGTACCTGAAATACCATCTTCTTGAAGTGGTATTTTTGTCACACTCACTAGCGGATATTTGTCAGCATTCTTTTCAAAGTAAGCATATCTCTTTACGTCTTCATCTTTATCACCAGCACCGACTGTAATCTCTACATCTTTATTTTCATCTGCATAATCATAAACAGATTTTACTGGTGAAATAGGTGCTAATATAACTTCAACTGGTTTACCTGCATACTTAGCATAAATATCCCAAATTGCTTTTGATTGTTCGGCAGTAATACCGTCCCGATCCTTATTACCAATGACAACGATACCACGATCGGCATCTTCTAAAAGATATTTGAAAGCACTGAAATGACCTTTTGTAGGCGGCTTGTAGCCACCTGGCATAAGTGTTATTCTCTCCTTATCTCTTAGGTGCTCTCCGTCTTCGTAATATTCTCTAAACGTTTTCATTTGGTAATTGGGGTAGATGTTTGACCTCCACTAAAGTTAGCTCTACTAAACTCTAAACGATCAACTAGCTTAACTGCATCACCTTCTTTACCTACAGCAACATAACCTTCGGGGTTAGAAGCGGTAAGAGTACCATCACCATTATCTAAAAAGTGCTTTGTATTGTAAACAGCATTATTGTATTTGTTAACAAAAATTTGTTTAGCTTGGGATAAGAGTTTACTTATCTTAAATAAATTTATAATATCTTTTTGACGTGATTTAATATCAGCTAGCTTCTTTTTAAATGCTTCAGTAATGCGCTCTTTACCGGTTTTAGACTTACGTTTAGCAATTTCTTTTTCCATCCGGCCTTTCATCCAATTCATAAATCCTTTATATGAACCTTCTGCATCTTCTAAAAATTTACCTTCACGAATCTCTGAGTTAGCATAAATGTTAAGTAGTTCTAATGGAAGATCTTTATATTTAACCTTAATACCATCTGCAGTCTTTGCTAAATCTCTAACTTGCTTAGCTTCATCCTTTGTAAGAGTAACAGTTCCTGTAGCATCGGTAAATACAGCATCATCAACCCATACACCAGGTACCTTTTTAAGACCTTTTACATTGATACCATATTGAGGTGGTGAGTTTAAATCACTATAACCAGTATGAAAAACAATACCAAATACAGAATTAGCAATTTCTTTACCAAGATCTGAGTCTGCTTCAACGGCATACTTAATAGTATTAGGTTTAAATGCGATATGCTTAACACCATCCTGTACAACCGTCTCAAGCATAGAAGAATCAAACATGAAATCACCTTGAAGTATGCCCTTAATACCTAATTTTGGAAGATATTTAAGGGCTTTCTTAAGTTTATCAGCAAGCCCTGGTGCATGACCATGATTCATCTCAACATCAGCATCAGTATAGTTGATTTTAGGCTCATTATTAAAAATAGACTTAGTACCAACAAAGAATTTACCTGTTTCAGGGTGTTTTCCAGCGAAAATAGCAGGAGCCCCATCCCATTTTACTGAAGTATTAACACTTCTTTTGGATTTACCCTGTAATTTAGAGAGAAGATTACTAATCATGGTACGAGCCACGTCATATCCCTTTTCTCCCTTGGTCAAAACCAGTTCTTCAAGGTGAGTTAGGTGAGTATTAGCTTTAGCCTCTGTTAAAAGCTGTGAATCTAAGTGAAATTGTTTAAAATTGCGCATTTTATTAATTATATCAGGGTTCCTTATTGGAGAGTTAGGTTATACCCGCCGCGGCCACCACCGGTATTAGGGGATATTCCAATTTCGTTGAGATTTGTTAACATGTCCTCAACTGTTCTGTTTGCATTTTCAGCATAATCGTTGCTAAATGGTCCAAACGTAAGCATGTTAAAGTTTTCTTTATTAAAAAGGGTAAACCATGTAAATTTTTGGTCTTCTTTCTCTTCATTATGATATTCGTTAATTTGCATAGCTGCAGCAATTGCACGAGCAACTTGACCTTGATTACTGCTTACACTATTAAGAGCTTTCTCAATAATAGGTTTAACCACTTCAGGTTGAGATGCAAACATCAACAAACCTTTTAACAAAGTATCTTTATCTGCTGAATCGAAAAAGCGATTAGAAAGTGCACCTTCCTTCTCATTACGCTGTTTAATTTGATCTTGAAACTCTGCTAAATATTCATTTATAGATTTACCATCGTTAGCTTTAATATTATCAAAATATGCTTTACCTTTTGTATCTTTATAAACAGCTTTAATTTTAGATTCAATATCAGTGTTGTTATTTATATTTGCAATAACACGACCGGATACGCGTTGCTGCGGAGCTGGTAAATTTGTAAAGTCAAAATTTACAATAGCATTTAAAACGGCATTTGCAGCATCAGCATCAACAGAATCTGTTTGTTGACCACTTTTTGTAAATTCATTAAATTTGCGTATTAAAGCTAAAGTCTTTCCTTTACCAGGTCGTCCGGCTCCCGCTTTGAGTTCAACTAACTGACCATTTGGTAAAGAAATATCACCTTCGCTTGGATTTTTACCTTCTGAGAATAAAGTTAATACAGCTTCACCTGGACCGACACCAACAGCACCTTCTTCAAATGTAATATAAGCAATTTTACCCACTGCCTCTGAATTAGTTATAAACTTAAAACCTCTACTAGCTCCAAGTTTATCGATATGATTTTTAAAATTAGTATTACCTTCCTTTAAAGCATTTGCCAATGTATCTAATTTATTAGAATTCTTTAACGATGTAATAGATTTAACTTCATCATAAAAAGAGTTACGTACTCCTTTATTGTCCATTTGAATTGACTCGTTATAAATAGAATTTAATCTAGCTTCTAGAGCAAATTGAGCAGCTTCTGTATCCCAACCAGCAGATGCAGCCCATTCTTTAAGGTCGGGTGATTCTTCTGATTGTTGTAGACGCATTAATTTACGTGCTTCGGTATCATCCATTTCAACAGTCTGAACATTACCATCAGCAAACTCAATACTAACTTTAGCTTCGTTAACTTTTACAACATTGTAGAGATCTTCTAATCTATAGCCACTGACATCAACTGAATCTAACGAGATGTTTTCATTTAACACGTTAACTGCGTATATTTTCTCTAGATCAATCATAATACTACTATAAAGATGTTCCTTATGCTTGTGCAAGCGTTTCTTTCATCTCCCCATCACCCATTTCAACTAAGTTACTAATTGCAGAAGCAACACCTTTCGGATCTTCATCAACCATACCTTGAAGCTCCTTGGCTGTGGCAGCGCCGGACTCGTCAGGTTCATGTAGGAAAGCTTTAACCAGAAGATCAACAAGATACTTTTCACCTTCAGATGTCATCGCATCTATTTGAGGCTCGAGCTCATCAGTAGGCATTTCAGCAATGTCAGTTGCATCAGGAGATCCACCTTCTACATTCTCATTATATAAAGATTCATACTTTTTAAATATATCTAAAGTTTTCATATTATTTTATACTTTTGGCAATTTTATTAATTTTGTTAGATACAACAGTAACTAAGTTACTTATACTCTTATCCATTTTTTTTGCACCCCTTGATTCAGGATTGGCTACAGCTTTAAATTTTTCAGCAGCACCCATGGCGCGTTCCGCAGCCGCCATATCATCCATTTCATCATCTTCTGTATCAATAAAATCTATAACCTCTAAGTTAACAGCTCGACCGTCTGGTAGATGTATAATAATGTTATCTGATTTCTGATCAGCATCACACCTAATATCTTTTTCCATTAAGCAACGCTGCACAGCTTCCACAGCTCTCTTTGCAGCCATCTTTTCATCTAAATTTAAATCCGGCGTGTTTTCTTCTATAAGACCGAGAAACTTACTCATGCTAATATTTAATGTATGAGCGACAATTTAACATTAATATCTTCGGTAAATTTTCTCTCAATAGCTGTAAGATCATTCTTTACAAGAAAGGTCTTAAAACGCTTCCAAGATATTTTACTGGTATCAACAGGGGTAAATATTTCATACTCGCGTTGCGCTATTAAAAAATCATCAAACTCTAACTGATTATAAATAATTTGTGAAGGAAGTACCTTAAAAATACGTTCAACTAATTTTTGTTCTTCCACAAACTGTGGAGATATCTGGTAGTAAAAACATTTTTTACGTTTAGACATTTTACAAATAAGTAAAATTTCATTTAATATAAAATGTATACCAAGTTTTTGTTTTTCTCGTTGTTTGAGTTTAGTTAAGTTATTTTCAACAAGAAAATAGTTATATTTTTGGTGCGAATGCTCTAAGTATGGTTTAAGATTAATGTATTCAACATTATTATCTATATCGAAATAACTTCTTAACTCAGTCTTACTTGTGTTTACTGGCATCCCCCTACATTTATATTTATTTCCTGAATTATAGGAACATAAATTAAGTTAGCAAGAGTTTAGGGGGAGATTGTGTAAATTTTACCTTGCCTATACGGACATTAAGAATACCGTTGTAATAATCTTCGCGAATAAGGGCCTCTGCTTGAAATTGGTAAAAGGTCTCCATATAGGCAAGTTCACTTTTAGTACCACAGCTACGAATAATTTCAAAAGTAAATTGATTCTTACCAAGCTTTTCGATATCTGCATTTAATCTGTCAGATGAGCCAGTATATGTCTTCCAATCTGACTCTCCAACTATAATCCTTTTACGTTTTTTACCCTTAAGGGGTGGTCGTTTTGTCTTTTTAATTATTTGCTTCTTACCAATATACTTCTTACCATTTGAAAGATTTGTAATAATATAAACAAACCCGAACGGTAATTCATCCCATTGCTCCACGCAAGTCCAATGACCTAAATCAAGCATTATTAATTTTGTAGCAATCACAATGAGGGCAGTCGGGACCGCATTTACACTTACTTACTGGCATGCCACAGCAAGCATCAGGACACATTTTTTCTTCAGCATCTTCCTCTTTCTTTTTCTTCTTTTTTTTCTTTTTAGAACTAGAAAGACGTGATTGTACTTTTCCTATAGCTTTAGGTACTCTTGCATCACCTGGAGCGTAAAAATCACCAGACTTAATATTAGTAGGGGAAAATCCACCATCACCACTACCTACACCAGCATCTCCTGCGGTTATATCTTCCATGACAAGCTTTTTAAAGTAAAGTGCAAACTTACCAGTTGATTTTTCCATATTATTATTTATTCTATTATGTGGATGGAGCTACTAAAAAAATACATCGAAGAGGTAGGTAAGGATCTCGTACTTGATGATTTCAATATTAAAGAGCAGTCGTTGCGATTACCTGCACGAAAACATTATTGGGTCGCTCAGCTTATTAAAACTAAAATTGAACGTAATCAGACGTTTGAAAAAAAGAAGCAGTTAAAGAAAAATATTACGAAAGAAGTGATAGCTACTTCCCCAGTTAAGTTATCTCAATCAGCAGCGGAACAAGCAGCTGAAAGGCATGAATCACTGTATTCTTTAACATCAAAAATTAAAGATTTAGATATTATTATTGAATATTTAGAAAAGGTAGAAAAGACCATGTCTCAAATGGGATTCGATATTAAAAATGCTGTTGAGATTATGAAGATGGAGCAAATGTAATGATAGAGTTTGACTATAAAGGGCCTACTGCAAGACAACCTAGTAAATTAATTATAAAATGCTCTGAAGCAGAGTTGTTTGATAATATTCGAGAGCATTTTTCTGTAGAAAACACTGGTGCACGTTTTGCAAGGAGATATGCTCGATTTGCTCCAAGACGTAAATATGTAATTACACCAACCGGTACTTGCGAGTTAGGATTATATTGGGAAATTCGACAATATCTAATTAAAAAGCAAATTAATGAACCTATTGAAGTAACAGATAAGTTAGATAAAGCTTTAAAAGTAGGTATTGAAGCAGATTTATTTGATGATTTCAAATTTACATTACGAGAGTATCAAGAAGAGGTAATACGTAAAGCTATGAGACTTGGTACCGGTACTTGTGTACTAGGTACTGGTGCAGGAAAGACTTTTACAACAGCAGCGTTAATTGAAAACTTTTTTAGGTTGTCAAAAGATAAAGATACTTTTAAATGTTTAATGCTAGTTCCAGATTTAGGTCTTGTAACTCAAACATATGAAGAATTTTTAAATTGTGGTACTACATATAAACTTACAAAGTGGACAGGTAAAAATAAACCAGACCTTACAGCTAATGTGATTGTTGCTAATATCGGAATAATTCAAAGTAGATTTGACGAAAATGATTGGTTAAAATATATTGATTTATTAATAGTAGATGAGTGTCATAAGATAACAGCAGGTAATAAAATATCTAAAATTGTACAGCAAGTTAAGACTCCAAATAAATACGGGTTTACAGGAACATTACCAGAAGATCAGCTAAACAAATGGTCCATAATTGGAAAACTCGGTCCAGTTATATATGAAAAATCTTCTTTTGAATTACGCTTAGAGGACTACCTGGCAAATGTTAGTATTAAAATACTAAATATTAAATATAGTCCTAGACCACACTTTAGCGGTCAAACTGGTTATAGAGATGAACTGGAGTTTATATACAATAATGATAGACGTAATAATATTCTTAAATCACTTGTTTCAAAGTTGCTTAATAATACTCTTATCATGGTTAATCATATCGCTCATGGTGAAGTTATCATGGAGCATCTTCAGCAGATTACCGGGAAAAAGGTATACTTCATCCAAGGATCGGTTGATGTTGAAGAACGCGAAGAAATTAAAGCAATAATGGAGAGAGAAACTAATGTTGTAGTTGTTGCAATTAGTGCGATTTTTGCAACAGGAGTCAACGTTAAAAATCTACACAATATTATTTTTGCATCTGGTGGTAAGAGCTTTATACGTACTGTGCAATCAATTGGTCGAGGGTTACGTAAGCATGATTCGAAAGACAAACTTATCATTTTTGATATATGTGATGAGCTTAATTACGGGGTAGCACATTGTGATAAGCGAAAGGCAATATATGACAAAGAAAAAATACGGTATAAAGAAGTTGATATATAGTAAAAGTACTATATAATATGTTAACATGTCCAAAGAGGAATATTATATTAAACCGGCAGAGTTTAGAGAGAGTCTACGTAAGTATTATGCTTCAGACATTTTGACTGATGACCTTGCTGAGAATATTAAAAAGATTGCTTATGGCTTGAGCTATAATGGATCCTTTATTAATTATAGTTATAAAGACGATATGATTGGCGATGCATTGATTAAGATGTATTCTGCTCTTAAGTATAAAAAATATAAGTTTGAAACTAAATCGAATCCATTTTCATATTTTACTACTATTGCTTATCATGCTTTTATTAATCGAATAAAGAAAGAAAAAAAGCACCATCAGACAATTACTTCATACAAAGAAAAGGTATACGAAGAGTATATGACAGATCCTAGAAATACACATGGGACTGTTTATGTGAAGCCTATTGATGATGATTCCGACTATTAATAAAAGTAAAGTCGCTATCTTTAGTGATTTACATTTAGGGGTTCATTCTAATAGCTCTGAATGGCATAAGTATGCTATTGAATGGGCTAATTGGTTTCGGGAAGAATGTCGAGATAAAGGAATTAAAGATATTATATTTTGCGGCGACTGGCATCATAATCGATCAGAAATATCAGTTAATACTTTACAGGTATCAGCTGATATTTTAGATATGTTTGAAGAGTTTAACCTGATTGCTATTACCGGTAACCACGATATTTACTATAAGCATCGTACAGACGTAAACTCTTTGTCAATATTTAAGAATAGAAAAAATGTTACTATTCTTGAACAGTATCAAACATTGGAAGCATTTGATAGAAAGCTTTCGTTCTGTCCATGGAACACGCCCACATCAGTAATTGAAAAAAGTGATGTTGTATTCGGACACTTTGAAATTCAGTCATTTAAAATGAATGCATTTAAGGTATGTGAAGAAGGGGTAAAGGTTAAGGATCTTTTACGTAAGTCTTCTTTAGTTATATCAGGTCATTTTCATACTAGACATGAAAAGCAGTTTGGTGCAGGTACAATTTTATATGTAGGTAATCCGTTTCAGATGGATTTCGGTGATGCTGGTAATCGAAAAGGTTATCATATTTTAGATATAGATACACTAGAATATGAGTTTTTCGAAAATAATGTATCTCCATGTTACGAAAAAATAACATTGAGTGAGTTAGTTGATGAGGGTGATATTACACCTTTAGTTAAACATAAAATAAACAATAACATAGTTAAATTGAAAGTGGATAAGAACATATCTCAGGAAGATATGGATATACTTACAGCTGTTTTCAATAAATTACAACCAGAACAATTTCTCGTTGATTATGATATTAACTTTAATCGAATACTTGATAATCGTGAAGATATAGAAGATCTGTCTGGGGTGGATGTTGAACAAGCTATTGAAGAGTTTATTGGTACTATGGATTTAAATGATTCAAAGGCTATAATTGAATATACGTTAGGACTATACGAGCGTTGTAAACGATGAAACAGGTTAATTTTAAACGAGTTGCTATACAGCATTTTCTTTCTGTGGGTGAAGAGCCTGTTGTGGTAGACTTTAGTAAAGGTCTGCATGTTATAACTGGTACAAATAAGGATAAGCCAGACAGGCGTAACGCTATTGGTAAGAGTACTATAGCTGATTCTATTTATTTCGCTATATTTGGAGATACATTACGGGAGCTTAAAAAGGACCTTATACCTAATAATATAACAGGGGGTAGGACGCATGTTGAGTTGGACTTTGAGGTAGTTACTGCTAAGGAAACAAGCAAGTATAAAGTAATACGTCATCTCAACCCGTCTAAAGTTTTAATTTTTAAGGATGAAGTAGATATTACAAGGGATAGTATTGCTAATACCAATAAGTTTATATGTGATGTAACAAGTGCTACACCATCTATATTTCAAAACTGTGTTATTATGACAGTTAATAATGCTGTACCTTTTATGGCAAAGAGTAAAATCGAGAAACGTAAGTTTATCGAAGATATATTTGGTATGGAGGTTTTTAGTCAGATGTTAGCTCAGCTTCGAGTTGAATGTAATGACTTAAAACGTGATCATGATATTGTACAAGCTACATTAGTAGAAGTAAAAAATCAAAACAACAATTTTGTTAAGCAAAAGGAAGCAGCGTTAACTAAGCGTGAGGAGAAAAAACAAGTATATGTTGAGCGCAAAGATAATAACATTATTGAAAAGGAGAGACTTAATACAAGGCTTAACGAGTTTGAAGATGTAGATACTTCGAAGATAGAAGAGCGTATTAAACACTATACTAATACGTTAGTTACTGTTGAAGAAAAAATTAGTGAAAAGACTGTCGAGGTAAGTACAAAAAAAGCTGAGCTATCTCATAGCAAGTCTGCATATAATAAAATTGGCACAGATGAAGCGGCGTGTCCAGTATGTTTACGTCCTATGGAAGATCATGATGTAGAATATATGGAAAAGGAGAAGTCTATTCTTAGATCTAAACTTATCAAATTTGGAGACGATATTAAATTACTTAGTGAAGGTTTAGATAAGGCTAAAGAAGCTAAAGCTAAGTGTATGCAGATTATTCAGAATAATAATAATAAATTATCTGAAGCAAAATTAGCTAACCAGAAGCGTGAAAGTATCCAGCAGCGTATTAATCAGTTAGATGATTGGTTAGAAGAGTTGGAAGTAGATCTAAAATCGGTGGGAAGTACTGAAACAGATTTCGATAATCTTATTATTGAGTCAGAAAAACGATTAAAAGATACAGAAGATAAAGTAGAGAGCTTTAGAAAGGATCTCTCTAAGTTAGATATTGTTAAATACGTAGTATCTGAAGAGGGGGTTAAATCGTTTATTGTTAATAAACTTCTAGAATTACTCAATAATAAATTGTTAACATATCTACGTAAGTTAGATTCTAACTCTATATGCATATTTAATGAATATTTTGAAGAAGAAATTACAAATGAAAAGAATAAAATTTGCTCATACTTTAACTTCTCTGGCGCTGAACGTAAGTCTATCGACTTGGCTTGCTTGTTTACCTTCTCTGATATGAGACGGATGCAAGGAGGTGTTAAATATAACCTAGCTATTTATGATGAGTTGTTTGATTCATCATTTGATGAAAAGGGTATTGAGTTAGTTACCCAGATACTACAAGAACGTACAGAAGAATTAGATGAGTGTTCTATTGTTATATCGCACCGTAAGGAGTCTATCAAAGCTGTTACAGGTGAGGTAATTTATATTGAAAAAGAAAATGGCATTTCACGTAGAGTGGCCTATACTGAATTATAGAATAATTATATATAATGATTCAATCATCACCATTTCCGCAACCATTTTCCTCACCATTGGCTCAACCATTTGGAACTTCACCAACCCGTAAACCCAAGCCACAAAAGCCACGTGAGGAATCAATGCCAAGATTTGTTAATTATTTAGCAGATTATTCTGGATGTGGTCATTGGCGTATATTATGGCCAGAGCAGGTCATTAACATGACACAACGCGGGTTGAGTCAATCGATTACCGCTATGGTTGCTGAACCAAGGTGGTATCAAGGGGTAAAGGCTGTAAAATTACAGCGTCAGGCATCTAAAGCTCAGCTTGAGTTTGTAAAACATCTTAAAAAAATTCAACAAGAGTATGACTTTAAAATTATTTACGAAGTTGATGATGTTGTGTTTCGAGAAGAGATTCCAGATTATAATAAGTTTAAATTTGCTTTTGATACTGATGAAGTAAGAGAGAGTGTTGTTAGTATTATGGATTTGTGTGATGAAGTTACATTAACCTGCGACTTTATGCGTAAGCTGTTTCAGTCTAAACTTACAAATCAGAAGGTTACAGTAATACCAAATTTTGTACCATATAGTTGGATGGGTTATTTGTTCAATCAACGAAGAGTACAAACTACGTTTGAGAAACATAAAGGTAAACCGCGTATATTGTATACAGGTTCTGGGGCTCATTACGATGTGTCTAACAAGACAGGTGGTAAAGATGATATGTCTGCTGTTAATCATATTATTCGGAAGACTGCAGATAAGTATAAATGGATTTTTGTGGGTGCCTATCCACCACCATTACAGGATTTAGTTAAGTCTGGTAAGCTAGAGTTTTACCCATGGAGATCGTTACTAGAATATCCTCAATTTATTGCTAATCTAGACCCACAATTAATGGTAGCGCCGTTAACTCAAAACAACTTTAACAATTCAAAATCTGATATTAAATTTATTGAAGCATGCACGTTAGGTATACCGTGCTTGTGTCAAGATATGAATACATACTCTAATGCACCTGATGATCTTAAGTTTAATACACCAGAAGAGTTTGAGGAGAAGATTGATTGGATTTTAAATTGGAAAAATCGTAAGCGGTATTTCCAGAATATTAGTATGCTTCGTGAAATAGGGGTTAAGCGATTCCTAGAGAATCCAGAAAATATCGGATCTCATATGGAAGCTCTTACAACACCATATGGTTCGCCTGAACGAAAATACCTTAAACAGTGGAATCCGTAAAGGAACTATGTTATAATTAACTCGATGTATAGGAATGTTGTCTATAATGGTCGAGAGGGGACGGTAACTTTATTTGGTTGGAATGAGCATGGTGATCGTATTCGACGTGAATGTTCTTTCGAGCCATATCTATATACAGAAGATCCTAGAGGTGATAAGACTTCTATTTTCGGTACTAAAGTAAAGAAACGTTCATTTAATACTGGTTATAACCGTTATAAGTTCCTTCAAGATTCAGGAGTTAAAAGAGTATTTGAGAACTCACCTCCTGCTCAGCAGTTTCTTCTCGATATGTATTGGGAAGAGAACGAAAAGCCGGAGTTCAATACTAATCCTATTAAGTATTGCTTTATTGATATTGAGACTTATTCAGTAGATAGCTTTCCTGATGTAGATGATCCTACTCATGTTTGTAATGTTATAACATGTTGGGATAATTTTAGTAAGAAGTTCAATACATTCGGTATTCACGAGTATACAGGTGAAGGTCGTGATGATATGGTTTATCATTATTGTAAGACAGAGCGTGATATGTTCTTAAAGTTCCTTAATTATATTGAGATGCAGCATCCTGATATTATTAGTGGTTGGAACTCCGAGTTTTTCGATATTCCATACATTGTTAATCGTATGGAACGTATTTTAGGTCAAGAGTATGTGGATAGACTCTCACCGTTGCGTAATGTTTACTTCCGTATGCGAATGGGTTCCTTTGGACGTGAGCAAAAGCGGTACTATTTTGACGGTGTTGCTAACCTTGACTATCTTGATGTGTATAAACGCTTCTGTCTTAAGTTACGTGAATCATATAAGCTTGATGCTATCGGTGAACTTGAGCTAGGGCAGAAAAAGATTGACTACGAAGGGTTGGCCCTTCATGAACTAGCTGATCAAGATTGGAATAAGTTTATCGACTACAACGTTCAGGACGTTAACCTTCTTGTTAAGTTGGAAGAAAAGCTTCAATATATTCCTCTATTAAGAATGCTATCATATGTCGGTCTTACAACTCTGGAAGGTGCTATGGGTACTATTGGAGTTATTAATGGTGCGTTAACTGTTAGAGCACGTAAGCGAGGTGAGGTTATCTCTACGTTTGTTCGTAATGGTAACAGAGATCATAAGAATCCTGGTGCGTATGTTGCTGAACCTAAACGTGGCTTTAAAGAGAATGTTATATCGTTCGATGCTAACTCACTATATCCTAATGTGATGATCTCTCTTAATACTTCACCTGAGACTAAGGTGGGTAAGATTGAGAAAAATGATGGTAAAGAGATAACTATCCAGCATAACTCTGGTAGACTGTTCAAGCTTAGTAAGAAGGACTTTGTAAAGTTCCTTAAAGATGAAGAGTGTGCATTATCCAAAGCCGGCTTTTTGTTTAGTCAGAAAAAGCGAGGTATCATCCCGGAGTTTCTAGAATACTATTATAATCAACGGGTAGAGATTAAGAAGAAGTTATTTACTAATCAGAAGAAGCTTAAGAAAGACCCTGGTAACATCGACCTAAAGTATGAAGTTGAACGTCTTAACACTCAACAGATGGTTATTAAGATTCTTATTAACTCTTGCTATGGTTATATGGGTAATAAAAATGCTCCTATTGGTGATGACGATATTGCTGCGAGTGTTACATTAACTGGTCAAGCTGTTATTAAGTACTCAAACGAACTTCTAAAGGATTTTATTCGGGAAGAAGTAGGTTCTGATAAAATTAGTGAGCGTGATCTTGAAGAGTGTATTGTATATAACGATACTGACTCATCTTATATATCTATTTCACCCCTTGTTGAGAATGGTGTTAAGTTTTGGGAGTCTAAAGAAGATGCTCTGGTTCATCAAGAGACATATGATAAGATTCAAGAGATTGAAGACTATCTTAACGATGGTATTACTAGTTGGTCTCGTAAGGCGCTATTAACTAATGATCCTCGTTTTGTATTCAAACGTGAGATGATTGCAGACGTTGCTACGTTCCTTCAGAAGAAGCGTTATGTTATGCATATTCTTGATGATGAAGGTATTAAAGAAAATAAGTTCAAGTATACTGGTGTAGAGGTTGTTCGTACTACTATGCCTAATGCCATTAAGCCTTATGCTAAGGGTATTATTGAAACTATGCTTACTACACAAGACTTAGGTAAGACTAATAAAATTTTTAACGAAGCGTATGAGACTTTTAAAACGTTATCCCCGGAAGAGATATCTTTCGTTATGGGTATAAAGGGCTATGAAAAACATGCAGTGCAATGTCGCGAGTGGCAAACAGTAAAAGGTATGCCGGTACATGCTAAGTCAGCTTATTACTATAATCAAATACTTGAAAAGCTTGGAACTGGTAACAAATACGAGAGTATTAGTTCTGGCGATAAGGTTCGCTTTATGTATATTGAAACTCCTAATAAGTACGGTCTACAGTCAATGGGATTCAAATATGAATGGCCAGAAGAGTTTAATAAGCTGTTTAAGATTGACTATGAGAAGATGTTTGATAAGATTCTCTTTCAATCGATTGCTCGTTTTTATGATAGTGTAGGCTGGTCGATACGTAAACCTTCAGAAAATGTTCAAACTGAACTATTTGATTTATTTGCATAGTAGAGTAAATAATCGTATGGCTGAAAGTTATTTAGATAGACCAGAAGATGATAATACCCCAAAAGCGCACCCTGCATATAACAGAGGTAAACTAGCAAGTACTGTTTATTTCCTTAAGTTAATTAAAGGGACCGTCTCAGGTACAGATAGTGGTGACGGTCAAATAGGCTCACCGCAGATTGAAGCAGCGCGACGCGCTATTCTACACTTGTCTAGTGCATTAAAACATGCTAGTGGTAAATCTACATACCTGTCAAGTCAAGCAAAAGAAGCTTTAGATAAAGCTCAAGAAGAGCTTGAGAAGATTAATGTTTAAATATTACCTTCAATAGGGTCCGCAAAACCATGCTCTTTACTCTCAGGCCAAACCCGCCACTTAGTAATATTTTCATCGGTAGCAAACCATCTCCAAAGCTTACAATAGCCATCTGGATCTGATTTAAGCTTTTCAATTTCAGCAGGGTCAGCATCCTGCCTGTATACTTCTTTACCTTTGTCATTAAAGAAAGATACAGCCCAGAAATTATAATCGTCATATGGTACTTGTTCGTAGCTTAGATCTATACAATGCTTAAACTGCTTGACAAAAGAATTATCATATTCTTGTTTGTTAGTATATTCCGGATTAGGAGGATAAAGTCTATCTAAAGTATATTGTTGTATCTTTTTATCTCTAAATCTAACACCTGCATATTTTTCATAATCATTCAAACTCCGAGCATTACCAAAGCCATATTTATTTTCCTCTGATTTAAACTTCTCGTTATTAATACCAAGCAATTTTCGTACACGGGTATATGATTTAATATTATCTTGCTCCCACGTTTTACTATCATCCCAATGCTTTGTAGCTGCCTTTCTACCATAATGATGCCACGCTATTAATAGGTGAGGATGATATATATCATAACCATGTGTAAATGCTCGTACAGCGATACTTATTTCCTCTCCATGAAAATACATCTCCGGATCATGTTGAACAGTTTCGCTGAATGCACCGTCTGTAAATGCGAAATGGGCGGAATAAAATCTACCTTTAATTGGTCCACCTAAACCTTTCCAATTAGGTATAGATTCTGGTATTGTATGCAGAGGTCCATCATGTCCAAAATAGTTATAAGAAAGCATCCACGGATCAATATCAATAGGCTTACTCGTTTCAATATCATATGCAGGTAGATAGCTAGTAATTAATGGTTTTGCAGAACCGTTAAGTTGCAATCCAGTATACATATTTTTAAGTTTTGTATCCCAGCCTTTTACAAATCGATGGTGCGAGTCCAGTTGTAGTGTAAACTTTTCCTGTTTATAATGTTGCTGAATAAGATTTCTAGCCCAACAAGCTCCTTTTGAATTTTTATAATCTATATCAATAATAGTAAACCGATCATCATTAATATAATCATTCAAATTATCCCAAGCATCATCTTTAGAATGCTGCCAGCAAATACAAATATTCAATAAGTTTGGTTTATCAGCTTTAGAAAGAAGATCTTTTAACGTTGGTATTAATTCTCTATCCCTATAGGCAGCTATTTGCACAAAAATAGAACCATTAGTATAGGCATTTTTCATATGTATACTTAGTAAGGTTATTTAAAATTACCAGTAAGAAGCATGTTGGTAATACTAGTTTTCCCTACGTTCGTCTGACTCGTAATATTTTATTCTATCATGCCAAATGGGTGAAGCTAGTAAAACTGCTGGTTTAAGTTTATTGTCCTTGGTCAATTGATACATATGCGACATCCAGGTTTGCTCAAACGGGTGATCCCATTTCGTATCAATAAACATTTTTTTATTACCAGATCTGCTTACAATCATAGGCCAATTGTCATAGTAGATTTCACCAGTTATGTATGCTAACTCGTCCGTAGTTAAAATCTCATCAAATTTTGTTCTAGGACAATTTAAGTCTAATCCAGAAAAAGGTAACTTGTCATAGTTAGGCCAATCTCTCGTACGTATATCCTGCGGTACATTATACCATGAGCATTGCTTATCGTTATCGAAATATACTTCCGTAAATGAAAGTTTTAAAAAATCAAATTTATGTTCGAGCATTATTTTATGCACTGTATTGTAAAGGTTAGGTACATACTTTCTGAACCCGTTTCTACAAAATTGACCGTCTAGATCAGGTGGATTTGATGTCATATCATCTTCAAAAAAGAACATAAAATCAGCATCTGAGTTATCAAAATGATCCGAGGCTGCCTGGCGCCCTCCACATATACCAATATTAGTACCTAAATCAATATACTTAAAATTATATTTTTTTGCTATTTGATTATTTTGTAATTTTATAGTAGGATCAGTTGAGTTGTCAAGTAAAAACAAATTAGGAGCTTTTAACCAAATTGAGGTTTTTTTCATCGAATCAATAGTATGTAATACCTGTTCGGGAGAATTAAAAGTTAACATATATAAATTTGTTTTTACCTGATTAAGGTCTAAATTAGTAACTGGTGTAGTGAAACTACCTTTTGTTTCTGTTAATGTTACTGTTCCTTCATTTACAGCCTGTGTAAACTTAACTATGAGCCCATTTTCTTCTAATTCATATCTTCTATAAATATTAGGTTCATGATAAGACATTAAAGTAAAAATACTTTCCTCTGTGCCCATTAAATCTTGTGATAATGTATCTAGTAGTAGGGAGTAATATGTACTGTTAGCGGTATTAATAGCTTGTTTTTGACCACCAAATATACCACCTCTGCATACGTATTTTACCTCTTCTTGTGCTATACGGTTCATAGCTTGATATTCAAAGCCGTGTATTTCGTTTTCTGCATGGTACGGGAAACTTAAAAATAAAAACGGTTTACTATAACTAGGTAATTCCGATAATACATTATCATGTGCTATATGCCCATGAGGCACCGTATTAGTTATACCTGCATCTACCCAGTAATAAAATTCTGTATCAAATGAACACATTAGGGTTGCGTCATTAAGCATAAACATTTTAGACTGAACAATAGGATTGTACATCTCCAAAGCAGCTTGAGGAGAATCTTTTAACCAACCAGCTCTATCTACCCACTCTGTTGTTTGTCTTATTTGCTGAGTTTTATCCCAAAACGGATCATACATTCTCTTAATATCATCAAGCTCAAATATACGAACTTGTGTATCTTTATGAGATCTTTTTTCCCACACTAAATATTCATATTCCTTTGGAATATAAATAAACAAATTAAGGGGCGTATCTAAAAAACGTTTAAACGCCTCTATATAATGAGTATTAAAATCTCTACCATTTCTATTAATATTCCATAACCCGGTTACTAATGTTACATTATCTTTTTGATGTGAAGTTTTATCTTTGTTAAGTTTGCTCATTGACTCTAGATGTTATTGCTTAAGTTTACAAACCCATACCGCATTTGTAAACCCTTCCTGCATAAAAGAACAAAGATTATTACGCTCTACTGCTTCGGTAATGTCACTCTCTGAAATCTCATGCCAGTTCCAATAGTTTCCTTTAATTTTCTTTTCAAAAAAATCACTATTATATGCATAATCATGAGCCATTATAACATCAGATGATTTCATATAATTGGATAAAATATCAAACTCTTTAATTTTATTACCACCGTCGCAGAGAATTAGAGTTACTCCCTCGTCTTTTATAAAATCAATAATTTCTGTATTCTTTAATTTAGAATAATCATCTTCAAATATATTCTCAACTCTAATATCAACATTATCGTTATCACGTAAATCTTTATACCAGTTTAATTCGTTAATATCATATGACCTAACAACAGTACTTAATCCGATTTCTGTGGCTATATGCTTTAAATAAGATGTTAAGCCTCCTAAAGATGTACCAATCTCTAAAATCCTACTTGGTTTTTTATATTTTAGTAACTTATAAAACTCTTCAAAACAATATGAATTTTGTTGACAACTAAACCCCATATAACTCGAAATACTATCATTTTGTACTAAATCTGATTCTCTAGTAATATTGTCTCTGCTAAACATTTAATATATTTAACAGCTATTGCAAATAAGTCAATCTTTCATAAATAAATATACAGTGAAACCAGAAATTTATTCAATGTTAAAAAAACTTGGATTTACACCAGAAGTAATAGTTGATTGCGGTGTAGCTTGGGGGGAATGGAGCACGATGATACGAAGTGTTTTTAATAATGCATTTGTTATAGGTATTGATGGTAATGATTGGACCGGTCAAAATATACCTAGTGTAAATGTTTTTGAGAAAGAAGTTTTATACAGTGAAGAAGGTAAGGAGTTAATTTTTTATCAGTCAAAACCTCATTTAACAAACGGGGAATACTGTACCGGGGATTCAATATTCAAAGAAAACACACAGCATTATCAAGAACATAACACAATAAAGACCAATATAGAGACCTCTACGTTACTATCGATATTATCCAAACATAATTTACAATCTATAGATTTATTAAAAATAGATACCCAAGGTTCAGAAATAGAAATCATGAAAGGATTAGGTTCACAGCTGTCTAATGTATCTTTTATTGAACTAGAGGTATCTATTTTCGAATTTAATGAAGGTGGTTGCTTATTCGGTGAGGTTATTGATTTTTTAAAGGATAATTTTGATATATTTGATATTTTAGCAACAACCAGACGTAGCGAGTCTACATTAAATGTCGATAAAACACAAAAGTATGGAGATTTCCTTTTTCAAGCGGATATACTATTTAAAAATAAAAAATATATAATATGAATATAGCATTTTACTCTAATCAATTAGAGCTACGGGGTACATCGATTGCTTTATATGATTATGCAAAATATAATGAAAAAGTTCTAGGAAATAAAAGTTTTATAGTTTCTCTTCAAAATGCTGACCTATCTGCTAAACCTAAATTTGATCAACAATTTCCTAATAAGGTAAAATTAATAGATTCGTGGGCATCAGCAATGGGTGTATTCTATAAGGAAAAAATTGATTGGGTTTATATTTGCAAAGCAGGTAATAATGATGGTTATGATACTACTGAATTTTCAACTTTTATACACGCCGTATTTAGACATAATGAACCTCATGGAAATATATACGCTTATGTCTCAGATTGGTTAGCGCGTGATCAGGGATATAATCCTAATACTCATTCCTTACCACATATATGTGAACCACTACCTCAGATTAATGAAAATTTGAGATCAGAATTAAACATCCCTACTAATGCTAAAGTGTTTGGATGCTACGGGGGATCTACGGAATTTAACATAGTATCAACACAGGCAGTAATAAAAGACGTTGTAAACGAAAGACGTGACATTTACTTTATTTTTATGAATATCAACAAATTTTGCGATAATCATGAACAAATTATACATCTACCAGGCTCGTATGATATGATATATAAATCTAAATTTGTCAATACATGCGACGCTATGATTCATGCAAGAAGCGGGGGTGAAACATTTGGACTTGCAGTAGCAGAATTTGCTACAAGTAACAAACCAGTGATTACATATGAACTTTCTGGAGAGGCTAATCATATTGAAATGTTAGGTAAAAGAGGAATTTATTATAAAGGTTATGAAGATTTAAAAGATATATTAAACAATATTAATTCTTACATAAAATATGATGACTATTATAAGTCATATGAAAATCTTTCACCAGAAAATATAATGAGTAAATTTGATAAATTTATTAAAGGAAAAATCCAATGAACATACTAATTAGCACAATATCATACATAAACACTAATCCTGGAAAAGAAAAATCTACAATATATACAACTTTTGCCAACCGGCTGGCGAACGACGTTAAAACAAAAACGCCGTTCGATATTAGAATTAATACTAATCGGAAAGATTTATTTGAAGAAGATGCTAGGGTGTCTGTTAGGGATGATTTTTTTAAAGACCACCATACACATATAGGTGCTTTTAATCAACTATTAAAATTTTCAGCAATTCAGCAAGTGGATAAAAAATATGATTGGGTTATATATTTAGATTGTGATGCTGGGTTTACAGATAATATAGATACTGAAAAGGTATTTGATTATATTAACCATTTAAACAATCAGGGTATAGAAATGGTAGCATGTCGTACAAATTGTACTTTCGACGGGTCATTAGAAGACTTTAATAAGTCTACAAAAAATGGTACCGACTTCACATATACTGACACTAATAAACCGCTGTTCAATGATAAATTTAGATTTTATGGTATTAGAGACGAATGGCGTGGAGCTAAATTTCCTAGTGAACACTTTTTGTTAATTAAAAATACTGATAAACTGCAAAAAATGGCGGATCATTTTGAAGCTATTTGTTATGAATTTGAAACCCAAGATAAAAATCATCCTATAACTTTCGATATGGAAGCATATGAAATAGGTGTTGCAGCGCGATTAGCTAATATAGATATGCAAGAAGTTTGTGGAGTATTTTATAACCATCATTTAAAAGTTGGATTTAACTTTAACAACTTCGAAAACGTTAAAATATAATGACCAAAGTACGTATAGCTTGCCCATGGGATACCTCGGAAAATATTACCAATAGGTTATTATGTCAATTTAAAACACCGGAAATAAGCTTAACAGGCATTAAGTTTGTATATGATGACTCCTACGATGTAGCAGTATGTTTTAATCATATTTGTTTAGAGATTGATAGTAGTAAACAATACTATGTTTTTCCGCATGAGCCGTTTTGGAGTGGATCTCATCAAAAAGAATACAGCGAACCTAATTGTACAGTTCTTGGATTTTGCAGAGAGGGATATATAGGCAATAATATTGTCACCCCCGCTTATACGTTTTACGGAGGTAGAGGACCATGGATCGATAAATTAGATATATGGAATTATAATAATATTGCTAATACTAATTTTAAAGATAAATCCAAAGGAATTTCCTCATGTATAACAGGTATTAATTATTCGTATGGACTATATCCAAAACGAGTTAATGTACTTAACCAATTAAAAGATGCTTCTTATATTGAGTTTTTTGGGGTAGGTGACTATAAATTTAAACATACAAATAAAAGTCCTCGTAAAAAAGACTGTACAGAAAATTTTAAATTTAATCTATCTATAGAAAATGATTGTCATGACAATTGGGTTACTGAAAAGTTTTTTGATGCAATTCTTACGGATTGTATTCCCATATATTATGGGTGTTTAAATATTAAAGAATTATTTCCGGAAGATGGGTACATTTTACTAGATAATATTAATGATATGGAGTATGTTCAAGATACTCTTGTAGATATTAACAATAATAAGGATAAAATTTATAATCAAAAAATTAAAGGCGCGAGAAAAATAAAGGAGCGTTATTTTAAAGATCACAATTTACTTAAAAAAATTATTGAGATTTTATAAGTATCAATTGCTTGTGGTATACATCTGGAAATATTATAAATTACCGGAATATCTTTGACCCCACCCTGTATCTGTATAGGAAGGCCAAACTACATAATAAGTAGGTAGTTCTGCTAGCTCACCTTCCACCCAAATATGTAAATGATCGTTGGACAAAATTGCTGATAGTTCATCACCAGATATGTCGTTTCTTAACAATGTTTCATTATTTTTATTATGTAGTGCTACAGCCAAAAACTCCATATTATCACAGTTAAACTTAGATTTATCTAGGTTTATACAATGCTTAAAAAACTGACCCCAAGTGCTATCTACGGAGTTAGGAGGTTCGATGCCATGTAAAGTTTCTTTTTGTACAGATCTGTTCGAAAATCTTACTCCTGCATATTCTTCCCAGTCAGCAATTGACCTGACTTTGCCAATACCATATTCACCATATAGATCTTTTTCCGGGCAGACTTCACCATCAATACCGAGTAACTCTCTCATTAGACCATATGTCTTTTTATTATGATTATCCCAATTACTGTATGTATCCCAATGCTTATCTGGTCTATAATCTCGAGAAAATTCATGATATGCTACAATTTTATGTGGATGAAACAAATCGTATCCATATGTGAATGCCCGCACACCTATAGTGATTTCTTCACCGTGAAAATAGTATTTTGGGTCATGTGGTACTTCTTTGCAAAAAATACCTAAAGTAAAACAAAAATGGGCTGAATAAAACCTAGCTGAAACGGGATATTTCCTATCCTGCCAATCCTTTATAGGGGTAGGTCTAAAAAATATAACACCATCCGGTGTAAATCTATCAAATACCATTTGCCAAGGTTCTTTACCCCATTCACTTTCCGGTAACGATGGATGATATGATGTTATATATCCAGTAAGTAAGGGTTTTTTATAACCTTGTAGTTGTAGCTGTAATATTTCATTCTTAAGTTCTGTATCCCAACCTTCTACAAACCTATGATGTGAGTCTAGTTGAAGAGTAAAATCTTCGTTATTATATTTTTGTTGTATTAGATGTCTAGCCCAACAAACTCCTTTAGATTCCTCTGCTTTAATGTCGATAATAATAAACCGATCATCATCTTTATATTCATCTAAAGTATCCCATTCATCTTCTTTAGAATGTTGCCAGCAAATACATATTTTAAGATTTTCTGGTTCATCTGCTTTATCAATCATATCTTTTAGGGTTGGTAGTAATTCACTATCTCTAAAAGAGGCTATTTGAACAAAAATGGTCTTACCTGTTAAGGGGTTAAGCATATAAATTATTTACTAGAAAAAAATATTAATCCACAGTTGATACCTAGCTTTGGTATAGTATAATAATATTATATGAGCGAACAAAAAGAAATCATTGCTATCGTTGACCAAGTTGGTCGTACTGTTGTTGGAGTTGAGACAGGTCAAACTGACGAGACTTTGACTCTTAATAATCCTGTTATTGTGCATGTTCAACCTGATCAACAAAATGGTCAGCTTCAAGTACAGACCTTTCCTTACCTGTTCATGGAGTTTATTAAAGGAGATAAAAAAAATAATGAATGGACTTTTAACAAGTCTTCTATTGTTACTTCAACTGTGCAATTGACAGATCAAATTACAGCACAATATCATGCTATTAACAACCCTACCCCAGCTCAACCAGCAGCAGAGGAGCCAGAGGTTATTAAGCTATTTGATGCTGACGGTAAATAATTTTTATCGGGTATAGCTCAGCGGCAGAGCGGGTGGCTGTTAACCACTAGGTCCTTGGTTCGAATCCAAGTACCCGAGCCAGTTTAACTACCGACTATAGTCGGTAGTTTTTTTATCTTGATTAATAAAGTTAAGTTCGTACAATATGTATATGAGTGATTTTGATAAAGATACACTAGCAGCGTTAGATTCAATCGATAAAGTTAACCCCTTTGCTACTTACCTTGAAGATAGTACTTTAAGTAGAGTAGGAGGTTGGATTGATACTGGCAGTTATGTTCTTAATGCTATTGTTTCAGGCTCTATTCATGGAGGTATCCCTAAAGGTCGAGTAACAATGCTCGGTGGGGAGTCTATGACAGGTAAGACATTGTTTGTGCTTAAGATTTTAGCTAATGCCCAGAAAGAGGGTTTGATTCCAGTTATATTTGATACAGAAAACGCTGTTGATCCTGAAGGGGCAGAGCGTATTGGGCTTGATATTAGTAAGGTGAAGTATGTACCATGTGTTACAATCGAACAGACACGTAACGCTCTATATAAGTTCCTTACTTCTGTTAAAGAGAAAGGTCTTGAAGGTAAGTTTATTGTAGCTATCGATTCGCTTGGTAATCTTCAATCAGAACTTGAGCATAGTCGTATGGGTAAAGAGAGCACTTCCTCCGATATGGGATCGAAAGCTCGTGCTATGAAGTCTCTTATGCAGACTTGTACTAACTTGGGTGCTACAACTCAGACTACTATCTTATGTACTAACCATGTTTATGATGATCCGGCTGCTATGTTTCCTTCTATTGAGAAGCATATGCCTGGTGGTAAGTCAATCGTGTATTTGCCTTCTGTAACTGTTCAGTTGGCTCGTAAGCCTATGAAGAGTGATGGTGGTAAGACTATGGATGCCGAAACTGCGGTAGGTCAGAAGAACTATGCAGGAGTTCTTATTAGAGCTCTTACTCGTAAGAATCGATTCATTAAGCAATACCTTCAAGGGGAAATGTTCCTTTCGTTTCATACTGGACTCGACCGTTACTATGGTCTACTTGACCTTGCTGTAGGTGTAGGTGCTGTTATTCAAACTGGTTCTACCTATCAACTACCTGATGGTAAGAAGATTGGTTACTATAAGAACTTCCGTAAGGATATTGACCTTTGGGAGAACACTATATTACCAGTACTTGAAGAGAAGATCAAGACTGAGTGGGCTTATAGTGGTGGTGAAGAGAGCGAAGTGCCAGATGAGGTAGAAGAAGAGGTAATAGTTCCTAAAGAAGAGAATGAAATCCTAAAAGATTCCTTAGATAAAAATGAATAAATTAGTATTAAGTATATCAGGTGGTATGGACTCTGTGGTCCTACTACATATGGCAGTAGATAGAGGATTTAAAGAGATTCATCTTATCTCATATGATTATGGTCAACGACATAAACGTGAACTAAAGTGTGTATCGAGTCAGATAGAAGCAGTAAAGGCTAAAGTCTCGGATTTAGTAGTAACGCATTATATAGCTGATGTTGGATTTATTAAGCACCTAGCTCCTACCTCATCTCTTACTAACGAAGATATCGATAACCCGGATATTAGTAAGATGGCTGGTGACGCGCAACCAGTAAGCTATGTACCTTTCCGCAATCAGTTGTTCAATACTATAGGATGTGCATATGCGGAAGCTAAAGGTGCTGATACTGTTTGGTATGGTGCGGCTGAAGTGGATAGTCTAGCCGGTTATTGGGATGGTTCCAATGAATTTGTTGATTCTATGAATGCATTGATTGCTCTTAACCGAGAGCATCGTATCAATATTGAAGCCCCGTTGCTTACAATGAGTAAAGAAGCTATCGTTGAAGAAGGAGTAAGCCTAGGTGTCGACTTTAGTAATACTTGGACGTGTTACTCTAATAGGAAAGATGGATTAGCAGATGCAACAACCCCATCATCGAGTATGCGGGTAAAAGGCTTTGTTGATGCAGGCTATCAAGACCCTATTCAATATGTACAGCAATCTAAGTTGAATGAGCTATACTTGTCTAAAGGATGTAAAAAGCTTTAGAGACCGTATCGACGAACTTCTTCGAGTTGCCAGTGTGTCTTAGGTTGGAAGCGCTCTTTAAAGCTAAGATTGTTTTCCTTCTTTTGTTTAGGTAGAGCATCTTGTATTTTTTGCTCTACTAAGTACTGGTTAGTGTAAACCTCTTCAATAGCTTCTTCATGCTTCTCAACGAGATATTGCTGGGTAGGTGTTGTTTGACCATTTTCGTTAACAGTACTTTCGATAATTGGCTCAACTGTTGAATAGATATCAGTAAGATAATCAGCAGTTGTATATTTACTTTCTGCAACAATCTCCTCGTCCTCCTCGGCCTCGTCTTCGTCTTCGTCTTCGTCTTCGTCCTTAATACCAGCTTTAGCTTTTGCCATTGCAAGCTCATGACGACGAGCTTCTTTTGCTTCCAGGTCTAATGAACCAGCAGCGTGACCGGCCTGTTCACCGTCTTCAGCTTCAGCATCTTTATTATGGTAATCATCAGGTATCTCACCATCACCTAGCTCCTCTACTTCAACTTGAGCCATACCATCTATATCATCTTCTCCATCCTCTTTATCCATTGAAGAGGCAATAGCTTCACCTCTTTTACGCTCATATTTGGAAATCTTACCATCGTCGTCAAGGTCTGATTTTTCAGCATCAAAACCATGATCTGGATCTTCTTGATCTTCCATTTCAATGTCTTCCATACCACCCTTAATTGCTTTAACAGTACTGGAAAGGTAAGCAGCTGGCAATTGATATTCTTCCATACCACTAAGCTGCTTAACAAAAGATTCAAACTGCTCGAGTGTATTAATTTTAGGGGCAAACCTTTTAATTTCTGCAAGCACATCAGGTGAAATATCCTCACCTCCAGGAAGGTCTTCCAATTCTTGAATAACCTTAGCAAGTGATGCTTTAATCATAAGCTTTTCATCAGAGATAACATCAGCTAAGGCATCATCCATTTCTTTACCAGATTTAGCAGCACGTGCTTGAAAAGCTAACTCTTCTGCCGCGGCTTGGGCAGCATACTTTTCTTCACGTGATCTATTAACCCCCATACCAGAGATAAAATCATCTAATGTACTTTCAATTGTCTGTGCAATTTCATCTGACTTAGCGTTAATTGCATCTTGATTATCCTGAAGAACTTTAAGCATAGCTTGCTTTTTACCTGTAAATCCTTTACCCATCTTAACAGCCTGTAGTTCCTCATGAGTAATAACATCTAGCTTATATAATAACTCTCTAATAAATCTCATGAGGTCTAATGGCGCCGAACTTAACCCTGCTGATCGCATTTGCTTAGTAACACCGGTAGCACCAGGTACTAAAGCCTCCACAGGAGATTTTCTTGCTTCATTTAGAGATTGCAACCTGGTGTAGAAGTTATCAAAGGAGCTCATTGATAATATTTATAGCCAATAGTAGAAATTACTTTAAAAAAGTGCAAATAAAAGGAACTTTGTTATAATTAATATAGAATATGAAATTGAGTTATAAGGATTTCAATAAGATGAACGATAAAGAGCTACGAGCTCTACCCGGGGTTGGTAAGCTAACTGCAAGAAACATTGTAGGCATGCGACCATATCGTAGTAGTGAGGACCTTTTTAAGGTAAGAGGTCTTGGTAAAAATACTCTTAAGAAATTGGGTATTGAAAAGAAGAAGAAAAAGCGTAAACGTTGGATTGATGTAGATGGTGTGCAATACCCACACTATACATTCGCTTTTCATGAAGTTACAGGGGTAATGGATTTCTTTTGGAGAATACCTCGTGAGTTTAGACTGTATTACGGTAGAGAAGAGGAAAGTAAGGAACTAACAGCACGAATACGGAAAGAAATGGACATCCAACTGGAAAAACTATAATATTAGATTAAATTATAGTATATGTGCGCTATTTTCGGAGCTCCAGATAAGTCTATGTTAGAGGTATTGTATACCGCTAATCAAGATCGTGGAACTTTTGCTAGCAGTTATGTACAACTTACATATGATGATCAATTTGTCTATAAAAAGGAAGGTGAAATCGACTTTAATAAGGTAAAAGGCTCTAAACAGTCTAAATATAGTTGTGGTCATGTACAGGCTCCTACATCGGCTATGAGGCAATGGTCTTATGAAACGTCACATCCTTTTGATACTATGTCATGGATGGTTTTTCACAATGGTGTTATTACCAACGATCGAGACATACGTAAAAAGCATCTTCCATTTATAGAGAATCCTGTAGATACCTCTTTAATTGTAAATTTATTGCAAAAGTTTATGGAGGATGATCGTAGCAAAGGTGCAAATCCAGTAAGGTATATTAGACAAGCCCTTGAAGAGCTAGCAGGATCATTTGCTGTATCTATAGTTGATTGCGATACAAACGAATTATATATCGCCCGGGTTGGTTCGATGTTACACTTTAACAGTAAAGGTTGTTACTCGACTATACCTGGTAAAGGGTATAAAGCTCTTAAAGAAGGTGAGATTCGACGATTAGATAAGAAGACTCTTAGATTTAAAAAGGTAGGAGAATTCAAACACGACTCACCGTTTCTATTTATTTAAAATGAATAACGAATTATTTATTTGTGTTGCAACAAAAGGTAAAAAGGAAGATACCTTACTATGGCAAACTAAGCATAAAAAAATGGAAGTATACTTCAAAGAGCATAATAAAGACTCTTTGCAAAAAGTGTATAATAAAGCAATTGATTTTGCTATTAAGGAAAACGTAGACCATATTATTTTATGTCATGATGATATTATTCTTGAAAATTTTGATTACAGTAAACTTAAGAAACATTTTAAAGAATATGATGTTCTAGGTGTAGCTGGAGCTTCACAAATTAACGTACAACAACCAGCACTATGGCATCATATGGGTGGAGGATTTGGAAGCGGTAAACTTCATGGTGCAGTTGCACACTTAAACGGAGCTCAAAAATTAATGACTGCGTTTGGTCCTTACCCACACCAAGCGCTAATTATGGATGGTGTATTTTTGGCAATTTCACGTAATGTATTTAAGAAGATTAGATTTGATGAATCATGCCCAGCAGGATTTCATTTTTATGATCTAGCATATACACTTGACGCTTCGTTAGCGGGATTCAAATGTGGTGTTATTGATGCTTATGTTACACACGCATCGCCCGGTCTTAGAGAATTTACCACAGATTGGACAAACGGTCAAGAGTGGTTTCTTAAGAAGTATGACAAGTACGTTGGTAAGACTGTACAAATATAGTTGATTCTTAACAATAGGTTACTATTATAACTGGGATGGGTAAGCTAGATCTCGACTATTTTGAAAACGTGTTAATGTATAATGCGTTGACAGATAGTGGCTATTTATCAACTATTGCAGATATAGTACAGCCGGATTATTTTAAGAGTAAAGATATCGCAAGCGTCTTTACTATCATTAAAGAATTTAATGATAAGCGAAATCAATTACCTACTACAACTGAGATTAAGCAGTATCTTGTAACTGATGACCAGAAAGAATCGTTTAAACGTTTAGTTACTTCCTTTTCAGATATTGATAAGAATATCAATAAAGATGAATTAATTGAAAATACGGAGCAATTCTTAAAAGAAAAGGCAGTATATCATACAATGTTGAAAGCAGCAGAAGATATATCTGCTGGTGATGTTGATACAACAGTTATATTAGATAAGTTTGAAAAGAGTTGCAATATTAGCTTAGTAACTGATTTAGGTTTAGGGGTTAAGACTAATATTGATGATATTATTGAGGATCTTACTACTGTCGAAGATAAAATACCTAGTACGTGGGAATGGTTAGATGATTCATTAGATGGTGGCTTCTTACAGGCAGGTAAATCGTTATATGTATTTGCTGGTGAAACTAATATAGGTAAGTCTATATTTTTAGGTAATGTGGCCTCAAATATTGCTAAACAAGGTAAGAATGTGTTACTAGTAACATTAGAGATGTCGGAGTTATTATATGCGAGACGGATATGTACTAATATCTCTAAGATACCAATGAAAGAAATGGCAGTAAATGGTTCTTCATTAAGAGCTGCAGTAACAGAATCACCTGGTAATATTTATATCAAAGAGTTTCCACCATCAACTGTTACACCTAATCAGATAAAGGCATTTTGTAAGAAGTTTCAAGATAAAGGTATTAAGTTAGATGCAATAGTTATCGACTATCTTAACTTAATACATTCACCTATAGGTAATAATTCCTATGAAAGGATTAAGAACGTTACAGAACAAATACGTGCTATAAGTTATGTATTTAATTGCCCTATTATATCAGCTACACAGTTAAATAGGGCTGGCTTTGATCAAGATAATCCAGATCTTGCTACTATTTCTGAATCAATTGGTTTGGCTGCTACTGCTGATGTTATTATGTCGATCTTCCAAAATGATGAAGATAGAGACTTAGGTATTATTAGGTTAGGTATGATGAAGAATCGTTATGGCCCCCGTGGTATGACACAGCCTATGCGTATTGATTACTCAACACTAACTATCGAGCAGGCAGATGATATTGATTTAGAAGAAGATGATTCAATGCTTAATACGTTAGCTGGACTTTCTAGAAGCACATAGTAAATACGTATGTGCATATCATTATCTTTACAGATACCGACCTTGACGGTGCTGGATCAGCGTTGTTATTGAATAGGCTATATAAAGGGCATGATGTAATTACAGTTGAGACAACTGAAGCAACTATACTTAATGAATTTAAAAGTAGGTGGAATACTTTAGACCACTTCGATAAAATTTTTGTATGTGATTTATGCTTAAATGCAGAACAGGCGGAAGCAATTAATAGGGATAATGTTGTTGTTATAGATCACCATGAGCTACATGTACCTCATGCAGTAAAATATACAAAAGCGAAATCAATTGTTACAGAATATACTTCATGTACAAAGTTAATTGCGGATAAATTTAAAACAAAGCTTAACTTAGATAAGCAACTTGAATCATTAGTAACTCTTATAGATCAATATGATTGTTGGTCATTTGACTTTCCTAATGAACTAGAACCAGCTCGTTTAAATGCTATTTATTATACATATAACAAACCAAAATGGGAAAAATTTGTAAATGCATTTGGTGACGGCCTTCGTGAATATAATTTACATGAAAAAAATTCAATAAAATTATTTTTTAAGAAATTTGCAGAGCAATTGACTAACCCAAAATTTGTAGGTACAGTAAAAAATTATAAAGTAATATCAACGTTTGTTACATCACATGTGAATGAAGTAGGTCATTACTTAGTAAATAAATATGATGCTGATATTGCCATAATGGTAAATTTAGATAAACATTTTGTATCATTTCGAAAAGATACGAAATGTAAGGCTGATTTATCTGTGTTAGCAACAACTTTATGTGAAGGTGGAGGTTCGCACAAATTAGCCGGCGGTAAGCTAACTGAGAAATTTATGAATTTCTCGAAACCCTTTCAACCAATATAATGCAACAACCTAACGTACCATCACCCTCACGGGATATTACAAAAAGAGAGCTTGATCATTTACTACTTTGCTTCTGTACTTTTTGTTGCTTACTAAAAGGTAAGAAATTATCACTGCAAAACATTTTTGTGTTGGTATTGAAAGAAGAAAAAATAAGAAAAGTACTGAAAACCCTTTTAACAGTTGATAATGACTTTGAAATGGTTAAAATGTTTATAGAGTTTGAACCACAGATAGCTGAGTCAAAGTATATTACTAAATATTTAAACCAAAACAAGCGTATATTTCAAAATGATAACTGAGCGAGAAAAGAGTATATACAATAGTTATTTATATGCTACTCGTTCCGCGCAAAACAAACCAACTCGCTTTAGGAAAGACTTTACAAAGTTAAAAGATGAAGACTTTGTATCTCTTAAAAAGCTTTCTGCCTTTTTTGCTAAACATAATCATATTAACTATCAAGATTGGTTCATAGCACCATTTGAAGTATATTCAAAAGATGAATATTTTGATCTAAAGTTTTTTAATTCTCGTAAAGCGTTGAAGTGTTATTCTCTTTATATGAAAGAAAGAGAAATGTCTAATCCAGATAGTAGCGATGCTATAGAATCAGTTAAAGATGGTTTTAGATATATTGCAAAGTATTGCATAAGGAACTCTCTTACAATAGATGAGTATACTAACCATTATACTAACAATATGCCAACATGCCTCTTGCATTTGCAAGAACATAGGTTAAACTTTTATACCCTACATGCGCTTGAAGTTGAATCCACTATTAAAGCAATCGAAAAAGATGTGCTTGACTTCATCGTCAAAGATTTCCAAACAATTTTCGCCAGTACGCGAACAAAATTCTACGGCTCAGCAATATTAAAAGCAAAAGCCAGAGAAACAAAACAAAAAGTAAAACTAATAGTTGAAAACAAAAAGTAATAAAATAAAATAAAAATATATGAGTGCGTTTAATATGTCTATGTTCGAAAGTATCAAAGGTGCTTTGGCTTCAAGTAGTGAAGGTAAGTCAAAGTTCTCTGAGATTATGCAAACCAAGCCCGGTAACACGTATACTGTGAGACTTCTACCTGATGGTAAGTCTCCTGTAGATACGTTTTTTCATTATTACAATATGGGGTGGAATTCCTTTGCTACTGGTCAGTATGTTCAGGCTCTAAGCCCGCAAACATTCGGTGAGCGCTGTCCTATTAACGAAGAGCGTTTTCGTTTATCACGTACAGGTACAGATGAGGAAAAGGAGAAAGCTTCTGCACTTCGTCGTACTGAAAAGTGGCTTGTTAATGTATATGTGGTTGATGATCCAACTAATCCTGAAAATAATGGAAAGGTAAAAATGCTTAGATACGGTAAGCAGATTCAAAAGATCATTACTGAGGCTATTGAAGGTGAAGATGCGGCAGAGTTTGGAGCTCGTATCTTTGATCTTAGTGATGAGGGGGTTAGCTTTAAAGTTAAGTGTGAACAGCAAGGAGATTATCCAACATATGTTTCATCTCGCTTTACTTCGGCAGGCAAATTGAACCTTACAGAAGAACAGCAAAACGAAATATACGGGCAAACTCATACTCTTAAAGAAACGTTTCCGATTAAATCGACTGAAGAGTTAAATGTTATGCTTAATGAACATTTTCACTGTAAAGCGGATGAGCCAGTAGCCACACCTGCAACTCCAGGGGATACTCCACCCTGGTCCCCTCCAACTCAGGCAGAACCGGTTCCGGAACCTGTAGCAGCTCCTGTGGAGAGCTCTGTTGAAGACGATATTGATGAACTTCTAGCTGACCTCTAATTATGGAACAGATGACAGCAGAGGCGAAAGCCGCAGTTATGCAGTTGATGGGTCAAACGTACGGTCAGATGAAAAAACAAGATGAAATGCTTGTTGGATCATCTGGAAACCTTGCCCCAAAATCCACTGAAATAAAAAATATGGTAGAAGATTTAGTACGTGCACCTGTAGCACCAGCTAATCACCAGCCACCACCTCAACCAGTTCCTCAACCCGTGCCTGATCAACCTGTGGTACCTACCCCTGTAGCGCCAGCTTCAGTTACACCAGAACAAGCAATGGCAGAACTTCAGCAAGTAGCTGCTCCAGTAGATCCAGCAGTTGGTGTGCGTTCAGCACCAGTTGTTGAAGAGACTATGGAGTTTGACTTCAGTGAGCCATCTGCAATTGATAAGTTAGTAGATCTACAGAGAGAAACCAACTTGCTATTGAAAGATATTAAACTACAATTAGAGAGTAGTAATGTCAGACCAAAACGTAAATCAGCTAAAGCTAAAGTCACCGACTGACTTCGTCGCTTATTTGGATTCTTTATCCAAGATAAGTGAGAGTTCTATTGTAACGGTAGATCGTGAGAAGATGTCAAGTCTTGTCGCGTCTACCGACAATACTCTTATACTATGTGCAGAGTATAAAGTACCATCGAGCTTTTATTCAACTCTTAATATACCAGATGTTAAGAAACTAACTCGCGTCCTTGATACTATTAGTGATGAAGAGATTGATCTTATAATTAACTCGAATAATATCGCGTATAAAGGAAATGGTGTTAAGTTTAAGTACCATCTATTTGACGACGGATTCTTAACTAAGCCTGGGCTTAATATTGAAAAGATTAATGCTTTTCAATACGATATGAGCTTTAAGGTAGATAAGAATATTCTTAATCAGATCTTTAAAGGTTCAGTATTTGCTTCTGAAACTAATAAAGTCTATTTTTATACTCAAGAAAAACGAGTTGGTGACGGATATAGGTTAATGGCTGAACTTACAGATAGATCAAGACATAATACAGATAACTTTACTATGTGTATAGGTCATGTCCAAGATGAGCTAGCAGCTATACCTATTAATTTCGATAACGTACGTTTACTTAATAATATTAGTGGTGAATTTACTGTAAGTATTAATAAAGAATACGGGGTTGTTGTATTTGATCAAGAAGCAGGTGATATTAAACTTAAATATATTGTATCTTCCCTCACACAATGAGTTCGAACAAACATAAGAATAAACTAAAAACTGCCGGCTACTTTATTAAACGGCTTAAGGATGCTGGTTATGTTACTTTACGTATGTTTGATAAATACGGTAAAAATGATAGCCGTAAATGGACCGTGTTAGTTGATCCGAGTGGAGCATCAGTTTATATTACATGTTTTGAAAATAGACCTTTTAAAGGAGAGTATTTATTTAGCTTTGAAGATGGTAATCAGAGATTTAGTAGAGGTTACGTTCTAAAGACTAGTTCTATAGAAGTAGTACTTCAACGGTTAGAAGAACATAAAGTATTACATGTTGATGATAATGAGTTCGTGACTAAATATAAAAAGAATGAGTGAAGAAAGTGAAGAGCATCAAGATAAAAAACTCGAGGAGTTACTAAATGATGCTCTTAACTTACAACCAGATAAACTCAAAGTATTTAAAGATCAACAAGAATTACGAGATAAACTTAAAGGCATTGTATCAGAGTATCTTGACTCATTTTATATTTTCGGGTATGATATTAACGGAAAAACGGTATTAGTTAAAGGAGCATCTTCAGATCAACAATTAGACGCTTTAGATACGTTAGCTATTAGATTGTTTATGGCGGGTAGTTTAGGAAGTACATATGGCAGCGGAGGACACTAAAATAAAACAAACTTATGCAGTACAGACTGGCGACTACGTTGGTCAAATATTTATTGTGTGTGAAATAACATATAAGGGAGTAGGCTGTCTTTCTGTACCGGTAATGAAAAATGTATTAGTTCCTACAGATAAATGGACTATCGGAAGGAACTCTGATATAATTGAGTATGTAGAGGATCTTTCAACGGATATCTTTAAAGTTTGTGCAGCACAATATAAAAAAAATGAAGACTCTAATAATTGACGGTAATAATCTTATCCATAGAACATGGTGGACTGCTAAAAATCAAAGCAAGCGTCAGGATATTGAAGATGGGGAGAGAATTGCACGTCTACATATTTACTTTACTCTTAATGCTATCTACTCGTATGCAAATAAGTTTAAGCCGACTAAAACTATTGTAGTTTGGGATGAAAAAGAGGATTATCAACCAAATGTACGTAAAGCGCAGTTAGATGGTTATAAGGGTAATCGCTCGAGTGATAGTACACCTCATCACCAGAACGATCGTATTAAAGAGCTGCTTTCATGTTTAGGTATACCTTCTATTTTTCCACGAGAGCGTGAGGCTGATGACATTGTGGCTTATATATGTAAGACCTTTGAGGGTGAAAAGGTAATTGTATCTGTTGATAGAGACTTTCTTCAATTAGTTGACAAGAATACTATTCTATATGATGCTATTCGCAAGCGGGAGTTTATTCTTGAGACTTTTACAGAGGATACTGGGTATACAAAAAATGAATGGCTTAACGCTAAATGTCTATTAGGTGATAAGTCTGATAATGTTCCTGGTATCCCTCGATTTGGTAAAGCTAAAGTTCGAAAATGGCTTGATGGTGAGCTTGCTCTAACGGATGAGCAGGAAGAGATCTTTACAAAAAATATGACTGTGTTCAATCTACAGGAAGTGATGTATCATGATAACGAGAGAGAGTATTACCAGCAACAGCTTGACAATACTGTTACTCCAAGGTGGTCTGAATTCGTTACCTACTGTGAAGAGTATGAACTTAGTAATATTCTTAAAAAGAAAGACCAGTGGCATAGCTTGTTTGTGCTATCGAGCAAGTTGCTATCTATGTTTAAGTAGTATATAATACTTTTGTGATCTCATTACCTAGAGAGTATATTATTGCTAAGTTCTACGAATATGGTCGTAGCCCGATATACAATCGTTTCAATAATGTGTATCAATGTTCTTGCCCGGTATGTAGAGAGTCTTTAAAGAAGCGTAGATGCTATTATATTCCAGAAAATGATAACATCTACTGCCATAATTGTGGTTGGTCGAGTAAACCAATTAAGTGGATTAAAGAGGTAAGTGGTTGTACTAACCAAGATATTATCGAGGAAGTAAAAGATTATGACGTTGCAATAGATATTGGTAAAGACGAGGAAGTTAAGACATCTATACAAGTCTCAACACTACCAGTTGATAGCATTAATCTTTCAGATAAAATGCAGCAATCTTTTTATAAGGACAATATTATTGTTAGAGCGTGTAACCACATTATTAAGTCGAGAAGACTAGACACTGCTGTTAATAGACCTGATAATCTTTACGTTTCATTAACAGACAAAGTTCATAAGAACAGAATAACAATACCCTTTATAAATGAGCATGGGGAAATTGAGTTTTATCAAACCCGTACAGTAAAGACATCAGACTTAAAAACTAAGCCGAAGTATCTTGGTAAAGTCGGAGCTGAAAAAACCTTATTTAATATTGATAAAGTATCTAGTGAGCATGATAACGTGTATATATTCGAAGGACCTATCGATGCGTTTTTTGTTCGTAACTCAGTAGCTGTTGCTGGTATTACTGAACGAGGTAAATCGTTTACTCAACGTCAAGAAGAGCAGTTAACCAACACGTTAAAATGGTATAATAAGGTGTGGATGCTTGACTCTCAGTGGGGTGATAGAGCGTCCATGGTCAAGTCAGAAGCTTTGCTGAAACAGGGTGAGACAGTGTTTATATGGCCTGAAACACTAGGTAAGAAGTATAAAGACTTTAATGATTTAGCCATAGCTGCTAATAAAGATGAAATTAACTGGGATTGGATCGAAAAAAATACCTTCCACGGACTGGAAGGTATTGTTAAGATGACCGAGATTAAAAGATTCAACAACGTTTAAACACCTCTAAATTGTGCATTATCAGTCTGTGCAAGGTAACCTCTAAATGACTCATTAAGTGAAGCAAGCTCAGTAGCTACACGGGCTATTTTACGTTGTTCTGATTGCTTCATACGATCAAAAATAGTATCGGCTTGTGCATTGGCTAAAACTGCTTGCACAGAATTAGGATCTTCTGCATCATTCAACATCTTGAGAAATTGATCACCTGATGAAATCCAACCCTTAAGAGTGTTAATTTGTGCTTGGTGAATCTCTGCAGTGGCTTCAGCAGCTTTAATAGTAGGATCTTGAATATCTGCAGTAGCTTCAACATCAGCCTCTACATCAATATCAAAATCTTCTGAAGATGTATCATCATCAAGTTCAAGCTCAAACGCTTCTTTATCTTCGTCATTTTCCTTGAGAACTTTAAAGAACCTCTTTTCGAAATTTGTCATGTAATTATTTATGCTCTCGACTAAATAATTATATATGAATTCTGGATATTCTTCACCTTATTCTGTTAAACCAGATACTTCACCTATTCAGCAATCTCTTAATACAGATAGTCAGCAACAAATGTATAAAGAAGATGAAAAAAATCAAAAATCACCACCTACATTACCATTTGAAGTAGATGGAATTACTGAAGTTTTAGGTAACACATTTGTGTCTCTTGCTAACCTGCATAGAATGCTTAGTAATTTAAAGAATAATGATAGTGTAGATGAACTTGATATTGAACAATTGCAAGGTAAGATAGATAAAATAAACAACTTAATACTTGAACTTCCGAAAGATATAGCTAAAATATCTATATAGTGGTAAGATCCTTATTAATTACAGCAGCAGTAGCAGCATTATTCGCATTTGGACTTGAAGAATTTATTGGTTTTTGGAATACCTTTTCATTGGCTATAGGTATTCAATTTATTGTGTTTTGGGTTATAAATTCCCGTCAACAACTTGATAAAGACGCATTATATAGTGAATTTGAGGCAAACTTAGACAATTTATTAGCATTAAGCCGAGTTTCAGTTGAATGTCCTTGTACAAATCATGTTTTTGAAGAAGAAGTCTTTATGAACTCTGATAATATACATAGATGTCCTAAATGTAACAATTCTATTAAGATAGATGCACAGGTCAGGGCTATATTACAAACAGAACCAGCTGAGGTAACAGGATAAGGAACTTCTTTATAATTAGGTATATGAATAATACAAATAGTAGTGGTAATATCGAAATGAAACGTAAAGACGGTAATACCGAGTATATGAGTCAAGCAGAATTTGCTAGGTGGGCATGCTTAGTAGAAGGTATTCAAGCAGTTGATCAAAAATTAATCAATGCTAAGGTACCAGAGTCTAATACCAAGTGGGTTAAACCTTTAGCTTTTGAGAAATATATCCAAGAGCGTTTTCATTCAATGCTGCGCGACGTTGAAGTTGAACATAGATTGGGTAATATTTAAATATTAGGGGTAGTACTTGGTGTAACTGATAATGAAGGTACAGGTGTATTTGAAACTGGTGGTGTAATTGATATACTCGGAGTAGTAGATGTTGATGGTGAAGCGGGAGGAGTATTTGGAGTAGCACTTGGTGTAACTGATAATGAAGGTACAGGTGTATTTGACACTGGTGGTGTAATTGATGGAGTGGATGTTACACTTGGTGATACAGATATATTGTTAGGGGTAGTACTTGGTGTAACTGATAATGAAGGTACAGGTGTATTTGAAACTGGTGGTGTAATTGGTGGAGTGGATGTTACACTTGGTGATACAGATATATTGTTAGGAGTAACGCTAGGGGTAATAGAGACTGACGGTACAGGTGTATTTGACACTGGTGGTGTAACAGATGGTGTGGAAGATACGCTTGGTGATAACGGCACCGTTCGCACAGGACATTCCAACGTATAGAACCAGCATGGAAGTTCATCTAATGGGTTCTCTACGGTAACGTATGCGTCACGTGTATTAGGGCAATTTAATCTGACTGTAACACTACCAGAAAACACAGTATCAATAGTTGGACAACCATCAGGAGATAAGCTTAATCCACTATAATCTATATTACGGTTTATTAATGCGGTTATAAATTGCTGGCGTTTATGACCACCGTAAGCGTATTCTTCAGAACCAATGAAGCCGGTATCAATTATTACTACATTTTTGTAAGTAACAATAAACCGATCAGGACTTCCTTCACAAACATTATATCTAAAGGTAATATCACGCTCTACTGCGGTAGTTGGAGTGATAGATGGGATAGGGCTGGACGTAACACTAGGCGAAACGGCAGGAGTAGCACTCGGAGTAACAGATGGTGTAATTGTAACACTAGGGGTAGTGCTCGGAGTAGTAGAAGCAGATTGAGTAGGTGTAACACTAGGTGTAACACTTGAAGTTGGTGTAACAGAAGGCGTCGTAGAAGGAGATGCGCCAGGGGAGCCTGTAACGCTAGGAGTAACACTAGGAGTAACACTCTGAGATGGAGTTATCGATGGAGTAATACTTAGCGTTACTGTAGGGGTTACACTAGGAGTAACCGTAGTCGAAGGAGTAATTGACGGGGTTATACTGGGAGTTACTGATGAAGTTACACTAGGTGTAATCGATGGAGTAATACTGGAGGTAATCGATGGAGTAACACTTGGTGTAGTAGATGGTGTAACAGTAGATGTGGGAGTTACTGATGGAGTTATACTCGATGTAATCGATGGTGTTACTGACGGAGTAACTGAACTCGTAGGAGTTATACTAGGTGTAATCGATGGAGTAATACTTAGCGTTACTGTAGGGGTTACACTAGGAGTAACCGTAGTCGAAGGAGTAATTGACGGAGTTACAGAACTCGTTGGCGTAATCGAAGGTGTTACTGATGGAGTAATACTGGAGGTAATCGATGGAGTAATCGACGGTGTAACCGAACTCGTAGGAGTTATTGATGGAGTTACAGATGGAGTAATCGACGGTGTTGGTGACGAAGGAGGTGTTGGAGGTGGTGAAGTACTAGGAGAAACTGTAATCGACGGAGTAATCGACGGTGTAACCGAACTCGTAGGAGTGATCGATGGAGTAATCGATGAAGTAACGCTTGGTGTAACCGAACTCGTAGGAGTAATCGACGGAGTTACTGATGAAGTAACGCTTGGTGTTACAGAACTTGTAGGGGTTATACTTAAAGTAACACTAGGAGTAATCGATGGGGATATACTAGGAGTGATCGATGGAGTAATCGATGAAGTAACGCTTGGTGTAACCGAACTCGTAGGAGTAATCGACGGAGTAATCGACGGTGTAACACTAGGAGTAACAGAACTTGTAGGAGTTATTGATGGAGTTACAGATGGTGTAACCGAACTCGTAGGAGTAATCGATGGAGTTATACTCGATGTAATCGATGGTGTTACTGACGGAGTAACTGAACTCGTAGGAGTTATACTAGGTGTAATCGATGGAGTAATCGACGGTGTAACCGAACTTGTGGGGGTAATCGATGGTGTAACTGACGGAGTTACTGACGGAGTAATCGAACTCGTAGGAGTAATCGACGGGGTAATCGATGGAGTAATCGACGGAGTAATCGATGGAGTAATCGACGGAGTAACTGAACTTGTGGGGGTAATCGACGGACTTACCGATGGAGTTATTGATGGAGTAATCGACGGTGTTACAGAACTAGTGGGAGTTATTGATGGAGTAATCGAAGGAGTTACTGACGGAGTTACACTTGAAGTAATCGATGGAGTAACAGAAATCGATGGAGTAACTGAGGGGGTTGTGGATGGTGATGCACCTGGAGAATGTGTAACACTAGGCGTTATGCTAGGAGTTGCGCTGGATGTAATACTTGGTGTTACAGATGGTGTAACCGAACTCGTAGGAGTAATCGACGGGGTAACACTGGGAGTAACACTTGGTGTTACAGAACTTGTAGGAGTTATTGATGGAGTTACAGATGGAGTAATCGACGGTGTAACCGAACTCGTAGGAGTAATTGATGGAGTAACTGATGGAGTAACGCTGGGTGTAATCGAACTCGTAGGAGTAATCGACGGAGTAATCGACGGTGTAACACTAGGAGTAACAGAACTTGTAGGAGTTATTGATGGAGTTA